>OLRA01000478.1_pt1 | contig 54982 bp, 36 predicted proteins | sample 1673011 | NCBI WGS metagenome assembly OLRA01 (sample SAMEA3136746, study PRJEB25190) | human gut metagenome | reverse complement strand
TCTCATGTCATCAACAACTTCATCTCCTTCATCGACTATATGTCATGCAGCGCCAAAACCAATGTCACAACCGGAGGTTCCAACGGCTGTGCCGACCAACTCACCAATTGGGATGGAACGCAGAAGATAGGATTGGGGGCTTTGCCAAAGAAGAAACGTGGAATGTCACAGTAGTTATGTACTTACATGGAACACAACTTTTATAAGGGCAGTTTGCCGTTCTATTGACAACAAACAGCCCTTAAAATAAAAAAGTTCCACTACACAAATATTTTCCTTGTTTTCTTTTTCCATTCTTATTTAGTTTTCATATCTTTGTAGTCAAATTATGACAATTCTATCAAGAATAAGTCTGTTGGTTTTAATCTAACCTCTGAACAACATTGGAAGATACTACCAACCTGTCTCCAAAGGCAGACGCTTCATTGTATAATGGGCAGCCATCCGACACTGGCTTATCGTGTCCAAGTGCAGGACTTACCTCCCGCACGCCCTCCATTTCTGATAATGTCAGATATGGGGTGTCGGTAGAAAATGTGCCTGCTGGAAACAAGCGATGGTTCGTGCTAAGAGTTTCGTATGGACGCATTGACAAAGCAAAGACCTTTGTAGAGGCTAAAGGACTCGAATGTTATGTTCCTCTGCGATATAAAGAGGTAAGGAAGCAAGGCAAGAAGCGAATCATCCCCAAACCACTCCTCCCCTCTCTTATTTTTCTCCATGCATCAGCAGAGCAAGTAGAAGCCTTACTCCATAACAATAAGGTTGTGGTAAATGATAGCAGACCTTTGCTCAGCTACTACTTTGACCATACCATCCATCGTCAGGACAATCCCGACCGCAATCCGCCACTCATAATCCGAGATGAAGCCATGAACAACTTCATCCGCCTCGCCTCCATCAAGAACCCACACATCATCCCTGTTACTTCCAACAGCATCCAGTTTAAACTAGGTGATAACGTAGTTGTAACAGAAGGTGAATTCAAGGGTGTTCATGGAAGAGTGGCGAGGATTGCTGGACAGCAGCGCGTGGTAGTGGAGTTGTTCGATGGATGCTTGGTGGCTACGGCGTATGTGCCGAAGGAGGCGATGAAACTGTATAATGAAAATTAAATTACAGCAACGTTTATGGCTAACGAAACAAAGAATGTATTAAGTCTCGAGTCAAAAGAGGCAATGGATTTCTTCTTGAAATCCGAACAATACCATGGATTTGAACTCCCTGAGTATTTTGTATTCGACGAACTTCTTCAAAATGTAAAAAACGCTATTGGTGATATACCCTATGAAGAATGTATACAGGACGAGACATCACTAGAGAATCTTTCTGATGTAAATTTGGATATATTACTCAATAAAGACGGGCGCTATGCAGTTCGTCCGATTATCCTGGCTAATCCTTTTCTATACTATTTTCTTGTTAGAGAGATATGCAACGAGCAGTCTTGGACTCTGATAAAAAAGCTCTTCGAGAAATTTCAGGTACCACATATTACATCATGTGCTTTACCCGTTATACCAAAGGAAAAAGAACCTTTTCATAAATCCACTACCATAATTAATTGGTGGAGTTCTATGGAACAGCGGAGTATAGAGCTATCCCTTGAATACCGTTATATGTTTGTGACAGACATTACCAATTGTTATGGTTCTGTCAATCCGCAAGCATTCGATTGGGCTTTCTCTTTTAAAGACACTCAGTATGAGAAAGACAACGAGAGTTCGATTTCAAAAAGCATCCAAAAATATCTTCGTGCTTTCCAACAAGGACGTAATATTGGCATTCCACAAGGAAGTGCTATATTTGACTTTATTGGTGAAATCATACTTGGATATTCAGATCTTTTGCTACATGAAGCAATACAAAAGACTGGTATCACAAATCCATACGAAATAATCCGTTATCGTGATGACTATCGTATTTTCTGCAACGATAAGGATGTGCTTGAAAAGATCTCTTACATCTTACAACATGTGTTGGAGAGTCTTAATTTCCGCATGAACAGCAAAAAGACAAAGATCAGCGATAGTATTGTAACAGACGCCGTAAAATCAGATAAACTTGCATACATCTACAATACACCTATCTTCAACAAAAAGGGTTGTGATTTTGACAGTTTCGAGAAGCATCTGCTCTACATCTTGATGTTTGCCCGTCAATATCCAGATAGCGGTTCCATCAAGACCATGCTTTCGGATATAGACAAGCGTATGGAGGATTGGCTAAAACCTTATGAAGAGGAAGTTACAACAATACCATTAGTTGAAGGAGGAGAGCCTACTACTGAAAAGATAACCAAGCAACGCCGATTAGTTGGTGGTAGCATTCGTGCTATGTCTGCGATATGTACACAGATAGCATTGGAAAATGTTGGCTGTTGCCATTACGCACTGCGTGTTCTTAGCAGAATGGTGGATTCACTGAAAGATAAAAACGAAAAAAGCGCAATCATCAGTCTTGTATATTCAAAACTATGCAATCAACCGAATTCCGACTATAATCAACTTTGGCTACAGAATATTACGTATCAGCAAGACAAGAAAAACGGCACATCACCATACAATATGAGATTGTGCTGTGTGGTTGCAGGAGATAAGAGTGTAGAATTGTGGAACAATAAGTGGGTGAAACCCGAACTATTGTCTAACTTGCATGTAAATCGAATTGTCAATGCTGAGACATTGAAGAAGGTTACACCTGTGATTATGTTTAGGGAGAGAAGAGCTTATGATAACCAGTTTTATCTGCCGACAGAAGAAGAAATTAGAGAATCTGAGACAATAGCCACTTTTTAGTTAGGCTTATAAGAAGGAATCAGCATGAGGATTATTCATAATTAGAATAAAACGCAAATAAGAATGGCAACTTGGAAGCATACAGATATAAGCATAAATGGGCGGCTTGTCAAAGCACAAGCTCCCATCATAGTATCAGCAAGTAGAAGTACCGACATACCAGCATTTTATACGGACTGGTTTTTCAAGCGGCTTGAAATTGGTTATTCGGCATGGACTAACCCATTTAATGACGTTAAATCCTACGTTTCCTATGACAAGACACGTTTCATCGTGTTTTGGTCTAAAAATCCAAGACCACTCCTTGATTACCTTAATATTCTTGAAGAGCGTAATATTAAGTGCTACATACAATATACCCTTAATGATTATGAGGCGGAAAATATGGAGAAAGTTCCATCTTTAGAAACGCGCATAGAAACGTTCAAACTATTAGTGAATAGATTAGGAAAAGGGGCTGTTGTTTGGAGATTTGACCCAATGATTCTAACAGATGACATAACCATCGAAGACTTGCTATGCAAGGTAAGGAACATTGGAGATCAACTCAAAGGATACACTGAAAAGTTGGTGTTCAGTTTTGCCGATATATTTCTTTACAAAAAGGTAAAAGCTAATTTGGAAAAAGATGGAATTCCTTACCATGAATGGACGACAGAACAAATGGAAGAGTTTGCAGAGAAATTATCTATCATGAATAAAGAACGAGGATGGAATTACTCGCTTGCTACCTGCGGTGAAAAGATAGATATTCATAAATACGGTATTGAACACAATCGCTGTATTGATGGTGATTTGATAGCTCGTCTTGCATGGGAGGATAAGAAGCTGATGGACTTTATGAAGATAAAGGTGGAAGACATTCCAGCACCATCATTGTTCGGAGAACCAGAATTGCCCAATGGAGCAATTCCATTGCCAAACAATCACTATTTTATTAGCAAGCATAAAAAAGACGCAGGACAACGACAATATTGTCAATGCATGGCAGCAAAAGACATTGGAGAATATAATACATGTCCTCATTTGTGTGAATATTGCTATGCCAATATATCCAAAGAGATTGCAATTGGTAACTGGAAGAAACATAAAAACAATCCGTACGCAGAAACCATTACAGGTAAGTAATTATGATGTCAGATTTTACAAGAGAATTCATCTCCAAAAATAACATATCCTTCATAGGAATGCGCGAAGCTGCTTTGTCTTTATTACCGAATGACAAGATGGTGTTGGACAAGTTGTATAATGACTTGAAGCGTGGGAAAGATATTCTTGATGATGAAATACATCTGAATATGTATCTAATGTGCTTTGGCAAAATGCATAAAGCCAAGCTTGATGATGCTTTCGCTTGCTTGCCTGATGTTTCATCAATCTTTTCTGAAGGAATCGAGATTTATGATTGGGGGTGTGGTCAAGGAACCGCATCTATTTGTTTACTTGACTTTCTTCGTTCAAGGAATATAGCGCACAATATTGTCGCAGTCAATTTGATAGATCCTTCTATTCCCGCTACACAAAGGGCAAGGGAAGTCTTATCTTGCTATGAAGACATAAGAGTTAATATTGTCAATAAGGCCTTTGATGATTTGACCGAGCAAGATTTTGTTCGTTCTAATCACAGAAAGTTGCATTTATTTAGCAATATTCTTGATGTGGATGCTTTTGACTTGGCACAATTCATCCATTTTTTCCAAAAGTCATTTTTCGGTTCTAATTACTTTATCTGCGTGGGGCCTTATTATTTCAATAATAAACGCGTGGATGAATTTATTGCGGCAACTGATCCTGATGATATGTATGCAACATTCAACAGGGAACGTGGTATGTGGCAAAAAGATTGGACAATTTCACTTCGTGTTTTCTTTAAGGAGTTCAATCGAATTGAAAGCATTCTGGATATTCGCAAACGTATTGAGGATTTTCACAAGAATGACCAGTTCTTTGCCGGATATATTCTTGATTCAGTTGCCGAGGAATATGCAAAGTCAGATATTGAAAAAGAAACGGAAGAACTTTTCAAATCACTTTCTGCATTTGATGTCAAATCAAACAAATCACTTGAAATCGTCAAGAATTGTGATTCAAAACTAGCGGTTCTCGCTAATATTGTGTCGCGTGGCTTACCAACAATAGCTCCTGTTGAAATTGAAAATATCTTTTCTGATATTTTTGATATTTCAACAAAGCCACTGGCAAATGAAGTAATCAACTTCAAGTCTAAACATAAAATATCTAAGACAGAGATTAACGAAGCACTTCATGTGGTTGACCCACGTTTTGACGTGGATTTTTACAATGGTGACATGCTTGAAAGTCAGTTTGAAAAAAACTTTATTGAAAAGTATCTGAACAAAACTGATAGTCAATACCTGATTCAACTTCTTGAGCCACAACGTCCTCTTTCTACAATTGTAAATATTCCAAACAAGAGATTCAGTAGAGACCAAAGGGTTGATTTTTCCTTTGAAATGCCTTATGGAGAAACAAAAACAGGGTTTATATTTGAATTAGACGGTGTTCCGTATCACTCAAATATATTCCAAAAACTGCGCGATGAGAGCAGAGACCAGTTGGCATTCGATAGCGGTTGGGACACCTATCGCTTAGAAGAGTTGAAGGACTATTCGTTTTTGCAGAATTGGGAACAAGAGGCTTCGTTGAACAAGTATCTTACAACAATAAAGCGCAATAGTCAAAAACACATTACAGGCAAGTGGAAAGATACACTTCAGATAGTCCTTTCGCCTCTTGCAATAGCTCGTATTGAGAGAACTCTCTTGCAAGCATTGTTGTCTGGTGCCGTTAATTTAGCATCAGAAAAGTGGAATATATTGGTAATAGAGCGTGATGTACCTTGCGCTGCTATTGCAATAGACCTTCTCAAAAAGTCTTTTAAGAAAATTTCGGCTATGGACGGTTCTAATAAGGAACTGCCCCCAATAAGTCTTACCATTGTTTCAACCAAGGAATTTGCCGATTCCAAACTTCATATGAAGAATGCTGTTGAAACGTCTGTTCCCGATAAGGACTTTGACATTTGCATTGACATCTCTATGCTGTTGCGTGATAATATAGATGCGTTACCGCTTAAAGTTAAGGCAAATGCTGTATATATCATACGTTCTTCACATTACAAAAAGAAAGAGAGAACCCTATGTTCAGCAGAGAACATCATATATCCTCCTTTCGTAAAAAAGAATGCTACTGGAACGTATGTAGCCGTTAAAGAAAGAGAGCAATTGCTTACATACTTCTTACAGAACATCTTTAGGAAACCATCCTTCCGTCATGGTCAATTGCCGATATTAAGCCGGTCGTTGTCTGATAAAACAACGATAGGACTCTTACCTACAGGTGGAGGAAAGTCATTGACGTATCAATTATCATCTATATTGCAACCTGGAGTTACAATTGTCGTTGACCCACTTGTTTCCTTAATGGTTGACCAAGTTCGCGGATTACATACATTAAGGATTGACGCAAGTGATTGTGTCAATGGCGGTATGGATGGTAAGACTAAAGCAAAGAAGCTAAACATGCTACAAAATGGCTCACTTCAATTTATGCTTCTTTCGCCTGAAAGGTTCATGATGGAGAATTTCCGTGAGAGTCTAATCTCTATGACAGAGAAGAACCAAATATATTTTGCATATGGCGTTATAGACGAAGTTCACTGTGTATCTGAATGGGGACATGATTTCCGTCCCTCATATTTGCATCTTGGACGTAATATGATAAACTATATGCATACTAAAACAGGTCGTCCATTGTCTGTTATTGGATTAACCGCCACTGCGTCATTTGATGTCCTTGCCGATGTTGAGCGAGAACTGACATTAGGCGGAAATCTTTCTATTGACAGTGAAACTATAGTTCGTTCAGAGGATGATTCACGTCTAGAGTTAATATATCGTATCATTAATGTTGAGTCTGATTTCGAACCACTAAGAGAAGAATATAATCAACATTTGTTGAAAGCGCAATCAGAATGGGACTTAAAGGACATCGTCGCAGAATCAAAAAGGCGAAAGATGTATGAGCTTCTAAAAGAGATTCCTTATGATATACAACAATATAACACGAATAATGAGCACAAAGAATGTCATTTAACGGATTATGTTGCTTCACAATTCTATGATGCCGATAACAATGGAAAATTTCATAATGCTGGTATCGTATTCTGTCCTCATGCCCATGGTACATTTGGCGTAGAGGACAATGAATGGGGAACTCATCAAGGAATATCAACAGATTTGGAGGCAGAATGCGGAGCTTCATTGAAAATTGGCACCTTTGTTGGTGGTGACAAACCTACAGGTGCCATGTGTAAATTCAATGACAATGATTTGAACCTGATGGTTGCAACCAAAGCTTTTGGTATGGGTATTGACAAACCCAATGTGCGATTTACGATTAATTTCAACCATCCATCATCCATTGAAAGTTTTGTACAAGAAGCAGGACGTGCAGGTCGTGACAAAAAACACGCTATAGCATACATCTTGTATGACTCTTCAGAATTTATCCATCTTACCATAGATAAAATTAATGACCTTCGTGTTGCAATACTTAAAACTTTGAATGTAGACCCTACATGGTTGGAATCTTATGTCAATAAGTTTGTGCTGCGTTCAGATTTTCTTGCGTTATGCAATGATAATAATTGTGGCGAAGACGTTTCACAGCAACTAATGACTACATGCAAGGAAAAAGGGTTCATTGAGAGTGTGGATAAGGACATTGTTCTATGGTTTCACAATAACTCCTTCCGCGGCTTGTACAAAGAGAAAGTTGTTCTTATAGAATTGACCGACAGGATTCTCAATGTCAAGCCAACTCGCCTTCAGGAAGTCCAAGGGTTGCTCATTGACGAAACAGGAAATGATGATGTTTTGCTGAAACTTGACCTCAACAAAAATGCGATCAAAATTCAATCTAAGGAAAACAATCAGAAGCAATATGGTTACATATTTCTGGATAATCTTTCCCCACGATATAATTTCATCAATTTCGACTACACTATATGCCAAAATATCTGTGAGTCTTTAAAAAAAATACTCTGCGGATATGATGACCATTCGGCACGTGCTCTTCTCCGTCCTTTGGAAGGTGTGGACAATTTAGAAGAAGGCATTTATAGTGCCATGGCTAAAGCCAATGCAGATGGCTATGTATACGTAACAGTTTCATGGGAGAATCAAGTCCAACAGGATTTTGAGCAGTTTGAAGCATCCATCAAAAAAGAGATTGCAAATATTGCCAATCAACAAGGTTGGTCCTGTGTGCCTAAACATGGGATTTTGAAACTAAATAAAATTGGTGATTTTGACGAGCTCATAGCGCAAATTAGTAAATGCACAGAAGATGCAAGATGGCTAAGATATCACGCAGCAAACAACATATATAGTGGACTAAGACAATTATTCTGCAAAAAGCGCGATAAAGATGATACAGATAAAGCCATCTATCGTTTATGCTGCATCGGTTTGGTTGAAGATGTAACCATTGATTACTTATCGCAAACATACGAACTGAAGATTCGAAATAGGTCAGAAGAAGAGTTCAAACATTTTATGCTTAATTTCTTCTTGAAATACTATTCTCTCGAACAAGCCAATAAAAAGGTTGAGCAAATAGATACCCAAAAAGGTCGCAACTACCTTGACAAATGCTTAGGATTCCTTACGGCATTCGTATACGATAATTTGGAAAAGAAGCGGTTTCGTGCTATTGAAGATATGCGCATAGCCTGTGAGGATAGTATTGCCCATCAAGAGGCCGATCACAATGACAAATGGCTGAAAGAGTTTATCCACTTGTATTTCAATTCAAAATATGCAAGGCATGATTACGAGGTCAATGGACAATGCTATTCACTTTCCAAAGACACAGATGAGAACGGAAAAGAAGATTTCGACACAGTTCTCAAATACATTGAAGTAGTCTCAATTGATAACTCTGGAAGTGAAGTGGACAATCTGAAACATCTTTATGGTGCTACATTGCTATGTCTAAGGGCACACCCTGACAATGCGTCTCTTCTTTTGCTACTCACTTACTGTATTGCCTTTTTAGGAGCTGGAAGTAATGACACACTAAAGAACAATGCACTGAATGGATATGTCGATGGATTTATGTCATTATACGAAAAAGAAAAAAGTAAAATATGGAAGTATGTAGACCGATTTAATGATATTCTTGCTCTTAAAGCGAAAGAAGAATTCATCAAAGAGGATCTTATTAAAAATGGCAAGGAGGCATTAATGCTTTTTATTCATGAGAAGAAGTTTAATGACTTCACTGGAAAATACGTAAAAACAGACAACAAAAAAATAACAATAAAAACAAATAAGACACATGGCATACGATATTAATGCGGCTTTGGAACGCCTTGAAACCAACCTTGCTGAAGTTGAATCTGCCAAGAAACAGGTGGAGGAAACGATTGCCACAAGCGAAAGTTTACAACAAATCATTGGGAGATATTCTGAATCTCTCAGTTCTATGGGCAAAGATATTTCTGCATTTATTGAAGAGATACGCAATTATCAAGGTAACAAAACGTCTGAACTTGATTCGGCTGTTGATACTATCAAAACATCTTGTGATTGCGTAATCAACAAATTCAACGCAGAAGTTAAGCTTGCAATTAAAAGCTTTGATGAAAAAATTGCGGAAACGATTGTGAGTTTTGGCTCCGAGAACGAGAAGTTGCGGATTCAAGTTAATAAACTTAATTCTCTTCAAGATGTCTTGAACAAGGCAACTAAAGAGGTAAATGAAGTAGAAAAGAAAGTTGATATTCTTGCTACAGAATTGAAAACCTCGCAAGACTCGCAAAACATAACTCTTGCAAGTGTCAAGTCCTCACTTGAAGTGCTACCATCTTCTGTTAAATCACACGCTGTAGCAATCGTGGAAGAGGTGAAGAATCATGCTTCGGATTTGAAAACAAAGTCAGAAGAAATCATCGAAGATGTTTCTAAGGCAATTCAGAAACTTGATAATCAAAATTCGGTTTTAGCTGGAACAAAAGAACTTTGCGATGGTATAAAGGGAGATATAGAAAACTTGAAGGGCTCCATAGATGCTCAATTTGAATTAACGAGAAGTGCCATAAATATAAATCGCTGGATTTTAATTATAGGTTTATTGGCTCTTATGACTTTGATATTCATGAAAGGTTAATGATTTATTGCTTTTGTAGGTTTCAACTTTGTCGTTGTCCTTCATGAGGATATCCGCTATAAATACAAAAAATTAAATGATATACCCCAAAAACGAAGTTTTGGCTATAACAAAATTCGAGCACTATGAACATATCAGATCAAATACGTTTAAAGCTCCAACTGAAGGAGAATTCAGAAGTGGAATATAAGTCAGCTGCTGGCGGTTTCCCTAAAGCTGAATTTTGGCGTTCTTTTTCAGCCTTGGCCAATACCAATGGTGGAACGATTGTGTTGGGAGTGAAGGAGAAAAATCATAAGTTCACACCAGATGGTCTTTCTGAAGAACTTATAGCAAAATACAGAAAACAGTTTTGGGATGATGCACACAATAAGTCGTGTGTGAACATTCCGTTGTTGGTAGAGAGTGACATCGAAGAAATAAAGACTGACGGAGGGCAATATCTACTTGTCTTCAGAATCCCTCGTGCACAATATGACTTGCGCCCCATCCACCTTACACTTACCCCGTTTGGACATACTTATAAGCGCAGGGATGAAGGTGACTATCTCTGCAGTGATGATGAAATAAAGCAAATGTACTCGGATGCCAATAACATGAGGGCGTCAGCAGACTCCCGAATTTTAAGGGGCTATTCCATGGATGACATTGACATACCTACTCTCCACCAATATCGTCGTGCGTACGATATTAAGCATGAAAACCATCCTTGGACAGAGCTTGATGACAAAAGGTTTTTGGAAATCATAGGTGCCTATCGTAAAGATAGAGCCACATCAACGGAAGGATTCACTGTTGCTGGCATGCTGATGTTTGGCAAGACTAATAGTATTACCGACCCAGAGTGCTGCCAAGAGTTTTTCCCAGACTATCGTGAGCATTTGAGTGACGACCTTCAGGTACGTTGGACAAACCGTATATATCCCGATGGAACATGGGAAGCCAACCTTTATCAGTTTTTCACTCGTGTCTTACCTTTATTGCAACACGCTTTGCCCGTGCCTTTCAGTCTTGACAACAATCAGATGAGGAATAATACAACCACGGCTCATGTAGCTTTGCGTGAGGCTTTTGCCAACAGTTTGATTCATGCAGCATATACGGTAAGGGGCAATATTGTGATTGACAGATACTTCGACCGTATTGTTTTGTCAAATCCTGGTACAATGCTTATCAGCATGGAAGAATACTATGAAGGAGGACATAGTGTATGCAGAAACCCTGTAATCCAAAAGATGTTTGTATTCTTGGGAATTGGTGAGAAAGGAGGAACTGGCGCTGATGTTATTGCAAAAGGATGGAAGGATAATGGTTGGAGCATACCAACAGTTGAAGAAAAGAGTAATCCTGATAGAATAGAAACTTGCCTAAAACTGGATGGAAATATTAATGGAACTACGGGAACATCCTCTGTAACTACGGAAATTCCTGCTGATACTACGGAAACAACTACGGAAACTCCCTCTGCAACTACGGAAACTTCTGCCGATACTACGGAAACTTCTGCCGATACTACGGAAACTATTCTTAAAATAATCAGTAATAATCCTAAAGTCACGGCAAAAGAGATAGCATCTGTATGCGGCATAACTGAAGACGGAGTTGCTTATCATATAAAGAAATTGAAGCAACGTGGTCGGATTATTCGTATTGGGGGATCACGTAATGGAGGAGAATGGAAGGTTGTGGAATAATCTGGCTCACGGATTTTGGTCAAACTCGATAATGACAAGGAAATATGTTATTAGGAAACAAGATAAGGGCTCTTAGAGACGAGCAAGGAGTATTGCAGCGCCAGTTGGCTGCATACTTAGAAATAGATACTCCCATGTTCAGTAAGATTGAGCGGGGAGACAGACGGGCAAAGCGTAGTCAGGTGATAATGTTGGCAGAATACTTTCATATAGATGAAAAGGAAATGCTAACATTGTGGCTTGCTGACAAGATATTGGATGCGCTTGAAGGTGAAGACTCTTTTGCACTTGACGCTATAGGTGTGGCAGAAAAAATAATCAGACAATCAAGGTAAAAACGATTATGGAACGAGCCGAAGAACACAGTAATGCTTTCAAGCGCATGGCGGCCTTCCACAATCCCGAATTTCATAAACTCAAATCGGTCATTAAAGATTTGGGGTGAAACGTATAAAACCATCAGTAGCTTCTATTACAGAGGTCATCAATGATAATCTCAAGTTGTACGTTTCGGACAAGATATGGGCAATAATTTTAGACTCGTTTTAGTAATAACATTACATTACTTGATAATATCGCTACAACGATACCATCGGAGCGATATTATCAGATAAAGGAATAAAAATGGACATTAATTCTATATTATGGGGGTTCATCGCCTCTTATTTAGCAGGTTCGTTACCTTCCTTGAGAGAATTCATTTCAAAGAAGGATAAAATGACATTGGATGAAAGGATTGAGCAATGTTATCATACAGCATTGAAACGATGGTGTGCAGACGATGCCGTCAGGCAACACATTGCCTATAAATATTTTAACGACCTCAATCAATTAAAGGAACTTTACTCAACTGAAAAGTGGGAAAAGGAGGGCGTAATTCTGAATAGTCTTGCTATATTATGGATTGTGGAATTAAGTAAGGATGAAAAAGTGTCCAATTATATTACCACACAAGGAATTATTTCGATTGATGACAAATTAGACAAACTGACTGCACTCCTGACAAATCATGAAACCAGAACGGGGCAACAGATACATAGGGGATTGACAAAACACAAAGCGGTAGATGGTTATATTCGCCGTTTCTGCACGTCTGATCAATCAGAGAACAACTTCATACATTACGTACTTGGGAAAAAAGAACGTCATACATTGGCTGACTATGTAACGGGAGTAGAGGAGACATCGGCAAATAAGTTCGTTCTGTATAGCAGTGCACAAACTGGTAAGACAACAGAACTGAAACAACTATGTTGGGAATTGCAGCAAAGTGGTCTTTACCTCCCTGTAAGTTTTGAAATTAGAACCAATACGAAACTTAAAAGAGAAGATTTGCCGGAATCACAATACGTAGATGGCAAGGAGGTAGTTCTCGTAATTGATGCACTAGACGAGGTAAACGGCCAAAAATATGAAGACTTGTTGGAGGAAATAGGAGGTTATGCCTACGAACACCCAGAAATGAAAATGGTACTCTCGTGCCGTAGCAACTTCCGCAGAGAACGACAATTGGAGTTATTTACAGAATTGTTTTTGGAAGAGCTAAGTATAGGCGATGCTAAAAACTATGCAACCAAACGCGAGGTTAACAGTGATGGTTTTATGAGAAGCATCTTCGCTAATCAGTTAGAAGACTTCATAAAGAACCCTTTCTTCTTGAACGTATTGATTGACGCATACAAAGAAAAGGGAAAACAACTTCCAAAAAGTAAGGCGGAGATATACAGACTCTTTCTAAAAAGCAGTTACAATAAAGAGGTAAAAGAAAAGAATGTACCTCTATCGGCACAACATAGTTTTGAAGAGTCTATTCAGCTAATGGAAAGAGTAGCCCTTGGGCTATCGCTGACGAATGCCCAAAGTCTGAACAAGGAGGAACTGCGTATATGCTTGCAAAACAATAATGACAACGTGGAAGAATGTTTGCGATATGACCTTATTCGCAATGAGGGAGGTCTGTATTCATTTACACACAATGCATTCCGCGAATGGCTTGTTGCCAACTATTTGAACAGACATGGTATAGAAAAAGCTAAACAACTGGCCACGCATCCCAACGGACGTATCAAGCCGGAATGGTATAACATCATTATGCTGTGGCTGTCGATGTATGGAAAAGACAAGAAAGAAGAAGTTTCTGCTGTATTAAAATGGTTGAAGAAAGCCTGTCTAGATCTAGTCATCTACATTGACAGAGATATGCTAGACTATGAAACTCGAAACGAAGTGTTTAAAGGACTTCTGTTGGAGTATAAATCGTTGGGCATTAGAATGTCGAACATTATGACGCGCGATTATGAGGATTTGTGGCGATTTGCGTATTCGACAGATACGGTGAGTTTTGTTGTAGATGAATTAAGCGAAACAGAAACAGGAACGACTTATTATTCAGACTTGATGTGTCTGTGTTATTTTCTAAACTGGGATGATTTGAAGTCTGATAGCGCTGATTTGACTGAAAAACTTTTCAGTGTGTTGGAGAAAAAGACAGCTGAATCACTGGAGAAAGAAGACAAATACCACGATTTGTCATTCGTATATTTTGACAATTTCTTTTTTACGCAGCAGATATATTTAGAACGCTTGTTTGCCATCGTAAAAGACTCAAACAACTATGACGCCATTAAATCAATGACAAGGCTGATAGGTGAGGCGGGCAAGGCCGATGACTATATTGATTATATACTTGATAAAGAAGGGCATGTTCATAATCAACACGAAGGACATACTACACATGTGGTGTCGCGAACGACTATCTATACAACCCTTGCTAAAGTACAATCTCTTCAGAGTATAGAAAAAATTCTTACTCACACATTTTATCATACACATTATGAATATCATGATGAGCAGGAAGAATACTTAAACATGCTAAAAGGAGTGTTTGGAAGGGCGAGCGAATTCATAAAACAAGGACATACAGAACTGATAGGAGTTGTGGAAGCTTATTATAAAAAAGCCTTTAAAGAATATCACCGCCATTTCGATAATAATAATCAGACACAAGAATTGTTGCTGGTTTTCAGGGATTGTTATTTGACTGCCGGTTTGCGAGAGAGAGGAAGAAAGGCATTCTATGAGAGGCAGACAGAACTATTTGATCCCCAAAAAGAACCCTCAAAGTGGGAAGACATCAGACAAGCCTATATTATGGCTGCTTTATGGATGACTGTAGAGGATGTCCAGGATGATTTTGAGAAGTTTGCAGCAGACAACAGTACAGACATGGCTAAGGCCAGTTGGTATCATGAAATACCCTATGCCGAGGTGGCAGAATGCGCAGAGATACTTTACAAGGAGAAGTTTCCTCAGCCTAAAATAATAACCAAGGGGCGTGAAAGACGGCAACAAGCGTTTAAAGATTTTGCTGAGTATCCTGTATTTAAGCAGATTGTACTGGAAATGGTGACTGGACTGAACAATCATAGTTCCAGGAAAGAGCATTATAAGAAACTGCGCGACCAAGAAGAAGGATACAATCGGTATGCATTTAGTTTTTTGCTGCTCTTCGCCGACAATAATGATCATTACGACATTGGAGAAATTGTCAAAGGCATCAAGAACAGAGATATCTATGAATCCTTCTTCATGAAGGAAGTGTCGGCAATGATGGATAGTCCTGATATGGATTTACCTGTAACAGAGAAGACCAAGAGTCGGATAGTAGAATGGGCCAAAGAATCAGTTTTAAAACTAAGCGATGGAGAGCCCATATACTTCTGGCGAGAAACCTTAGGACTAATGTTGAGTGGAGAATTTGAAATTCCTGCTGAGAAGTTGCTCTCACTTCTTAGTTATGGTAGCTACAAAATATATAGAAAAGATTTTGATGAGTATTATAGCCGCGAGTACTCTTTGTTTAAATATATAACAGAGAGAGTAGATTCTATGACTTTAGCTCCCAAAGTGATAGAAAAACTACGGGAAAATATTGACAATGAAGAATATTCGTTGTTATATTCTTTCTCAAACTATATCATAGAAAACCAAATAGAGGAAGGGTATAGCCTTGTGCTTCGCTTTGCATTGTCAGGATATTTATTGTCTACAAACGTAATGGAAGCTCTTGTGAAAAAAGGAATGAAGATAGAAGAAATAAAGAAAGCGGCATCGAACTTGAAAGTGTCTGACAGACTATTCTGTTATTCAACACTTATAAGGTATACACAGGAATCGGTTTGGGTAAGAGAAAAGCTGGAAGGAGAATACAAGAGTTTTAACGGATATTATTTAGAGCATGCGGTACGTCTGTTGATAAGTATTGGCAGCATGGATGCGCTGGACTATCTTGTGACGCACCCGGAAATGATAAAAGACGAAGATGACTACCACTTTAATTATGACAATCCAAACACCATTTCATCGCTGTGCTATTTTATCCGCTACAGTCATGAGCGTAAGATGCATGGCCATTTTATGCTGAATAGTATACTTAACTCTTTGGAAAAGATTGCCATAAAAAGTAAGGATACATTAATGGAGGTAACACAATATTTGCGTCAGTTAACCAAAATGGGAGAAATGTATAAATATCTGAACCGCTATATCATCGGATTCGAAGATAAATACTATGCAGCTTATTCTGGTATTGGCGACATCAGTGAAGCTATGCAGATAGTAAATGGAGAACACTTGGCGAAAACAGAAGAGGAGAAGTCTGAAGAGAAGCCATGGGGTGAGGATGAAGGTATTTACATATCTTACAATTGGGAAGGCCATTCGGCGCATATAGTAGATTATCTTGGATTTGTATTGGAGAATAGAGGTATTCCTTTTAAATTAGACAAGAAAGACTGTCCTTATACGGCCAATATCAAGGAGTTTATGAATGCCATAAGGGCAGGGAAAACTGTTATAGTGGTACTGAGCAGGCCATACTTAAGATCGAAGAATTGTATGTATGAACTATCGGGCATTATGGAAAATGTCGATTATAAAGATAGGATGCTGCCTGTGGTGGTTGATGATACGATAAGAGATGACAATTTTTATGTGGAACTGGTAAGGCATTGGAAAGAGAAGAAAGATAAACAAACAGAGATTGTAGAAAAGTTACGGGACATTGATCCTGACATGGCTGAGCCAGCAGAAATGAAATTGAAAGAGATAGAGCAGGTGTATGGGCTGTTGAAAGTTATCAAAGAATATATAGACTGGGCAAATGCTGACAATTTGGAGGCGTTAAGTTCAACGCAATTTAAGAAGATTATAGACGAGATATATAAAAGAAGGGGATAGAAGATGAAGGTATATATAGATAATAATGTACTTGTTGATATAGAGATCGGAAAGTATTCTGTCGAAGACTTTACGGGAATGTCTGGTGCAACATATTACTATTCAGATGCTCACATTAATGAACTGTTAGAGGCTAAAGGTAACCCCAAAGTGTCTCAAGAAGGTAGGCTGAACCTAATCTCGCAATTATGTGGACGCAACAATATTTTGACAATGGGATTTAAGGCTCCGGAAATATATGAAAAAGAACCAGTGGAAATGTATAGATTATGTGATAACCCTTTGCGTGCTTTTATAGCACAACAGGTAAACACTGGCGATGACTTGTTTATGGAATTACGTAAAAAATTGAATTTCGACAGTACTATCTTCAATAATGCAAGTCCGGAATTAGTGTTGAAAATGATTGATGAGAGGGTGAAGCAGAAACTTAACAATATGGATTTACTTACATATCTGAGAGAAACAGAGGCACATGGTGGTAAACCTTTGTATCATACATTGTTTAATCTGATAGATTCAGCCAACTACTGGGGCGACAAGAAAACATCGCATTCTAATGTTGCACGATTATATGATGCCACTCACGCCTATTTTGCACAAATCTGTGATGTACTTGTAACTAATGACAAAAGAATGAGGGCTAAGACGAAGGCTGTGTACTCTTTTCTTGATGTAAATACGAACGTGGTTTCTACGAATGAATACTTGGAGATATGATGAAAGATGGGAAGACGCAATACCAAAAGTTGTCCACACTTTGTCCACACACATGCAAAATATTGCTGTTTTATTTTGTGGTTTCAACCATTTGTACTAATTTTGCAATAGGAAATCGCTTGAAATGAGGATGATAATCAAGGATTTATGTCCACACATTGTCCACACGATGGGGTTTCTTAGTACGCAAAGCACTGAATTTCAGTGTGGTACAACATCTCGGGGTTGACTGGATTTGACAGCGGGATGAAATGGTATGTAAGCATGCGGAGCCTCGATGGCTAGCTCCTTAATCTGAGTGATCAACAATTTAATTGGCGAAAACAACTACGCTCTCGCTGCTTAATCGAAGTACAGTAGATTAGCTTTATTCCGCCACAAGGTTGGCGGAACGAGACATCGCTCCAAGGATGTTGTTCCGAATCTGAGGGTCAAGCGGTGCAGGTAAATCGGAAATAGTCTGTGGTGTGCCTCGCCATCCGGATGAAGTTTTAGAGGATAAGGTCGCGATTGGTGGTCCAGGTCTTGTCGCGGCACGAAAACCGAAGGCTGGAATAAGCATGTAGAAAGCATATGGTTTCCCTGTTTGGACGTGGGTTCGAATCCCACCAGCTCCACCCTAACAAAAGCAAAAGTCCTGTAGTTCGTCTGAATTACAGGACTTTCGCTTTTTATTATATAATGTATCAGTGCCTACACAACTGTTCCAGTTCATCTTTAGTCATACCCGTCATAAATCTTCTAATCAGAATTAAAGATATAAAAAAAGCTTTGTTTGACTTGATTTATTGCCAAAGAATGAGTATTTTTGATGTCTATTAATGAATATGAATAATTGCTCCAACTGACAAAATAATCACATATAACCATAATACAGAAATGAAGCGAACGATATTTCCGTATGATTTCTCTCCATACTATCCGGTCGGTATCCAGCCATGCCAGATGTATGTGGATGTGGCAAATCGCATTTATAACAGGATAAAGCACATGGACATAAGTTTGCCAGATGCAGACAAACTGAAGAAAGAGATAGCCATCAATGTGGCAATCTACTATGAAGACAAGATGTCTGATATCGGGCTGTGGAACGCCTTTGTGCATAAGCACTTGCTCACATATACACGCTCTTTACCTTTCTTTGATTCCCATGTTCCTGACAAGAATGATGTGAATGCCCAAGAAGTAGAACTGTTGGTATGGCTGGTATTGTCCAGAAACTTTGACGACCGCTTTCTCAATCCTTTAGCTATGGGGGAGGACGCGGCAAATGCCATTATGGAGATACTTACAGAGGATGATGAGGTGGACGTTAACGATTCTTTGTATGATTTTATATACAACACAGATACGGCTAATGACTATTTTAAGTTGAAGCACGTGCTAATATGGCTTCGTCGCTCCTATCTTCTCTGCTCTCCTTTATCGGAAGATCAGTTTGAGGAATATCTGGATTCGTACTTAGGACAGTTTAGTAAAGGTGAAGCTATATACTATGCAGAAACTGCTTTATCTATGAATTGCGAGATAGGACCAATGGCAGAAATGGCTCATCTGTGGCTGGCGGATATGTATTTGGGAAACGACATGCAAGAGGAGGCAGAAAAACTGAGGAATCTGAAGTATTGCCAGCAGGACATGTTTGAGGTGACCAATGCTAATTCTGAATATGCTGTGCTGAAGAGCTCGAAGGACGAAGAGTACAAATTGAAGAATGTTTATTCTGATGTCTTCTATAAAGGTTCATATATTTGTACAGCGCTTGTGAAATACGCTGATAAAGATTGGGAAATCAATGGTGTGTTGTTCAACTCGAAGAAAGAGATGTATGACAAGATGCATGAACGTCAGGCAGAACTGAGATACTCTTACGAACATGCCTATCCTTTATACATGAAACTGGCGGAAGGGAAACGCCTTGCTTTCTTTAAGGACACAACACAACTGCAAGAATGGCTGAATAAGGTTACTGACGGGATGGATACGACAGAGGTCTGCCGTCATTTGCCAAGCGGTCCTCAGGTAGGATTTATCTCAGAAAAGGCAGGAATCATTTTTGCACCTAACATTATCCATGCGATAAAATGCAGATACAACCCATACTATAGAAAATGTGATGCACATACCTTGCAAAGGGAAACGATGGATGCTCTAATAAATATGGAGCTCATGCATCCTGAGTTGCTGCATTATCTGCTTGAGAACAACATGTTGCAGGATGGTGATTTAAGCGGTAATCATCCAAGCGAATTGGGTAAATTCATATTTTCACGCAATATCGACTTTATTGCCCGCAATCATCGCAGACACCTTTATTGGGACCATGATTTTTAATAAGAATCATTCTGAACCTACCAAATACAACAACGGCACAACTCTCATCGAGCTGTGCCGTTATTGTATGTTTAACTTAAAAAACTTTTCGTAATTAATGAAGATTCTCACGAGCCCTCATAGTTACCTGTTAAACAATCGTTCAATTTACCTTAAACCTAATAACTAAAAACCTAAATCTATTACTACTAACCTAAACAATCTATTAACCTTTTGACGATGCAAAGGTACAAAGATTTTTTGTGTCCGCAAACAAACGGCTATTTTTTTAGCGTCTTTTAGCTGTTTTATTGATTTACGACAAGGTTTTGTGTCCGAACACAACACTTGTTAACACATGATAGCAAGCGTTTAACAAGCCCCATAGCTTCCTTTGTATTCCGCCTTAAAAGCCTTACCTTTGCATCTATGAAAAAACAAGATGCTACAAACAAAGATTCGAAGCCACATTACGCTAGAAAACAACAACGGCACAACTCTCATCGAGCTGTGCCGTTGTTGTATGTTTAACTTAAAAAACTTTTCGTAATTAATGAAGATTCTCACGAGCCCTCATAGTTACCTGTTAAACAATCGTTCAATTTACCTTAAACCTAATAACTAAAAACCTAAATCTATTACTACTAACCTAAACAATCTATTAACCTTTTGACGATGCAAAGGTACAAAGATTTTTTGTGTCCGCAAACAAACGGCTATTTTTTTAGCGTCTTTTAGCTGTTTTATTGATTTACGACAAGGTTTTGTGTCCGAACACAACACTTGTTAACACATGATAGCAAGCGTTTAACAAACCCATCCGTTTTCTTTGCTTTACGCCATAAAAGCCTTAACTTTGCATCCATGAAAAAACAAGATACTAAAACAAAAGATTCGAAACCGCATTACGCTCTCCTTGACGGTCTGCGAGGCGTGGCGGCACTTCTCGTGGTATGGTATCACGTATTCGAGGGATTTCAGTTTGCGGGCAACAAGCCCGTTATCGACTTTATCAATCACGGCTATCTTGCCGTCGACTTCTTCTTCATCCTTCCGGTTTTGTCGTAGGCTATGCTTATGACAGCAGATGGGGAAAGACGCTTACGTTGGGAGGATTCTTCCGCCGCCGTCTTATCCGCCTCCAGCCAATGGTCATTATGGGTGCTGTGATTGGCGCTGCGTCGTTCCTTATCAGTGGCATGGAGCGATGGGACGGCACGCACGCCACGCTTTGGCTCACCTTTCTCGCCTTCGTCTGTGGATGCCTTATGCTCCCTGCCCTACCCGGAATGCCGCGTGAGGTACGCGGCAACGGCGAGATGTTTCCGCTGAACGGACCGTGCTGGTCGCTCTTCTTCGAGTACGTGGGCAACATCGTGTACGCGCTCTTCATACGGCGTCTGTCAACACGTCTGCTTGCCTTACTTTCGTTCGCGCTTTGCTGCGTCCTTGCATGGTTTGCCGTTACCGACCAGTCGGGCTACGGATCTATCGGCGTGGGATGGACGGTTGACCGTACCAACATACTCGGAGGAATGCTCCGTATGCTTTGTCCGTTCACCATGGGCGTCCTCATGTCGCGCTTGTTCAAGCCCTTACGACAAGCCCGCGGAACCTTCTGGACGAGCGCAGCCTTATTGCTCATCATCTTCCACGTACCTTATATATATATAGTGACGGAGCGCTGAGCCTTAACGGAGTGTTCGAGGCAGCTTGCATCATAGCTATATTCCCGCTGGTGGTATGGTACGCTGCATCCGGCAAAACCACCGACATAGCCTCAACGCGCATCTGCCGTTTCCTCGGCGACATTTCGTATCCGCTATACATCGTCCACTATCCTCTGATGTACGCATTCTATATGTGGCTCATCAAGACACACCAATACACGCTGTACGAGACTTGGCCAGCGGCATTGGCTGTGGTGACCGCCAGCATCATCCTGGCATGGCTGTGCCTCAAGCTGTACGATATGCCGGTAAGAAAATGGTTGAGAAACTTATAAATAACGAAACGCCTCCCATAACCCTTGCGGACTATGGGAGGCGTCATATTATGTAAATCTTCTAAGAAAGAAGAAAATTACTTCTTGTTGAGGGCGAGGTCGATAGCCACGGCGATAGCTACAGAAGCACCTACCATCGGGTTGTTACCCATGCCGAGGAAGCCCATCATCTCTACGTGAGCAGGAACTGAAGAAGAACCTGCGAACTGAGCGTCAGAGTGCATACGGCCGAGAGTATCGGTCATACCGTAAGAAGCAGGACCTGCAGCCATGTTGTCCGGGTGGAGTGTACGGCCTGTACCGCCACCTGAAGCTACTGAGAAGTAAGGCTTGCCGGCGAGGATACGCTCCTTCTTGTATGTACCAGCTACCGGGTGCTGGAAGCGTGTCGGGTTGGTAGAGTTACCAGTGATTGATACGTCTACGTCCTCGCTCCAGTTGATTGCTACACCCTCGCGAACGTCGTTGGCACCGTAGCAGTTAACCTTAGCACGGGGACCGTCTGAGTAAGCGATGCGGTCAACAACCTTCAGCTCACCTGTATAGTAGTCGAACTCTGTCTTTACGTATGTGAAACCGTTGATACGGCTGATGATCTGAGCAGCGTCCTTGCCAAGACCGTTGAGGATAACGCGGAGCGGGTTCTTACGAACCTTGTTAGCCATCTCAGCAATCTTGATAGCACCCTCAGCAGCTGCGAACGACTCGTGACCTGCCAAGAAAGCGAAGCACTGTGTCTCCTCGCGGAGCAGACGGGCAGCGAGGTTACCGTGGCCGAGACCTACCTTACGGTCATCAGCTACAGAACCGGGGATGCAGAATGCCTGCAGACCTACACCGATAGCCTCAGCAGCGTCAGCAGCTGTCTTAACGCCACGCTTGATAGCGATGGCAGCACCTGCAACGTATGCCCACTTTGCGTTCTCGAAGCAGATACGCTGTGTGTCCTCACACATCTGATAAGGATCAACACCAGCTGCTTCGCAAATCTCGTTAGCCTCTTCAAGGCTCTTGATTCCCTCAGCGTTAAGAGCGGCAAGAACCTGAGCCTCGCGGCGCTCCTGACTTTCGTAACTTACTTTTCTAATCATAGTTGTGTATCTCCTTATTATTCTTTACGTGGATCAATTGCTTTAACAACACCCTGCTCGGCAGTTGTACGACCGTAAGAGCCAGTGAACTTCTTCACAGCCTCGTTGGCGTCCATACCGTTCTTGATGGCTTCCATCATCTTGCCGAGGTGAACATACTCATAACCGCAAACCTGGTTGTCCTTGTCGAGGAACTGCTTTGTGATGTAGCCCTCTGTGAGCTCCAAGTAACGTGTACCCTTAGCTACTGTGCCGTAGAGAGTACCTGTCTGTGAACGGAGACCCTTACCGAGGTCCTCAAGACCTGCACCGATTACGAGGCCGCCCTCAGAGAATGCGCTCTGTGTACGTCCGTAAACGATCTGGAGGAAGAGCTCGCGCATAGCAGTATTGATGGCGTCGCAAACGAGGTCAGTGTTAAGAGCCTCGAGGATGGTCTTGCCGGGAAGAATCTCAGAAGCCATAGCTGCTGAGTGAGTCATACCGGTGCAACCGATAGTCTCAACGAGAGCCTCCTGGATGACGCCGTCCTTTACGTTCAGAGAGAGCTTGCAAGCACCCTGCTGAGGAGCACACCAACCCACACCGTGAGTATAACCAGAAATATCCTTAATCTCCTTGGCGTAGATCCATTTTCCTTCTTCAGGAATTGGAGCAGGTCCGTGGTTAGGACCCTTTGCGACAACGCACATGTTGTCTACTTCTTTTGAATAAATCATAATCGGTATAATAAAATAAATTATTAATGTAAAAGTCTTATCCATACGCGAGCGACGCTATATCCTATCGTATATCGTATATATAATAAGGTATAGGCGCCACGCTCATTTACGTTTACAAAATTACAAAAAAAGACTTAGACAATACCTATTTCAAGGTACTTTTTTGTTTGTATTTCAGTATTTTCACTTCTCAACAGCAAAAAGCAGTAACAGCCTGTTAAAAAAACATGCTGTTACTGCTTCTCTTAATTTGTCATTATCACCTTACGGCAATCTTCTCTGCCTTACCGTTTCTCACACGGATGTAGACGCCGGCTGCTTTTGGCTTCTGTTTCAAGGTACAACCGTCGTAAGTATACCATTTTTCATCTGCCTCACTGTTTTCCATTTCTACGATACTTGTCGTAATCGAGCGTTCATCGAAAGCAATTTCAAAAGGACTCTTCCTATTGCCTACCACAGCGTCGTCAGAATACTCCAGCGTATTGTCGGAAATCAGGATGTCTGCTCCATACTTTATTCTGAAAGTCAGTTTCTCGACAGACTCTCCTGGAATTGTCAGGAAGACGATGCCGTCACTGTCAGTCGTTCCAGTGGTACGACACTCGCTACCGGCAAACACTCCCGTCTCGCATTCTGCAAGCGGTTTTCCGCAATAAACGACGCGAGCAACGACGGTCATATTGCCAGGATACTTACTGTCATCCACCGGATTGAATACTGTCACCGTTACCGGCAGGTACTCCATTGCGGCGGCCTTCGCCTTTGCCATGCTCTTCGGATATGAGAAAGAGCGGTCGGCATCAGCCTTGCTAAGATACATGTAACCTTGCGACGGAACAAGAGCCTGCAGGGTGCCTGCCCATTCGTAACCATCGAAGATAGCGAAGCCTGACTTACCCTTTACGAGGTCACCGTCTACGGGATTGAGCGAAGCGAATGCATCACCAAGGCTTATGGCTGCCGTACCATTGTATGCCAGCCAGTTCCAGCCATTCCTTACGGTAATCGTGCGCTCTGAGTCTGTCGGAGACAAACCGATGACTGAAAGCTCCTCGGCATTGTTCATAAGCACTTTATACATCTCCCGGTTGTTCATCAGGATGTCCCCACCGTCCCAGACGTTCTCGTATCTCATGATGGAGCGCTTCTTGCTCTTCACCACATCAACGCTGCCGGATATCGGCGACATCAAAGAAGTGGCATTCATATCGTTGGCCACTACGGAGAGAGACATCCAGTTCCATCCCTCACCCAGGGTCATCGTCTGTTCTATCATTTCAAGAGCGTCAAGGACCACAGGCTCCTGGAATGAGCCAAACACTCCACTGACATTGAAATCTATGTCACGGCTTGTCTTTACCATAGGCCATACGGTTCCCGTGGAAGCATCATACACCCTGAACGTCACGTTCTTGTTCTTGTCGTCAGCATTGCCTGCAATGTCGAGCATGACGAAATAGTCATCGTAGCGCTTGTTGTAAACAGGATGGGCCACGCCTCTGCACTCACCGTCTACGAATGCCGCAACAATATCATCAGGGTCGTTTGACGGAATGCCCTGTATAGACAGACTTCCTACAAGATTCATCGAACTTGAATACTTGCCGTTATCAACTGTCCATGTGGGAACACTTCCCCTGACGTTCAGTTCGAGAGTCAGCGGTACGGCAATGTCGTCAGAGTTGACGAGATAGACTGTCTCCGAATATCTGCCGACCGGACAACTCTTGGCGACGGTGAAACATACAGTCTGCTGCGACAGCGGCGACAGCATACCTGATGTAGCGTCAGCCTTGAGCCATTGCGGCAGGTTGCTGATGGTCCATTCCTGCTGAGTTCCGCCCTTGTTCACAATGACAGCACTGAAGGTCGACTGCTGACCTACCTCCTGCTCCATAGCAACATTGTCCTCCATCCATGAAAGAGCGTTGCGGTGGACATAAGCCGACCAGCACACTGGCTCGCAGTAGTTGCCGTTGACATCCTTGACGCGCTTAACCCTGAAGTTAAGAGTACATCCCTCAATCCGAGCCGGAGCCTCGTCAATGTTGATCACAATCTTTTCGTTGCTTGCAGTAAACGAGAACGGCACATTGGTCTCCACCGGTTTCTCCTTAAGAGCAGGAGCTACATCTGAGAACATAAGTCCTGATGAAGAGCCGACCATCCTTCTCGTCATATTCATGGCGACGATACATGTATCGACAGGAACGGTCTGCAACTGATTGCCGCTATCAAGGATTTTTGTTTCAAACGGGAAGTAAGCCACGAGTCCGGTCTCCTTTCCGGTGAGCCTCAACTTGCGGTTGTCCGCCAGGGTGGAAGCATCCAGAGTGGCGTTCCACACCCTCACCTCATCAATGCCACCTTTCAGACGGCGGTCGTAGCCAAAAGTCAAATCCGGATTGATACGTCTGCGCACTCCGACAAAGATTGAGTCAGAGTTAAGCGAACCGATATTTCGTGATGACAATGACAATGCACGCTGTCCGTCAACATAAAGGGATGTGTTTCCGGAGCGAAGCACATTCAGCGCGATATGATGCCACTGGTTATCGGCAACATCAATCGTTGAAGTCTGCTGCACGTTGTCAGAAGCCGTCAGTCTGATCTGTCCGTTCTTGTCTGTCCACACGTCAATGTCGCCCATCTGCAGAATCTGAGCCTCAGCCTGCTGTTTTCCTGCCTTTACCCACAGCTCCACAGCTCTGTTGTCCTCTGTTCCGACAGCCAGGTCGCCGGCGAAGAAAGCAAGATGAGTGTTACCGTCAAGACTGACAGCTTTGTTCACGTTGTTCAGATACCATGTATCGCCGGTTGCCACGAGATGACGGTTACGCGCATAGTCGTTAATCAGCGTGCCGTCGCCCTCATCCATTTTCCAGTAACCTATGAGATGAGCCGTAGAAGGCATCTTGGTTAGCTGGCGCTGGCGTTGAGCTTCTGTGTTGTCGTGGGCGACGTCCCACAGAGTCAGTTCATGAATAGCGCCTTTCAGATTCTCGCCTACCGACAGAGTGCCTGCTCCGTTGTAAGCCTCCGTAACGCAATCTCTGAACAGGTCCTTGGTCTGAGCCGTAGCCTCATCAGCCACGGTGGCGTTAAGCAGACCGCCGTTGCCGTCACGCTTATAGCTCACCGTGAGGTAGCACCATGAGTCCTGCGGCACTGTCTCCGAGGAAGTGAAGGTGTCGTTGCCGACAGACAGCACGAGATGCATGCCACGGTCGAGAGCAATCTTGAATTTCTCCGTTCCGTTGCCATGAGACAGTACCGTACCCTCGCCCGTAGCCTTCAGCCACATATCCGTAGAGAAGTCCTTTTCGGCAAGCGAGAACGAAGCCTCAGTGGCAGCAGCCAACTCCTTGCCCTGCATGGCAAACGCCGTATTGTGGGCAATTTCCGATCCGTTGAGCACACCGGTTATCTCGAAGTTGCCGTCGTTGCTCAATGCTCCCTTCACGATTTCCTCATTAAAGGTCACGCTTATATCGTCAGCGATGTCCAGGATGCCGTTGGAAGGTTGTGGCAATCCGAGCGGTTTCGGTTTCACCATATCCTTTGCAATCAGTATCTCGTTGCTGGAGCGTGCCACTTCGTCTCCGCCGTATGAGCTGACGGAAAGCACTCTGAAGCGATAGTTGCCGTCGGCAAGACCGTGCATATTATAATTATACACGACATGCGGCACGTTAGGCAGCAGCTCATTATTGACGGTGAGGTTTTTCGGGTCGACAACATACTCCTTCAGCGTTAGCCAGTCGGACGCTCCCGGTGCGTAAGTCTGAATGCGGAAAGCCTTCAGTCCAGGATAAGTTCTGTCAAACTGGTTGAAGGTTATTCCGAGCGTGTCACTTGTTATAGTGTTCACTACGTTCTTATCAAGAGCCATATTTACAGCAGATGACGAAGGCATGAAGTCGGCTGATATATAAACCGTGTCGGCTATCACGTCCCACGTGCCCGAGCTGTCATACTGATACTGCGACGCAAGCACAATGGCGATGCTGTCAAACTGGAGTTGTCCCTGATTGGTCTGCTCCAGCTGCAACTGCTTCACGACAGTCTCCGTAGCCGGCACTTTTATCAGTCTGCCCTCGGTAAGCACCTTGCCGTCGATGGATATCTTGGCACCGTTAGCATTGTTCTCGTCATTTGAGATAAGACGGAAATACACATCATCCTGGGTTTCGGAGTTGTTGCGCAGCTGCAGCGTGAAGTTGGCAGCACCGCCGGTAGGCACATTGCTCACCTTCGACCACTTCATGTTGTCAACCATAATCTCCGGCACCTCTATCTGTTGTGTGGCCTCCATAATGACCTTCTCTCCGGGCTTGTAGTAAGACGTACGCACTTCGCCCTCGTAAGGTGCGGAGGTCTGTCCTGCCATAGTTCGGAATATCGGTCCCCAGTTGTCATACTGATAGACGTCCACCGACAAGGCATCACCATCACCATCCTCAGCGAGTGTGTAGGTAAAGTTAGACGACTGCGTGGTCGACTCTTCGTCATACTTGTGTGTTCCGCCTCCGGAATTGTTCTCAAGGATGGCCTCAAAACCGAAACCGTTTACGATCATACCCGTACTCAGAAGCACATGAACAAGACCCATCGTGGTCTGTTCGCTGCTCTTTGTGTAAGTGGAGTCCACCGTCTGGCTCATCGTAAGCGACGAACCTGAATCGAACGAGAAGTTGTTGGTGCGATACTTTGAAGCCTGTTCGTTGGCAAGCACCTTCTGCTGCTCGTTGGTCTTGAGATGCAGATACCAGTTCTTGATGGCGTTGTTCATGTCGCTCACCTCGTCAACGAACTTCTTGGTGGAATCCACGCCTTGAGGCATTACCATCCTGTATGACGGTCCTACGGAAGAAGGTTGTGGGCAGAGGCCCTCTTCTTCCGACCATACGTCGGCATCGTCATTGTCTGAGCCGAACCTTTCGTCTGTCGGTTCCAAAGCCGTGACATACACCGGCTTGTCGGTAGTGTTGACGTAACTGTCAACTGATTCTGCCGGCAGGGTGATGAGCAGGCTGTTTCTCACTTTCTCAAGGTTGGGCAGCAGAGTGTTCTCTATATAGTTTGCAGAATACATAAACTCAGTGTCATAATCCAGTCCTGTAATGGTTATGGTATGACAGTCGAGCTTGGCCTTGTCCTGTCCTGTGCCGTCACGCAGCAGTGTCACCTCATTGGCGTCTCCGAAGTCAAGGTTGGTGGACGAACCTACGAACACGTCGTCCTGTGCACCGACGTATGCCGGATCGGAAGATGTGGATATCGTACGTTCTGTCGTAATGGAGCGAGTCCAGCTCGTTGCGTTCTCGCCCTCGGTGGTAACAATCATACCTGCCTCCTCGTCGTGCTTCGTTTCGGAGCGTGCCTCCGTCATCCAGCCCACGGCACCAGTAGCAATGGTAATACACCATCCGAGTTTTGCCACGGCAGTGGTGTTTGTCTGTGAAGAATACACACTGCCTCGTGTCTTGATATGGTTCACCGTTGTACCCTTTGTCCATGACGCACTCGACACTGAACCGGGCGGGTCTCTCAGAATCATCTCCAAGACATTAGGTCCTTTGGTGACGAAGTTGTTGCCGGTAGGCTTTGAGCCGAGGATAACAGCCTCCAGACCGTTCTCCCTCCACTTTTTCGATACGCCGTCCACTTCATAATAGAACTGTATTGCCTTTGTGAACGGGCTGGTGATATTGGGGCTTCCTGCCTTCCATGTATATGTGAACGTACCCTTGTCGTCGAGTTGTATCTGGCTGGTCTTCACCCCTTCTTCATCTTCATCCACACTGTCGTCATAGACCGCCTGGTCTGCCGACAGAGCATTGCTGATAAGCACCTTGGTACTGTCAAGCGGAACTTTCTCGTAGACATACATGCCGTCGTCGTCCTTCTTGTCGTAGTTGGTATACTCCTCATACGCCTCAAGCTTGAAAGTATACTTGTCAAGGGCGTTGAACAGCGGATAGCCGTAATTATATTTCGCAGTACTTATGTAGGTCTGCGGATCCATCGTTTCTTCATACACCGTGGCGTCGAAGTTGCCCTGTGCATCATACACATTATATGTTCTGATGCCGAACGCACCGATATTGTTGTCGGTCTGCGTCACGTTGAACACCGGCTCCGTATGCCAGGCATAGTTGAATGCCTTGTTGTATCTGTACACCTTCAGTTCTCCGTCCACAGACACGGTGTCGGTCTCTACGTGCAGCGGGTCGGAGAGGTCAATGGAATAGCTCTGCTTTATGAGGTTTTCGCCATTAAACGGATTGTCCGTGTTGTTCCCGGCAAACTTCACCTCCTGAAGTGCATACCTCAGCGGCGGAAGCATAGCCGAAAATTCTCCTGTCTTCGGGTCCGTCTTGATATAGGCGAAACTGCTGTAGTTGGCTGCTCCGCGGTACGACTCGCTGCTTATCAATGGGGTCTGGGAAGTAACGTCCAGGCGGTTCTTGTTCTCCTCCACCTTATAGATGCCTTTATCCTTCACGGTCACGGCATTGAAGATGGCCTGTCCGTTGTTCGTATCCAGACACTCGAGCGTGATGAGGGTCTGTCCGATATTGTTGTTGCTCAGACCGAAGCCCACGTTCTTTTTCATTTCATGCAGGCCGCCGGCTATACGTCCCGTGAAGTTAACGAGCGTAGAATCGTTGAACTGCAGGTTGCTTATCGGCTGTTCGCAGAGGAACGTGGTGCCGATGCCCTGGGGATCTTCCGGATAGCGTCCGTTGCCCACGAACACGTGGCCTTCCTTACTCAGCTCTATATAGTGTCTGCCGATAGGCACGCTTACGCTGAACGTTCCGTCGCTTGAGGTCTGTGCCAGTTTGCCGTTGTTGCTTGCCGCCTTGCCGTCTACGTATACGGTGCAGCCCTCAACGGGGATCGTGGTATTGGCATAATAAACCTTTCCGCTGACGGGGAAGGACGACTGGTCGCTGAAGTCCACACCGCTATAGACAAGCGACGAGGCACTTACATAACGGCTGGAATAAATCGGCGAGAAGGAATGTGTGCCTAACTGCGGCGTGATGGTGTATGTCGTTCCCGAGCCGTTGAACGGCACTCCTCTCAGAGTGTAGTTTCCCTGCGAGTCGGTCACGGCAAAGAGGCTGAGCATGTTTGCCGGCGGCAATGTGCCAGACACCTTACACAGCTTGATATTGCCGTGATGAGCGTTAGCCACGCCGTTGGTCTTCGAGTAGTCGTAAGCCGTAAGCTGGTTTTCGATGCCTTCGTCTACGGGCCAGTAGATAAAGAGGCCGTCCTCCACTCCGCTGAGCGGGTGGTTATAGTTTTCTTTTATCTCTTCTTCCGTAAGGGCTTTGCCGCTGAAAAGGCGCATCTCGTCGATGTAGCCTGCGAAACAGCTCTTCTGGTCGTTCTCCGATGCCGTACCGCCAAAGCAGACAGCATCCACGGACGCAGCGAGGTTGCCGGCAGCATTGGTGTAAGTGCGGATGCTGTCGTTATCGTCTATGAGCGTCACTCTGAATCCGGACAGCGAGTCGCAGGAAAGGGTTACTGACGTGAAGCAGCTCTCCTTCAGCCACAGACCGGTGTTTGCCGATGTGCTGCCGGTTTCGAGGAAGAGCGGATAACGGTTGCCTGTCTTTGTGCCGAGCGAAAGTCTGTGTCGGTCGCCAAGACTGAATATCACAGCGTTGCCGTCGGTCATGTCTATCTGGGATGCCGGACTGACGAGCAGCTGTGCCGTGTAGGCACGCGCAAACTTTCCCTTCTCCTCATCGCTGAAAGTCTGTCTCACTCCGGAGCCGGCTCCGCTTGTCTGTAGCGTATAGAACTGTTCCGTGTCTTTCTGTCCGTCACTCTTGGTGAGCACCACCTTTACGCCTGCCACAGCCGTTCCCTGATCGTAGCTGATACGTCCGGAGAGGGTTCCGGTGCTGCGGCAGAAGCCGTCGCAAAGCTCCTCACCTGAAGTAAACTGGTCGTTGTCACACTGCACGTAAGAGCGCACGCGATACTGATAGTAGTTGCCGGCAAGGGCGGTGTTGTCTTCGTAGTAGTAGCTCTGGCTTGTGCCGTCAACCGCATAAACCTGGCTCCACTGCGTACCGCCGATTATTCGGCGCGAAAGTACGTATTTGGTGGAAGTGGTGCCTTTCTGCTCGGCTTTCCACGAGAGTTTCACCACTCCCGTATAGTCACCCTTGGAAGCCTCCAATGAAGTGACGCTCGACTTGCCTTTTATTCTGTATGACTTGAGCTGCTTCTCTCCACTGTCGAATGTCTTGTCATTCCATGCTTCCACCACAAGTTCCACCTTATAAAAATACTGCGTGCACGACTTAAGGTTTTTGGTGTCTTTAAACGAATATTCGGTCTGCTTGTAGTTTGACACGTCTATCTTGCCCACTTCCTCCCAGCTGTACGAGGGAGCACCCGTGGTGCCGTCGTTCTGAGAGTTGCCCTCGGCACGATACACCTTATACTGAAACTTGTTGTTGCCGCCAAGTTGCGGAGCGTTCCAGTATACAGTGAGGTCGTTCTCGCCTTCGTCAATCTTGGTTATCGTTATCGGCACATCTCTTACAAGACGGGCCTCCACGGTGGACGTCAGAATCTTCGTCGCAGTGGTGTCTTCTGTCATGCCGGTGGGTATGAAGCTTACTTCATATTTATAATCCGTATCGTATTGGAGAGACTTGTCGTCTACAACCGACAGATTCCCGTTTCCCGTAAAATCCACGGTGGCTACGGGCGTCCTTACAACGGCACTGTTTTTCTTTTCCACACGCGTTACGGCCCATTTACCATAAGACTTTACATAAAAATACGCGCCTCCGGACGACCCCCACTTTACTGTAATTTCCTTTTTCCACTGGTTTTGCTCTGTTGAAAGATCTAAGGATCGTGGATACCCTGGAAGACAACACATAGTCCAATCGTACACGTATGTTCCGCCTATTTCACTCTTTTTCGCTCCAGCATAATACGACCATTGCACAGGTATAAATTTCTCTACAAGGGCGATTTCCTTCACTCCTAATTCCACCCAACCCTCAGTCTGTCCTTTTTCCACTGTAGCACTGCTCGCCATTGTCGCAGGGTCGGTAAAATTCAAATCCTTAAGGTCATCATAACTGTCAACGGCATAGCCGTTTGTAGCAAATGTCGTAGGACCGTATTTAGAATTTACATTAACCGGGAAAATGCATTTGTCGAATGAAGTATGCTTAATAGGTCTGCTATAACTCTGATTAACCAGATAGTTGCTTATACCTGTAGGCATAGTGACTTCAAAGGTTTTATGAAGCCCAATGGATGATTTTCTATCGGGCCTCCAACTTCCCATTATACCGAAAGTGTGCTTTTCTCCGGGACGTATCTTGTCCGGCGAAATATACACTGTCACATAATGTTCACCATTGCTTTCGCGATAAGCGTTATACAGTCTTACAGTATAAGTAGTGCCATTCAGGGTAAGAGTATGCTCGTCATACCATTTGCCAGGATTGTCCTTACTTTTGGCACCATTGTCGCCATTGGTTTCATCACATGCTATTTCTTTGAAGGGTACCACCGTCCACGCTCCGTCTATTGTAAGAGCACATGGTCCTTTGAAAAAACTGTCATTGCCTTTGCCGTCTTCGTCAAAGAACATAAACTTGATTTCAGTCCATGGCTTATCAAACGTCGGACTCTTCACAAGTTTAGTATAATCAGTGTAATGGATGTCTCGTGCCAGCACTTTCGGCGACACACAAAGCAGTGCAAGGAATAATAGAAGCCTGCACCAGAATGAACTTAATTTTGCCATAAGCTTGTTTTTTATTGTTTTTAGTTTAGTTTAATCGTAACGATTGCGGTTGTAAATTTACTAAAAACAACAACTTCAACAAAGGCGAAATGGCCGTTGGAACCAGATTTTTACGTTAGAGCACTGTCTTTTTGTGGAATGAGCAAATCGGACACCTCATTTATCTGCACCACTTACCGGGAGTTACGCCCTCAGCGTCCTTGAATGTCTTTGTGAAATAGCTCAGCGAGAGATAGCCTGCCAGCCTTGCCACTTCCGTCACCGGAAGCTCGGGATTGTCTCTCATCAATCTCTTGGCATAGTCAAGACGCAGCATGTTAACCCACTCTCTGAACGTCATCTGGTAATGCGTATTGATATAGGCAGAGAGATACGTGCGGTTGGTAGCCGTGGCGCGTGCCACGTCAGCGATGTTCAGTCCGCCACAGTATACCCCTCCTTGTCTATCCACTCCTTGATGCCACGTTCCAAAGCCGCTTCCTGATCGTGCGACATAACGAGCTGCGGGCGGGCGTTCTGTTCGTCGGTCACGTTGTCCGTCACTGACTGTGACGGATTCTGCGCGGTCTGCTGTTCTTCGTCAGCGGCATCAGCATCATTACTTTTGTCAAGGATGTCCACCGCCTTTTCGTAGAGGAGCAGATAATTGGAATACGACTCATAAAGATATATATAAAAAGGTATGGCGGATATTATCCAGACATACACATAACGGTCAGGCACGAAGGTGAACACCCCCTGCCCTGCCCCAAAGAAAACAGCCCAGTAAGTGAATACCGACATCCACCGGATGTATGCCGCCCCGTCGTCCGAATAGTAATCGTCAAGCCGGCGGACGGTTCTGCGGAAAGTAAGAAACACCTTTCGCGCCACACGGACGGCATACGCCATAAACACTATTGCGAGCACAATGGGCAATGCTGTGAGCGAAACCCTTGACGGCAACAAAAACCACAGTACTAAAGTGATCAGACAATATGCCACCCAGCTGACGATATGCCTAATGAAACGCCGTCGGCTCACCCATTCTCTGTCGAGCAACAGCATCATCGCACTGCCGAAAAGCCATACAGAGAGCCAGTAGGTGCAGAGGTTCATCAGTATGGCTATGGCTGGACAGACTGCACGGGGAGTTACGAAGAAATGCACCATATAGTTGGCTGACAGTTCCAGCAATGCCACTCCCATCAACCTACGCGACAGTCTGTAGGGACGGTATAACTCGCTGTCTGGCAGACGGCCAAAGACGAAGCGATATGAGAAGAAGAGCATCAGCGTGAGCGACACGCAGAGTGCATAATGATATATTGTGGTTTCCATTGGCGTTCATTTTACCTTGTATACAAACTTCACACAAAGTTCGCCTAAATACTTGAAATATGCAAGAGATACTCTGAAAATCTTGTCAATGAATCGGAAAATAAACAGCCGTGGATTCCCTTTCCTTTATATCTCCTCTCAGCACCACGTCCTCCGCCTTCTTGCCGCTGTCAGCTATATGCTCCATAAGGAGCCTGCAGGCCTCTTCTGCCATTTGCTCCACAGGCTGTTCCACGGCAGTGATGGTGGGATGTACGAGCGTGCAGAGCGCCGTGCCCGACATACAGCATACGCGGACGTCCTCCGGTATGCGCAGCCCGCGTTTCTGTATGAGGTTCTTGGCACCGATAAGCGACGTTTCGGTGAATCCAAACACTGTATCAAATTTTATTCCCTTATCCATAAAGTCGCTCATCACCTGACAGCCCTCCTCCGCGCTCAACGCCGAATCCAGCACAAGGTCCGGATTGAAGCTGATGTGGAATTTCTCCAGGGCGTCACGATAGCCACGCAGACGCTCATATCCGTTGCGGATGTGCGACGGTCCAGGGATGTGCACGATGTTACGGCTTCCGCTGCGGATGAGCTGTTCCACCATGAAGAACGACATTATGTAATCGTCATGTCTCACCTGCGAAGCATCCACGTCTTCCACGGTACGGTCGAATAACACCACGGGGATGCCGCGCGACACGATGCGTCGGAAGATGTCGGCATTGTGTTCTTTGTTGCAAACGCTGATGAGCAGACCGTCAACCATGCAATGCTCCATCATCTCCATGTTCTCACGCTCCTGCACGTAGTTCTCGTCAGACGTGGCTATCAGCACGTTATAGCCTTGCTTGCGCAGAAGGGCCTGGGCATGGCTGATGAATGTCATATAGAACGTCGTGACGATTTCGGGGATTATTATTCCGATGTTATGCGAACTTTGCTTGCGCAGGCTCACAGCCATTTCGTTGCGGTGATACCCCATGCGACGGGCGGTCTCAGTGATGAGCTGCATGGTCTCCGCCTTTACATTGGAGGAGTCGCCGGACAGAGCACGTGAGACTGTCGACTTAGAGATACCGAGTTCGTTGGCAATATCCTTTATGGTGATGTATTTAGACATTGTGGTTGGGCTTTAGTTATTACAACAGTGCAAATTTAGCAAAAACTTTTCTATCCTCAATAAAATCTTAACCCTAAACTTCAAGCCTTCCTCTCTCCTTTCCTGAAAAACGTAATCCTTCCCCTGCCTTTGGGAACGGTTGCGCAAAATGGGAACGGTTGCGGGAACGGTTGCGCAAAATGTCTGATATTTTCTTGTTGAAAGTCTTGTCTGAAAACATTAACTTTGCGGCAGAAAATAACAAAAACCTATAATAAAAATATGAGTACTACTTCAAACAAAGACCGCGTTCCCTTCATCAGCAAGATTGCATATGGAATGGGTGACGTAGGATGCAATTTCAGCTGGATGTTCGTCAGCAACTTCCTCATGATTTTCTACACCGACGTGTTCGGCATCGGCATGAGTGCCGTAGCCACTCTTATGCTCGTATCGCGAGTCTGGGACGCCGTCAACGACCCCATCATCGGCACTCTCACCGACAAGACCCACACCCGCTGGGGACGCTTCCGTCCATGGCTGCTCTTCGGCGCTCCCATAACAGCCATCATACTCATGCTCACGTTCTGGGCACACCCCCACTGGAGCCAGACCGCCAAGATCGTATACATGTCAGTGACATACTGCATTCTGGTGCTCGGATACACCTGCGTCAACCTGCCTTACGGCACACTCTGCGGAGCGATGACACAGAACATCGACGAGCGTGCCAAGCTCAACACCAGCCGCTCGGTGAGCGCAATGATAGCCATCGGCGTCCTTAACATCATCACCGTGCCGCTCGTGACATTCCTCGGCAAGGGCAACGCACAGTTCGGCTATCTGGCCGTGGCCATCATATACGGCATCATCTTCGCCGCCTGCCACCTGTTCTGCTTCAGCAAGACCAAGGAGGTGGTGGAGGTGCCGGTCGGACAGAAGCTTCCCATATCCGTGCAGCTCAAGTCGGTGCTCAAGAACCGTCCTTACCAGCTTGCCATCCTCGGACAGTTTCTCTTCGGATTCATCCTCTACGGCCGCAATGCCGACATCCTCTACTATTTCACGTACGTCGAGGGTTCGGCTACGCTCTTCAGCTATTACTCCATGGCCATCATCCTGCCGTCAATAGCCGGAGCCGCCTGCTTCCCCTGGATGTTCCGCAAGACGGGCAATAAAGGATATGCAGCCGCTGTCTTCTCCTTGCTCTGCGGAGTGTTTATGGGCCTGCTCTATTTCTTCAGCCCCAACACCACCCCCGTGGAATTCTATGTCTGCTCTGCCATAGCATGGTTCTTCTTCTCGGGCTTCAACACAGCCATCTATGCCGTCATCCCCGACTGTGTGGAGTACGGCGAATGGAAGACCGGCATACGCAACGACGGATTCCAGTATGCCTTCGTGTCGCTCGCCAACAAGATGGGCATGGCTCTCGGCACGGCGATGTTCGCCTTGGCTCTCGACTCTGCCGGATACGTGGCAGGTGCCGAACAGAACGCTGACGTCATTGCCATCATGCGCCACACCTTCTCCACCATCCCCGGTGTACTGTGGGTAGCAACGGCTTTCTGCCTTTGCTTCTACAAGCTCCACCGTCATGTCTACAACAAGATTGTGGAGGATCTGAAGACCATCAAGAGAAAGATATAAACAATGTATTAACACACAAAAGACAACATATAACAATCCTTTTTAAACAATACAATTATGAGACAAGCAATATTAGTAGCCCCAAAGCACATCGAGTTTAAGGAAGTTCCGGCTCCCAAGGCTGAAGACCTCAACGAACACCAGATTCTCGTCAACATCAAGCGCATCGGCATCTGCGGTAGCGAGATCCACTCTTACCACGGCCTCCACCCCGCCACGTTCTATCCCGTCGTTCAGGGACACGAATATTCCGCCGTTGTCGTGGCATGCGGCAGCAAGGTGACGGTCTGCAAGCCGGGCGACAACATCACGGCTCGTCCTCAGCTGGTCTGCGGCGAATGTAACCCCTGCAAGCGCGGACAATACAACGTGTGCGAGCATCTGCGTGTGCAGGCTTTCCAGGCTGACGGATGCGCACAGGACTTCTTCGTCATCGACGACGACCGTGTGGTGAAGCTGCCCGAGGGAATGAGTCTCGACTTTGGTGCAATGGTTGAGCCGGCAGCCGTTGGCGCACATGCCAGCAACCGCACCGACGTAAAGGGCAAGAACGTCGTAGTGAGCGGTGCCGGCACCATCGGCAACCTCGTTGCACAGTTCTGCAAGGCCCGCGGAGCAAAGCGCGTCCTCATCACCGACGTGAGCGACCTCCGACTTGCCAAGGCTCGTGAGTGTGGCATCGCCGACACGCTAAACATCACCAAGCGCCCGCTGAAGGAAGCTGCCAAGGAACTCTTCGGCGACGAGGGCTATCAGGTGGGCTTCGAGGTGGCTGGCGTAGAGTCGTCCATCCGTTCGCTGATGGAGACCATCGAGAAGGGCAGCGACATCGTCGTAGTGGCTGTCTTCGCCAAGGACCCGGCTCTGAGCATGTTCCATCTCGGCGAACACGAGTTGCGTCTCATCGGTTCGATGATGTACCGTCACGAGGACTATCAGACAGCCATCGACTACGTATCGCGCGGCATCGTCAATCTGAAGCCACTCGTCAGCAACCGCTTCGCCTTCGAGGAGTATGACGATGCCTACAAGTACATCGACACACACCGCGAAACTTCCATGAAGGTGATCATCGATCTGGAGAAGAAGCCATAAAAGCCCAAGTAGAATACATAAAACAGTTAATTAGGTTAAAAAGAAAGCAACATAAAACTACGAAGCACAACAACGTTGTCTTAGTAGCTTTTATGTTGCTTTTGCTATTGTAATCTTTACATTTCTCTCACAATCCAATCACCAATGGTCCGCTGACTACTATCATAGTTGACACCCACTTTCACAAGTCGCTTGCCTTCGGCTGAATACGGAATGAGATAACCCTTATCAGTAATCTGGTTTATGGCTTCCTCTGCTGAGCCATCATATTTCAGCTCAAACACATATATAGTTGTAGGCAGATGCAATACTGCATCAGCACGTCCTATAGCACTATCCTCTTCCACCTTAATAAATGCTCCCATAAGATTGAATATCAGATAGAAGACCGTCTGAAAGTCGCACTCGTTCTTATTAGACAAGCGGTTGGATATACTCGACAGATATGCCTTTAAACGTATCATAGCTCCATTGATATTGTCTTCATACAGCATTTCAACAAATTCTGCCACAAGTCCATTATTGTCAATAGATACTGGAGAGAGATAATTTGGCGCCAGACTTCTCAGCATTCCAATCTTCACCTCCATATTAGGATATCCCAACTTATAGCTTTTGGTTATGGGACTGTACTTCTTGATAGTAAGATAGCCACTTTGATAGAGAAGAGGCAGAGCAGAGGTCATTTGTTCTGGCGACACATCAAAATCGTCAACGCTGACAGCATGCGCTTCAATATCCGTAACATTCACATGATATTTTTGCAGACTCTTGATGAGGTAACTGGGAGTGCCAGAGCCAAACCAATACGACTCAATTTTTAGTCCGTTCAATGCACGTATCAGACTAAACGGATTGAACACATCCTCAGAGTGTTCGCTGAAATGATAACCATCATAATATAAGCGCAACTCCTCAAGACATTGCTCATAAGTAATACCGAGAGCTTTGCCAAGAGCCTCAACATCCGGCTTCATCATAGTGGTCAATTCTGTAAGACTGATGCCACAGATGGCAGAATACTGGTCGAACCTGCTGATGTTCTCCAAGTTGTTCAATTCACTGAATATGCTCAGTTGAGAGAACTTAGTTATGCCGGTGATGAACGTGAACTCCAAATATGGGTCGAGCTTCTTTAGAGGACTATAAAAGTTCTGCATTACAAAACGAAGACTACGCAAGTTTTCCTCCTCATGTACAACGTCAAGCAATGGAGCATCATACTCGTCGATGATGACCACCACCTTACGCCCCGTCATCTTAAAGGCACGCTTCACAATACCATCCAAGCGGTCGTTTGGATATCTTTCACGTTCATCCCTGCCATACAATTCCTCATACTCTGACAATTGCAAGCCAAGATAGTCCTCCAAACGCTCCGCATTGAGATGTTTTGCACCACTCATATCAATATGAAGCACAGGATATTTCACCCAATCCTTCTCATAATCGGCTATCGCAAGTCCATCAAACAGTTCCTTGCGTCCTTCAAAATACGCCTGAAGAGTTGATGCAAACAACGACTTGCCGAATCGCCTTGGACGACTCAGAAAGACATAGCTCATCTTCTTCCTTCGGAAGTCTGCTATATATCCAGTCTTGTCTACATAGAGATATCCCCCTTCTCTGATTTTCGAGAAGGTCTGTATTCCTACGGGATAACAATTAACTATTTCTTCCATTTATGCACTTTATTTATAAAGTCCTGTTGACTGTTGATTCTCTTGTTAATACTAATAGTGCAAAATTAGCAAAAACTTTCCGTTCTGACCTAATCTTAAACTTAATATATAAGCATCCCCACTACAATAGTTGCTTTTGCTATTGTATTGCTTCCCTAAACAAGCCCTTTTGCTCCCCAAGACGTTTGCCTTGTCTGCAGTAATTCACAACTGAATAATTCAAAATCGCAGGCGAAGCCGAGAATAATTCCTAATTCACCGCTCGGCTCTGCCGCTTGCCTAAGCAAGAACTCCTAATTCAAAATTCGGTGCAACGCACCGATAAATTCATGTTTGGCGGTTAGTTTGCCTGACAATATTTGCATTTCTAACGCTCAATACTATGAGTTGAACGCACAACAAAATCTTTGGTGCGAAATTCTTGAGTTTTGAGCGCTTTGAGTTAGCACGTTAATACACAGCACGTTATGAGGTTTTACGACAAAGCGTTGTGAAATCAGACTCGCTAACGAGCCACTTTTTCTGCAATAGAGCCACTTTTACACTCCAAAACTGCCACTCTTGTCATACAACAAAGCCTCTTTTATGCTCTAATAGTGGCACTATCGGAGCGGAAAAGAGGCTTTATCGTTAAGCGTGGGTGCTGTTTTCGCAGCAAAACACCGTAAAAACAGCATACCAGAACTCTAAAATCATTTTTTATTTTGTATCATGTTTTTACTCTTTAGACAATATTTGCATGATTGACAGGAATTGATTACTTTTGCATACAAAGGCTGTCCAAACATTAGAGAAGACAAAATATGCTGCTCAATATATTGGACTGTACAGTATAACTGCAAATGTATAAATTCAAATAACATGAAACTCGAAAGAAAAGAACTTGACAAGCTTTTCAAGGAAAAGTACCATTTCTTTATACCTGATTACCAGCGAGGATATAAATGGACCAGGATGGAGGTGCTAAAGCTCCTTAATGACATCTGGGAATTCTATCTGAATAACAGCAAGGACGACACTAACTTCTATTGCCTTCAGCCCGTTGTGGTGAAGCCAATGGAAGGGAAGTATTATGTCATCGACGGCCAGCAGCGCCTTACCACTCTGCTTATTATTCAGCAGGCCATTAAAGACTACCAAAGCAAGAAGCTGTTTCCTGATATAGAGCCGGCACTACACGCAAAAAAGTATTACTCCATAGAATATGAAACAAGAGCCAACAGCGATGTGTGGCTGAAAACAAGAAACAATAAAGAAGAGATGCAGAAGAATAGTGATTATTATCACATCTTCGGCGCTTATCATGCTGCTCTCGACTTTCTGAAATGGATTGATTCTGATACTGATACTGATACTGATACTCCCAAATACACACTCGACGGACTTCCGTGCCCAAAGAGCTATATAAAGAAAAATGCCGATACAGAATTCGAAACCTGCATTTGCGAAAAGTGTAACGTGATATGGTACGAGCTGGACACAGAGAACGAGAACGACCATGAGATTTTCGACCGCCTCAATACAGGAAAGATTCCACTCACAAACGCTGAGCTTATCAAGGCTATGTTCTTGCAGGAAGGCAACTACCCCACTCTCTCTGGCGACGAGAAAATAAAGAGCGAGGACTATAGAACAAACATTGCAAGACAGTGGGACGACATAGAGAGAAAGCTGCAAGATCCGTTCTTCTGGGACTTTATATACGACGAGAAGCACGTGGGTATGACCTACGACACCCGCATTGAATACCTCTTCGACTTGCTGGCAAATAAAGAAAAGGAGAAGAGCGACAGATTCTACTTCACGTTCGACTACTATGATTCGCTCTTCAAAAGCTATAAGGACAAAGGCGATGCCATCGACTTTGTCAACGAAGAATGGAAACGCCTGCGCAGCCTCATCCAGACATTGCAAGACTGGTATGACAACAAGACCTACTATCACTACATCGGCTACCTCATCTCACAAGGCCACTCTGTCAACGAACTGAAAAACATCCAGTTTCCTACTGACGAGGAGGGCAATCCTCTTCCCGTACCAAAAAAGGCAGAGTTCGTGGCCAAGCTGGTGGAGCTAATCCGTCGGCAGACCTCCAAATACAAGCACGCCGATCTGAAGAAGAGCAAGAAGGGACTGACACCTGTCTTGCTGCTCTTCAACGTGCTGAATGTGCTTGACAATTCCGAGGACTCCGACCGCTTCCCGTTCCACTATTACAAGCACACCACATGGAACGAGGAACACGTGGCTCCTGCCACTCCTTTCGATCCTAACCGGCCTGACAGATGTTTCCAATTCGCGGCACAAATGCTGGAATATTATACGGACATCAGCTTCTACGAAAAACTTGAGGGTCTGACTATAGAAAACAATAAAAAGCCCAAGAACAAGCGCAAGAAGAAAAACGCACTTGTAAACGAAGCCGTAGACATTGTGAAAGAAAAATATGAGAAGTATAAAGAAAAAAATGAGGACAATGCGGATATCTGCACAGAGCTTTTAGAGATATTCAAAGCTAAGGGTGAGAATCAGGAAGAACTGGCACGCAATGTATTCAGCAAGATTGTCAAGCAGCTTGGCATTGATGCCAACACCCTCAACGATGATGAAGAACAAAGAGACTATATATGGAACCAAGTGTTGCTCGACGAAGGCACCAACAAGAGCTACGGCAACGCCATATTCCCATACAAGCGCATGCGCATTATCAAGAACACCACTAAAGGCATTTTCGTTCCGATAGGCACTTACAATGTTTTCGTCAAGGCTTACAGCCACAGAATGACCAACATGCTTGAGTGGGACGATAAAGACGCGTTGAGATACCTGGCCGAAATATTCAACACTCTGAACAGAAACGGCCGAAACTTCCTGAACGCCAACCTTATGAACAGCAAGGAAGCCCCTGAATTCATAAACATTGAAGAACTGAAAAAACTGACAAACAATGAGCAATAACATACAAGACACCGACGTACAGCAGGGCAGAAAATGCAGCCTCTGGCAACTCGCCGCTGAGAATGCCATCGTCATACCCATCATACAGCGCGACTACGCCCAGGGCAGAAGCAACGACAAGGTGCGCCAGATACGCCAACCTTTTCTGAAGAAGATATTCAAGGTGCTGGACAACAATGACAGCCGACTCGAACTCGACTTCGTTTATGGAACATTGGAAACTCCTAAGGACATTTCGCTCAAGAATGCCAACTACGACAACTTTGTGCCTTTGGACGGACAGCAGCGCCTCACCACAATGTTCTTGCTACATTGGTTTCTGGCATTGTGGAACGAGGACGACTTCAATATGATGCAGAGCCACTTCAAGGGCAGATTTGCTTACACCACCCGATTGAGTTCAAGCGATTTCTGCGCAGAGCTGCTTGAGCATGTATGTTCTGAAGAAGTGAAGCAGAGCATCGACACAGACACCAAACATCCTGTCAGCAGCATGCTTAAGGATGAGGGATGGTTTCACAACCAATGGTCGAACGACCCTACAATCAGCGGCATGCTGACCATGCTCGACTCAATGGCTTCAATGTTCAATGACATCATTGCCAAGGAAGACAGAGAAGCGAAGGCACACGCTTTCTTCGAAAGACTGACATGCAGCAACATTGACGACGCCGCGATAACGTTCAATCTGCTGTATCTTAACAGAGGCAACTTCCATCTTTCTGACGAACTGTACATAAAGATGAACTCACGAGGCAAACCTCTCAGCGACTTCGAGACCTTCAAAGCAAGATTCGAGTCGTTCATGGCAAAACATACAAACGTAGACAAGGAGTTTGCAAAAAAAATTGATGGAGAATGGGCTGATGTGTTCTGGAATCTGCGCAACAATGTACGCCCTAAATCAGAAAAGGACAATAAGGATTATTACAGAGACAACACCGATGACATGATAATGAATGTCATCAAGGTGACACTTGCCAACAAGTTTGCCATACTCGCCGATAACAACGACAACGCTTTGGACGAACTGTTCGAGAGCCAGATTGCCAAGAAAGCCAATCCTGACATGCATCTTACCTTTTATCGCTATACAGAGCTTGGCGTATTCAATGACACTAACGACGACGATACGTATGAAGACGAAGAGCAGGAAAGACAAATCCAGGAACAAAACGAAGCCGTATGCCAGAATGTCTATGATGCGCTCAAGTTCATATCCGAAATAAAGGGAGCGTCGTCTGCCATGAAATATCAGATAGACAAAGAATACGTAGATGTAGACGAACTGCTCAACAGAATATTGTTCTATGGCATAGACGGCAAAAACAGCGAGATACCGGGCATTACTTACCAGACCAGACTGATGTTCTGGGCTTTGTCCGAATACTGCATCAGATTCAGAGACGACATCCAAAACTGTCTGCAGCCAAAATGTAAAGCCCTTAACAGATGGATGAGATTCATAAGGAACATGGTGGAGTCTGCCGAATACAACAATGCTTCAGAGATGCAAAAGGCGCTCAAGTTCCTTGACCAATTATTGGCTTCGATGAAGAACAGCGACATAATAGCACACCTGTCCTCAATGACTGACATTCCAGAAGACAGCACTCCATTCCCACAGTCACAGCTGAAGGAAGAGATAATGAAGGCGCAGCTGATTACGTGCGACGCTTCATGGGAGGACTCCATCGACCTGGCCGACAATGTGACATCATGGCCTGGCCGTTCGGGATACCTGTTCTATCTCTCCGGTATGTCAGACAAGTCGTATGAAGAGATAAGCCAATGGGACACAGCCACTCATAATCATTATCGCAGCCTGTATGACAAATACAAGCAAAAAATGGACATGCTGCTTCTTTATCTCAACAATACCGACTTCAAGGAAGAATGTCTGTTTGAAAGGGCAATGCTGTCAAAAGGTTGTTATCTGCGAAAGGAGGACAAACGTAGCATTATCTACTCCATGATGGACCAGTCGGTATCCTCTCGTTCTTACAGCTTCAGGCAGATGATACAGTTTAACGGCATCGATGCCAACAACGACGACTCTACATATAAGGAAGGTGTGGAGTGTCTGAAGGCTGTTCTCGACGACAACCTGTTCTGCTACACGGACACCAAACAGCTGAAGCAGTCGCTCCGCAACATCATCGACAGCTCGCTCAATGCCATCAATGCCATCCGTGACTGGCGTTTGCCTCTTCTTGAAAATCCGGAGATATGGAAAGAGGCTTGGCAACGATTCATGTGGATAGACGACGACACAGCATGGGTGGTAAGACAGAAAGGAGGAAGAACCAATCAGTACGAAACATGGTCATACCATCTCTATAATAAACTAAGTGATGCAGGATTTAGTTACGGCTATAATCCTCATAGTTATCCTCGCCACACATTCCTGAACTTCAAAGACAGCGGACAAGTCTATCAATTAAGAATCAGCCATACACCTTCCGACGAATGGCAGTTTGAAATTATAGCACTTGACGAGGACTCTAATCAGATAGAAATGGATTCGGGAATGAAGCAGTTTGCACTCAGCCTGGTACCAGGCAACCCATTGCCATTCACCAAGAAGAGCATGAATGATGCTGTAATTTGTGCAAAGGCAATATATAATAGTAATAAGAAATACATTAAATAAGATACATAGAAAAAATGCGTAACTGGCTGCAAAGACTAAGGTATATCCTGTCTTGTTTTATCATCATGTGGACATTCTTCCTCGTCCAAAAACCAATCTTTATCCTCTGCAACGCCCAACGGACGTATTCCGTTTCGGACTACATAGACGTGATGTGGCACGGCGCTTCGCTGGACGCCACCACCACGGGCTATCTGACCATCGTGCCGTTCCTGTTGACGTTGGTGTCGGTATGGTGGCGCGGGCTGCCGTTGAGGAAGGTCACGACGCCTTATTATGCCGTGATGATGTTGTTGGTGTCGCTGATATTCGTGGCGGATGCCTCGCTCTTCTCGTTCTGGGACAGCAAGTTAGACAAGGCGGTGTTTGTGTATATCGATTCGCCGAAGAACGCTGCGGCAAGCGTGTCGACGGGATACATCCTGCTGCGCCTCCTTATAATTCTGCTGCTTACTGCCGGCATGACATGGATGCTATGGCGCATCACGCCCCGACGCCTGGACGCCATAGAGGGAATGACGCGCCGCGGTCTTTCCACGGTCGGCTCCGTGCTGGTGGGCGGACTGCTGTTCCTTGTCATCCGTGGCGGCATCAGAGTGTCTACAGCCAATGTGGGCAGCGTTTACTACAGCAACGACCAGTTTCTGAATCTCTCTGCCATCAATCCGGCATTCAATCTGCTGGCAAGCATGGAGTTCGGCGGGAAGTATGAGGACGAGTTCGATTTCTTCCCCGAGGAGCAGCGTGCCAGCCTCATGAAGGGAATGTACGCCACGGCAGACACTGCCACGGTGAGCGTGCTCAACACCAAGCGCCCCAACATTCTCTTCATCTTCATGGAGAGTTTCGGCTCCACAATGATAGAACGTCAGGGCGGCGTAAAGGGAGTGGCGCCTACGCTGGACCGTCTTGCCAGCGAGGGCGTATTCTTCTCCAACCTCTACGCCAACAGTTTCCGTACGGACCGCGGCACGGTCTGCACGTACAGCGCTTATCCGGGTCTGCCCACGCTCTCAATAATGAAGGTGCCCAATATTGCGCGTAAACTGCCCAACATTGCGCAGTCGTTAGGCAAGGCGGGTTATCAGACCGACTTCCTCTACGGTGGCGACATCAACTTCACCAACATGCGTGGCTATCTCATGGCTGGCGGTTTCCAGAAGCTGACGTCGCAGGACGACTTCTCCTTGCACGACCGCAACTACAGCAAGTGGGGCGTGCCAGATAATATCACCTTCAAGCGTCTGCTGGCGATGCTCAAGGAGCGTGAGGGACAGAAACAGCCATGGTTCACGGCGTTCCTGACGCTGAGCAGTCATGAGCCGTTCGAGGTGCCGTTCAAGAAGTTCGAGGACAAGCATCTCAACGCTTTCACCTTCACGGACGACTGCATAGGAAAGTTCATCAAGGAGTTCAGAAAGTCTCCGCAGTGGGACAACACGCTCATCGTGCTCCTCCCCGACCACGGCATCCCATACCCGAAGAAGGGTGAGCGCTTCGCCCCGCACTTCTTCCGCATCCCGATGATATGGACGGGTGGAGCCGTGAAAGGACCGATGGAGGTGGACCGCATCGCCAATCAGACCGACCTCGCCGCAACGCTGCTGGCACAGTTGGGCTTGCCACACGGCGAGTTCGGCTTCAGTCGCAACGTGCTGGACAAGAGTTACACGAACGAGTTCGCCTTCTACTCCTTCGTAAACGGCTTCTGCTATCTTGACCACACGGGCGTAAGCGTCTACGACAACGCCGCCAACCACGTGTTCTACAAGGAAGGAGCGGCCGGCGACGACGCCCGCGTGAAGAAGGGCAAAGCCATACTGCAGACGCTGTATGACAAGGTCGGTGAATTGGAAATCAAGAATTAGGAAATATCGGTGATTAGGATTTTTGGGTTATTAATGCCAATATTCTTCTGTCACATCGTCAGCATCCTCCTTTGTCATAGCTTTGTCGATGTTGTCGGCAACGAATCTATGGAAGGTACAATAGTCTGGCTCATAAAGTTCTGTGGCCTTGGTCCATTCCTGCGGGAAATCATAAGGACCATGGCCATAGCCAATATTATCAACAACAGCAGCTACACAGATTTCATCATCGTCATCCAGTCCGATGCCGAATATTGACACTTCTGTTCCGTCACCGTCATCGCCTTCACATTCGTCTTCCCAATCAGGCACGGCAATGTATCGCTTATCACCTTTCTGCTTCAGCAGATTAACAATGTCTTTGTATGCTTCTTCGTTAGTCATATTGTTAATAATTTCAGTTGTTCGGCGCAATGCCACAAGCAGATTCTCCAAGCTGTTCTCATCTTGCATCTTCACTTCTCGCGGCTTGCTTCCCTGTGCCACGCCCACGATTCCTGCCTTTTCCAACTGGTCCATAATTCTGACCGCACGGTTGTAGCCGATAGACAAGCGCCGTTGAATCAACGAGGCAAAGCCCGACCGCATTGTTACGATTATGCGTGCAGCTTCCTCGAACAGAGGGTCGAGCGAACTGCTGTCTATGACATTTTCTGAGTCAAGACCCATTTCTACATGCATATCCATCATTTGATTTTTCTCCATTGTTTTGTTTTTTTTATTATAGAATATTCTTGTAATTATAGCATAAAAGCAATGCTCATGTCGTCCTTGCTGACTGTCCTGCTGTAATGAGAGGCTTCTGCTCTTCAAGCCACATCTTATAGAAGGTGATGGATGTGAGTTATATCCTTTTTATCAAATACAATATTACATTTAAACAGATTGGGGAGGGTGAGCGAAATCTACTTGTTACATGGGAGCGTCTGAGTACCATAGATCGTCACCCAAAATCATTGATTCAAACGAACCTTGAAAGTTATAAATTGTGCCTGTATCTTTAAATACATCAATCCATATGCTGACGGCGTCTTTTGACATGTGTCTTTCGAACTTTTCCATATCCTCAGGACGAACAACAAGTGAACTTATCAAATGGCGTTCTCTTTCTTCATCTTCCTTGATGATGGTATCCTTGAAAGTGCTTAGTTTTTCCTTGGCTTCTGCTATGAGTTGCTTCACTTTTTCTTCGTCCATACCGTCTGTATGAAGAAAACCTAAACAATTCCTGATGGCATCTATATAGCCACAACCTTTTATCGCATAGTAAAGCTCGCGATTGTATACAAAGTCATTCTCGCAATTATCCAGCACGCATGCGAAGATGCGCTCTTTCCATGTGTCGAATGTTGGTTCGACATTTGAGCTATATACAGCTTTGCCATTGGTTATTGACACCCCGTTTCTATTACTACATATCAACACGACGTGCTTTCCTGAAGCAGTAAGCAGTTTTTCTGTCAGGAGAATCACATAGTCGTATCCGTTTTGCAGTCCACTACCGCGGTATAGAATAACGAACGCTTTCTGTGGAATGGATGTCAATATAGGGATTTGTGCCTCCAAGTCGGCTAAATTATTTGGATTCACTCTAAGCGACCTCACCATTCCTTTACCAAAGATATTTTCGCCTATTACACATGTTTGCTTAACGCAAGCCTCCTCGCCTCTATCTTTCCATCCGCAAAATGCCACAAGTGGCTTTTTGCGTGGAAGCAGGAAGTACTCCTCAAGAACCATTTCGTGCTTATCATATGTGAAGACATGCAGCTCGTCTTCCGGCAACAGACAGTTGATATGATTCTCTGTCATATCCTTGTCCTCCACAGCCACTTCTCCGTTCAGACATTTCTCCGAGAACTCTCTAAAGAAATCTCTCTCAAGCAACTGTGATATTTTAAGCAGCAGGTCGGTGTCGAGACTCGTCTTGCCGAATATCTCGTACGTAGCAGAGCTGGACTTGCACAAGTCTTTGGCAAAAGCCGTTACTGAAGGGTACTTTGCCTTTACTTCCTTCAGAATCTCTTGTCCTATATTATATTTCTCCATAGAATTGTATTATTATTTATGTTATAGTTGTACAATGGTCGCAGACTGTCACCGGCTATCTCGAAAGCCACAATGTCGTGAGCGTACTCGTTGCTTCCTACTTTAGCAGAGAGGAAGAACACATAGGAGCGATTGCCGTATTCATCGTCAAGACTTACAATCTTCTGCACTTCATGGTGGCTGTAATCATCATCAGGATGAGCAAGTTGCAGCAGAGGTCTATGCTCCTCGTGCAATTTGCCATCTTCTGATTTGAATTTCACCACACAATCTATGTCGGGTGCCGTTCCGCCTTCGCCTGTGTCATGCCAGATGGCTGTCACGAGACTGTCGTCAGAGACTATTGTATGGTAAATCTCGGTAGAGTCAGACTTACCATAGCTCTTATCGAGACTTGTATCGGAAGACTTGTTCAAACATGAAGAGCATATAGACAATGCCAACAAGGCTATGCTACAAAGTTGGAGTATCCTTTTCCCATTCCTCATCGTTTCCATTAGACATATATGCCCGTTTTAATTTTTCGTCTTCAAAATCACTCGTAAACATACATTCTGCCAAAACCTCACCATCCTCTGCGTATTCGGGGTCGAACACAAGTCCTGGGAGAGTAAGCGGTTCTTCTTGTCCATATATGTACGAACCGATATAGACGTATTCCTTGGAAGGCTCTACCTTATCTTTATCTAAGAATACATCTCTTTCGCGTGCAAAATCAGAGTACTCGTCTTCGTATCCTTCGAAATCGTTTAATTCCCACACAAAGCAAAGCTCGTACATCAGGCATTCGAAGAAGAAACGTTCGTTGTTTGCTTCAACAAAGTGGCTATGCGTATCCTCTTGATAAAACATAGGATATAACTTCGGCTCAAACATCCAATTCTTACTTACTTCTTTGACAGTTTCCAGAATTTGCTCTTTAATGTGCTTGCTCCAAAGGCTGACAACGCCATAGGCATAGTCTTTCTTTACTTTCAGATATATTTTCATTTTCTTTTCGTTTAGACCTTTATTCTGATGGAGGAAAAATTTGGTTGATAACAACTTCATTGTCGTAATCAAGATATGCCCCGTCTATGTCATGACCTATTGACATAAATTCATCACTCTCTACCCATCCTCCTATGCTCAATCGCTCGCTGGTTTCCTGATAGTAAGCATCCATTATCTTCTCATGGAGGTTAGGAGCTTTTTCTTTTAACCAAGGGTCGAACTTTTCCCAATAGTCTTCTTCCTCCACGTCTTTGAGAATGGTATCCTGGGCTTCTTTCCATAACGTAAGGAGATTCTCTGCTTCTTCGTCAGAGAGTTTGACGGTAGTACCGTCATTATTTCCATTCAAATATATTTCTGCGTTAATCTCTTTCATTGTCTGTAATATAGTTTAACTTTATGATTGATGACTTGCCAGCCACTCCTTGGCAAGAGTGGTGGCAAAGCCGTAGAAGTCTTTCACGTGAGCATCTGACCATAGCTCTTCGTTGTTTTGAAGAAACTCCAGCAGTTGTTCTCTCAACTCTTGGTCCTCAGTCCTTTCAAGAACCACTCTGATGAGTGTAAGTGCACCGTCGTCACCCCAATTTTTGCGTATCATATTCTTTGTCGTTTAGTTGTTTTCTTTTTTACGAATCTCTTGCAGAATAGCTTCGCGCATCCACCATACGGCATACGAGGCAAACTTGAAGCCACGCGACTTGTCGAACTTATGGCTGGCACGTAACATTCCGTAACGACTGGCTGCAATGAGTTCTTCCTTTGAGAGCCCCTTGCCCACATACTGCCTTGCCACAGCCTTGACAAAGACAAAACCGAGTTCTGCCAACTCGTTCTCCGCATTGGAGTCGCCCTGCTGGATGAGGTCGATAAGACGCAAAGCCTCATCGTTGTCGATGATAGGCTTCTTTTCACAGTTTGTTGTAGAATTGTTGTTCATCATATCTTTAATGTTTTTAGTTGTCGCGCGAAATTTACCCTGTTTTTCTGAAATAAAAAAATCAGACCTTGCAAAATCTGCTTAAGACTGGTTTTTATTGATTTCCTACTCAAAAAAACTGAATATGACTTGGATAATCCAGCCAATAATCATAAAGACGAGTTGTATGACACTTATCAGTATGTAGCCGCCAAACACAACTATCAAGATACCACATAGAAAGAGAAACATGTCTCATGTCTTTTAAAAGTTTTGCCTACTCCCTTTCCAGCGTTTCGGCAGTCTCTGTTGTCACTTGTTATTCTGTTACTTGTTTGCCTGTTTTGTCAATGGTAATCCATTCACCATTCAGTTTGACATCTGCAGTTCCATCCCAAAAGCTCTTAGCATCTTCGTACTTACAAGGGATTATTTCTTCAACGTCTTTATTGACGAAGCCCCAACCTTCTTTAGACTTTACTCTTGCCAATCCGCCTGAAAAAACATCGACCTCTTCATATTTGCAAGGGGTTATTCCTTCACCGTCTTTATTGATAAAGCCCCAACCTTCTTCTGACTTTACTATTGCCAATCCGTCCCAAAAGTTCTTAGCATCTTCGTACTTACAAGGGATTATTTCTTCACCGTCTTTATTGATGAAGCCCCAACCTTCCTCTGACTTTACTCCTGCCAATCCGTCAGAAAAGCCATAGACCTCTTCATATTTGCAAGGGATTATTTCTTCACCGTCTTTATTGATGAAGCCACAACCTTCTTCTGACTTTACTCTTGCCAATCCGTCAGAAAAGCTAGTAGCATATTCGTATTTGCAAGAGATTATTTCTTCACCATCTTCATTGACGAAGCCCCAACCTTCTTCTGATTTTACTTTTGCCATTCCGTCATAAAAATCATCAGCATATTCGTATTTGCAAGAGACTATTTCTTCATCATCTTCATTGATGAAACCAAACTTCCCGTCAAGTTTTACTTTTACAAAACCATTACGGATAAAATCATCTTGCCAGTCATACTTGCGAGAGTCGTGTCCATTTCTATTCCAATATTTATCTGCCAGTTCGTCGGCTTCTTCCTTTGTTACAGCCTTGTCGATATTTTTGGCTACGAATTGGTAAAGCATATCATAGCTGGGTCTGTCCAATTCGGAAGCCTCAACCCAATCTTGTTCGAAATCATCCTCGCTGCAACCATACCCTTGGTTGTCAACTGTGGCAGCAATGCAAAGGTTGTTGTCTTCGTTCAATCCTACACCAAATACAGATACAGATATAGCTGCTTCATAGGTGTAGTATTCAGTATAAGAACCTTCCCAATCCATAACAACAATATAACGCTTGTTGCCCTGTTTGCTCAGCAAGTCGATAGCAGCATCTTTGGCCTTATTGTTAATCGCATTCATTTCGTTCAAGAATGCATCTGGGCTTATTTTTTCTGCTGTTTTGTTAGCCATATTATTTAAAAATTAAATTGATTATTAGTTGTCGCTCTCTTTTATGAATCCGCATATAAAGAGAAACATGTCTCATGTCTTTTAAAAAGTTTTGCCTACTCCCTTTGCAGCGTTTCGGCTGTCTCTGTTATTATCTCGACAACTGCATCATCGTAAATCAACCTTATACTCATTGAAATAGATGAAGCCGTCCTTCCAATGCTCACAGTTCCACTTGTGGATGTCATCAACAGTAAGAGTGTCACGTTTCAAGACACGTGCGAAATAGGCTAATGCCTCATCCATACTGTTGAACCGCTCGTAACCACACAAAACCGGCTCTTTCAAATGAAAGTCCACACTGACGCGTGTCGGAAAATATTTCCCATCTGCATCATTTGTTGCATAAGTCTCATCGCAATAACTTTCCACCATATAGTATATTGTCATACCTTCATAGTGGCTTTCAAGCGGATGTCGGAAGTCTGCCGTCACCCAATCTTCCTCGGCTTCAATACTCAATGAATTATCTACGAACTCACATTTTATAATGTTGCCCCGAAGATATTGTTCTTTGGTATCTACTCCGAGACTATACACCATACTTGCGTAAGATACAGACTTGTCTTTACCCTCTTCAAGCAGTTTCTTGTTTAGAAGCGTCCTATACTGGTCATATATATCTTGAAGGTCATTTGGTTTGCCTTCAATGCGATAATATACAGTGGTCACTATCCTGTGTTTTGGAAATACGAGGCTTAATCTCATAGGTTATTCCTTCGGAGTCACAAGACTATTGAAGTCGCGAGTCTCAAACTGAGCGGAGTCATAGCCATGGATGTTAAAGTCCGGGTAATGGTTGTACTTGTTCTTTGGCACTATAATCTTTTCGAGAGATGTGCAGCCAATGAGCATCGTTGCGTTTATTTCACCAATAAAACCTGTCAATGACGGATTCTCAAACTCAATCGTCTTTAGTGAAGTGCAGCCGGCAAACGCCATTCGCTCCATAATCTTCACATTCTTGTTTAGATATACAGACTCCAGATGCTTGCAACTTGCAAAGGCTTTGTCATAAATACAGCACTTGCAGTCATCACTTATATCAATGTTGAGACTTTTCAGTCCGGAACTTCTGAATGCAGACATGTCGACAATATTCATGTGGCTTGGAATATTTATCTCTTCCAAAGCTTTGCAGCAAGCAAAGGCACCTGCTCTAATCTGGCGCAATGTCTCAGGTAAGACTATTTCCTTTAAATTATAACAAAGACCAAAACACTCTTTCCCGATAAATTCTACTCCAGGCATTGTTATCTTGAAGAGTTTGTGGCAGCTTGCGAAAGCTCCTTCGCCCAAGTAGACAACAGATGCTGGCAACACCACATCACGAAGATAGACAAGTCCTTGGAATGCATAGTCACAGATTGCCTTCACACCGTCTTTCACTTCAAGGTACTCCGGATTGCCGAGTACTCTCAACAAGCGAAGTCCATCCTCGCTGTAGATTGGTCCAGAACCCTTATTGCGTCTGGCTTTCTTGATTATTGCTTGATCTTCTTTTGTCAATCCTGTATTCATATTTATTATTTTTTTTAGTTGTATCCATAAAAGGTAACTACTCAGCACCCATAGAAGTATCCCTATTGGCATAAGTAATCGTCTTACT
>OLRA01000476.1_pt1 | contig 55043 bp, 54 predicted proteins | sample 1673011 | NCBI WGS metagenome assembly OLRA01 (sample SAMEA3136746, study PRJEB25190) | human gut metagenome | reverse complement strand
TGCGTCAATCTCCTTCTGGTTGCGCTGGGTGTAGATGAATCGGTCGTCGGCCGTGCGTTCATACACCGCCATGTTGGGACGAAGGCATTGCTTGTAGAAACCTTCCAGACTGGCTTGCAGACGGTTGTTGGTGTACGTCAGCCGCAGGAGGTGATACATCTCCCGGTTGGGCTTGAGGTCGGGACTCCCCACGGTCCACTCCATGCGGTTGTTGCGGATGGAGGCATCGCTGATTATGGCCACTCGTGAGGTGCGTTCGTTCATTTGGAAATTGTAGCTCAGTTGCAGGGCGTGGGTGAAGTTGTAGCTCAGGGCCGCTTTGGGGCAGAAACTCCAGTAGTCGTACGAATGGGCCTGCTGGCGGTAGTGCAGGTAGCTGCCCCCGATGCCTGCCGAATAGCGGAGGTTGCCCCACAGTCCCTTGATTTCGGAGAACAGGTACACGCGGTTGTGGTGGATAGGGGTGGCAGCCGAGACGTCGCCCGTATATTCATTGTTCGTGTATTTCTGGCTGTAGTTGAGGCCGGCAGACAGGGTGAAGGGCTTCAACTGGTTTTCGTAGATGGCTTCGCTCAGGAGAGAGTAGGTGCGTCCGTCCACGTCGTAACTGTAGGGCGAACCCTCGTCGTAGCTGTCTGAGGAACGGGTGCCGATGTATGTACCCACGGCGTTGAGGGTGAGCGACTGCCGGGGCGTGAACTGCTGGAAGTAGTAGAGGTCGAGTACCGGACTCCCGCTCCGGCTTTGCTGCTGTTCGAGGGCCGTGTAGGTCTGTTCTCCGTCCACAATCTGCTTCTGATTGAAATTGTTGGGTACGTGACTGAAGTCGCCGCTCAGCGAAGCCTGGAACACATAGCGGGTGGAGTCGGCCAGGTTGTAGGTCAGCTTCAGCTGGTTGTTCAGGCTCTGGTTGCGCGAGGCGAGGTCGTTGCGCCGAATGGTATAGACCGACCCGTCGTTCAGGTGGTAGTGGGCCGTTTCCTCCGTCCGCAGGTCGCTGTAGTTCTGGTAACCGATGCTGTAGTTCAACGACAGCTCACTCTTTCCCGTGTTCCATTTGCCATACACCGTGTAGTCGCCCTGGCGGGTCGTCAGCGCCTGGGTGAACGAGGTGCCCAGCGTGTATCCGTTGTCTGCCCGTCGGGTAGTGATGTCAATGACGTAGGCAATGCTGTCGCCGTAGCGCACGCCGGGGTTGTCGATGAAATGGACGGTGCGGATGCTCTTCGGGTCGAGCGACAGCATCTCTGCCTTGTCCGCAATGATGCCGTTGATGCGGATTTGCACGCTTCCCCGCTGGTCGATGGCCGAGATGCTGTGGGCCACCTCGTCCACACGGATATTCGGGAGGGTGAGTTGCTGGAGCAGACTGTAGCCCGAGCGGGAAGAAGTCTTCTGCTGTTCGGAGGGATAGAGCAGCATTCCGTCGGTCTTCTTGATAATCCGGTCGGCCTTGACCTCCACCTCGCCCAGTTCCACGGTGGGTTCCACCTCTTGCGCGAGGGCGGGGAGGGTCAGCAGCAGAAGGAAGAGGATGGCCCTGAATCGGGAGATGGTCAGCGGAAGCCGGCTTCCGGCTCCCTGCTGGAAAAGTAATCTGAGTGTTTGCATTTGTTCCTGTGTGTAAAATTCAGGAACAAAAGTAGGGGGCTGTCACGAAGGCGTCAAAAACCGACGCTGACATTTGCCTGACAATTCGCTGTCAGTCTTTCATCTCGTTGATTTCCAGTGAATAGTTCCGCCCTCTGTCGGCCACTATTTTCAGTCGCGTATGCTCCTCCACGATGGGTTTCAGGCGGCGGATAAGGGTGTAGAGCGTGTCGTTGGCATCGTCTTTCTTGGGCCAGAGCACGGCACAGATTTCTTCTTTCGTGAGCGAGTGGGAGGGAGCCTGCCAGAAGAGCCGCATCAGTTGTTGCTGCATGGGCGTGAAGCGGATGGGCGTATGGTCGGCTGCGTAGAAACGGTCATCCGCGTCCGAGTAAGTCAGTCCCCCGAAGTCCTGGGCGGATTGTGTGCCCCCTTCAGCCGATAGTACGCTTCCTTCGGCAGGTTGCAGCATCGGGTTCTCCTTTTCCCGCTTCCGCAAGTACAGCATCGAGCCGATGGCCCAGAGCAAAGCCGCCGCCATCAGTCCGCCGGGCAAGCGCTGGTCGGACATGCTGAATACAGCCGCTGCCGACAGCCGGGTGTAACCTTTCAGGGCCAGCGTTTCGCCCGCCCGTCCGTTGCGGACCACCAGCGTGTCACTGCAGATGGCCTGTCCGTCCATCGAGCTGCCCCGGTAGTCGCCATCCATCACGTCGAAGGTGAGGAAAGCCGCCTGTTTCAGTCGCGGGTTCTTCAGGTGGCGGCAGAAACGTTCGTCGGACACGGCGATGAGCACCTGTCCGCCCGACGTCTGCCGGAGCTGTTTGTACGCCCGTATCGTATCCTGTGTCACAATCGGGTCTTTCTTTTCCAGTAAGGTCTGGGCCAGCGCCTGGTTCAGGTCGGCGGTTATCTCGTCTCTTGTCACGCGGTAATTGTGGCGCCCGGCCAGCAGGGAAGTCAGCATCAGCGTCAGAAACACCGTGACGGGTAGTAGTCTGCGGTTCATAGAGCAATCGGGTTTGGTTTCTGCAAATGTAGTGAATTCTGTGGTTCTTCTTTGTGTCGGATTAAAATATTTATTATTTGTAATCCGTCTTGCTCCGGTATTCATTCGGAGTCATTCCGGTGGCCTTCTTGAACACACGGGTGAAATGCTGCGGGTACTGGAAGCCCAGCTGATAGGCAATCTGGCTGATGGATTCAGAGGGAAGAAGCAGCTGTTCTTTGGCGATGCCGATGATTTTGTCTTGTATGTACTCCAAGGCGGTCTTGCCCGTTTCCTTCTTGATGAGGTCGCCGAAATAATTGGGCGACAGGCAGAGTTCGGCGGCACAGTATTTCACGCTGGGCAATCCTTTCAGTGCGGCATTTTCGCCCGTGAAATACCGGTCCAGGAAGGTCTCGAAACGGGTCAGGATGTCGCGATGAGCATCCTGCCGGGTGATGAACTGCCGTTCGTAGAAGCGCAGGCAATAGTTAAGCAACAGTTCGATGTGGTTGGTGATGAGCCGTTTGCTCATCCGGTCGATTGCACGATGCAGTTCCTCTTGGATGTTCAGCAGGCAGTCGATGAAGGTGTGGCGCTCCTGTTCCGAGAGATGCAAGGCTTCGTTCACCTCGTACGAGAAGAAGGTGTATTCCTTGATGGTACGTCCAAGGTGGGTACCGCGAATCAGGTCGGGATGGAAGCACAGCGCATAGCCTTTCGGCTGGAACGTTTCGCCCGTATCTTCTATGCCGATGACCTGTCCCGGTGCAAGGCAGACCACCGAGCCTTTCTGGTAATCGTATCGCTGGCGGCCGTAAATCAGGTCGCAGTTCTTTTCGTCTTTCAGAAAAATCACGTAAAAGCTGAACGTATGCCGCATGTGGTGCATCGGTTTGGCCTGTGAAAGATCAATCACGCTGACCAGCGGATGCAGAGTTTCTACGCCGAGCATGTCGTCGTACTCTGTGACGGTTTCGATGTTCAATAAGGAGGTTTTCATCGGTTCGTATGTTTCTGACGGCAAAAGTACGAAAGGATTCCGGTTTTTGGTTCCCGCCGCTCGTGAAATCTGTGTTTTCATGCAGTAAATCTGTGTTTTGTATCCCTACGGATAAAACGGTAGGGATTACTTTTGCAGTGACAATTAACCGATAAACAGAATTGAGTTATGACACAGGAAATGGAAAGCCGTATGGCTTTGAAAGATTTGGTAGACCGTTATGCGACGGAATCGGACAAGAACAATCAGGATTACTATCGTAACCTGTTCCGTCCGGATGTGAGACTGAAAGTGTATATGGGAGACAAGCAGATTATGGATATGGCTTGATGTGTGAGCGGACTTCTGTGAATATTAAAAAAGTGAGTGAGATGAAAAAAGAGGTAATGTTGCTTACGGGTGCCGGACAAATCGGTATGGCGATAGCCCGGCGGATGGGATATGGAATGAAGATTGTGGTCGGCGACAAGCGGATGGAAAATGCGCAGGCCGTGGCCGATACGATGAACCGTGCCGGATTCGATGTGTCTCCGGTGGAGATGGACTTGTCGTCGCGCGACTCAATCCTCGGATTGATTGAGACGGCACAGCAATATGGAGAGATAGCCATGCTGGTCAATGCGGCAGGGGTGTCCCCTTCGCAAGCTTCGATAGAGACCATCCTGAAAGTCGACTTATATGGTACGGCGGTATTGCTGGAAGAAGTGGGAAAGGTTATCCGGCCGGGAGGGGCAGGTGTGACGGTATCCAGTCAGTCCGGACACCGCTTGCCGGCCCTTGGTGCCGAGATAGACGCGCAGCTGGCTTGCACACCGACGGAAGAATTGCTGAGTCTGGAGGTGCTGCAACCGTCGCACATCCGCGATACGCTCCATGCCTACCAGCTGGCCAAGCGTTGCAACGTGAAGCGCGTCATGGCGGAGGCAGTGAGATGGGAAGAGCGGGGCGCCCGTCTGAATTCCATTTCTCCGGGAATTATTGTCACCCCACTGGCACTTGACGAGTTCAACGGGGTGCGTGGGGAGTTCTATAAAAAGATGTTTGCTCAGTGTCCGGCGCATCGTCCCGGCACGGCCGACGAGGTGGCGAATGTGGCCGAACTGTTGATGAGCAACCGGGGGGCCTTTATCACCGGCTCTGATTTTCTGGTGGATGGAGGTGCTACGGCGGCTTATTTTTATGGCTCGAATCTGGAAAAGAGATAACACATAATCAATGCGTAGCCAGATACCACGAAGTCTGCGAGTAAGAACTTGCCAAACTGTTTGTGCTGGGTGTGGAGGTGGTGATGCCGGAATATCGTTCTATGGGGAGCGGACGGATAAGTTTCATGAAGGCGATGTGTAATTGTTTTAAGCAAGTATTTTTAGTTTTTCAGTGATAAGCGTTTTATATGTCTCTTTCATTTCATCCGATAAAAAAGAAAGGTCAATGAATTCCATCCATTTGCTTTGGACTTTAAGAAACTTGCGAAATAAATTTTCTATAATTTTATCTTCCAGTCCCGAAGCCTGCATGGATACGATAAAATCGGTTTTCTTGATTTTACGTTTTTTCCCGTTAAGTGTCAATGCCAGTTCTTCTGTATCTTCCGGCATGACCAATGCGGTTGATAGTAAATCATAGGCTGGGGTGAGGGTGTAAACTCCTTGCTGTGTGCTATACAGTGAGAAGTTTTTTAAGTGCATGTCGGCATTGCCTGTAATCCAGGAAAATACTACTTCCTCCCAGTAATTGACCAAGTCAAGTTTGGGTACGGAGGAATATTTTTGTATGGTTTTGGCAATTTGCTCGTAAGATCCTTTATACTTATATTCTGTCAGCCGCTCGGTTAGTTGGCACATGTCCTCCATGGCTAGTTTCTCTCCTTTTTCCGTACGGTCAATGCGACGGGTGATATAACAAAGCTCTCCATCCGCGAAACGGATAAGGCCGTGAGGTACCACTTTTATCCTGGCAAGTTCTGCCAGATGCATGGTTAAGTCTTCTATTTCAGGCAATTGCTCAAAACGCTCCGTTTGTGGTTTCAGAATGTATCTTCCCCATAACCCTACAATGGTAAAACGTTCTGCTTCATGAGGGCTCTTCTTGTGGATGTCCAGTGACAGTTTGGCCTGAACACCAGTCAATGTGGTCTGGCTACGTATTACTTGCCGGGCAAGTTCATTCAGATTTTGACGAGTATAGGGGAGTTCCGGGACTATAGGAGTGCCGAACAATTTTCTAGAACAAGTTTTGTGAAAGTCATGTTCACCTTCCGTCAACTCTTTGTAGCAATATAGACATTTGGACATAATTATTCCTCTTCTTTAAATAAAGGTTCTACGCCTACGGCTCCAATGCAGTCCTTGCAACAGGCTAATAGCAGGGACATCCGGTCCCGACCGTCGATTTTCCAGTTCTTTTCAGCGATATTAAGCAGCCAGCCTTCAGGTATCAGACCGTCAAAGAAAGGAAACAGCACTTTGTTCTGATATGGCTGTTCGGTGAGGGGAAGGGTCAGACTGATGGCTTCTGCTTTGTCTGAGGCCAGAAATTCCGGAGTATACTGAAAAGTATATCCATTTTCATCTTCTGTGAGAATACCGGCTTTTATGCCACGCAAATATACAATCGCCTGTTTCATGGCTCATCTTCTTTTGAAATGGGGACTGCACCGACTTCGCTCCCGAAAAGATTTAGTATCTGATTTACTTTATCCAGCCGGAGAGTTTGTTTGCCTTGTTCCAGTTCACGGACAAAACGTAAGCCTACTCCTGATTTTTCAGATAGTTCCACCTGCGTTAGATTGTATTGCTTACGCATGTCTTTTACATACTTAGAGAGTGTGGTTTGTTCCATGATTATACCCTTTTGGGTGTAAATATAATGAATTTTTCTTTGATTATACCCTTTAAGGTATAAAATTAATCTATCTGCCTAATGCTATACCCGAAAGGGTGTATTTATAACTTGTGATTTGTTTGTGGGTAAATAACCTGGCAGACGGATTAGTTTCATGAAACTTACACTATTTTTTTATAGGTTACTTTGAAAGGCAGCACCTGGAACACTTCGCAGTCGGGCGTAATCAGTTCCAGCTTGTAGGTGAGAGAAGCCCCGTCTGTACCTTCCGTCAGCTGGTCGAGGACCTCTTGCGGAAGAAGATTCTTGAAACTGATTTTGCCACTGTTCATGCGCAGATAGCGCGCCTGTCCGTTTGTGTTCACGGCAAGCAGGGCTACGGGAGCATACTGGCTCAGGATACTTCCGGTGTATTCTTTGCGCGGGGTGACTTTCATACTGCTGAGGTCGTAGGAGATTTCGTGACCGTCAGGGGTAAAGAGCTGCTTTTCTTGGTTGACGGTGATTTCTGTGTACGTGAAATCGTAGATATCTGTTCCTTTCGGTTCCAGTTCCTCATCGGTAGAGAAGATGACCACTTGACAGTGCCGCAAGCGGTCGTATCCCGTGAGGCATACCCCGTTGCTCAACAGTTTGACCTTGACATGGTTTCCTTGTGAGGTGATTTTGCAACTGCCTTCTCTGGCTGGTTTGAAAATGAAAGGACCGTTGCTGCTCAGTACGTCGAATTCCGTTTCCTTTCCGGAGATGATGAGCGGATTTTCCTGTACCGAAACGGTCAGTTCGCGGACGTCCGACAAATCTGTGTGATATGTTTTCTGCACTTCTTCCAGTTCCTGTGCCGTCATCCGCTGATAGATGGAATAACCGTAGATATCGGTTCCTCCTGCCCGCACTCCCAGGTGGACGAGGAGCTCCATCGTGTCGCCGTTGACGGAGAGTAGCTGGAACACCGTGCGCTGGCCGTCGAGCAGACGGTTCTCGTCCGAGTAAGTATAGGTGTAAGTCCGGAACCCCGATGCAGGATAGGCATCCACGTACATGTATGCTTTCAGGGACGAGTGGCTTTCCACGTAATATTGGGTAGGACCGGCCCCTATCAGGTCTGTGTAATAATCCTGCGTCTGGCAAGTGCCGTCGGGATTGATTTCGTAGGTGTGGACGTGCTTCCAGCCGTATCCCACTACGGTCTCCTCGAAGCGGGCGGAAGAAATGGGGGTGAGAGACGCTGGCTCACATTCTCCGTTTTCATTGAATGTGAAGGTGGGAAAGTCTACGTCGTCGTGATTGCAACTGATAAGACAGAAGATGCTCAGGAATACCAGTAGAATGTCGGTGAGTCGTTTTGTGTACATGATAAACAAAGTGTCAGCTGTTTTCTTTTTTCCAGAAGAAATTCCTGAGCAGCCGTTGCACGAGAACCAGCAGTGCCAGCACACAAATGGTGTATTGCAGAAACGCTCCCTGACTTTCGAGGGCATAAAAGAGCCCGATAATGAAGCATAACTGGAAGAGGTAGCCTAAGATTTTAAGTAACATAGTTTCTCGATATGAAGGTTCTGTTTCCAAAGATAGCGTAAAAAAATGAAGAAACGAACATCCAGACCTGAAAAATTCCCTGCCAGGCGCATTTTTGAGCTTCGCTTCGGCAGGGGAAAGAAGTGGACTGTAACTGCGATGGAAATGCTTGTCCGGGGGGCGTTGCAGCCGAGGTGTTACACCAGCGAGATGACGTAGCTTTCCATGCTTTTCAGGTCGATGTGCCAGAGCCGGCCGCTCAGTGCGTGCGGACTGCCCAGGATGACCTTCATCGTTTCGTTGGCTTCCACGCAACCCACTACGCCCGGTGTGACACCCAGCACGGCCTTCGACGGATGGGGCATGGCCAGCATGCCTTCCTCGTCGGGGAAGAGGGTGCGGTAGTCGGGACCGCCCTGGTAGTTGAACACGGAGACCTGTCCGTCGAACTCGCGGATGGCCCCGTACACGTACACCTTGTCCAGCCGCACACAGGTGTCGTTGATGAGGTAGCGCGTGCGGAAATTGTCGCATCCGTCCACCACGATGTCGTAGTTGGCGATGAGGCATTCGGCGTTCTGCGGGGTGAGCCGTTCGTTCCAGGCTTCCACACGTATGTCGGAGTTGAGGGCTTGCAGGCGCAGCTTGGCCTGTTCCGCCTTGGAGAGCCCGATTTCAGGCTCGCTGTAGAGCACCTGCCGCTGGAGGTTGGTCTCGCTCACGGTGTCGTCGTCAATCAGTCCGATGGTGCCCACTCCGGCACCGGCCAGGTAAAGGGCCACGGGCGAACCCAGTCCGCCCACTCCCACGATGAGCACGCGGGCCTGTTTCAGAAGGAGTTGTCCTGCCTCGCCGATTTCGTCGAGCAGAATCTGTCGGTTGTAGCGTGCAGCTTCTTTTTCGGTCAGTTTCATAAGGTGAAAAGGGGATAAAGGGTGAGTAAAATGACAGAAGGCACCCGGAAGTCGGGAAAATGGCCTCCGGATGCCTTCTGAAGGGGGTTCTGCGTATGCTCGGAAAACGCCCTTACGTTTTAGAAAAACGTCTTGGCGTTTCAATCCAAACGCTTCGGCGTTTCAAGTAAAACGTAAAGGCGTTTTTCAAAGGGTGTTCCGGAGGGCTTTTCAGCGGACCGGAGCCGCCTGGGCAAAGGTCTGTGCCATGTGGTCGAACGAAGCGTCCCAGTCTTTCCATACCGGTTCACGTCCCACGGCCTTCAGGGCTTTCTCCACTTCCACGGCGGTACGTTCGTCGCTCACGTGGAACTGCTCCAAGGCCTGCGGATAGGTGTAGTAACCACCCGGTTCCGTCTTGCTCTCGGCACTCATGGTGGTGACACCCAGCGTAGCCATGTGGTCGCGGATGTTTGCCGGTTCACGCGTAGAGTAAGAGATGTCCACGTCGTGGTCGAAGATACGCATGGCGAAAGTCACCTGTGCCAGTTCCTTGTCGCTCATGATGACGTTGGGCTGGAAACCCTCGTTCTCGGCCGGACGCATGCGCGGGAAGTTCACGCTGTATTTCGTCTTCCAGTAATGTTTCTGCAGGTAGCGCAGGTGGTAAGCCATCATGGTCACGTCCGTACGCCAGTCCTCCAGTCCGATGAGCACACCCATGCCGATGGAGTGTACGCCGGCCTGTCCCATGCGGTCGAATCCGTTGACACGCCATTCGAACTTCGATTTCATGCCGCGTGGATGGTACACGTTGTAGCGGGCCTTGTTGTACGTTTCCTGGAAACAGATTACCCCGTTCAGTCCGTGGTGCACCAGTTCGGCATACTCTTCCGTCTTGAGCGGCATCACCTCAATCTTCAGGTTGGAGAAATACGGTTTGGCCAGGTCGAGTGCTTTGGCCAGGTAAGGCACACCCGCCTTGGCCGGGTTTTCGCCCGTCACAATCAGCAGGTTCTCAAACGGAGCCAGCTTCTTGATGGCCTTGTACTCGTTTTCGATTTCCTCCGGCGTGAGGATGGTGCGGGCCATCGGGTTGCTGATGTGGAAGCCGCAGTACACGCACGAGTTGGTACACGAGTTGGTGATATAGAGCGGAATAAACATGGAGATGGTACGTCCGAACCGTTCTTCGGTATATTTCTTGCTGAGGCGTGCCATGGGTTCAAGAAACTTTTCGGCAGCCGGCGAGATGAGTGCCATGAAGTCGTCTACGTCGCACCGTGATTTTCCGAGTGCCCGTATCACGTCGGCCTCGGTTTTGGAGTAGATGGCCTTGGTCGTCTCCTCCCAGCTTATTTTTTCTAATTCGTCACTAAACATTTCAGTAATTAATAATTAAAAATTAATAATTAAAAACGGTGGCCTGATGCATTTATGAATTGGACTTGGCGGTTTTGATGATACTGACCAGCAGTTTGATGAGTTCGGTACAGTCCGACTGGATGGAATCGTACGCCGTTTTCTCGATGTAGTTGGATTCCGACAACAGCAGGAGCCAGTAGTCGGTCTCGTTGGCTTCTTTCAGCGCGATGTGCAGTTTGTGGGCGAAATCATTCTTGCTTTCGGCAAACTCGGCTTCCCGTATCAGCGCTCCTATGGCCGTGCCGCTGCGCAGCAGTTGTTTGGACATGACATACTCGTTCTTCTCGGTGGTGAGAAACTGGTATGCCTTGATGATGCGCAAGGCAAACTCCGTCGCTTTCCGGTTGATGACGCTGTCGTTTTTCATCTTGCCAAATCCACGGATGGATGCCTCCCTGGAAAAGGAAGTCATCCACTCGTTTTTCATTTTTCATTATTCATTATTAATTGTTTTCAGGTCGCGGCTGAGTTTCATCGCACAGAAGTTCGGACCACACATGGTGCAGTACTCGCCGTCGGTGTGACGTCCCTCGTTGAAGTATTCCAGCGCACGGTCGGGGTCGAGACTCAGGTGGAACTGGTCGCGCCAGCGGAACTCGTAGCGGGCCTTGCTCAGGGCATTGTCGCGGATCTGTGCGCCCGGATGACCTTTGGCCAGGTCGGCCGCATGGGCAGCAATCTTGTAGGTGATGACACCCGTACGCACGTCTTCACGGTTGGGTAGACCCAGGTGTTCCTTCGGGGTGACGTAGCACAGCATGGCCGTACCCAGCCAGCCGATTTGTGCGGCACCGATGGCCGAAGTGATGTGGTCGTAACCCGGGGCGATGTCGGTCACCAGCGGGCCGAGGGTGTAGAACGGCGCGTTGTGGCAGTGGCTGATCTGACGCTCCATGTTCTCGCGGATTTTGTGCAAGGGCACGTGTCCCGGACCTTCGATGAAGGCCTGCACGTTCTTCGCCCACGCACGGGTCACCAGTTCGCCCATCGTGTCGAGTTCGGCAAACTGTGCCTCGTCGTTGGCGTCGGCGATACAGCCCGGACGCAACCCGTCGCCCAATGACACGGCCACGTCATACTGTGCCAGGATGTCGCAGATGTCGTCGAAGTGCTCGTAGAGGAACGACTCCTGGTCGTGGATAAGGCACCACTTGCTCATGATACTTCCGCCACGGCTCACGATACCGCACAGACGCTTGTCGGCCAGGTGTACGTTGTGACGGCGGATACCGGCATGGATGGTGAAGTAGTCCACTCCCTGCTCGCACTGCTCGATGAGGGTGTCGCGGTAGATTTCCCATGTCAGGTCTTCTACCTTGCCGTTCACCTTCTCCAGTGCCTGGTAGATGGGCACGGTGCCCACCGGTACCGGACAGTTGCGCACAATCCATTCGCGTGTCTCGTGGATGTTGGCACCCGTCGACAGGTCCATCAGCGTGTCGCCGCCCCATTTGCAGCTCCACACCGCTTTGTCCACTTCCTCGTCAATGCTTGAAGTAGTGGCCGAGTTACCGATGTTGGTATTGATTTTCACCAGGAAGTTGCGGCCGATAATCATCGGTTCCGATTCCGGGTGGTTGATGTTGGCAGGCAGTACGGCACGTCCGGCGGCAATCTCGTCGCGCACGAATTCCGGTGTGATGTAGGTGTCGATGCCTAGCTCCTTGCAGTTCATGTTCTCACGGATGGCTACGTACTCCATTTCCGGTGTCACGATGCCCTGTTTGGCGTAGTACATCTGCGTACAGCAGTGGCCTTCCTTGGCACGGTAAGGCAGGGCGATATGTTCAAAGCGCAGGTGGTCGAGCGAGTGGTCGTCACGGCGCATCTTGCCGTATTCCGAGGTGATGGACGGCAACTGTTCCACGTCGCCGCGGGAAGTAATCCAGCTCTCACGCATGCGCGGCAGTCCTTTCTTCAGGTCAATCTGGATGTTCGGGTCGCTGAACGGGCCGCTGGTGTCGTACACGTACACCGGGTCGTTGGGGGTCATTACCTTCTTTCCGTCGACTACGGTCACCGTGGGGGTGAGGTTCACTTTCTGCATGCCTACCTTGATGAAGGGGAATAAAGTGCCCTGCATGTAGGCTTTCTCGGCATGGGCGTATGCTTTTTGGTCTTTTTCTTTTTCCATATATCAATTAAACTTACTCATTCAAGAAAGAAGTGAGGGGAGAGGAAGCGGAAGCTACTAGGTTGTCGGCCTGCACGCCCAGTCCGGCTTCGTAGGCACGGCGTCCGGCGATGACAGCTTCCTTGAAGGCGATGGCCATTTCCACCGGGTTTCCGGCAACGGCGATGGCGGTGTTCACCAGACAGGCGTCGGCACCCATCTCCATGGCTTCAGCGGCATGGCTCGGAGCTCCGATACCGGCATCCACTACCACCGGCACGTTGCTCTGCTCGATGATGATGCGCAGGAAGTCGCGGGTCTGCAATCCCTTGTTCGTACCGATGGGAGCAGCCAGCGGCATCACCGTAGCGGCTCCGGCTTCTTCCAGACGCTTGCAGAGGGTCGGGTCGGCCTGGCAGTAGGGCAATACCACGAAACCGAGTTTCACGAGCTCTTCCGTAGCCTTCAGGGTTTCGGTAGAGTCGGGCAACAGGTAGCGCGGGTCGGGATGGATTTCCAATTTCAGCCAGTTGGTGCCGAAGGCTTCGCGGGCCATCTGTGCGGCGAACACGGCTTCTTCTGCGGTGCGCACGCCGGAGGTGTTCGGAAGGAGTTGGATATGCGGGTGGACAATGTGTTTCAGCATGTCGTCTTCCTTGTTCTCAAGTTCGATGCGTTTCATGGCGACGGTCACCATCTGGGTGCCGGAAGCGAGAATGGCTTCTTCCATGACTTGGTTGGAGTTGAATTTTCCTGTTCCCAGGAACAAGCGGGAGTCGAATTCTTTTCCCGCAATCATTAGTTTCTTCATTGTTCTATATATGTTTTTGGTTTGTTTTCTTTTGGCTTGCTTTTACTTTTTCTTTTTGGCGGCAAAAAGAAAAAGGTAACAAAAAGAAAAACCGCCGTCTGCAGCTTCAAGGCGGCTGCGAGGCTTCACCCGGCGGAAGCGCAGGAACTCGCTTCGCTCAAACAGCCTGCGCTTCTTTTCGCCGTGCTCCGCTTCTCCGCTTTTCGCCTTGAAACTGAGGACGGGATTTTTTCGCTGGCTTGCTCTTCGCTTTTTGCTTTGGCCTTCTTTTGGGTGAAATTGCTGGCAGAAGCTTGGGCTTTTTCCTCTCGTTGCGCGAAGAGTTCTGCGCTCTACGTTGAGATAAAACCGGTTGGTCGCAGTGCTTTATGCTCCGTAGGGAGGGGGAATGAGCTTGTGACTTGCGTTCCTTGGCGAGAATGAAAGGTTTTTTCGTCTTTCCGTTCTCAGAGATGAATCCAATACGTTAGGCGCAGCCCATCGGAATCAAAAAATAAAAGTCAGTCGTTTTTAACTTTTAATTTTTACCTTTTAACTCTACCACTGTTCGTCCTCCGTTTTTCATTATTCATTATTCATTTTTAATTGACTCACGATTCTCCTCGTTTCTTCCACTGGATTCCCTACCCGCAGGATGGTGCCGCTCAGGGCGATGCCTGTCACACCGGTCTGTAGGATGGCGGGGATGTCGTCCAGGGTGATACCCCCGATGGCGACGATGGGCAGGTGGATGCCTTCCGCCTTCATCTGCTGTACGATGGAACGGTAGCCTTCGAGGCCGAGGATGGGGCTGAGCTTCTCTTTGGTGGTGGTGAAGCGGAAGGGACCGCAACCGATGTAGTCGGCACCGGCTTCATAGTGGGCCCGTACGTCGTCGAACGTGTTGGCGGTGCCCCCGATGAGGAAGTCTTTACCCAGAATTTTCCGTGCTTCGGCAATTGGCATGTCGTTTTTGCCCAGGTGTACGCCGTCGGCTTTCAGCTTGCGTACCAGTTCCACCCGGTCGTCGATGAGGAAGGTAGCCCCGTACGTGCGGCACAGTTTCTGTACCTCCACAGCCACGGCTTCCGTCTCTTCGTCGGAGGCATGCTTCATGCGCAGCTGTACCCAGCGGCAGCCCCCTTCGAGGGCCATGCGGGCCGAGTCAAGATACGAATACGTGTCGGTGAAATGCGTGATGAACTGCAGTTTGAAATGATTCATGTCCATGGCCTCATCCTCCACAAGCGGCTTTGATGATGACCAGACTGTCGCCCTCCTTCAGGACGGTGTGTTCCCATTCTGCACGCGGAATCATGCGGTTATGCAGCGCGATGGCCACTCCCTGTGCCGGAAGCTCCAGTTGCTGTGCCAGTGCGGCAATGTGCTGACCTTGTGTAAGTTCAGTCTCTTTGTTGTTTACCAGTACTTTCATAATCGTTCAGTGTTAGTGTAAACCAAAGAGGCGGGTCCCGAAAGGGAAAAGAAAAATAGAGGCCGGAATCAACAATCCCTTCGTCGGTATTAACCGCATCAGGTTCGTAGGGTATAATCTCAGCCCGGACGCATCCTTGGGGCACCCCTTTGTTTACTTTCTGGCAAAGGTAACGAAAACTTTGAAACGGCGGACAGCTGCCGTGCCTTTTTTACCTTTTTTTGCAGGCAATCAACGGTGCTCCCTGAACAGCTGCACCTTCACGCCGAACGAGAGGCGGAGAATGTCGCGCATCGAGAGACTCTTGTTGGTCACCTTGCTGATGAGGTACAGCTCGCAGGTGCTCAGCTCGTAGAAGAGGGAGACATGGCGCACCAGTTCGTGGCGGGGACTGAATCCGAACCGTTGCCCCACGAAGAGGTAGGGCCGCACCTTGGTGCTGAAGTTGTAGTATTTGTTGGGATAGCGTCCCGGCTCCTTCTTCCAGAACTCCTCGCCCGCAATGGTTGTGAAGTAGAGTCCGCAGTAGAAGGGTTCCGCCATCCAGTGCTCCTTGAAGCAGATGCTCCAGGGAATGTAGTTCTGCTTTACGGTGAAGGTGAGCCGGAACTTCTCGGCATATTTCGACGGGAGAAAACCCACGAGAAAGTCCGTTTCCCACTGGCAGCGGCGTCCGTAGTCCCAGCCTATACCCACCGAGTTGAGTCCCATCCCTCCGGCGAACTGCCATTTCAGGTGAGTGGGTTTCAGGCGTTCCCATCCTTCATAGCGCAGGTGCGTGCGCTGGTCCCACCGCCTTTCCCTGACGGTCGGAGCGACAGAGTCATTCTGTGCCTGCAAGGGCAGGAGCGTCATCGCGGCCAGTCCTCCCACCAGTATCCCTTTAAAAATTGACCACTTCATACGCATAGCCGTCGGCATTAAGGGTGAATAACAGGTAAGCACGCTTCTTGGCACAGGTACACTCGTAGTACAGGATGCCGTCGTCGAAGAAATCATCCACACTGATATTGTGTCCGTGGCCGTAGACACAGAACTGCAGGTCGGGCATCTGCCGCAGGTAATACTCGAAATACTCCGCCAGGTTGTTGTTGAACTGCTCGGAGAAGGGGCCCGCATGCATGGCCACCACGGTCTTTTCCACCCCCTCGGGCACATTGTCGATTTCATTGCGGATATACTGGATGTTGGGCACAGCCGACGAGTTGTCGAACTCCAGAGCGTTGGTGTTCAGGCAGAGAAACCTTACGTTGCCGGCGGTGAAGGCAAAATCCTCCGTGCCGAATATTTTGCGGTACACGTCGAGTCCCGTAGCCAGACAGTCGTGGTTGCCCAGCAGACAGACGTAAGGCACGTTCAGTCCGTTGAGAATGTCGCGCTGCTTCTCGAACTCCAGCTTCAGGCCGAAGTCGGACAAGTCGCCCGTGTGGACCACGAAGTCCAGGTCGCCCCTCCGGTTCAGTGCCTCCACGGCATCCTCCGTTTCGTCGTACCAGCGTTGTGTGTCGCTGATTACGGCAAACCGTATCTCGTCTTTTCCCCGGGTAGCCTTCTCGATTTGTTCGATGTGGCGGCGGTTCACGTCCGTCTCCCCGTCGATGTCCAGGTCGTACGGATGATATTCAATCATGTCGCATCCTCCCAGCAGCAAAGCCCACAGGCAGCCGTATATCAGCCGGAAGTGCAGGCGGAAGCAATGAGGGAGTGTCGGATAAGTACGCATAAGCAATTCATTTTGTGCATGCAAAGGTAAGTCACAAATGCGGTTCGTCCGTTTTTCAGAAAGTCGGATTTTCTGTCCTGAAAGTCGGTATTTTCTTTGCAAAGAACATTTTGCACACTTATCCGGCAGTCAGGGGGAGGCCTTTCAGCCCCTTCCTGTGAGGTCTGGCGGGAGCCGCTCCGGTTACCACTTCACCGGCTCCTGCAGAATCTGTCCGTCGGTGGCATCCTGCGCCGTGAACGCGTTCGCCTTGTACTGCACGCAAATCATCACCAGCGGTTCCGTGCCGTGGTTGCGCACCGAGCGCTTGCCTTCGGGAGCCACGCGTACCACGCTTCCTTCCGCCACGGGGAATACCTTCCCGTCTACCTGAAATTCTCCCTTTCCGCTCACGAAGATATACAGTTCCTCGTGCGTCTGGTGCGTGTGAAGGAAACCGGTCTCCTTTCCCGGGGCGAACGACTGGAACGAGATTTCCGCGCCCGTGGCCTGCAACGCCTGTCCCATGAACACCTTTCCCTGGATTTCCATTCCCGGAGCTACCGGCAATACATACTCGTTCAATTCGCTGAATGAACCTGTGGATACGGCGGAAAAATGTGCGCCTGCTGCAATTTGCTGAATCTGTTTCATAGTGTAACTGTTTTAATGATTTCGACAGCAAAGGTGGACGATTCTTTTGTCTCATACAAGAAGGGAGTTGAATGTAAGTAAGTTACTTTCAGGTTACTAATGTTCATTACGAGCCGGTTACGTCCGGCAGATTTAGATTTTTTTAGCAGAGGATATCCCGGATGGCAGACAAAAAATTATTTCTTTCCACAACCGGCTGACATCCAGCAAAAGTGAGAAAAAGGTTACTAACTGGAAGAAATGTAACCTCTTGTCTGTCAGGAAAGAAAACGCTAAGTTTGCACCGTAAACGCTACGGAAGGCCGCATCCGGCAGGCATTTCCTGCACCGGAAATTTCCGCGGCCCGACCCTTTAAAGAAACAAGTAAGATGATGAAAAATGAAGTAACTCCCGAACAGGCATCCGTCCTGGAAAAAAACAAACAAGTCATGCAACAGTTTATCCGCTTCATCAACACGGGCGACCGCTCGGTAGGTGAAGCCATTATTGCCCCCGAAGTGATTTTCTATGCCCCCACATCGCCGGAGCCGCTGCACGGTTTTGAAGGCTATATGGATGTGCTCCGCATGATGCGCGGTGCCATGCCCGATGTACAGTGGAAAGCCGAAGAAGTCATTGCAGAAGGCGACAAAGTGATGATTCGTTTCACGATGAGCGGCACCCAGACCCAGCCTTTTATGGGCATGCCCGCCACCGGCAAACCCGTTCGTGTGACGGCCATGAACATCTACGAGCTGAAAGACGGCAAGATTGTCCGCGAACATGGTGTGCCCGACCTCTTCAGCATGCTGATGCAGCTCGGCATGCTGCCTGCACCGGGAAGCAAGTGATTCTTCCTCGAGGAAAGAAGCTGCTATTCTTTTTCGGCAGCTTCAAACTCCTCCCGGTGTTTCACGATGGATTTGAGATGCTTCTGTGCCCATTCGGTCAGCTGGACGATGAAAGGCACCAGCGAGTGTCCCGTCTCCGTCAGGCTGTACTCCACCTTGGGAGGCACCTCGGGATACACCTTCCGGTTCACCAGTCCGTCGGCCTCCAGCGTACGGAGCGTACCCGACAGTACCCGCGACGACACATCTGGAATCAGTCTCCCCAGCTCGCTGAAACGCAGCACCTCGTGCTCACTCAAAATCAGAATGACCAGCAAAGCCCATTTGTTGCCGAAGCGGGCAATCACGTTCCGCACCGGGCAGATTTCGATAATGGTATTCTTTTCTTCCTTCTTTCTCATGGTTTATTCCTTTCGCCGGAGTGTCGGCCTTTTCGTTTTTCTGCCCAAAGTTAGCAAATAACCCGCAGATACCGCCCCGCAAAAATCCCAATTTTTAGGTATTTCAAATCCGCGCCGGAAGCCGTTTCTTTGCCGTGTCAAATCAAACATGTAGCATAATATGAAGAAAACAGGTATTTTTTATGGCTCCACCACCGGCACCACTGAGTCGGTGGCCCGCCTGATAGCAGACAAGCTGGGCATTGCCCCGGCAGACGTACACGAAGTGACCAAGCTCGATACGGCCCTGGCCGAAAGTTACGAGGCCCTGATTCTGGGCACCTCCACCTGGGGCGACGGCGAGTTGCAGGACGACTGGTACGACGGACTCAAGGTGCTGCAAGGCGCCAATCTCTCCGGCAAGATAGTGGCCCTTTTCGGCTGCGGCGATTCCGAGTCTTATTCCGACACTTTCTGCGACGCCATGGGCCTCCTCTATGAAGGCCTGAAAGACAGCGGATGCACCTTCGTGGGCGCCGTGGACGACAGCGGTTACACCTATTCCGCTTCCGTGGCCGCGACCGACGGACTGTTCGTAGGGCTAGCCCTCGACGATGTGAACGAAAGCGACCGGACCGACGACCGTGTGAGCGCATGGGCCGCACAACTCCAAGCTGACTTGGCTTGATAAAATCTCTCTATCTTTCTTCTAAATCCGTAACCTATGATGACCCCTGATATTCATCCCGTGGAACTGAAAGTCTTTCTCAACCACATCTATGAGCTGAAGAAAGGCGTGCGACAGATGGTGCTGTACACCACGAACAAACGCTATGAAGATTTTGCCGTGAAACGCCTGCGAAGCCAGCGCATCCAGTTTGTGATTCAGCCGGTGGACGACGAGCGCATCAATCTCTTTTTCGGCAAGGCAGAGTGCATCGACGCCATCCGCCTGATGGTGACGCGCCCCCTGAACCGCCTCACGCCCGAAGAGGATTTCATCTTGGGGGCCATGCTGGGTTATGACATCTGTGCCCAGTGCAAGCGCTATTGCACCCGCAAGACACGGAAAATGGGAGCCTGACCGGGCTCCCATTCTTTCTTAATTCCCTCTGTACGTAGAATATCCGTAAGGCGAAAGCGTGATGGGCACGTGGTAGTGCTTGCCGTCCTTGATTTCGAACACCACCTCGATGAAGGGGTAGAACGACGGCTGCTGCAGCCGCTCGAAGTAGGGCGCCACGTGATACGTCAGGCGGTAGATACCCTTGTGGGCATCCGTTCCCTCCAGAAAATCCTTCACCCGTCCGTTCTCGTCCGTCAGTTTCTCTTCCAGCAGCGCCCAGGTCTTGCCGTCGGGCTGAAGTTGCGAGAGACTGATTTTCACACCCGCCGCAGGCTGTCCCTGCTGGATGTCCAGAATGTGGCTCGAAAGTTGGTACGTCTTTTCCTGTGCGAAGCCCACCAGGCTCCACACCAGCAGACAGAAAGTCCAGAATAGTTTCTTCATGATTTTTTCAGTTAAGGGGTTAAACAAGATTCAAACAAGATTGTAACGTTTACAAATATGGCGATTTTCCTCCTTCCCGCCAAGTTTCCCCTTCCGATGCCCCGCCGATTTTGAGGTTATTAACTAAACTCCTGCCGTGCGTGTGCCGTTTCGCTTGTATTTTTGCATCATGAAATACATCTACCTGCCCCTCGGATTCCTGTCGCTGGCCCTGGGCCTTGCCGGCATCTTTCTGCCCGTGCTGCCCACCACACCCTTTCTGCTGCTGTCGGCCGCCCTCTTTTTCCGCAGCTCGCCGAGAGCCTACCAGTGGCTGATGAACCACCGTCTGCTGGGCCCCTACATCCGCGATTTCCGGGAGTCGCGTGCCATCCCCCTGCGTGCCAAGGTGATTGCCCTGAGCTTGCTGTGGCTCACCTCCCTGCACTGCATCTTCCTGGTGTTCGATGCCCTCTGGCTCAAGGCGATGATGCTCGCTGTGGCCGTGGGAGTGACCCTTTATCTCTGTTCCTTCAAAACCAGACGAAATGACTGATACCCTCTCTTTCTGCGGACGCGAGGAAGCCGCCGCCCGCATGAACCGCTTCGGAGGCGAAGGCCGTCCGTTCTTTTTCCTGATAGACTACGCCGGCGAGCAATGCCTGGTGGAAGAACCCCACCGCCTACCGCCCTCGGAACTGCTGTTCGCCTTTCCGGGCGCCACGAACGTGCCGGAGGAGGACCGCCGCACCCCGTATCCCGCCACCTTCCGCTGGGACTCCCGTCCGATGTCGTTTGCGGCCTACCGCCGCGGGTTCGACCTCGTACACCGTCACCTGCACGGCGGCAACTCCTTCTTGGTGAACTACACCTGCGCCACCCCCGTCGACACCGACCTCACCCTGCGGCAGGTGTTCGACCACGCCCGCGCCCCCTACAAGCTCTGGCTGCACCGCCGCTTCGTGGTCTTCTCGCCCGAAACCTTCGTGCGGATAGCCGACGGCTTCATCTATTCCCATCCCATGAAGGGCACGATGGATGCCACGCTGCCTGCAGCCCGCGAACGCCTGCTGGCCGACCCGAAGGAAGCCGCCGAGCACGCCACCATCACCGACCTTATCCGCAACGACCTGAGCCGCTTCGCCACCGAAGTGGCCGTGACCCGCTACCGCTACCTCGACGAGCTGCACACCCATCGCGGACCCCTGCTCCAGATGAGCTCCGAAATCCGCGGCCGCCTGCCCGAAGACTATCCCTCGCGGCTGGGTGATTTGTTCTTCAGCCTCCTGCCCGCAGGGTCCATCACCGGCGCCCCGAAGCCCCGCACCGTGCAGATTATCCGCGAAGCCGAGACCCACGACCGCGGTTTCTACACCGGTGTGACCGGCTACTTCGACGGACGCCACCTGGACAGCGCCGTGCTCATCCGTTTCCTGGAACAGCAGACGGACGGCACGAAGCAGTTCAAGAGCGGGGGAGGCATCACCTTCCGCAGCGAAGCCCGAAACGAATACGAAGAAATGAAACAGAAAGTCTATGTGCCTCTTTATTGAAACCCTCCGCATTGAAGACGGCAAGGTGTGGCATGCCCCGCTGCACGACCGCCGTCTGAACGACACGCGCCGTGCCTTCTTCGGCCCCGTGCCCGACCTCCACGTGACGGATTACCTCCGTCCGGAAGCCTACACGGAACGCACCCGCTGCCGCCTGACCTACGCCCGCGACATGGTCCGCGTGGAATACTTTCCCTACCGCGTCCGCCCCGTACCCCGTCTGCAACTCGTGGTGCGCGACAATCTCGACTACCGCTACAAACGGGCCGACCGCCGCGTGCTCGACGAAGCCTTCGCTCTCCGCGCCCAGGCCGACGACGTGCTCATCGTCCGCCACGGACTCCTCACCGACACCTCCATCGCCAACATCGCCCTCTGGGACGGATGCGAGTGGTACACCCCCGCACGTCCCCTGCTGGAAGGAACCCAGCGCCGCCACCTCCTCGACACCGGACAGATAAAAGAAACGGACATCCCGGCCGCCTCCCTCGGAAGCTACCGGCACATCCGTCTGTTCAACGCCCTGATTCCCTTCGGCGAGGTGGAACTCCCCGTGAGCCAGGTGCTATATTAATTTCTTTCGCGTCACTCCACCAGCTCGTAGCTGCTGATTTGAATCGGCATGTCGAGGTTGTGGAGCACCTTCTCCAGCATAATCCCCTCCAGGTTGTCGTACTCATAGCCGAACGTAGCCCGGATGCCCTGCAAGATGAACTGCGTGGCCCGGTCGAGCGCAATCGGCAGACTGTCGCCCTGCATCAGCGAGCCCGTGATGACACTCGTGAACGTGTCGCCCGTGCCCGGATAGTGCGCCGGCAGATACGGGCAAGTCACCTTCCAGTAACGGTCGCCGAAGCGGTTGTACGCATAGACCGACGTCGAGCGCGGGTCGCCGCTCACCGGCACGCTCGTGGCAATCACGATGGCCGGTCCCTGGTCCGACAGCGTCTTCAGCGCCTGCTTCAGTTCCGCATCCGTCAGCTCCTCCCGGAACGGCATGTCCAGCAAGTAGTACAGCTCCGTCAGGTTCGGCGTGATGACATCCGCCAGCCGGATCAGCTTCCGCATCTCCGTCACCATCTCCTCGGTGATGCCCTTGTAGAGATGCCCGTTGTCGCCCAGTACCGGGTCGACCACCACCATGTCGTTTTCGCCGCGGAACTTTTGGATGAACTCCTCCACAATCTGCGCCTGCTGCGGCGAGCCCAGGTAGCCCGTGTAGAACGTGTCGAAGTGTACGTTCATCTGCTCCCAGTGCGCGATGATGTGCTTCATCTCCTCCGTCAGGTCGAGGAAGGAGTAGGAAGGGTACTGCGTGTGCGTGGACAGCACCGCCGTGGGCAGCGGACACACCTGGAATCCCATGGACGAGAGCACCGGGATGACCGCCATCAGCGATACGTGGCCCACCCCCGACAGGTCGTGTACGGCGGCCACCTTCTTCACCTGATTTTTCAGGAAACCTCCCGTCCGTTGAGGCGTTTCCGTCGGAGCCGTCGGCTTTTTCTTCTTGTACTTCCGTTCCTTTTCCCAGGCCGCTTTCCGTGCCTGATACGCTTCATATTGTCGTTCAATGTAATTGTCTGCCATAGTTTTGTGAATTTACAATTACAAAGGACGCTACTTTTTATGGAACGAGCAAACTTTTTCGTGCATTTTGTAGGATGGGGAGGGGAAAAACGAAGGCTTGCTCCGGGAGGACTCCGGGGCCTTGTAGCAGATTTTTGGGTTGATTCCGGTTTGTGCAGTTTGGTTTCTTTTTGCTGCTTGTGTCGTGATTTGGGTGTCTTTCTGATTCTGCTTTTGTGGGGATTTCCTAGGGGATTTGGAGAGGGAACCCCTTTCAGGAGGCTTCTGGAGGGGGTGGCTGGGGTGCGAAATGGAGAGGTTTGGGGGAATCTGGAGGCGGGGGCTTCTTGTTTTAAGGGATTTTGGGGCGTTTTTGGAGGTAGGATGGGGAATTATCGGGAGATTTTGGGGTGGAAAACGGGCTTACGTTTGTGGTCAAACGTCCTTGTGTTTTAGATGAAACGCCGAAGCGTTTGGGAGCGAACTCTTCGGCGTTTGGAGTGAAATGCACTTGCGTTTGAGGGAAAACGTCCTTGCGTTTTGGGGTGTATGGTTTCTGAGTGGGATTTGGGAGGGTGTTTGTTGGATTTGGATGGCTGTTTGGGTGGGTGTATTTTCTAGTTGGTGGAGTTTGATGGATTGTTTTGGATTGCCTTTTTGAAGGTTTTTCTTTGGACTTTTGTGAGCGGTGGTGTTGGAATTGCTTTTTTTTGCTTGCTTTTGGTGTGGCGTTTGTGTGATTGCGTTTCTTTTTGGTATTTGATAAGCGGTTCTGCTTGCGGATTTTGAGTGGATGGGCGGCGGGGCGAGAAAAGAAAGTGGTTTGGGAGAGGGAGTGGGGGAGGTGACATTTTGGTAGGAGTGACATCCTGGTGGATGGGGGAAAGATATGACGAAGATTTTCTATGGAAATATTGCTGGGTACATAAAAAATCCTCATCGGCATGCTTTCTGATATGCAGATGAGGATTGAATTTTTTGTTTGAATCAGTTATCCTTGTCGATAATCCGGCCAAGGAATGTATCCGTATATGTGTGATTAATGTTTAGGCGAATAGGATGATAGTCGGGTAGACTTTCTAAAAATTCCAGTTCGAAGACTAGTCTTGGATCTTTGTCGTTGCTTTCAGGGTGGATTTCTAATTCTATAAAAATCAGTTGGCGGTATTTGTCAGAAGTGGTTTACTACATGTTTAAAACGTGGAGGAGTGTTTCCACTTTATTTTATAGCCATGATGCTTAAGGGCTTTTCAAGTGTATCAGGACAAGATGTTACACTTTCAGAAAAAGCTTTTTACATAAATCAATGCTAATTATAGTATGTTGATATCTTTAATAAGCATCTGTACATTTGTAAATAATAAATAGGGTATAAATTAAAAATGAATGAAGGAGCAATGGACAAAGAGCCTATTCTACTTTTATTTGGACATAATGTGCAAAAATATCGAAAAGAATTAGGGCTATCTCAAGAAAGACTTGCAGAGCTAGCTGGTGTACATCGCACTTATATAGGAATGGTTGAACGTGCTGAAAAGAATATCACACTTTGTAACATTGAGAAGATTGCTAAAGCACTTAATGTTGAAATCAAAGATCTGTTTTAATATGACTACTATTCATACTGTTAAAATTATTGAGAATACTCGTGCAGACTACCACCACACTTTGACTAAGTTGTAAATAGCTCTTTATTGAACAAGATATAACCTATTGGAATTGGAATGACCGAAATATGCTATACAGTAAAATTAGAAATGTTTAATATGTATAATCCTAAATATATCATTAATGACCAGATGTGGCAGTATCGTAGTCCCAAAGGACCGGCAATACATACATTTTTCACAGCCGATGGGACTGCTATCGGTATGTTTCAAGGTTCAAGAGGTGTTCGCCCTGATTTGGACTTTAAAGTAAAAATACTATTGCCAAATCCTGAATCAGTGCCATATCTACTTCCACATGATGAATGGGTTGTGGATTTACTAATTAAGGCGCAACATTATAAAGGAGAAATTATAGATCTTCTTAATTTCTATCTCAACTTTTACGAAAATTGTCATCCCTTTAACTCAGTTGAAGAAAGATCTGCATATGTGCCTACTACTATAAGGAAAATTGAAAAGCTATACAGTAATGTGAAGGTAGATGGAACGATGTCCATCGGGGGAATTGCTTTGATACTAGAATTGTTCTGTTTGTGTGAAAAACAAAACCCCGATGCCCATCAATTTTGTCTTACGCTTTCATGGACAAAAGAATGTATTGAAGGAACGAGAGACCTAAAAAACCTCTTGAACATAGTAATCCGTCATCGTGAGTATTAGAACGGAAGTTCCGGGCCATAATATACTTCAGATTCACAAAAACCATTGGCATTACTATCTGGGAATAGATTGGCTTGTTTTTCCAATTTTGCCAGAATTTCATTCCTCCTATTAGTGTTATTCAGTTCCTCGCGGCGGGTCTTGCTTAGTTTCAAAAAGGCTTCATTTTGATCTATGCCGAGAAATCGACGTCCCAATAGATTTGCAGCAATACCTGTCGTACTACTGCCTGTGAATGGATCTAAAATCCATGCACCAGGAAGAGTTGAGGCTTGTATGATTCGCGACAGAACGCACAATGGCTTTTGAGTGGGATGTTTACCACATGATTTTTCCCATCGTGCAATTGCTGGTAATCGCCACACATCACGCATCTGAGTACCGCCATTGATCTTTTTCATGAGTTCATAGTTAAAGTAATGGGGTACCTTTTGCTCTTTACGAGCCCAAAGTATATATTCGGCAGCATAAGTGAAATATTTGCAAGACAGATTTGGTGGTGGATTTGTTTTCTCCCAGGTAATGCAGTTCAATATTTTGAATCCTAACTCAGTCAAGCATCGTGCTACAGAGAATATATTATGATAAGTGCCACTTATCCAAATTGTTCCATTGCTTTTCAGTTTATCCCGACAAGCTGCTATCCATGACTTATCAAACAGATAATCTTCTTCATATCCGTTGGACTTATCCCAATCTCCTTTATTGACAGATACCATTTTGCCGTTTTGAACACTTATTCCGCCATTTGACAAATGATATGGTGGATCCGCGAAAATCATATCGAACTTGAATTCAAATGAATTCAGAAGTTCAATACAATCTCCCTGAAGAAGAGTAAAATCTTTATTCTCTGACTTATAATAAGCAACTGGCATTTAAATAAGTACTTTTGGTATTATTCCACTTTCAAGATCTGCAATATTGTATAAATGCTCCAAAACATCAAATGTTTCTTTCAGGTTATTTTTTGCATTTCGCCAGCCACACCCATCTGTGAACCAAACAAACTTAAAATAGCCTAAATCTCTGGTTTCTAGCGTAATTGTTTTATAACTACGGGCCGTTTCGTTCAGTTTGGATCCACTGCTGGTATAAAAGTTCGTTTCTATTCCATAAACAATGTTTTTACCTTTTACAACAAAATCGAACCTCTTTTCAGCTCCACCATTATTTGAGATAGAAGACAGGTCTATACCCCATTTGGCCTCTATTTCATGGATATACATTTCCTTAAAATATGATTCACCTTTCACAAGCCCAGCTTTGCAAAGAAAACCTTCCACAAGATTTTCCATCAAATGGCCTCCTCTATTCTTACGACCATTAGAATCCAGACCAGTTTCGATGCCTGTTACATAATCAACGAGATTGTTGACTATATGATTTTCCATCAAATCAAAAAGGCCTGTTTTACGCATAAATTTGGTATATTCTTCATTTGTGCAATTAGGCTTATCAAAATGAAAATCAATCTGGCCTTCTTCATCCATAGCCATAATATCTAGCTCGCGTTTGGCTAAAAGAATAGGAATGCAACTTAATGTTTCCGGATATTTTGTTAAAATCTTTTGAAAATCTTCTTCAATATTCTTCGAACCAATAAGTGAATTTAGAATATTGAGAGGAATTTTGATGGCATCCACATTATTGAATACCTTATTGAAATCAATATAATATTTGTAATCGGCTATTGAAGGTCTAAAACCTGCAAACCAACTGTCGAAATCTCTCATATCAGTAAACATTGGCAATATTTGAAATCATTATCTCAGAAATAGCACCACGACCATTACTCTTTGAATTTATCATTCTCGCAGCAGAGACTCGTTTAATGGAAAAGTCCTTATAAAGGTGATCAAAGAAATTGTCTCCATTATCTACATTTTGCGGATCTGAATTACTTGCAACAAACAAGGATTTGTGCATAGCTATTTGTTCACAAAAATCACGTAAACGCATTTGTTCAGTATCATCAAAACCGTTTTTTGCATAAGAGGTAAATGCGGAAGTTTCTGTTAGAGGACGATATGGAGGATCACAATAATACAGAACATTATCGCCTGCATATTTACCCGTTTGTGCAAAATCACCACAAAGAATTTCAACCCGTTGTAGAACAGCTGAGTCTGCCCTTAATGTATCTTCATCACAAATTTTAGGATTTGTATATTTTCCATATGGAACATTAAACTTTCCTTTTGAGTTTACACGATATAGTCCATTAAAACAGGTACGATTGAGGAAGATAAATAATGCAGCTGTTTCAATATCTGAATTATTTTTTTCATTAAAACGATCACGTTGAGATAAAAAATAATTTTTTCTTGCCTCATTATCAAGTGCAAGATATTCTGTCTGAATTCGTGTTAATTCAAGGATTAATTTTTCAACATCTGATTTTATTACACGATATGTACAAATTAACTCTTCGTTTATATCATTAATTATAGCTCGTGTTATGTTAGGATATTCTTGTAGAATCCAGAATAAGACGGCTCCTCCACCCACAAATGGCTCAATATAAGTCATATTATTCCTTTGTGACAAATCATGAGGTAGAGCTTTTCTTATATCGTCAAGAAGTTGTGTTTTACCTCCAACCCACTTAACAAATGGTTTTGCTGGATATGTATATAATCTTTTCATATGCTTCAAAATATTACGGCAAAATTTGTCTTCCGTAATATTCTACAAAAATACGAATAACAGCTTATTTGGGCAACAAAATAAAATATAAGACTAAGATTTTTTTATCTTGCCTGCTATAAATACGGGAACTATTCCAAAATTGATTTGGTGGTGATAGAAGTGAAAGACTACAGTGGCTGACTGTTTGTAAGTTATGCTGAAAGACATCACCTATCCGCAGTTTGGCACGTTTGTAGGTTATGCCTGCAATATAATGAAGGTATTGAAAGCCGTAAAAGAATTTGGCGATGCGGAATATACAGACAAGAGGGAAGTGGCCCGTGTGCTTCGTGAAGCCGTGCGCAACGGAGAGAATCCGGTCGTCGTGGCAAGCCATGTGGCAGACGTGCAAAGCCGGAACTGGGACTGTCCGCGGCCGGTCGTAAATTGGCGTTCACGTTTCTTTAGAATCCCTTGGAGGAGGTGGATGAGATTTTAGTTTTTCTTTTCACCGTTCTTTTGTTTTACATGGATTTCATATTTTTGTATCTGATAAGAAGAAAATAAGAAAAGTATGTACGTACCACCCTTCACTGTTTCCTCTAAAGCGATTAATCTGATTGCAGAAATAGCTTCCACGATAGAACGGTATGCTATACGCATGGAGCAATCCGATGGATTACGCCTGCGCAAAGCCAACCGGATAAAGACTATTCATAGTTCGTTGGCTATAGAGGGAAATAACTTGACGGAAAGCCAGGTACGTGATATTATAAACGGGAAAAATGTAGTAGCTCCCCTGAGGGAGATACAAGAAGTGAAGAATGCGATAAAAACATACGAGCTGTATCCCTCTTTGAATCCGTTTAAGGTGAGCGATTTGCTGAAAGCTCACGGAGTGATGATGCAGGCCTTGACAGGTGATGCCGGAAGATTCCGTGCCGGTGGTGTGGGAATGTTCAGTGAGAAAGGATGTGTACACATGGCACCTCCTGCCGACAGGGTGCCTATGCTGATTAATGATTTGTTTGAATGGCTTGCTGAATCGACAGACCATCTGTTAATTCGTTCGTGTGTATTTCATTATGAATTTGAGTTTATTCATCCGTTTAGTGATGGAAACGGGCGTATGGGCAGGCTATGGCAGTCGCTCATATTGGGTAAACTGCATCCGTTGTTTGAACATCTTCCTGTAGAGAACATGGTCTATGTCAACCAGCAGGCTTATTATGATGCCATTACTGAAAGCTCAAGAATAGCTAATAGTGGCCCTTTTATCGATTTTATGTTGAATGAGATATTGAGTGCATTGAAGGTTCATCAGGCTGAGGATACAGAGAATGGCGGTTTAAATGTCGGTATAAACGAACGAAATATATTGACTCTTATCGCTAATTCACCTACGGTAACAGTGCGGGAGATGGCAGATATGTTGGGCTTTTCATTAAGGCAATGTGAGGATAATCTGGAAATAAACTTTATTGCTCATTCTGAGAATTTAGGAAAGATAGAAGAATCTTTGATTGTCAAGTATGTACCTTTGCTGAATTTGGATAAGAATCCAGTAAAATTGTCTGAATTGGTAGAGTTACGCAGAAAATGCGAAGCTGTAGCTAATGGTTATTGATAGAGTTATCGTGTTTGTATTGGTCGTTTATGGAATATCTACTACTCTCCCTACTCATAGTCATTGTCATCGTTTCCTATCTCAATCACCGAAGAGACAGGAAGCTGCTTTGTTCCGTTTCTTCTCCCACAAGAGGGACAAGAGCAGAGCGGAAAACCAGCATCAAGATGTGAAGAAGGGGTACATCCGAAAGCCATCTTTCATGACTTGTATGTGAAGAAAAAGAATGGGGTACGCAACGGGGAGAATCCGGTCGTTGTGGCGAGTCATGTGGCAGACGTATAAAACCGGAACTGAGATTGTTCGCGATCGTTCGAATGCCCTATCACAAAAGGGCGATTCATAAGGGTCAGCTGAATCTTCTTCCGCACAAATGGAAACTGCAACATCCAGAAAGAGCATTGACAAAACAAGAAGAGAAATCTAGTAGCCAATGCTGGCTGCAACATATAGGTTCAATAAAACAATAGCGACTGTAACTATCAGGTTTATAGTGACAGAAGCTTACTCGTTTTTTTTATTTTTATCTTTAAATATGGTCCTTATTAGATTAAAAATAGCCATAGTAAAAGCATAAAACAAACAAGGTTTGATGATACTTTTCGTTGAAGTTTCTGTGAACATATAGTACATTGACATCATGCCGAATAATAGGAAAAAGTCCTTAAAAAAAAGTGATGTATATTTATATATTTTTTCAATCATACTAATTGATAAATATGAGAATTACAATATGAATTCACTTGCAGAATTATACAAATCTATGATATTTATCGCTCATATACAAGTTTTTATATAATAAATATTCTTAGAAGTTGTTTTTGTTGCTCCACAAGAGGGACAAGAGCAGAGCGGAAACTCATCGTCAAGATGTGAAAAAAGGGGGCATTCGAAAGCAATCTTTTATGATTTGTATGTGAGAAAAAAAGTGGGGCTATGTTTGAGCATTTTTCTGTAGAGAACATGGCCTATGTCAGGCTTATTATGATGCCATCATTGAAAGTTCAGGAATTGCTGATAGTGGCCATTTTATCGACTTTATGCTGGATGAGATTTTGAATGCATTGAATATTGCATATGCTTACTAATTTAGTAATGGAAGATGGTTTATGCCACATTTTAGTAGGAAGTGTAAGAAAAATGTATCTATACAATTTGCTATATTTGCATATACTACTAAAAACGTTTCTGTTGCAAGTTACAACGAAACGTAATTAAGATTTCAATTTATTGTAAAAAAGATAGAGTATGAAAAGATTTTCATTTGAACGGCTGTTATTTACTACATTAATCGCCTTATCGTTTGGATTTGTGTATACATCCTGTACATCGGATGATGAATCGTCAAAAGAAGAAGAGTCCGGGTTGCAAGTATCACAGGTGGTAGGTTGCTGGAAGGTGGCAGTATCAGATACAGTAACCGATTATTGGCAGTTCTCAACCGCTGTCGAGTCGGATGCGGAAACCCAGTCACGTTTGGTTTCCATTGATACGCCAAGTGGAACTTATATCAATACAAGGGTTACGGAAAACGCACAAAATCATACTCGGGTGATGAAACTTCTTTCCTACGGGTCTTATGTGGTCAACTCGCTTAGACATGAGATTCTGATGACTCAGGGTAGTCTTTCTGATTATTCTACCAATTTCAAGGTGACTCTTATTGATGATAAAATGACTTTGGATTCCATAGGCTCGCAAGCACCACTGGTTCTAGTCAATGTGAACAGAATTGACAGCAATGATGATTCGGATTACGCAAAGTCTTTTTCGACAAAGACCTCTTTTTCAGTCGGAGGATATAAATTCTCAATTCATGGTCATGAATGTGCTTTTATAACTCATCCTCTGTATAAAGGTTATGCATCATATCTTGAGATTGGTGAACAAATTAATGCAGGTAAGGCATTTTTTAAAAAGACTGGTAAAAACATAGCTGAAATAACGATTTTAACTTCTGAGTGGATTGATATAAGTTTTAATCATGGATATGGGTTTAGCGATGTAAAAATCGAATTGGATCTTCAGTTCTGGGGAGATGGTTACGGAATCATCAAGGGAGGACAAGTTTCTCGTACTGGTAAATATTGGAATAATGACTATTATACATACATTGAAAATGAAATCGAATCTTTGGAGGGGGGAGTGTTTGGAACATTTCCTTACTAAGATCTTATAGTAGTTTTATCCGCAGTGGTATTGATTGTACTTTGTGGATTCAAGGAAAAGAGGCAGTTCAAGCGTGATCTGCCTTTTTTCTATTAAAACAGGGAACAAGTGTCTTGTCACACATCTTCTTGCTCTCTTATTTTTCCTTTGCAGTTTTGAAGAATCATCAGAGAAAAGGTACAGATTCTTTTGGATGGAAAGAATTTTTTTAAGTTTCATTGATGATTAGATGGATTTTTTCTACTTTTACAGAAAGATTATGGAATCGGCCTCTGAGTCGGTCACATGTCAGATTTAGAGACAAATAATCATAATCCAAAGACATAGGAAGGCATAGGCCTGGACACGTATGTCAGTAGCCATAAAATCATTATGGTATAAAAATGGATGCATTGTCTAATGCATATTCCCAGCGAGGCAGGATGAAGCCTCTATGCTATGGATTTATCTCTATAGCCCTCTCCGAAGTTAATTATTTGAATGTAGGGGTGTCCCCCAGATGTGTGCTCATCAGAGGGTCTCAAATGGGAAATACCTGTGGCTTGTTCTTTGAACCTGTATCATCCAAGTGATTGGACACTTGGCTTGTACCGATGTGCATAGGATAAGACGTGTGAAAAACATGCTGAGATTCTAGTTGTAGCCATCAGAAAATTAGAATATATAATCTCAAAAATACAGTTTATGTGGAGAATCATTTTTATTTTATTATGGGGCGTCTTTAAGTCTTGCGTCTTATGACAATAAAAGGACCTGTCCTCTCTGCCAAGGAGAAGGAGAAATCCTTGTAGAAGGAATTATGCGGGAATGCATTGTCTGTAAGGGAGAAAAGAAAGTCGATGAGGATACATACAAGAATTTCTTCAAGGCACTGGAGCGTATGCATTCCGGCGGTAGCATGTCAGAGCCTGCATACGGGAATGGGGCCCAGGACATGGTGGATTGTCCCATGTGTTCGGGTACCGGGATTTTCTCATTTTATGGTGAGTCGCACCCCTGTAACGAATGTCGGCAGACTGGCCAGGTGACTCCACAGCGAGCTGCTCAATTGCGTCAGACTTTGCGGCAGGTGGACCAAATGACGGGTGGAGGCGGATATGATGACACAAGTATTCAGTACGGCAGTTCGTCGGGTAATGGTTCCGGTCGCGGATCTTACGATAGTGGAAGCGGGAATGAGTGCCGCTCTTGTGGTGGAACCGGCGACTGTACGTATTGTAACGGGGTGAAGGTTGTACCGTATGATGGAGAGTACGGTGAAGAAGGAGGATTCATGAAGTGTCCGGTGTGTAAGGGAAGCGGAAAGTGTGGCGTTTGCCATGGATACGGAAAAATCCGATAGTTACTTTAGTTGTATAATCATAAGGGAATGAGATATGGAACAGAATGAAATAAAGTTTACCCTGGTCGATACTAAAAAAGTGTGTGTATCAGGATTTCCCGAGTTGGAAGGAAGGGAAGGCTGCTATTTAGGGGAAGGTATGGCTATGTTCTGGGGAAAAGAATGGCGAAATTATGAGTCGTTTGTAGCCAACATGAACACTTGCGAGATTCGGAAATTGTCTACGGAAGGGGGAACCATGCTGGTGGACGACAGGGAGATTGACCTGGACTTGATAGAGAAGAAATGTCCTCATGGGTATCGCAACGCCAAAGATAAGGTCCTGAAGTATGGGGGAGTGAACCGATACGGTGGCTTTGAAAAGGGGGTATGTGCCATTTCATGGATGTTGTATCCGGAGGGAAGATACTTTGCGGATTCAGACGGATTTGGGGGAGAAGACAATGAGGAGGAATGTGTGTATGCCATAATGGATACCCATCTTGATTTTATCGTACCTTTTCGTCCGGTAGACAATATAGAGAAGCTCCTGGAAGAGGTGAGAGCACACACTTGTGGATCAGAACTGTAGCGCGCTGTTGCATCCTGAACCATACTTCAGGGAGGAGAGGGATGCTGCTGTGGGGAGATGGTTCTGATAAAGGGATTGGGAGGAGCTGCCCGGTTATTAGGATGGAAGGAAGATGATCATGTGACAAAAAGAAGGCCTGATTTTGATAGATTTTGTGACATTTATTTATACATTTGTAAAAAATGTTTTATTCTCGTATTTAAAAGCTTGAGGGAGCAGACAGAAGCTGTACTATGGAAAGGAGCTTTTACAAGGTAGGGAGAATGAAAGGGTGTAAATGATGAGAAGCACAATCTATGGCAATCTGGGATATATTCACGAAAAACAAGACCTCGCGTTATGCCATTGTGGACGTAGAGGTAGGATTGAAAGACCATAAAATTCATGATATAGGGGCTCTTCGGCAGGACGGTGCCACTTTTCATAAGGCATCGAAGGAGGAGTTGCTTGATTTCCTGCGCGACACGGACTACCTCTGCGGACACAACATCATCCATCACGATGCGAAATACTTGTTTCCCGACAAGGCTTGCCGCTGGACACTGGTGGATACGTTGTATGTCTCGCCGCTGCTGTTTCCGGAGCGTCCTTACCACCGGCTGGTGAAGGACGACAAGCTGGTGTGCGACCAGATGAACAATCCGGTGAACGATTGCGAGAAGGCGCGCGACCTGCTCTTGGATGAGATGGCCCGGTGGAGTTCGTTGCCCGAAGAGAAACGGAAGGTGTTTGTCTCGTTGCTGAAGGGCAAGGAAGAGTTCGACGGGTTTCTCAGCCTGGTGAAAGCCGAACGGGTGAGCTGGGGATTGCCCGGGCTGATACGCCGTCTTTATGACGGGAAAATCTGTGCGCATGCCGATGTGGACATGCTGGTCCGGCAGCATCCTTGTGAGTTGGCTTATGCGCTGGCATTGATTGATACCACCGACCATCGTTCCGTGACGCCCGGATGGGTGCTTCGCAATTATCCGGAAGTGGAATATGTGATGAAGCTCCTGCGGCATACCCGTTGTGCGGAGGGATGTGCGTATTGCCGCAGCCAGCTGGATGTGCTGCGTGGCCTGAAACTGTTTTTCGGATATGACCAGTTCCGTACGTACGCGGGCGAACCGTTGCAGGAACGGGCGGCCCGGGCGGCGATAGAAGGGAGGTCCTTGCTGGCCATCTTTCCGACAGGGGGTGGAAAATCACTGACCTTCCAGTTGCCGGCGCTGATGGAGGCGCGGGCGGTGCACGGACTGACGGTGGTGATTTCGCCTTTGCAGTCGCTCATGAAAGACCAGGTGGACAACCTGGCCGACAGAGGGATTACGGATGCGGTGACCATCAACGGACTGCTGGACCCCATCACGAGGGCGCTTTCCATCCAGCGGGTGCAGGAAGGGGATGCTTCGCTGCTGTATATCGCTCCCGAGATGCTGCGCTCAAAGACCATCGAACGGATTCTGATGGTGCGGAATGTGGTGCGGTTTGTCATCGATGAGGCGCATTGTTTCTCTTCCTGGGGACAGGATTTCCGGGTGGATTACCTGTATATCGGCAAGTTCATTCAGGAGTACCAGCAAAAGAAGGGTTGCCGGACGCCGATACCGGTTTCCTGCTTCACGGCGACGGCCAAGCAGAAGGTGGTGCAGGATATCTGTGATTATTTCAAGCGGACGTTGAACCTGGACCTGGAGCTGTTTGCTTCTACGGCTTCGCGCACGAACCTGCGCTATTCGGTGATTCATGCCGAGACGGACGACGATAAGTATGCTAAACTGAGGGAGCTGGTGGCGGAATCCATGTGCCCGACCATTGTGTATGTGTCGCGTACCCGGCGCACCAAGGAGCTGGCTTCGAAGCTGACGCGCGACGGGTACAAGGCATTGCCTTTCAACGGGAAGATGGATTCGGACGAGAAGATTGCCAACCAGGATGCGTTCATGAGCGACCAGGTGCGCATCATCGTGGCGACGTCGGCCTTCGGAATGGGGGTGGACAAGAAGGACGTGGGACTGGTGGTGCATTATGATATTTCCGATTCGCTGGAGAATTATGTGCAGGAGGCAGGTCGGGCGGGACGTGACCCGCATCTCAATGCGCGGTGTTATGTGCTTTACAGTGACAACGACCTGGACAAGCATTTCATTCTGCTGAATCAGACGAAACTGAGCATCAGCGAAATCCAGCAGGTGTGGAAGGCGGTGAAGGACATGACGAGAAAGCGTATGCGGGTGTGCTGTTCGGCGCTGGAGATTGCCCGGAACGCCGGATGGGATGACTCGGTGTCGGACATCGAAACGCGGGTGCGGACGGCTTTGTCGGCACTGGAGCAGAGTGGTTACCTGGAGCGGGGGAACAATGTGCCGCATGTGTATGCCACCGGCATTACGGTGAAGAACATGGACGAGGCCCGGCAGCGCATCACGGCATCGGTCTTGTTTGGGCAGGATGAGATAGAGAAGGCGGTGAGAATCATTACTTCCCTGATTTCGCAGAAGTACATTGCCAAGGCGCAGGATTCGGGAGCGGAATCGCGGATTGATTACCTGGCCGACATTCTGGGGCTGACCAAGAAAGAGGTGGTGTCAGTGGTGGAACGGATGCGGCAGGAGGGTATCCTGGCCGACAGCAAGGATATATCGGCTTATCTGATGGATGCCGGTGATTCGGAACGGAGGGCCCGGATGTTTCTGGAGCGTTTTGCCAGGTTGGAACGGTATATCCTCAGCCACATTCCGGATGAGGCTCTGCGTATCTCGTGCAAGCAGCTGAATGACAATGCGGTGCATGAGGGCATCGACACATCGAAGGAGAAGGACATTCGGACGTTGCTTTATTTCCTGACCATCAAGGGGTATATCCGCAAGAAGGAAGATGCGGAACACCACATGGAGCTTAGCCGGCGGGCAGATATGGAATCGATTCTTCGGCGTGTGGAAAAGCGGATTGAGATTAGCCGGTTTGCCGTGGGATGGCTGTACAAGCTGGCAAAGGAGGGGGAAGTGCAGGATGCTGGGACCGAGAAGGCGGCCGTACAGTTCTCGGTGGTGGAGTTGCTGAACCAGTTGAAGACGGGTTCCCAGTCTCTTTTTCATCCGGGGGAAGAGTTGCAGCTGGAGGATGTGGAAGAGTCGCTTCTGTATCTGTCGAAAATCGGGGCACTCAAGTTGGAAGGGGGCTTCCTGGTGCTTTACAATGCCATGGACATCCGGCGTATCAAGGACAATAAGTCGCGCTACAAGCAGGATGACTACCGGATGCTGAACGAATTCTACAAGCAGAAAATCCAGCAGGTACACATCGTGGGGGAATATGCCAACCTGATGGTGAGGGATTATCAGGCGGCGTTGCAGTATGTGCAGGATTATTTCCAGATGGATTACAAGAAATTTATTGCCAAGTATTTCAAGGGGGAGCGGGTGAACGAGATTCAGCGCAACCTGACGCCGGAGAAATACAAGCAGTTGTTCGGCCAGCTGTCCAAGCGGCAGATGGAGATTATTTCGGACAAGGAGTCGCGCTGCATCGTGGTGGCGGCAGGGCCGGGAAGCGGGAAGACCCGGGTACTGGTGCACAAGCTGGCTTCGCTGTTGCTGCTGGAGGATGTGAAGCACGAGCAGTTGCTGATGCTGACTTTCTCCCGGGCGGCTGCCACGGAATTCAAGCAGCGGCTGATGGAACTGATTGGCAACGCGGCGCACTACGTGGAAATCAAGACTTTCCATGCTTATTGCTTTGACTTGCTGGGACTGATAGGCAACCTGGAGGAAGTGAAGAACGTGGTCGGGAAGGCGGCGGAAATGATTGAGCAGGGAGAGGTGGAGCCTAACCGCATCGGCAAGACGGTGCTGGTGATTGACGAGGCGCAGGACATGGGAGCCGAAGAACATGCGCTGGTGCGGGCGTTGATGCACCACAACGAGGAGATGCGGGTGATAGCGGTGGGCGATGACGACCAGAATATTTATGACTTCCGCGGATCGGATGCCGGGTACATGTTCCGGTTGATGCAGGAGCAGGGAAGCCGCTTTGTGGAGATGACCGAGAACTACCGGAGCAGCCGGCATGTGGTGGCTTTTGCCAATGAGTTTGTGAAGGGGATTGGCCGGAGGATGAAGACTTCGCCCATTGTTTCCATGCGGAAGGAAGACGGGTGGGTGACAGTGACCCGCCATTCGTCGGCTTGTATGTATCAGCCGTTGGTGGAGGAACTGTGTCGGAACCGGGGGGAAGGAACGACCTGTGTGCTGACCCAGACCAACGAGGAGGCGGTGATTGTGGTGGCGCTGTTGCGGAAACGGGGGGTGCGTAGCAAGCTGATTCAGTCGATGGAGGGTTTGCTGTTCTGGAACCTGGCCGAGATGCGGTATTTCCTGAAGTACATCACTAAGCGGGTCAGCACGCCGCTGATTCCGGATGACTTGTGGGAGGAGGCGAAGCGTGCCACTTTTGAGGCTTACGACGGAAGTTCGAGCCTGGCCTACGTGAAGCGTTGTGTGGAGGTGTTTGAGCAAATCAACCGGACGAAGTATGTGACGGATTTCAAGGAGTTCGTGTTTGAATCGTCGGTGGAGGACTTTTGCGACGTGTCGGGGGCGGATGTGGTGGTGTTGACCATTCACAAGGCCAAGGGCCGGGAGTTTGACGACGTGTACATGCTGGTTGCGGATGGCTACCTGAAGAATGACCATCTGCTTCGCCGCTATTATGTGGGCATCACCCGGGCCAAGAACCGGCTGTTCGTGCATACGAACGGGGATTTCTTTGCGGGTTTGAAAGCGGACGAGTATCGGGTGGACCCGCGGGAGTACGCGATGCCGGAAGAGATTGTGTTGCAGCTCTCGCACAAGGATGTGTTCCTGGATTTCTTCAAGTTCAAGGACCTCAAGCGGGTAGTGCTGTCGCTGAAAGGAGGAGACGCATTGGGTTACAGGGACGCTACCTTGTATGACGGGAAGCAGCGGCCCGTGGCCCGTTTGTCGCAGAGCATGCAGAAGAAACTGGCAGAATGGAAGGAGCGCGGGTACGAGGTGAAGTCGGCTTCGGTGCGGTTTGTGGTGGCCTGGAAACCGAAGGATGCACCGAAAGAGGAGGCGGAGACGGCTGTGCTGCTGCCCGACCTGGTGTTGTGCTTGTGATTTATTTTCGTTACCTTTGCTTCTATAACCCACAAAACCCCAAGAATTATGGACATACAAACAATACTATCCAACCTGAAGATTGACCAGTTGAACGCCATGCAGGAGGCCGCCATCGATGCCTGGAAAGACGGCAGCGACCTGATTCTGCTTTCGCCCACCGGCTCCGGGAAGACGCTGGCTTATCTGTTGCCGCTGGTGAGCTCGCTGAAGCAGGGAGTGGAAGGCGTGCAGGCCGTGGTGCTGGTGCCTTCGCGCGAACTGGCCCTGCAGATTGAGCAGGTGTTCAAGGCCATGGGAACCGGCTTCCCGGTGATGAGCTGCTACGGCGGACGTCCGGCCATGGAGGAACACCGCACCATGAAGGGCATCTCGCCGGCCGTGATTATCGGTACGCCGGGACGTATGAACGACCACCTGAACAAGGAGAATTTCGAGGCCGGCACGGTGCGTACGCTGGTCATCGACGAGTTTGACAAATGCCTGGAGTTCGGCTTCCAGGACGAGATGGCCGAGGTCATCGGCAAGTTGCCGTCGTTGCGCCGCCGCTTCCTGTTGTCGGCCACCGATGCGGAGGAGATTCCGCGCTTCACGGGGATGAACCGCACGCAGAAGCTGGACTTCCTGAATCCGGAGGAGACGGTATCGCAGCGCTTGAGGCTCTACCGGGTGACCTCGCCGGAGAAGGACAAGCTGGAGACGCTCTACAAGCTGCTGTGTACGTTGGGCAACGAATCGACGCTGGTGTTCTGCAACCACCGGGAGAGTGTGGACCGGGTAGGGAAGTACCTGCACTCCATGAAGGTGTATTGCGAGACGTTCCACGGCGGCATGGAGCAGGACGACCGCGAACGGGCGTTGTATAAGTTCCGCAACGGGAGCTGCCACATCTTCGTGTCGACCGACCTGGCGGCCCGGGGACTGGATATTCCGGACATCCGCAATGTGGTGCATTATCACTTGCCGGTGGCCGAGGACGGGTTCATCCATCGCAACGGACGTACGGCGCGCTGGGAGGCGGACGGAAATGCCTTCCTCATTCTGCATGCCGAAGAACGTATCCCCGACTATGTGCCGCAGCCGCTCGAGGAGTTCGCCTTGCCGGAAAAGACACCGCAGCCTGCCTTGCCGGAATTTGTCACCTTGTATATAGGGAAAGGCAAGAAAGACAAGATCAACAAGATTGACATCGTGGGTTTCCTCTCCAAAAAAGGCGGACTGGGCCGGGAGGACGTGGGTCGTGTAGACGTGAAAGATCACTATGCGTTTGCGGCTATTTCGCGGAAAAAGGCTAAACAAACGTTAAAACTCATACAAAATGAAAAGATTAAGGGGATAAAAACTTTGATAGAACTGGCAAAATAATAACTTTGTGTCACATCAGCCCTCCGGCGGTGAGGGCTGCTTCGCATTTTGCTATGTCGCGCGAGTGTCCTCCCTGCCATGGCTTTCCATTCTCGTGTCAATATGTTATCAAAAAGACCTTTACTTGCATAATTTGAAAGTTAAAATCCGATAAGCGTGTAAAATTATCACGAATTCTTTTGGAAGTCTCAAAATAATCACTAAATTCGCAAGTGTTAGCTAAAATGATTGTTTAACCAAAACAAACTTCCAATGAAGAAACATAATTTTAATGCGGGACCGTCTATTTTGCCTCGCGAAGTGATAGAAAAGACAGCTCAGGCTATTCTTGATTTTAATGGTTCAGGACTTTCGTTGATGGAAATCAGTCACCGCGCGAAAGACTTCCAGCCGGTGGTGGATGAAGCGGTTGCGCTGTTCAAGGAACTGCTGCATATTCCGGAAGGATACTCGGTACTGTTCCTGGGTGGAGGTGCAAGCTTGGAGTTCTGTATGGTTCCCTATAATTTCCTGGAAAAGAAAGCGGCTTACCTGAACACGGGTACATGGGCTAAGAAGGCCATGAAGGAAGCCAAGGCTTTCGGCGAGACGATTGAGGTGGCTTCTTCCGAAAAGGATGGCTACACGTATATCCCGAAGAATTACGAAGTGCCGGCCGATGCGGATTATTTCCATATCACGACGAACAATACAATCTATGGTACGGAACTGCATGCCGACCTGGATGTGAACGTGCCGATGGTGGCTGATATGTCGTCGGATATCTTCTCCCGTCCGGTGGATGTGTCCAAGTATATCTGTATCTACGGAGGTGCGCAGAAGAACCTGGCGCCTGCGGGTGTGACTTTCGTCATCGTGAAGAACGAGGCACTGGGCAAGGTGTCCCGTCATATCCCGACCATGCTGAACTATCAGACGCATGTGGACAAGGGTTCTATGTTCAACACGCCGCCGGTAGTGCCTATTTATGCGGCTCTCCAGACATTGCGCTGGCTGAAGGAACAGGGCGGTGTGGAAGAAATGCAGCGCCGTGCCAAACAGCGTGCCGACATGCTGTATGCGGAAATCGACCGCAACAAGCTGTTCCGGGGTACGGTGACGGTGAAGGAAGACCGTTCGTACATGAACATCTGTTTCGTCATGGCGGATGAATACAAGGAACTGGAGGCCGACTTCCTGAAGTTCGCTACCGAAAAAGGTATGGTGGGCATCAAGGGTCACCGTTCGGTAGGTGGTTTCCGTGCTTCTTGCTACAATGCCATGCCGGTAGAAAGTGTGCAGGCGCTTATCGACTGCATGCAGGAATTTGAGAAAATGCATTAATTGTTGTTATATCTGAGAATAAGGGCGTGGGAGATACAAAAACACGTCCTTGTTTTCTTTAAAATCGAATATTATGAAAGTATTGGTTGCGACAGAGAAACCGTTTGCCAAAGTGGCAGTAGACGGTATCCGGAAAGAGATAGAAGGTGCAGGCTATGAACTGGCTTTGCTGGAGAAATATACCGACAAACAGCAGTTGCTCGATGCGGTGAAGGATGCGAATGCGGTGATTATCCGCAGTGATATCATCGACAAGGAGGTGCTGGATGCGGCGAAGGAACTGAAAATCGTGGTGCGTGCCGGCGCGGGATACGACAATGTGGATCTGGAGGCGGCTACGGCGCACGGGGTTTGCGTGATGAATACCCCGGGTCAGAACTCGAATGCGGTGGCCGAACTGGCTTTCGGCATGATGGTGATGGCGGTGCGTAACTTCTACGACGGCAAGTCGGGCACGGAACTGAAGGGCAAGAAGCTGGGTATTCATGCGTATGGCAACGTGGGACGCAATGTGGCGCGTATCGCCAAGGGATTCGGTATGGACATCTATGCGTACGATGCCTACTGTCCGAAAGAGGCGATGGAGGCCGACGGCGTGAAACCGGTGGATTCAGCCGAAGAACTGTATGCTACCTGCAACGTGGTGTCTCTGCACATTCCGGCCACTGCTGAAACCAAGAACTCGATTAATTATGCGCTGGTGAACCGGATGCCGAAAAACGGTCTGCTGGTGAATACGGCCCGCAAGGAGGTCATCAACGAGGCGGAACTGATCAAGCTGATGGAAGACCGTCCGGACTTGAAATATGTGACGGACATCATGCCGGTGGCCAATGAAGAATTTGCGGCCAAATTCCCGGGACGTTATTTCTCTACGCCGAAGAAGATGGGTGCACAGACGGCAGAGGCGAATATCAATGCCGGCATCGCAGCGGCCCGTCAGATTGTGGGCTTCCTGAAGGATGGTTGTGAGAAATTCCGTGTAAATAAAAAATAATCTTTCGCATTATGGCAACAGTAAAACCATTTAAAGGGCTTCGTCCGCCGAAGGAGCTGGTGGAGCAGGTGGCTTCCCGTCCTTACGACGTGTTGAACTCGGCAGAAGCGCGCGCCGAAGCGAAAGGCAACGAGAAATCATTGTATCACATCATCAAGCCGGAGATTGACTTCCCGGAAGGTACCGACGAGCACGACCCGCGGGTGTACGACAAGGCGGTGGAGAACTTCCGTATGTTCCAGGAAAAGGGCTGGCTGGTGCAGGACGACAAACCGTGTTATTATATTTATGCCCAGACCATGAACGGCAAAACGCAGTATGGTCTGGTGGTGGGGGCTTACGTGCCCGACTACATGAACGGAGTAATCAAGAAGCATGAGCTGACGCGACGCGACAAGGAAGAAGATCGCATGAAGCATGTGCGGGTGAACAATGCGAACATCGAACCGGTGTTCTTCGCTTACCCGGAAAGCAAGGTGCTCGATGCGGTGGTGGCGAAATATACGGCGCAGAAGCCGGTGTATGATTTCGTGGCACCCGACGACGGCTTCGGCCATCAGTTCTGGGTGATTGACGACGACAAGGACATCGCCACAATCACGGAGGCGTTCAAGGAGATGCCTTCGCTCTACATCGCCGACGGACATCACCGGAGTGCGGCAGCGGCACTGGTGGGGGCTGAAAAGGCGGCCCAGAATCCGAATCATCGGGGCGACGAGGAATACAATTACTTCATGGCAGTGTGTTTCCCGGCCGAGCAGCTCACCATCATCGACTACAACCGGGTGGTGAAGGACTTGAACGGGCTGACGCCGCAGGAGTTCCTGGAGGCGCTGAAGAAGAACTTCGTGGTGGAGGAAAAGGGAACGGACATTTACAAGCCGGCGGCCCTGCACAACTTCTCGCTGTATCTGGATGGCAAGTGGTACAGCCTGACGGCCAAACCGGGCACGTACGACGACCACGACCCGATTGGGGTGCTCGACGTGACGATTTCCTCGAACCTGATTCTGGACGAGATTCTCGGCATCAAGGACTTGCGTTCGGACAAACGTATCGACTTCGTGGGCGGTATCCGCGGACTGGGTGAACTGAAGAAACGGGTGGACAGCGGCGAAATGAAGATGGCGCTAGCGCTCTATCCGGTTTCCATGAAGCAGCTGATGGACATTGCCGATACGGGCAACATCATGCCGCCGAAAACCACCTGGTTCGAACCGAAACTGCGTTCGGGACTGGTGATTCACAAATTGGAGTGAGATGCATAAGCTGGAGTGGTGAGATGCTCCTACAGAAAGGAATCAAGGGCTGTGGCCTCGTGAAAGAGAAACAGCCCTGATGATATACGTTATCATTTTTATAAATCCTCTTGTTTTAGTCGTGTATTTCTTGGGGACGGCTGGAAACAAGAGGATTTTTTGGCGGATATGCGGGGGAGAATCCGTCTGAAAGGAGATGAAAAAAACGCACTTGCGTTCGGGTTGAAACGTAAGTGCGTTTTGTCTGAAACTCTTTGGCGTTTGGATTGAAATGCAAGTGCATTTGAGGGAACGTCAAGGTGTTTTTTTTAGGGTCGGGAAAGTGAGCCTCACGTGGTTTCGGGGAGGCTCTTCTTTTTCAAAATTGCCTTATTTCGGCAAGGTCACGGGGAACAGGTCGTTCGGACGGTGTTCGCGCAGGATGACCTGCTTCATCTGGTCCACGAGCTCCGGATGCTGGGCAGCCACGTCGTGGTCTTCGTGGATGTCGTCGGCCAGGTTATAGAGATGAGGCACGCCCTTCTTGACTACCATCTTCCAGTCGCCCATGCGGAGACCAATCTGGTCGGTTTCGTGGAACTCCCAGTAGAGGAAGTCGTGCGACTTCTGGGTGGCGTCATTCCCCAGCAGGGTGGGGGCGAAGGAGATGCCGTCGAAACAGTCGCCTTCCAGTTTCTTGTTCAGGTATTTCTTCGGGAAACGCTTGTCGCCCACCAGCTCACAGAACGTCGGCATAATGTCGTAGAAGGCCAGCTGATGGTCGTTCACGGTACCGGCTTTCACCTTGCCCGGCCAACGGACGATGAACGGGATACGGATGCCGCCTTCGTAGCACTGGCGCTTCAGGCCCCGCAGCTTGCCGTCGCGTCCGAAGAATGTCGGGTCGGCCCCGCCTTCTTCGTGAGGACCGTTGTCACTGCTGAAAATCACAATCGTATTCTCGTCGAGACCTTTTTCCTTCAGCTTGGCCAGGATTTCGCCCACGTAGGTATCCAGTCGGTTAATCATGCCGGCAAACTGGGCGTGAGTATGGTCGCTGGCATTGTAGCGGGAACCGGCCTGTCCGCCCCAGGTCTTGTCTTCAAAGAATTTCTGCTTGTATTTCTTCAGGAGGGAGTCGTTGGGCTGGGCCAGTTCGGCGTGCGGAAGGGTATAGGTGAAGAAACCGTAGAAAGGCTGGGAAGCGTCCTGCTTGTCGAGCCATTCCAAGGCCTTGCGGTGAATGAGGTCGGCCGAGTATTGCGTACGCTTGAAGTAGTCATCGCCACTCATCGGATAGCGGATGTTGTCTTCTAGGATGATGCGGGTCACGGCCGTGTCGCCTGCAGCCCGGCTGTAACTGTTCAGGAAGTTCGGGTAGTAGAGGTGCGCCTGGAACTGGCACATGTAGCCGAAGTATTCGTCCACGCCGCGCTTGTCGGGAGTGGAGGTCGAGCCTTCGTAGCCGCCTGCCCATTTGCCGAACATGCCGGTGGTATAGCCGTTCTTCTTCATGATTTCCGGCAGGATGATGTGCTGCGGGTCGTAGGGTTCCTGTCCCGTCACGGCATATTCCTTGTTCTGTCCGTACCACACCTCGCCGCTCCAGTATTCCTTGTTGCCTCTCACGTGGCCGTGTCCACTGTGCTGGCCGGTCATCAGGCTGGCGCGCGACGGAGCACTCACGGGACTTCCGGCGTAGGCCTGGGTGAAACGCATGCCTTCGCGGGCCATCTGGTCGATGCAGGGAGTCTGGATGAAAGGTTGTCCGTAGCAGCCTAAATCGCCGTAGCCCATGTCGTCGCAAAGAATAAAGATAATGTTGGGTTTCTCGGAAGCGGGAGTGGCGGCTTGTGCATGAGGAGCAGCCAGGGCCGCCAGCCCCATGCAGTAAGTCAGTTTCTGTAATTTTTTCATGCCATTAGTTTCTTAAAGGGGTTAATGTTGTGGACAAAGATAGTGCTTTCGGGGCAAAGATGAGCGAAAAATCACTAAATTTGCGTCCTGAAAAAAGACAAAAGCCATGCAAGACGATACCTATAAGACCATTGGAGCGCGTGCCGAGGCCATTTATACCGAGAAGCGCAGCAAGTTTATCGCCATCGCGTTGCCGGTGCGCACCCTGACCGAAGTCAAGTCGCTCCTGGAGGAGTACCAGAAGAAATATTACGACGCGCGCCACGTGTGCTATGCCTACATGCTGGGGCCGGAACGGAAGGATTTCCGGGCGAACGACAACGGGGAGCCTTCGGGAACGGCGGGCAAGCCGATTCTGGGACAAATCAACTCGCACGAGCTGACCGACGTGCTGGTCATCGTGGTGCGCTATTTTGGAGGTATCAAGCTGGGCACGAGCGGACTGATTGTGGCGTACCGCACGGCGGCGGCCCTGGCGCTGGAGGAGGCTCCGGTGCTTGAGAAGACCGTCGACGAGGAGGTGGCCGTGGCGTTCGAATATCCTTTCATGAACGACATCATGCGCATCGTCAAGGAGGAATCGCCCGAGATTCTGGAACAGTCGTACGATATGGACTGCCTGATGCGGCTGCGCATCCGCAAGTCGATGATGGGCAAGCTCCGCGCGCGGTTGGAGAAGGTAGAGACGGCCCGTTTCGTGGACGAGTGACAACCTGCTGCGCTTGCGCATCCGCCCGTTGATGAGGAGGAAGCTCCGCGCACGGCGGAAGAAAGTGGAGACGGCCCGTTTCGTGGACGAGTGACAACCTGCTGCGGTTGCGCATCCGCCAATCGATGAGGAGGAAGCTCCGCGCGCGGTTGGAGAAGGTAGAGACGGCCCGTTTCGTGGATGAATAACAACCTGATGAGTCTGCACATCCGCCAATCGATGAGGAGGTAAGCTCCGTGCGCGGTGGAAGAAGGTAGAGACGGCCCGTTTCGTGGACGAGTGACAGCCTGCTGCGGCTGCGCATCCGCCAATCGATGAGGAGGAAGCTCCGTGCGCGGTGGAAGAAGGTAGAGACGGCCCGTTTCGTGGATGAATAACAACCTGCTGCGGCTGCGCATCCGCCAGTCGATGAGGAGCCAGCTCCGCGTGCGGCGGGAGGAAATGGAAACCGTCCGTTTCGTGAACGGATAACGGGTGGATGGAATTGAAACCGGAATTTTTTTCTTCGGTAAAAGTGCTGATTTTTTGCTGTTTCCTGCTGTTTTTTTAATAAATTTTATTACCTTTGTTCAAACCTTTTAATCTTTCCTTATGAAACATCTGGCCGGCCTTATTTTCTTTGTTTGTCTTCTTTTCGGATGCAGGGAGGAAGCAGACCGTGGCTTGGTACAGCCTGTGGAACAGTCGGTGGTGTCGGAAGAGGCAGCGCCGGACAGTGTGGAAGCGGTGCTCCCGTTTGAGCGCAAACCGTTGACGGGCGCCGACATCATTTTGGTCAAAGAACTGCTTTTCGACAAATATACCTTGAAGGATGAATATCCGTATCAGGACACGGTGCGCTCGTTCAAGTGGGACGTGATTCGCAAGTGTCTGGCCTTCATCGAGAACCTGCAATACGAGGCCGCCCGCTGGGCCGTTTTCCAGAACTACAAGAACCGGAATCAGGAAGCGCCGCTGGTGAAGAGCTATGTGCGTAACGTGTACCGCCGCATTGCCGATACGCTGGGCGTGGAGCGCTACCAGTCGGTGCCGCTTTACCTGCCGACCGATACGCTGGTGCCGGAACGTTACGGACGCGACGGGGCCTTGGTTTCCATGCGGGGCGAGAACGGAGGATTCTACCGGGTGTCGCCGGTGAGCATCGAGGGAGAATGGCTGGTGCCTCGCCGCTATGTCAAGTTGCTGGCCGACAGCACGGCGTTTCATCATGTGGTGGTGGTAGACCGGGGCGACCAGAACATCGCCACGCTGGAACGGCTGGAAGAAGGTACCTGGGCCATCCGCAGCATGAATCCGGCCACTACGGGGATGCACCGTCCGCCGTATGCGCAGGAAACCCCTCTCGGCATGTTCGTATTGCAGGAGAAGAAGTCGCGCATGGTCTTCCTGAAAGACGGTTCCTCGGCCACCGGAGGCTATGCACCCTATGCAAGCCGTTTCACCAACGGGGCCTATATCCACGGCGTACCGGTCAATGTGCCGCGGACGGCCATGATTGAGTACAGCTGGTCGCTGGGCACCACACCCCGTTCGCACATGTGTGTGCGGAATGCCACCTCGCATGCCAAGTTTGTTTACGACTGGGCTCCGACGGAACGGGCACTGGTCATCGTAATTGAGTGATTTCTATAAAATTAACTCTCTTTCGGAATCGGAATGCCCGAAAAATCCGTACCTTTGCCGCCGAATATTCTTAGGTGGTCTATAATCATGCGAAATTCGATATTGAAACTTATTTTCTCTGCACTTTTTCTGTCTTTCCCCTGCGCATATTTCACGGCGGAAGGGGAGTGTGTTTCTCCTGAAAACCCGGCGGCTTCGGTGAAGACAACCGACGAGGTGACGTCGCTCTACCACGCCATGCAGCTGGAAGGAGTGGTCAACTGGAAGGCGTTCAAGCTGGCAGTGACGGGCTACAACCGCATCAAGGGACGGAAACGCGAGGTGCTGACGCTGATTGATTTCTCGAAACCTTCCACGGAAAAACGGCTCTACGTGTTCGATATGAAGCATCGTCGGATGCTCTATTCGTCGGTCGTTTCGCACGGGAAGAACAGCGGAGGGAATTACGCCACTTCATTCTCCAATGAATACGGTTCCTATAAAAGTTCGCTGGGTTTCTACCTGACGGCCTCTACCTATCAGGGGAAGAACGGCTATTCGCTGGTGCTCGACGGACTGGAGAAAGGCATCAACGATCGGGCTCGTGAGCGGGCCATCGTGGTGCATGGAGCAGCCTATGCCGACCCGTCTGTCGCCAAGCACGGCGGTCGCCTGGGACGCAGTTTCGGCTGTCCGGCCCTTCCTACCTCCGTGGCACGTCCCATTATTGATACGATAAAAGGGGGCAGCGTCATGTATATCTATGCCGAAACCCCCTCTTACCTGGCTCAGAGTTCGATTCTGAGCGACTCGGATGTCAATGTTACCGTAAATCAATGATTTCCGCTTTCGGATACTTCTGTTTGTTGAAGCGGAACGTCGCATCGGGCAGGTTCACTCCCGTGCGGTAGGAAGAAATCTGAAACTCCTGTTTCTCGCCGTTCTGCAGCTGGATGGCAATGTAGACGGGCGAACCGTTTTCCTTTACATTCAGCGTGATGCTTTTCACATCCTGTGAAGCCTTGGGCGTGAGGATGATTTCCTGTCCCCGTTTGCCTTGGCGGGTCTTTTCACCCACATAGCGGTAGTTGAAGCTTTTCTTGTAGGTCGTCACCAGGGCATACGGATTGACGCTCTGCAATTCCTCCGGGGTAGGGGTGGACACGTTCACCTCTTCGTTCTGCTCCACGTAGCTCCATTGCGTCTTGCCGTCGAACCACGTCTGGATACCCCCGCTCTCCAGGTAAAACTTGTTGCCTTTCAGCAGCAGGTTGCCGCTTTGCGTACCTCCGAAGCTCAGGCTGATACCGCCCGCCTTCTGGTAACTCTCTGCCATCTTGTTCAAGATGCTTTCCGCTTTTGCGTCCTGCTGTGCTGCGGCCCGGCACAGGGCGATACCCATCAGCAGGATGACCAGAAAAATCTTTTTCATATCCAATCAGTTTACTAAGTTGTACGGATAAGGGCAGCCCGTCAGTCTTTCAGGCTGCTCATTCTCATTTGTAAGTCGTTTTCGTCCATGCAGAGCACGTCGCGCGCCTTGCTGCCGTTGGCCGGTCCCACGATGCCCGCTTTCTCCAGCTGGTCCATGATGCGTCCGGCGCGGTTGTAACCGATGGAGAACTTACGCTGAATCAGCGAGGTGGAACCCTGCTGGTGGTAGATGACCAGGCGGGCTGCTTCTTCGAAGAGCGGGTCGAGACGGTTCATGTCCACATCGGCCGCACTGCCACTCGCTTCGGCATTCTCGTCCACGTATTCCGGCAGCATGAAGGCCGTCGGATACCCCTGCTGCTTGCCGATGAAGGCCGCGATGCGTTCCACTTCCGGCGTGTCGACAAAGGCACACTGCACACGCACCGGATCGTTGCCTTGCAGGTAGAGCATATCTCCCTTACCAATCAGCTGCTGGGCACCCGGACGGTCGAGGATGGTACGTGAGTCCATCATGGAAGCCACACGGAAGGCCACACGCGCCGGGAAGTTCGCCTTGATGGTACCCGTGATGATGTTCGTGGTCGGACGCTGGGTGGCGATGATGGCATGGATACCCACCGCACGGGCCAGCTGGGCGATACGGCAGATAGGCAGTTCCACTTCCTTGCCGGCGGTCATGATCAAGTCACCGAACTCATCAATGATGATGACGATGTAGGGCAGGAAGCGATGTCCGTTCTCCGGATTCAGTTGGCGGTTGATGAATTTCGCATTGTATTCCTTGATGTTACGGCAGCCCGCACTCTGCAGGAGCTTGTAACGGTTGTCCATTTCCACACACAGCGAGTTCAGCGTCTGCACCACCTTCGTCACGTCGGTGATGATGGCGTCGCCGCCGTCGGGCAGCTTGGCCAGGAAGTGACGCTCAATCGGCGCATAGATGGCAAATTCCACCTTCTTCGGGTCGATGATGACGAACTTCAGTTCGCTCGGGTGCTTCTTGTAGAGCAGGGAAGTCACGATGGCATTCAGACCGACCGACTTACCTTGACCCGTGGCACCGGCCACCAGCATGTGGGGCGCTTTGGCCAAATCCACCATGAACACCTCGTTGGTGATGGTCTTACCCAGGGCCACCGGCAGGTCGTAGGTGGTTTCCTGGAACTTCTTGCTGGCCAGGATGGAACTCATCGGCACGATGTGCGGGTTGGCGTTCGGCACCTCGATACCGATAGTACCCTTGCCCGGAATCGGGGCGATGATACGGATACCCAGTGCCGAAAGGCTCAGGGCGATGTCGTCTTCCAGGTTGCGGATTTTCGAGATGCGCACCCCTTCGGCCGGCGTGATTTCATATAAGGTGATGGTCGGACCCACGCTCGCCTTGATAGAACTGATTTCGATGCCGAAGCTGCGCAGCACCTTGATGATGCGGTTCTTGTTGGCGTTCTGTTCCTCCATGTCGATGTCCGGCTCCTCGTTCTGGTACGTGTTCAGCAAGTCGAGGGTAGGGAAGTGGTAGAACTCCAGGTCCAGCCGCGGGTTGTACGGTTGGGTAAGGTTGCCCTTGTAGGCCTGGTCTTCTTCCTTGGTGTCGTTGCTCACCTCAAACGCCGGTTCCTCTTCAGGCTGTGCTTCCTTCCGGACCGGCTCCACCTCAAAAGGGTGGTCTTCGTCTTTTTCTTCCGGTTCGATGGGCAGGTCGATGGTCTTCGGCTGTTCGTCGGCCTCCTTCGGCATTTCCGGCTGAGTTTCCGGCTGGCTTTCCGGAGCCTTCACCGCATCCTCCGCCTTCTTGTCCACTTCTGGTGCCTTGTCCTTCCGTTTGCGGTGCGTCCAGCTCTTCCAGAAACTTTCTTTCTTTTCTTCCTTCTCTTCTTCCGGCTCGGTCACAGGCACACTGACGACTTCCTCTTTCACGGGCTCCTGGCGAACCTTCGTTTCCACCTGCGGAGTGTCGGCAGCCGCGCCGTCCTCACGCTTCATCGTGGGATGCAGGGCCTTTCTCACCACTCCCATGGTCCGGCTGGTCAGTGCCACGGCGAAGCATACGGCCACCACCAGCAGCAACAGTATCAGTCCCGGTGCCCCGATTTGCGAACAAATCCAGCGGCTGATGTTGTATCCGTGCAGTCCCCCCGGATAAATAAAGGAGTCTTCAAACATACCTTCAAAGGCGAATCCCAGCGTGACGGAAAGCCAGATCATCACCGTGGCACACCCCACGAACCAGTAACGGATGCGGAACTGGTAGGCTTTCATCAGCTTCATGCCGGCCACCACCAGGAAAACGATGATGCAGTAAGCCGGTATGCCGAAGCAGTCGTTGATAAGGAACTGTGCCAGCTGGGCTCCCCGCGCTCCTGCGTAGTTCTGAATCCGGTTGCCGGTCTCCAGCAGTTCCGACGGGTTGGGATGCGTCAGGATGCTCTGGTCGTTTCCTCCGGTGAAAAAGAAGGAACTGAAGGCCAGCAGCATGTACACTCCGAAGATGACACACAGCAGTCCGATAACGAATGAAGTAGTCTCACTTTTCAACAGGGTCCATGTTTTTCCGGCCATGGATGCCGCCTTTGCGCTCTTGCTTGTATCTGTTTTTTTTGTTTGCATGACGATTGAAATTAGCTAAACATTCATGCAAATGTACGAATAAAACTAGAACTGAGAAATTTTTTTTATACCTTTGCGCTTCAATTAGCGTGATTATGGAAGAAAACAATTCACAAGTGATATTCGATAAAAATGCGGTCGAGTTTGTGACCGTGGCCGCCGAATTTTGCGGTTTTATGGAACGGGTTTCCGACATGAAGCGCCGTGATTTTGTCGACAAATCCCTGAAACTCTTACCTCTTTTATACCTGAAGGCCTCGCTGCTTCCCGCCTGTGAGCGGATGGAAGAATCCGACCCCGAGACCTTTGTCACCGAGACCGACTATGAGGTGGTGCGGAGTTCGGTCGCCTCTCTTCTGGGCGAATACGACGATTTCCTCGAAGTCTTCCTCGACGACATGGCCTACAGCGATACGCCCATCCATCAGAATATTTCCGAATGCCTGGCCGACATCTACCAGCCCCTCAAGGATTTCATCTGCGTGTTCCAGCTCGGACTGGAGCAGACCATGAACGATTCGCTGGTCATCTGCCGCGAACTGTTCGCCGAGTTCTGGGGACAGCGCCTGGTGAACGTGATGCGGGCTCTCCACGACGTGAAATACCGTCAGCTGGCACACGGCGAGGAAACGGAAGAAGAATCATCTCCCCTTTATGAAGACAACTGCACCGAAGAAGAATTATACAAAGGCCTGGACATGGGCGACGACGATGAATAACCCTCAAATGCGAATCGAATGGTAGAAATACAGAGCAAGATAGACAAGAAAATGGTTGCCGAACTGCCCAAAGTTTCTTTTCCCGGCCGCATTTTTATAATTTATACCGAGGCGGATGCCCGCAAGGCCATCGACTACCTCAACACGCATGTACTGGTGGGCATCGATACCGAAACCCGTCCGTCGTTCCGGAAGGGGACTGTCAACAAGGTGGCCCTGCTGCAGGTCTCCACTTACGACACCTGCTTCCTCTTTCGCCTGAACCACCTGGGCCTGCCCGACTTCCTCGAAGACTTTCTGCAGAACGACGTGCTGAAAATCGGCCTCTCGCTGAAGGACGATTTCGCCATGCTGCGCCGTCGCAACCGCAAGGACCCGCGCACCGGCAACTGGGTGGAACTGCAGGACTATGTCACGGCTTTCGGACTCGAGGAAAAGAGCTTGCAGAAGATTTACGCCCTCCTTTTCCACGAAAAGATTTCCAAGAGCCAGCGCCTGTCCAACTGGGAGGCCGACACCCTGACCGAGGCACAGCAGCTCTATGCCGCCACCGACGCCTGGGCCTGCGTCCGCATCTATGAATACCTGGAAGAGCTTCGCAGCACTGGCAAATACCGCGTGATACGTCCCGAAGCCCCCGAAAACATTCTCGACGATTAACAACTTAAACCATACAAATGAGCTACAAGAAAGTATTTCTCAAACCCGGGAAGGAAGAATCGCTCAAGCGTTTTCACCCCTGGGTCTTTTCCGGTGCCATTGCCCGCGTGGAAGGAGAGCCGGAAGAAGGTGAGGTGGTCGATGTCTATACCTCGAAGAAAGAGTTCATTGCCTGCGGACATTTCCAGATAGGCAGCATCGCCGTGCGTGTGCTGTCGTTCCGCCAGGAACCCATCGACCATGACTACTGGGTGCGCCGTCTGCAGGTGGCCAAGGACCTCCGCTGTGCCCTGGGCCTGATTGGCAATCCCCGCAACAACACGTACCGTCTGGTGCATGGGGAAGGCGATAACCTCCCCGGACTCATCATCGACGTGTACGACCATACCGCCGTCATGCAGGCACACTCTGCCGGCATGCACCTCGACCGCATGGCCGTGGCCGATGCCCTCGAAGAGGTGATGGGCGATGTCATCCAGCACATTTATTACAAGTCGGAAACCACCCTGCCTTTCAAGGCCGATTTGCTGGCTACCGAAAACGGCTTCCTCAAGGGAGGCAGCCCGGAGAACGTGGCCATGGAAAACGGGCTGAAGTTCCATGTCGACTGGCTCAAGGGGCAGAAGACCGGCTTCTTCGTCGACCAGCGTGAGAACCGTGCCCTGCTCGAACGCTATGCCAAGGGCCGCAACGTGCTCAACATGTTCTGCTACACCGGCGGCTTCTCGTTCTATGCCATGCGCGGTGGGGCCAATCTGGTGCACTCCGTGGACAGCTCCGCCAAGGCCATCGACCTGACCAACGAGAACGTGGCCCTCAACTTCCCCGGCGACACCCGTCACCAGGCCTTTGCCGAAGATGCCTTCAAGTTCCTCGACCGCATGGGCGACCAGTACGACCTGATTATCCTCGACCCGCCGGCTTTTGCCAAGCACCGTGATGCCCTCCGCAATGCCTTGCGCGGCTACACCAAGCTCAACGCCAAGGCCTTCGAGAAAATCCGTCCGGGCGGCATCCTCTTCACTTTCTCCTGCTCACAGGTAGTCAGCAAGCAGGACTTCCGCAATGCCGTGTTCACCGCCGCCGCCCAGAGCGGACGCAGCGTGCGCATCCTTCACCAGCTCACGCAGCCCGGCGACCACCCGGTCAACATCTACCATCCCGAAGGCGAATACCTCAAGGGACTGGTGCTCTACGTGGAATAACCCTCGTCTGGAACCGACATAAAAAAAGCTGTTTCCCGTGCGGACCCTCCGCCAGTGAAACAGCTTTTTCTGTATCCGGACCCCTGTCAGCCGAACAGCTTGCCCAGCAGTCCCTGTTTTTTCTTTTTCTTCTCCATGCGTCTTTCTTCCACTTCGCCCAGCTTCTCGTTCAAGGCTTCCTCCACCAGGTCGGCCAGCTTGATGCGGTTGTGGATAATCCGGTAGATACTTCCCCAGTCGAAAAGTCCGCCCAGGTTACGGTCGTCGATGAACACATCCGCCTTCAGCTTCCGCGAAAAGTGCTCGTGTCCCGACTTCTCCTCCGGATAATTCGTATTTACGGCATAAAACTCCAGTCCCCGCTGGCGGCAGAACTCCACCGCCTCTTCCAGTAGTTTGTCTTCTCTCACCGACCACAGAATCAGGCGGTTTCCCTCCCTTTGCAGCATCTTCAGTGTCTCGATGGCAAACGGAATTTCCTTGCCGATTTCCGGGTAGCGGTGTTCCACAATCGTCCCGTCAAAGTCCACAGCTATGATCATATTTGTTTCAGTTTAAGAAATGTACCTAAATATTCCGCTGCAAAAGTAGAAAAAGAAATGCAGAAATCCGTTGTGGATTCCTGCATTTTTCTTTCGTAAGCATTCGGTAAACCACGTTGCAAATTTTGTGAATTAGTTCCGAATCGGTG
>OLRA01000469.1_pt1 | contig 55323 bp, 50 predicted proteins | sample 1673011 | NCBI WGS metagenome assembly OLRA01 (sample SAMEA3136746, study PRJEB25190) | human gut metagenome | reverse complement strand
ACGGAGCCGGACAGCAAAAAGGCATGCGATGCATACAATCAGATCATCCACTCTGTCGGCGGCGTAGATATCTCTGCCGGAGAGGGCCTCATAATACAGGGCATAGCTGAGATTGATATAAGGCATGGCCCATATCTGCACCAGATAGCCCACATAGAGGGTGTTGGAAAGAATGTTCCAGCCGATAAAGCTCAGATCCATAACGAAGAGCTCCCCCTTGTGGCCCTTCATCATCTCCTTGGACTCCCTGATGCACTGGAGTGCGGACTTTTCCGGATTATCCAGGAGGATGTATATGGCCTGCCTGTAGCGATATGAGGCGATTATGCCGGGGAAGATGAGAAGCAGGGACCAGAGGAAAATAAATATGCCAGTCAGCAGACTCAGCATGAAAAGCTTGAAAAACAGTGGGAAAGCGTCTAACAGATTACCGAAGCAGGCATCGGTGCGCCGGATAGTGTTCAGCAGAAATAGGGTAAAGCCGGCTCCCACCAAATACATGAGAAAATCGCTTATCCAGCTGAGCACTACAGCGTAGAATGGGGGCGACATTCTGGAGGCCACTTCAAGGGCATAGTCCAGGTTGCCGGTTTCCAGATAATCCTTGTACAGAGCCAGCCCGGTTTCGCTGAAGTTTATGCCCAGCAGCTGTGTGGAAAGCAGGTACATGACTATGCTCAAGGCAATATATACAAGTCCCACCAGCAGTACCCTGGGCCTGGATCTCGCGATCAGGTCTTTGGAGCGCTCCTTCAGTTCAGCTCTTCTGATTTCCATAAGCGTGTTCACCCTTTCCTTTTTCTGATTTCCAATATACCAAATAAATGCAGATAAGTAAATACACTGCCGGGACGAAGAGAATCTTAATAATTCTTAATTCTTAAGATAAACTGAAACAAAGCTCCCACAGTCTACGTTGTTATATATACAAGCACAATGGACAAAAAATAATTTCGGAGGTGAACTGAATGTGTAAAAAATGCATAGCCCTGCTGCTGGCTCTGGCGCTGCTGCTGAGCCTGTGCGCCTGCGGCAAAGAGGAAACGGATATGGGCGAAGTTCCAGCACAGACTGTGGATACGGATACTGAGGACAGCCCGGCGGAAATGGTACCGGGCTATATCTCCCAGGTGATAGAGCTGCCGGAGGGCTGCTCTTCCGTGCGTCTCATGACCCAGGAGGGGGACAAGCTGTTGGCAGTGTGCGGCGGCGGGGAGGATTACAAGCTCTGTGCCCTGGACCTGGGCAGCGACAGCTGGAGCTTCCTGCCCTTTGACGGGGCTGAATTCGGCGGCAGAAACAGCAACGGCTTTTCCAACTACGCCATAAGCGGATTTGACGCCTATGACGGGGTGCTGTGGATGCTGGTGAGGCAGTATTTCATGGAGACCGGGGAAGAAGACGGATACCATATCCTGCGCTATGACTGTGCCACCGGTGAGGAGCTGAGCCGGGCCCAGGTGGGCTTTGAAGCCATACCGGGCACTGAGTCGCCTACACCGGTGTTCAGCTATATGGTGCCCCTGGGCGGGGATAGGGCGGCTATCTGCGACCATGAAAACGCCTATATAATAGATTCCGGGGCCCAGCTGCTGGAGACCTTACCCCTCAGCGGCTTTCGATTTGGCCTGGTGCTGCGCCTGGGGGACCGGCTCTATGTCACCGGGGAGGAGGGCGGCCAGACCGGGGTGCGCTCCTTCGACATGGAGACTTATGCCCTGGGGCCCATGATAAATACCCAGGCCGACTGCTACGGCTACTATGTCAGCGAGAAGGGGGAAGCCTTCCTATCCCAGGACAGCGGTCTGGTGAGTCTGGATGTAAACACCGGTGAGACGTCGGAACTCTTCAAATGGCTGGATGTGGCCACCGGAGTGGACTTTGCCCAGGGCGGAGGCGATGTAGTCCAGAGCGCCGCCGGTGACTATTATATGGCGGGGATGTTTGCCAAGAACATACAGAAGGTGAGCCCCGGGCTGGTGAAGGACAGGGAGGTCATAAGTTTGCGGGGCGTCTCGGATCTGGATATCCTCAACGCCGCTCTGCGCTTCAACAGCACCAACGAGGACTATAAGATCGAATATGAGTTTATAGGTTCCGGCCATGAGCTTAGCCAGCAGGAGATACTGGAGCTGGTGCTCCAGGACAGCCCGGACATAGTATATACCCCCTCGCTGCCCCAAAACAGTATAGACGCAGGATTGTTTGTGGATCTGCTGCCTTACATAGATGCCGACGAGAGCATAAGCCGGGAGGACTTTATAGCACCGGTGCTGGAGAGCATGATAAGAAAGGGCGGGCTATACGAGCTGATCACCCGCGTAGATATTCTCGGCCTCTCGGTCAGAGCTGAGCTGTTCCCCGGCCGGGAGGAATGGGCCATGGACTATGTGGAAGAGATGGTAGCGGAACGCCCGGCAGGGACGCCGGTGTACTTCTGGCACAGGGATCAGAAGTATATGCTGAATATGCTCTGCCGCATCTCCAGCGGGGAATATGTGGATTGGGAGAGCGGGAAGTGCAGCTTTGATGAGGGGAGCTTTGCCAGCCTGCTCCGGTTCGTGAAGGACTGCCCCTATACCACCGAGCCGGTGATGCCGGTGCTTATGGAGCCGGTGCTGGGTGTGGGCTATTCTGCCAATATGAGCAAGACCTTTTTCCAGGGCGATTATGAGTATGCCGGTTTCCCCGGAACTTCAGGAAACGGCAGCTACTTCACCGACGTCTCCGGTGGCTACAACAAAAAGGGTTACGGCATCATGGCCTCCAGTGAGCACAAGGAGGCGGCCTGGGATTTCCTGCGCCTGCTGCTCTTGCCGGAGAACATAGAGTATGGCGGCAGCCTGGTCTACGGTATACCCGTTACCACTGCGTCCTTTGACAAGCTTCTGGAAAAGGAGATAAGGGAAGACGAGGAAAACCCTGCCCAGAGCTTTACTAAGGAAGATGCGGACAAACTCCGGGAGCTGGTCTATTCCACGGAGAAGATGGCAAGGCAGGACGACACCCTCACCGAGATAATCAGCACCGAGGCCGCCGCCTACTTTGCCGGAGACAAGAGCCTGGAGGATACGGTGAGTACTATCCAGAGCCGCGCCTCCATATATGTGGCCGAGCAGGCGGGATGATGCCTCAAAAAATAGTCATAGAAAAAGGAAGGGAATTTCCCCTTCCTTTTTCTATGGCTTTTCTCTCAGGACCAGTAGCGCCGCTCCAGATCCTCCATATGGGCCTTCATATAGTTATAGGCCAGTTCGGATTTGCCGTCCAGAATGGCCTGGGCTATCTCCATGTGTTCTTTGTAGTGCTGCTTGCGGTTTTCCTCTGCGGTGACGGTGCGGCTGAGGATAAGGCTCCACATCCGCTGCTTCATGGCTTTCCATACCATATCGCACATGACCATATACATGTGGTTGCCGCTGGCCCTGGCGATGCTCATATGGAAGTCCCTGTCGGTTATCTCAGAATAGCGGTTGTCCTCCGCCTCCTGACGGAATCTCTCCATGATCTCCCGCATCCGCTGTTTTTCCGCCTCGCTGATGTGCAGCGCCGCACAGCGGGCGATCTCCGGTTCTATCAGCTTTCTGGTCTGGATAATATCCTGAGGATCGGTTTCTTCTATCCAGTCATTGGTAAGTACGCTGACTTCCTTGACAAAAACACCCGCTCCATGCACAGACTCAACCAGACCGTTGAGCTCAAGAGCGCTCAGCGCCTCCCGTACAGGAACGCGGCTGACACCGAACATCTCGCAGAACTCCTTTTCACTGGGTAGTTTATCGCCCACCTTAAAGCTGCCATTTAAAATGGCGTCCTTTATTTGATTGTAAATCTGAATATAAAGTTTGCTGCTGGTAACAGGACTGAAAGGGGGCATCGTTGTAACCTCGTCATACAAATTTTACAATAATTTTATCATTTGTCTCATGAGATTGTCAATACTTAGACAGACTTAAACTGCTGTTTTTTTCAATAATACGGGCATGGTTTTGCAAGCCACGCCCGTATTTTTGCCTATATATGTATTAAATTGTATTATTAGGCTCCACCCAGCAAAGCCAGGGAGAGCTGCGGTACATAGGTGACAAGCAAGAGAACTACCAGGGAGGCCAGTATAAGCGGGACCACTGCCTTGGATATTGCTTTCAAATCGATGTTTGCAATACCGCAGGCCACATAAAGGTTTACGCCCACTGGAGGAGTCACCAGGCCGATGGCCAGGTTCACAATCATTATGGTGCCGAAGTGCACCAGATTCATGCCCAGAGCCTGAGCCACAGGCAGGAACAGCGGGGTAAAGATGTACAGGGCGGAGGTAGAGTCCAGGAAGCACCCGGCAATCAGCAGACAGACGTTGACGATGATTAGGAAGACCACCGTATTGCCGCCGGCAAAAGACTCCAGAGCGGAGCTTATAGCAACGTCGATGCGAGCGCGGGTCAGTACATAGGCAAAGAGAGAAGCCGCGGCGGTGATGAGCATAACGACTGCGGTTGTGGAGGCGGAGTCGATTATGATCTTCTTCATGTCCTTCAGACTCAGTGTGCGGTAGACAAACAAGCCGACGAACAGACCATACACCGCGGAGACGGCGGCTGCCTCAGTTGGGGTGAAGATACCGCCATAAATGCCGCCCAGGATAATGACCGGCATCAACAGTCCCCAGAATGCCTCCTTGAATGCGACCCAGCGCTCTTTCCAGCTGGATCTGGGCAGCAGCTTCAGATTGGTTTTGCGCCCCAGCCACAGAGTGACTATAATAAGGGCGGCACCCATGAGCAGGCCGGGCAACACGCCGGAGATAAACAGGTCGCCGATGGAGACATCGGAGATTGAGCCATAGACCACGAAGGTGATGGAGGGCGGGATGATAACGCCGATGGCGCCGGCCGTGGCCATCAGTGCCGCAGCAAAGGAGGGCTTGTAGCCGACCTCTATCATGGCGGGTATGAGAATCAGGCCCAGTGCTGCCACTGTGGCAGGGCCTGAGCCGGAAATGGCTGCAAAGAAGCAGGCTACCAGCACACACACCATGGCCACGCCGCCTTTGAAGTGACCTACGCAGGTTTGAGCCAGCTTAATAAGTCTGGAGGAAATGCCGGATTTTTCCATGATGTTGCCGCCCAGAATGAAAAAGGGTATAGCCATCAGAACGGACTTGGTTATGGCGGCGGAGACCAGCTGAGGCACGGTACCCAGGACTACGTCAAGGGATCTTCCGGCGCCCAGAGCTATCATGGAGGCGACGCTGGACATGCCAAGGCAGATGGCGATGGGGGCGCCCAGCAGCAGAAGCATCGCAAAAAGACCAAACAGTATAGTTGTTACCATTGCTTAACCCTCCTTCTCTGTACCGGATACCGCCATGGCCTCAGCCAATACGTCCTCGCGGGCAGCCGCCTCTCCCTTCAGGGCTTTTACAAGCAGTTCAAGGAAGCGGAGCATCAGGAAAAACGAGCCCAGGGGCACAAAGGAGCCGTATATCCATTCGGGTATTTGAGCGCCAAGGGACAGCTGACCCCTCTGAAACTGGGTGACGGTCATGTCTATTCCGTAGTAGAAGATAACGCCGGCAAACAGTATACCGGCCAGGGCGGAGAGAACCTCAAAGGAGCGGGCCACGATCTTTGGCACATGGTCGGCAAGCAGTGTAAAGCCCAGGTGCGCACCACGCTTGGCGGCAATGGAAGCTCCAAAGAGGCTGAGAAGTACAAACATGTAGGTGGAGATCTCTTCTGCAAAGTTCATGGAGAAATTAAAGACATAGCGGGTGACGACGTTTGCAAAGGTTAACAATGTCATCACAGACAGGGAGATCAGACAGACGATCTCCTCAATGTTGTCGATGATCTTTTTTATCATGGCAGCTCCTTCCATTCTATCATCTACGGGAAGAGCTGAGTCTCAGCTCTTCCCGGTCGAAGCAGATTTTATCCCTCTATACCGAAGGCCGCCAGGGCTTCAGCATCGAACTTGGCAAGGAAGTCGGCCTTGACGTCGGCTACCTTATCCTTGAAGAGCTGGAGCTGCTCATCGGTGAGAACGTCAACCTGAATGCCTTCTGCCCTGAACTCCTCAATCAAGGTGTCGTGCTCAGCCTCCACTATGTCGCGTCCCCAGTTGCAGGCCTCCACAGCCTTCTCTTTCAGCACCTGCTGAGTAGCCTCATTCAGACTGTTCCACACATCGGAGTTGAACATAAGCAGGTCGTTTTCGTAGCTGTAGCTCCAGATGGTGACATAGGGCTGGACTTCCAGAACACCGGAGGTGTTGGTAATGCTCAAACCGTTTTCCTGGCCGTCAATGGTGCCCTGCTGCAGGGCGGTGAAGCACTCACTCCAGTTGAGGGTAGAGGGGCTGGCGCCCAGAGCGGTGAAGGTATCCTGATAGATGGCGCTGCCGGGAGTGCGGATCTTCAGCCCGGCCAGATCGTCGGGAGTCAGAACGGGGCGCTTGTTATTGGTCAGCTGCCTGAAGCCGTTGTGGAAAGAGCCCAGAAGGGTGATGTTCTGCCCGGCAAGAATATCGGCGTAGTAGTCCAGGCCGGTCTCATCGATAGTGGTGCGGGCGTCGGTGTAATCGTCAAAGATCCAGGGGGTAATGCCGATGGTGAGACGCTCATCCAGAGCTCCCATGGTGACGGTGGCATAGGCGGCGATATCCACGGAGCCGTCGGCCAGCATCTCCATGCCCTTGGTGGCGTTGCCGCCGGCCAGCTGGTCATTGGGGAACACATCGATGATTACGTTGCCGCCGGTAGCTTCTTCCACCAGCCGGGCAAACTCTTCGCCGACCTTGGTGTCAATCTGGGTGTCGGTGCCGTTGACGGCCATGGTGAGAGTTATCTTGTCGTATTCAGCTGAGCCGTCGCCGCTCTGGGCGGTATCGCCGGATGTGTCGGAGCCGCCGGAGCAGGCTGCCAGGGAGGCGATCATCAGAACCGCCAGAAGAAGTGCCAAGAATTTTTTCACAGTAGTTTTCCTCCTCAGTGATTTTGTGTTGTATTTTTCAATATTTATTGAACCGAATAAAGGACCGGAGAGTTTACACTCCGAATTTACCACTGGCCCAGAGCCAGGGCAATGAGGTTTTCAACGGTGATGCCGTTCATTTCCAGCAGCCGTTCATAGGGAGCGGACTGACCGAACTGGTCCTGAATGCCCACGCGCTTGAGCCTGCCCTTGCCGCGCTCGGCAATGACCTCTGCAACGGCACTTCCCAGACCGTTTAAGATATTGTGGTCCTCCACAGTGATTATCTTTCCTGTATCGTCTATGCAGGCGTTTACAGCTTCCACATCCAACGGCTTTATGGTGTGCATGTCCAGCACCCGTGCCTGAATGCCCCTGTCCGCCAGAATCTCAGCGGCCTGGAGGGCCAGGCAGACGGTGTCGCCGTTGGCGATAATGGACACATCCTTGCCTTCACGCAGATGCTTTGCTTTGCCTATCTCAAAGTCTTCGCTCTCATCGTAAATTACCGGCACCGCATCTCTGGTAAAGCGCAGGTATACCGGACCGTCAAAGGCGGCGGCCTTCTTTACCAGGGCCTTTGCAGAGGCATAATCGGCGGGCATAATGACTGTCATGTTGGGGATGGTGCGGAGAATGCCCATGTCCTCAATGGCCTGATGGCTGGCTCCGTCGTTGGCTGGGGTGACGCCGCCGTGGGAGCAGGCAATCTTAACATTCAGCCGGGGATAGCATATCTCCTGACGTATCATCTCGCAGATACGCATGGAACCGAAGGCAGCGTAAGTGACCACAAAAGGTATCTTGCCGCAGGTGGCAAGGCCGGCGGCTACGCCGGCACCGTTCTGCTCGGCTATGCCAACATTTATGTACTGTTCCGGCAGCTGCTTTCTGAACTCGCCGGTCTTGCAGGATTTGCCGATGTCTATGTCAACTACCAGAATATCCTTGTTTTCCTTGCCCAGCTCAACGATGGCCTCGCCGAAGCCGTTGCGGGTTGGAATCTTTTTAGTCTCCATGCTCAGGCCTCCTTCTCAATATAGAGGGCTTCCAGCTCCTCTATCGCCTGCTTGTACTCCTCATCGTTGGGGGCCACTCCGTGCCAGCCGACCTGGTTTTCCATGTAGCTGACGCCTTTGCCCTTCACCGTGTGGGCGTAGATGCACTTGGGGCGGCCGTTCTTTACCACTCTGGCCAGTTCCAGGGCAGCCACTACCTGCTCCATGTCGTTGCCGTCTATCTCATAGGTGTCAAATCCAAAGGCGGCAAACTTCTTACCCAGGTCTATGTTTGGCATGACCTCGTCGGTGGTGCCGTCCAGCTGGAGGCCGTTGTTGTCTACGAATACCACCAGGTTGTCCAGCTTGTACTTGTGGGCGGTCTGGGCAGCCTCCCAGATCTCACCCTCCTGGCACTCGCCGTCCCCCAGGGCCACGTAGACACGGTAATCTTTGCCGTCCATCTTGCCGGCCATGGCCATGCCCACACCGCAGGCGAAGCCCTGGCCCAGGGAGCCGGTGGAGATGTCGATGCCGGGGCACTTGTTCATGCTGGGATGTCCCTGGAGCATGGAGCCCTCCTTGCGAAGGGTGTCCAGCACCTCCATGGGGAAGAAGCCTTTCATTGCCAGAGCCGCATACTGGGCGGGGCAAACATGGCCCTTGGACAGCACGAAGCGATCCCGGTCAGCCCAGCGGGGGTTATTGGGGTCCACTCTCATGAAGTGGAAGTAGCAGGCAGTGACGAAATCCGCAACGGACAGGGAGCCGCCGGGATGGCCGCTCTGAGCCTTCCATATCATGTCTATCACACGGATGCGCAGCTCCGTGGCCTTGTTTTTCAACGCGATCAATTCTTTCTGATCCATGACTTACATCCTTTCTGCAAGAATGATCTCCTTGTGCTCACGGGAGGATTCCAGTGCCAGAGTGGAGAGCTTCAGAACCTTGATGCCCTCGTCCAGAGGTGTGCAGATAGGGGTGCCGTTTTTCAGGCAGTCCTGGAAATGCTGGTGGATGGGGAAGATGACTCCATCCTGGTCAAACTTGTAGGAGTCGTTGTAGGTGATGGTGACGGCCTGGGCCATATCCTCGGTCTTATAGGTAAGCTCGTCAAACTCGAACATGTCCCTTCCTCTGAGGAAGGCCGTGCCCTTGGTGCCGATGTAGCCTTTCAGGTTGGAACCCAAATCGCTGCTCCAGCTGGCGGTGATGGTGGCGATGCCGCCCTTCTTTATCTTCATAGTGGCAGAGAAGTTGGTGTCGTAGGTGGGGAGACTGTCAATGGTGCACCAGACATTGGCGCTCATGGTCTCAAACTCGCCGCACAGAGAGGTGAGCAGGTTCCACTCATGGGAGATGGACTCAATGGTAAAGCCGCAGGCCAGTTTGGGATCGGTGCGCCAGGAGGGGGCAAAGTAGCTGCCTCTGAAGCCGAAGCCGGGGCCTACGCGGTGGTCGAAGACGTTGACGGGCTCGCCCAGAGCGCCGGAAGCAACCAGCTCGTGGAGTTTCTGGAAGGCGGGGCGGTAGCGGTGGGCAAAGCCGACGATGATTTTTGCGTCGTACTTCTGCTCCATGTCCTTGAGCTTCTTGGCATCCTCCAGAGTGGTGGCAATGGGCTTTTCCATGTACAGGGGCACATGGGCGGAGAGAACCTTCTCCACATAGTCCAGACGCTTGGTGGGAGGAGTGCAGAGCACAACGTAATCCGCCTTGGGTATCCACTCGTCCAGCTGCTCATAGCTGAGAGCCTCGCTGCCGAACTCCGCGCAGTACTTTTCCAGGCCCGCCCGGTTCACATCAAAGGCGGCTATCACTGCGCCGCCCAATTTGACGACAGCCCGCCCATGGGAGTAGGCAATGTCGCCGGTGCCGATCATTACTACATTCATGGTTTTCATCTCCTGTTTTATCCTGTTATTCGTTACTACTCATGTTGTGATTTTGTTAGCTCGTAATACAAGTATATTTGCAGATGAGTAACATGTCAATAGAGAGCTAGGCCTATAACCAAAAATTCAGAATAATTGACAAGGAAAAACGACTTATTTTGTGCAAAACGCGCCATTGTCAGAACTTTATCGAAGTTTTTAGAAATGGAAACCGATACACATTACTTTCACAGCAGGCATAATAAAAGTACAGGAGGCGGCCCTAAAAACCGGATGAAGACCGCCGGCGTAGGCCCAAAGGAAAAAGCGGGAAAGATATTATACGCCGGTATGGCACGTTGCCCCGGTGGTGACATGCTTGCCGGACAGCGGACGGGGCATGGACAAAAACGCTTTGTAAGTGCAACAAAAACCCAGGGAATATTGACGCTGAAATAATGGTATGCTATACTGAAAACTAATTTAAATATAAAGGAGATGTATATCCTAAAATGGATGATGGCAGTCGATTGCCATGGATAATAGCAGTGCTGCTGCTTTTCTGCGCAGCCTTTTTCGCCGTATCGGAAACGGCTTTTGCATCCTGCTCCAAGAGCCGCATCAGAGCGGCGGCGGACAGGGGAGACGGCAGAGCAAAAACAGCGCTGTTTATTCTGGATGATTTTGATAAGGCTATAAGCACCCTGCTCATATGTACAAACATCGTACATATTGCGACGGCCTCTATCGTCACTGTGGCGGTGACAAAGCTGTGGGGACTCAGCGCAGTGTCCATAAGCACTATTGTTACAACCATCGTTGTTTTTTTTGCCGGGGAGATGCTCCCCAAGAGCATTGCAAAAAAGTACAGTGAGCCTCTCGCTCTTGCCACCGGGCCGATACTGCGCTTTTTGATGAAGGTGTTTGCTCCTTTGTCGGCGCTGCTCACCTGGATAGGCCAGTCCGCAGCCAAGCTGACACCGGACGAAAACCCCGTTTCCGTTACTGAGGATGAGCTCTATGACATTATAGAGGATATGACCGAAGAGGGCAGCCTCAATGAGGAACAGGGAGAACTCATATCCTCAGCCCTCCAGTTCGGCGAGGTGACGGTGGAGAGTGTGCTTACACCAAGGGTGGATCTGGTGGCGGTGGATATAAGCAGTAGCCTGGAAGACATCCTTACAGTCATAAAGGGCACAAATCACAGCCGCCTGCCCGTGTATCAGGGCAGTATTGACAATATCATCGGCGTGCTGCAGATACGCAAATTTATCAAGGCTTATCTGCGTCTGGGCAAGAACCTGGATATAAAGCCTTTGATGGACGAGGTGTTCTTCATCCACCAGAGCACCAATATCGATGAGCTTCTGCCGGTCATGTCAAAGCGCAAGCTGAACATGGCGGTGGTCACAGATAACTACGGCGGCACCCTTGGTATAGTCACCGTGGAAGATATCCTGGAGGAACTGGTGGGCGAGATCTGGGATGAGGACGATGTGGTGGAAGAGAGCTATGTGGACCTGGGCGACGGCGTTTATCTTGTGGATGCCGACGAGTCAGTCAGCGATGTTTTTGAAAAGCTGGGCTTTGAAGACCCGGAAGAGAACGAGGAGCTGGTGAATACACTCATGGGCGAGTGGGCCTATGAGCAATTCCCCTCCATCCCAAAGGTGGGGGACAGCTTCAATTACCATGAAGTACAGGTGACGGTGGCCTCAATGGTGCATAACCGCATCATGAAGCTTAAGGTCGCCCTGCTCCCGGCCAAAGAGGAAGGGGGCGAGGATCAGTGAGCCTGTATCTGGTAATAGTCGGCATTGTGCTGTGTATCTGTTTTTCGGCCTTCTGCTCATCCTCGGAGATGGCCTACTCCTCCTGCAATACCATGAGGCTGGAGAGCATGAAGAACAGCGGCTCCAAAAGAGCCGGCACTGCCGTTTTGATAACTGAGCGTTTTGACGATGCTCTCAGCGCCATACTCATAGGAAATAACCTGGCAAATATCGGGGCTTCTTCCCTGGCCTCGGTGCTGGTGATAATGATCACAGGTACGGAGGATTATGCCTGGCTTGCCACCCTGATACTTACCCTGCTGGTGATAATCTTTGGCGAGACCATGCCCAAGATAACCACCAAGAAAAACCCGAATACCGTGGCCGTGCGTCATGCCGTGGCGGTGCGCTTCATGATGATCATACTCTGGCCCCTTATCTGGCTGGTGGTGAAGATCATCCATCTGATAACCTTCAAGCTGCCGGTGCAGAACCAGGGCGGCCCGGAGGAGGCCGTTGAGGAGCTTCAGTCCATTATCGAGACGGCAGAGGTGGAGGACGTGCTGGACGAGGATCAGTCCGAGCTTTTACAGGCGGCCATTGATTTTGCGGATGTATCCGCTCTGGAGGTAATGACCGCCAGAGTGGATGTGTGCGCCATAGACATAGATGACGACTGGGAGGATATCCTTTCCGTTATCGAGGAAGCACCTTACTCCCGCCTGCCTGTATATGAGGACGGCATGGATAATATCATCGGCGTGCTGTACCTGAACCACTTTCTTAAGGCTCTCAGCGACGGTGACCGGGTGGATATCAGAAAGCTGCTGATGCCCCCCTGTTATGTGTATAAGACCATGAAGCTGCCTGCGGTGCTAAACCAGCTGCGCCATGCAAAGCAGCACCTGGCCATAGTCACCGACGAATACGGCGGGACTCTGGGTGTGCTGAGCATGGAGGATGTGCTTGAGCAGATAGTGGGCGACATCTGGGATGAGACAGATACTGTTGAGCAGGAGATGATCCGCCGCCCTGACGGAGCATACGAGCTGGAGGGCACCATGCTTTTGGCGGATTTTCTGGATACCATAGGCCGTAACGAAGAGGATTTCCAGGCGGAAAGCAGCACCGTAGGCGGCTGGACCCTGGAGATGTTTGGAGGCTTTCCCAAGGTGGGAGACAGCTTCCGCTATGAGGACATGACAGTCACCGTGCTGAGCATGGTGGACGGCCGCCGGGTGGGCAAAGTACTTGTCCGACTGGATGAAAAGAAAGACGAAGAATAAAAGAAAAATGCTTGCAGATATTTACTGCAAGCATTTTTTATGAGCGATTATTACCACAAGCCCGCCAGCAAAGAAGCCGGCGGGCTTGTGCAGAGGTGTAAGAGGGGAAATATGAAATGGGAGGCTGCTGTCAGAAAGGAACTGCTTGAAGAGAACGCTATAATATTCAGTAGTGCTCGGCCTCGGAATAACTGTAGAGAATCTCGCCGGTGACTGCATCCAGGGAATATTCATACTCCATACCCGCCGTCTCAAAGTCCACGTCATACCAAGCTGCTCCGTGCTCAGAATCAAAATCAATATCTCTGTCTCTAATAGCGGAAGCGTCAACTCCTGCGTCATTGAGGGCTATACGCAATGCCTCGTCCCGGCCTATATACATGGTGTTGTAGCGGTGCAGGAAAAAGCCGCCTACGGCGCCTCCGACCACCAGCAGCAAAACCAGGATTATCACAAATACCTTCAAAAATTTTTTCATCTCTCTGTCTCCTTTACTGTTTATGACTGAAGTATATTGTAATATCTTAAGAAAAGAATTAAAATCAAGGCAGCGGAAGAAAAAATTGGAGCTGTGCCATAGAGAGCCCGACGGGAGTATTAATAAATTTATTAATAATTAATGTTACTATTATTAAAAATGGGAGGGAGGCGGCAGAATGCGTATACTCGTGGTGGAGGACGAAAAGCATCTCAACCGCATAATAAGCGAGGCGGTGGAGGATGAGGGCTACAGTGTAGACAGCTGTTACAACGGGGTGGAGGCACTTGAATATCTGGAATGTGCCGGATATGATGTCATCATCCTGGACGTTATGATGCCTAAAATGAACGGCTTCGAGCTGGTAAAAAGGCTGAGGGACAGGGGGGACAATACCCCGGTGCTGTTTCTCACTGCCAGAGACGCCGTGGCGGACAAAGTGGAAGGCCTTGAGAGCGGGGGAGACTACTACTTGACAAAGCCCTTTGACTTCAAGGAACTGATGGCTGTGGTACGGGTGATGGCAAGGAAATATACGGGGAACCGCTCTAATGTCTATACCATAGCAGACCTGAGTCTGGACAGCAATACCAAGATAGTGACCAGGGCGGGAAAAAATATAGAGCTCACCGCCAAGGAGTTTTCCCTGCTGGAATACATGATGCGCAATAAGGAAGTGGTGCTGTCCAGGGAAATGATAGAGAACAACCTTTGGAACTACGACTACGAGGGCGGCACAAATGTGGTGGACGTGTACGTGGGCTATCTCAGAAAGAAGATGGATACCGGCTTTTCGAAGAAACTCATCCACACCGTGTGGGGCACGGGCTGGGTACTGAAAGAGAAGTAAAGGGGTGAACTTATGCTGTCGGTGAAAATGCGCATGACGCTGTGGTTCACTTTGATGGTGCTGCTGATGGCTGCTATGGTGTTGGTGTTTGTGCTGGTGATAAACGCCAACACAATAAGCGATGATCCGGCGGGGCGGCTGGTTCGGGTGGTGCTGTCCAATGTGGGGGATGTGGAGTTCGACCACGGCCGCTTTGAGTGGGATGATCTGGAAGTGTATAACCGGGGAGTATACTGTGAATTCTATAACGAGCAGGGAGAACTGCTCCTGGGGGCCATGCCGGAGAATATAAACATTACCCTTCCGTTGGAGACCAATGTGATGCGCAGCCAGATAATAGACGGCGTGGAATATTACGTGTATGACAGCTACGTGGATATGGACGTCACCGGAATATGGATAAGAGGGGTCATCAATGCAAACGACCGTTCCGGACTGATGCGCACTGTTTTGATACTTACCCTCAGCATAGTGCCCGGCCTGCTGCTTTTGGCTGTAGTGGGAGGCTGGCTCATATCCTGGCTGTCTTTCCGACCAATGGACAAAATGATAGGCATAGCAAATGATATCTCCGACGGCGGCGATCTGAGCCGCAGGCTGGCCCTGAAGAGGGGGCCAAAGGAGCTGAGGCGCCTGGGGCGGGTATTTGACAGAATGTTTGAGCGTCTGGAACAGTCATTCACGGCGGAAAGCCAGTTCGTTTCTGACGCTTCCCATGAGCTGCGTACTCCCATAACCATCATCCTGGCCCAATGTGACCGTTCCAAACGTAAGGACGAGACAAAAGAGGATTTCCTCACCTCCATTGGGGTGATAGAAGAGCAGGCCAAGGGTATGTCTCAGCTGGTACAGCAGCTGCTGGGACTGACCCGTATGCACCACGGCACCGACCGCTATCCCATGAGGGAAGGAGATCTCAGCGCCTTTGTGGAGATGTGCGCCAACGAGTTCGTGCCCGAGAACAGCCGGGGAATAGAGATGAAAACGGAGATAGAGGACGAAGTTTCGCTGAGGTTCAATGCGGCCCTTATATCCAGAGTCATTCACAATCTGCTGCAAAACGCCTATAAATACGGCAAGGATAACGGCCATATATGCCTGAGCCTGAAAAAGACCAGAGACGGGGCGGAAATATCTGTAACCGACGATGGAATAGGCATAGCGAAAGAGGATCTGGACAAAGTTTGGAAGCGCTTCTGGCAAGCGGACAGTTCCAGAGGCGAGGATGGGGGCAGCGGCCTGGGTCTGGCTATGGTGAAGGAAATAGCCAATTTTCACGGGGGCAGCGCCAGGGTGGAGAGCGAGCTGGGCAAGGGCAGTACCTTTACGGTGTTCCTGCCGGACTGAAAATTATGATAAAACGGTAAAGCCCCGGCGGAACTGCTGTCCGCCGGGGTTAATCATATGTCAGGCGTATTATAATTTGAACATTACCAGGCCGTAGCCCATGACGCAGAGGAACATCACTGTTGCCAGCAGCAGGGTTCCGGGGTGGCGGCGCCTGGGCTCCACCACGTTTTTCAGCCTGTAGCGCATGGTGCGCCCGGCGGCGGAGAGACAGCTGGTAAAGCCCGGGGCTTTACCGGAGCAGCTCAGGAGCAGCCGGGCGTAGGCCTGCCTCTCCTCCCGGCCCAGGCCCTCCAGCACCAGCTCGTCGCAGGCCAGTTCCAGGTCCTCCGCGGCCCGGCGCACCGCCAGCCACACCAGGGGGTCGAACCAGCAAAATGCCAGACAGAAGGCCAGACATACCTTGGTGTGGATATCGCAGCGCTGAAGGTGACAGATCTCGTGGCGGAAGATGAAGTTCAGCTCCTGCTCTGTGTAGTCCCGCCGGGGCAGGAGAGTGACCCGGGTCTGGTCATAGAAGCCCATGGAAAGGGGAGAGCTGAGGCAGTCACAGTAACAGAGCTTCACCGGCTTGAGGTAGGACACCCGCTCCAGCTCGGCTTTGAACAGCTCCAGCTCCCGGCCTTCCGTCACCTCCCAGACCGAGGCCATGGTGCGCTTATAGAACAGATGGTTTTCAAGCAGCTTCCAGCCGAAGATGACCAGGGCCACCGGGAGATAGACAGCCATGAACAGGCGGGGAAAGTCGGGAGGCAGCTTGAGGGTCCGCAAGGCCTCCCTGGCCAGATTGTCCGGCACGGCGGGATTATAGAAAAGGAAGGTGGGCAGAAGCCACAAAACGGCGCAGGCACGGGAGGAAAAGAAATGCCTCAGCAGGGGCAGGAGCAGAAGCAGTAGAATGAAATATATGTTTATGGTGAACACTGCGCCCAGAAAGATCGCGGTCATGGTCCAGAAATTGCACAGGCCCAGAACCAGGATAAGGAGCAGATATACACCCATGGCTATGGGCAGGTAAAGAGGATTAAGGTACACATAGGTATATTTGTGCCCGGCGGGGGCGTCGCCATAGGTAATGGAGTCCGGAGCTCCCCGCTCACAGCGCCGGCTGCGGCGATAGGCCCAGGCTACCACAATACTCAAAAAAAGGCCTACGAAGAGCCTGAAGAACAGAGGGCTTTCAAAAAAGCTCATAGCTCATCCCTCTCCAAAAGCTCCCGCAGCTCCTCCAGCTCCTTCCGGCTCAGCCCGGCGTCGCTGAGGGACATGGCAAAGGAGCTGAGAGAACCGCCGAAAAGCTTATCCAGAATGCTGCGGCTCTCCCTGGCCAGATAGTCCCGCCGGGAGACCAGAGGAGTGTACAGGTTGCTGCGGCCCTCCCTCTCCGCTTTTAAAAAACCCTTTTCACACAGGCGGGTGAGGAAGGTGAGGATGGTGGTGGGTGCCAGAGAGCGCCGGGATGAAAGCTCCTTTTCAATATCCAGCCGGGAGACGCTCCCACCCTTGGCCCAGATTATCTGCATCACTTCCAACTCTCCATCAGGGAGATGGGGGAAATCCTTCATATCTTTCACCTCCAAAATGTTCTACACACGTAGTAGTGACATTTATATTCTACTATTGTAGAATATAAATGTCAAGAGGAGAGAATGATTAAAATTCCCGGCTCCCTTGTCTAAGGAAGCCGGGTAAGGACTATTTTCGTATTTTGTTAAGTACAGGCGGAACCGTCTGGACGGTTCACACCAGAGGATTTCGCAGTGTGCCTATGCCCTCTATCTCCACGTCCACAACATCGCCGGGGCGGAGCCAGTGCTTTTCCTCACCTTCCAGGGCCACGCCGCTGGGGGTGCCGGTGAAGATCAGGTCGCCGGGGCAGAGCTTGATGTACTTGGAGGCATAGCTGATTATCTTTGCGCAGGAGAATATCATGTCGCCGGTGCTGCCGTCCTGGCGCAGCTGGCCGTTCACATAGCTGCGGATGGCCTTGGGCACCTCCGGGTCGTAGGAGTCGGCGGTGACTATGCAGGGGCCGCAGGGGCCGAAGCCGGGCATGGTCTTGCCGATGAGCCATTGGCCGCTGCGCATCTGGGCGTCTCTCAGGGAGAAGTCGTTGCCGCAGGTGTAGCCGAAGATAGCGGCCTTGGCCTCTGCCTCATCTGCATTCCAGCACTCCTTGCCCATGACGATGACCAGCTCAGCCTCATAGTCGTAGCTGCTCTCCCAGCTTGGCAGCTCCACCGGGGCGCCGCAGGGAACCAGAGCATTGGCAAACTTGGAAAAGAGGATGGGGTATTCGGGTATCTTCATATGTACCCCGGAGGCATGGGCCCGGTAGTTCAGCCCCACGCATACCAGCTTGCCTATGGGATCTACCACGTTGGCAAAGACGGGGCTGTCCACTGTGGGAAGGCTCTCGTCCTCCACATATTTTTTCAGAGCCTCGGTGCCGCGGCCGGAGATTAGTTCATTCATGCTCCCGGCATAACCGGCAGCCCTAAGGTCCACCACGCCCCTGGACGTTAACAGTGCCGGATGAGTTTCTCTGCCCACAACAATATTACACAGCTTCATGCAAGTACCCCCCAAATTCCCATATATTATGGGAATATTATACACGGCATAAAGCTCAGGTGCAACTACTGAAGTTTAGCCACTAGTTCTCCCCAGAGCTCCAGAGCCCTGAAGCGCAGCTCATAGCCATCGCCATCGCTGATGAGACGGAAATCCTCCTCACCCAACTGTTCTTCCACCGTATCGGCCTGAGCGGCGGAGAGGCATATGGGTGGAAACACTATGCACCACCAGTTGTGGCCCTGGCCCTCTCCCAGAATGACTCGGAGAGAGTCATACTCCCCGGCGGGGAGGGTAAAGCCCTCATAGCTTTTGGTGGGGTAATTTTCTCTGGTGAGGGTGACGGTGACGCCCCGGCCCTCGGACACGGCCTGGGCGGTCTCGCGGATATTATCCAGCTCCGCCGCTATTATCTCCCTGGCCTGGCTGCTGCTCCTTGCCTCCTCCAGCTTGGGAGAGATATACTCCAGCACGGCGTCCCTGACCCGCAGCTTCAGCTGCTGTTCGTACTCGTCGTCGGAGACGGCGATAACATGGAAGCGCACCAGCTTTTCGCTTATGGAGCTCTGCCGCCCCTGGGCCCACAGAGCCGCCAAGGTAGTGAGGGAAAGGGCGATAAGCAGCGCAGATTCCCAGAGCTTAAGGGACTTTATTTTGGTTTTGAACATAAAAAAACCGTCCTTGCTATGTAATGTATGTACATAGTTTGGACGGTTTTTGCATATTTTAAACCGAAGTTTAAAAATCAGCGGTTGTCCACCTTTTCCGGGTAAAGGTCGTGCATGCTCAGCCGCTGCCAGGCCACTTCCTCCCAGCGGGTGCCGGGCCGGCCGTAGTTGCAGTAGGGATCAATGGACAGGCCGCCACGAGGTGTGAACTTGCCCCAGACCTCTATGTATTTGGGGTCCATCAGCTTTATCAGATCCTTCATGATGATGTTCATGCAGTCCTCATGAAAATCCCCATGGTTGCGGAAGCTGTAGAGATACAGCTTCAAAGACTTGCTCTCCACCATGCGCTCTCCCGGCACATAGGAGATGTAGATGGTGGCAAAGTCCGGCTGCCCGGTAATGGGGCAGAGACTGGTGAATTCCGGGCAGTTGAACTTTACAAAGTAATCATTGTCCGGGTGCTTGTTGACAAAGGTTTCCAGAACCTCAGGGGCGTAATCGCTTTTGTATACGGTTTTTTTATTCCCCAGCAGGGAGAGGCCCTCGGCCTCGGCGGAGTTTCTGCCGCTCATGTTTTTTCCTCCTTATTCAAACTTCCAGATTTTCCACAGTGCACCGGTAAGCAGGGCCCCGGCTATACCGGCAATCAACTGGCCCACCAGCAGGCTTCCGGCCATTACCCAATATGGCGTAGACAGCAGGTAGCTCAGCCATGAGGCCACGCCAAGAGCGGGGATAAGGGCAATGGGCACTGCGGTAAGGCTGCGGCTCAGACGCTGCTTACCCAGCCAGGCACAGTAGCCGGCGGTGAGCAGACCCACAAGGCCGCCGCCCACGATGTCAAAAAAGCCAAAGCCGCCCATAAGAAGATTGGACAGCAGATTGGCCAGAGCCAGCGGCACAACCAGGAACTCAAACAGATATGCAACAGAGTATATGGCGGTAGCTATACGCACCTGATATTGACCGAAAGCAAAGCTTTGAGTCAGGTACATGAGTACTATGTATATAGCCATGACTGCGCCGGAAAAGCACAGCTTCTGGGTTTTACTCAGATTTTTCATATCCATTTTCATCACCTCCAGACGGAAAAAGGGCGCACCCCCAGGGTGCGCCCAACAAATAACATTTAAACCGCATTTGTTTTCGTCCCTAGTTTTGTTTATAGACAGGATGGTCACGAACTGTCTGCCGCAAAGCGGGCTTATTCTACCATAATGCAAAGCTTATTGCAAGACCCTTCCTATGCAGCCGGCGCTTTCGCAGAAACCGTACTCCTTACGGAGAATATCGCACACAGAGCGGGTCTCCATACCTGCCGGGAACACGCCGAAGACGGCGGAGCCGGTGCCGGTCATCACTGCCCCCAGGGCGCCGTGATCCAGGAGCAGGCTCTTTATCTCGCTCACTGTGCGCATACGCCGGTCGTCCACGTCTTCAAATACGTTGTACATTCTCCGGCACATCTGAGAGAGCTGGCCCTGCTCTATGGCGGCGACAAGCCCGGCAGTGTCCGGGTGCCGACGCAGGGCTATCTGATCGAGCTTTCTGAAAAGCTCCGGGGTGGAAATGGAAAATTCCGGCTTGCATACTACAAAGATACAATCCGGCAGAGATGGCATGGGGGAGAGCTTCTCTCCTCTGCCGGTGGCCAGAGCAGTTCCGCCGGCTACGCAGAAGGCTACATCCGAGCCTACGGAGCAGGCCAGCTCCTCCAACTCCGCCCTGGACAAGGGAAAACCGAAGAGCCGGTTCATGGCCCTGAGAACTGCCGCAGCGTCGGAGGAGCCGCCGCCCATGCCTGCACCCACGGGTACGGACTTATCTATTTTTATAAAGACCCCCTGGCCCTCGCGGCCGATGGCCTGAAGAAACTTCAACGCAGCCTTTACCGCCAGGTTCCTCTCATCCCCGGGAATAAAGTGAAGGTTGGTTTTTGCCCTCACTTTGCCGCTGTCGTTAAGGCTCACCTCAATATCGTCATAGAGGGAAATTGTCTGCATAACCATTACCATTTCGTGGTAGCCGTCCTCACGACGGCTGGATACGTCCAGGGAAATATTCAGTTTGGCATAGGCCTTCTCTTTTACGCTGTTCATATCTCTATCCTCTCTGCTAAGCTATGGGTTCCGGCACTGTGCCTCAAAACTCGTATACCCTCAGTTCCCAGGGCCTGGCAACAAAGCCGTTTCCGTTAAAGCTGTGAGTTTTATAATTGGAAAACAGCAGTTTGCCTTTTGCAAGCTCCATGTCCGCCGGGGCCGTGAAGCCGTGAGGGTTGGAGCTGAAATGACAGATGACCAGAAGCCGTCTGCCCTGGTAGCTGCGCTCATAGGCATAGAAGTTTTTGTCCTCCGGATAGAGTTCCCGGTAGTCTCCGTACAGGGCCAGGGGCTCACCCTTTCTGTAGGAGAGCAGACTGCGGTAGAAGTTCAGAAGGGAATCCGGATCCTCCTCCTGAGCGGCCACGTTCACCTGAGTATAGTTGGGATTTATATTGAACCAGGGTGGGGCACTGCTGAAGCCTGCGTTGGGTCCGGCATCCCACTGGACCGGAGTGCGGGAGTTTTCACGGCTGCTGTAGGCCAGCAGTTTCATGGCTCTCTTTTTTCCCAGCAGCCTGCTGAAAATGCGATAATTATTGCGGCTTGCCACGTCCTTATACATCTCTATTTCAGGCAGACATATATTGGTCATGCCTATCTCCTGACCCTGGTATATGAAAGGCGTGCCCCGCTGCAGTATATACATGGCGGCCAGCATTTTGCCGCTCTCCATGGGGTAGTCCTCGCTGCCGTAGCGGCTGATTATACGGGCGTGGTCGTGGTTTTCTATGTACAGGGCGTTCCAGCCCTTGCCGGCGAGCTTATACTGCCAGTCGGAAAAAGCCCGCTTCATCTTCCTCAAATCAAAGGGACGGCGGATCATGTCTGTCATAAAACAGTCTGCCTCCATGTGGGAAAAGGAGATCATCTCATCAAGCACCTGGTTTTCCCCTTCAGTGACATACCGCAGAGCGATATCCGCCGTTGTAAGGGGACTCTCTCCCACGGTAAAGCAGTCATAGCCGCTGAGTACTTCGTCCCGGAATTCCCTCAGATAGTCATAGACTTCCGGCCGGTTGGAGAAATACTTCATGCCGTTGGCTATGGGCAGCTTGGGGTAGGAATTTGGCATGCCGGGGGCCTTGGCAATAAAGGTTATAACGTCCTCACGGAAACCGTCCACCCCCATATCCAGCCAGAAGCGCAGGATATCCTTCACTTCAGCGCGGACTTTGGGGTTGTCCATGTTCAGATCAGGCTGTTTTTTTGCGAACAAATGGAGATAGTATTCGTCTAAGTTACTGTCATATTCCCAGGCGCCGCCCTCAAACAGGCTGGTCCAGTTGTTGGGGGGCAGATGCCTGCCGCCAGGGAGCCTGCGCCCTTTCCGCCAGTAGTAATAATCGTGGTAAGGATTGTTTTTACCCTCACGGCTCTCTTTAAACCACGGGTGCTCGTCGGAGCTGTGGTTCACCACCAGGTCCATGAACACCTTCAGCCCTCTTTTGTGGGCCTCGTCCAGTACCTGGCGGAAGACCTCTAGATTCCCGAAGTCCGGATGGATAGACTTATAGTCTGCTATGTCGTAACCGTAGTCGGCGTTGGGAGAGGGGTATAGGGGAGAAAACCAGATTGCGTCCACATTCAGGCTCTTTATATAGTCCAGCTTTTCCAGCACGCCCCAGAGGTCGCCAATGCCGTCGCCGTTGCCGTCGCAGAAGCTGCGGGGCCAGATCTGGTATACGGCCATCTCCTTGTACCACTGAGTATAAGCCATGGATGATCTCCTTTCCGTTGTTTACATTTTTATCCGCATTTCTTAAAATATATTTTAGCATATTTACTGGCGATTCACAACTGTTGACAATAGTTTGAGGATATGGTATTACTACTTCGAAGCAGAAAGGACATGGATGAAAAAATGAAAAAAAGACTTATTTCTCTTGCCCTGGTGCTGGTGCTGCTGCTGGCTGCCGCACCCGGGGCCTATGCTCTGGCACCACTGCCGGGAGGAACAACAGAACCAATTGTGTATACCTGTGCAGATATAAAGTGCAACCTGGGCGATACTGCCATTATATCCGTCACGGCCCAATCTCCGGACGGGGGAACTCTCAGTTACCAGTGGTACCGCAGCCTTGACGGCACCAATATGGGCGGCACCATGATACTTAATGCCACCAGCAGCAACTACTATGCAGACACCAGTCAGCAGGGTACAAACTACTATTTCTGCGTTGTCACAAACTCCAGCATAAACGGTTCCGCCTCGGTGATATCCTCTCCCATAGCCGTAACCGTGGAGAATAACGAGCCCGTGATAGAGGGCATCGGCGTGCTCACCCTGCCCACAAAAACCCAGTATAAGGAAGGGGACCGCCTGGTGACCGACGGACTGTCCATCAGAGTGTATACCAATCAGGGTTATTATGACGTCACCGGCGGCTTGGAAGTCTCTCCCGCTATGCTCACCATATCCGGTACCCAGACCATCACCGTGAGATACCAGGGTAAGAGCTGCACCTTCACCGTGGAAGTGGAGCCCGAGAAGGAAGTGGTGCAGAGCATCAGCATTTCCAGCCTGCCTGCCAAGACCAGCTATACCGTGGGGGACCGGCTGGACACTACCGGCCTTTCCATCCGGGTGGTCACCAACAAACAGGTGACGGATGTCACAGAGGGCTTTACCTGCACCCCCATGGTGTTCAGCACTGCCGGCAGCCAGCAGGTAAAGGTTATCTACGGCACGGTGAGCACCACCTTTGACGTGCAGGTAGCTGAGCGCTCCACTCCAACGCCGAGCCCCACACCTTCGGCCAGCCCCTCTCCTACGGCTACAGCAAGCCCAAGCGCTTCTCCCAATTCCAGCACCAGCCCCTCTCCCACTCATACGGTCACCGTCCATGAGCCCCATGAGACAAACGCCGGCAGCGCTTTTTTGCAGATCGTGCTGATGCTGGCTCTGCTGGGCCTGGTTGGTATTGGAGCCTATGTCTATACTGTACAGAGAAAGAACAGGAAATAATACATAGCTTACCAAAAGTGAGAGCATGCGCCATGCTCTCACTTTTTTATTGCAGGGCCGGCCGCCCTTGCCGGGGAAGGCTGCCTCTGCTATACTGGGTACAGGAAAATATAGTCTGCTTCAAGGGGGCTTTTTAAAATGGATGAGCGGGAGAAAAAACTGGCGGTGCTCTGCCGCATAGCCCACAGTCTCAACCAGGGCAAGGTGCTCTGGGCTCTGGGGGGTTCGCTGCTGCTGTACCTGAAAGGGAAGACCGACACCTTCCACGATATCGACCTGATGGTGGGGGAGGGGGATGTTGAGGAGGCCGGGAGGCGGCTTTCAGCCCTGGGGGAGCTCCTGCCCCAAAAATCAAAGGCGGGCTACAAGACCCGGCATTTTCTGGAATATGTGATAGACGGCGTTGAAGTGGATATGATGGCGGGCTTTGTTATCGTCAGGGACGGGGTGGACTACGACTGTTCCCTGCTGCCGGAGCAGGTGGCGGAATATATACAGCTGAACGGAGAGACAATTCCTCTTCAATCCCTCGGCGACTGGCGGAGATACTATGAACTGATGGGCCGGCCGGAGAAGATAAAGCTGATCGACGGCTGAGCCTGGGGAGCCGGGCGCTTGTGCTTTTTGGGAATTTGGGGTATAATCCGAATACAGGCTAAAACGGAGAAAGGAAACAAATCCATGGACGTACTGGGCACAAGGAAGAAAACACAGCTGCCTCTGGCGGTATTCAGTCTGGTTTTCACAGCCTTCCTCTGCTATAAATGGTGGAAGGTGTTTTACTGCGCCTGCACCGGCCTGGTGTTTTCCGACGTACCTGCCCATATAAAGCTGGCTCTGGGCCACAATGACTACGGCCTGAGCAGTTTCTTGATTCAGCTTTTCTATCTGGGAGGGGAGTACTTTGCCCAGCGTGCCCTGGCCGTGACTTTGACGGTGAATAACCTTATCGGCCTGTTCACCCTGGCGGCATTTATAAGATATCTGCTGCCCCAACTCAGCCGTACTGAGGCTTTCCTGGCCTCGGCCCTGGCTCACCTCTGCGGCCCCTGGATAATCCCGGAAGTTCAGACAGGCATTTATCTTAACGCTTACAACGGAAACCTCTACCATAATATGACGGTGCTGTTCAGCCGCACCTTTGTGCCCCTGAGCTTCATCTGGTTTTTCCGCTGCTGGCAGCAGCGCCACGGCAGCATAGGCCGGGGGGACTGGCTGGGCTTCATGTTCTGCTTTTTGATATCCACTGCCTTCAAGCCCAATTTTGCCTTTGCCTTCTGCCCCACCCTGCTGGGACTGCTGATATACGACTTTATTAAGTACAAGGGCAAGTACCTGAAAAACGAGATAATCCTGGGCCTGGCGGTGGTTCCTGCGGGACTGATGTGCATAGGGCAATATTTCATGCTCTACGGCAGCCAGATCTCCCAGAGCGGCAACGAAATACTGGAGGACATGGGCATAGAGGGTGTCCAGGGGGAGTCCGGCATAGCCATAAGGCGGCTGAGCCTGGGCCAGATAGGGGCTCTGGCCCTGATGTATCTGCGCTCCCTGCTGCTGCCCATATACGCCCTGGCCCTGCAGCTGAGGCGGGAGAAGAAAAAAGAGGAGACCGGGCTTTTCCTGCTGGTGCTGCTGGTGTCCATATTGGAGGCGGTGCTCCTCACGGAGACGGGCTACCGGGCCAACGACGGCAACTTCGACTGGGGTAGCCTGAGTATGTATACCTGCATCTTCGGCCTGGGTATCGGCCTGCTGTGGCGTATGATACAGGAGAGTTTTGCAAAGAAAAAGGCCGGAGGGGCGCTGCTGTGCCTCATTGGCCTGGGATTGCTGCTGGGCCACCTGATGGTGGGCTATTACTTCATCTGCTTCTTCAACAGCGGCGGCAGCTTCTATATATGATATAACTTGATATAATGCAGCAATCCCCATCCCAAACGGGATGGGGATAGCTGTTTGTGTGGGTGTTTGCGGCAATCAGTTCAGCTCCACGGTGCTGCCGTCAAAGAGGGTGATGGAGACTACATCGTCAGGGTCAATGGTGGTCAGAGAGAAAATGAAATAGCGTTTTACGATGCCGTTTTCAAAGCTGCCGGACTCACCGCCGTAAACCTCCAGCTCTGAGCCGTCATCCATGTGAAGAGTACCACAGCAGATGCTGTCCTCGGCCTGGGCCCAAGCAGCTTCCACATTTAACTTCCACTGCTGATCTTCCGGGCTCATCTCCTCAAAAGACGGGTCACCCTCAGACCAGTAGAGCTTCTCCGCATCCTCATACTCCAGAAGCCAGGTCATGCCGCTGGAGTACAGCTCCACGCCCAGGAGCCTCCCGGTCTTGCCCAGCTCATCGACATAGAATTCCACAGGTTCTTCAAAAATGCAGGCTCTTGTTTCGGCCTCGCTTATACTGAGGGCAAAGCGTCCAAGCTCGGCTTTCTCCTCGCCATAACCATAGGCCACGATCATATCGTTGCTATAAGGGCTGTTATGGAAGCGGTGACACTCAAAGGTGATGGTTTTTGTTGCTTCATCGTATATCATCTCTCCGTTCTTCATGGCCGGGGTACAGGTGGCGAAGCTCTCGCCGCCGTCAAAGGAGGCACCCATAGGAAGCTGACCATGGACCCATTCCTTCTCAAAGGGGGAGACATTGATATATATAGTGTCATACTCCACGCCACCGATGGAGGACAGCAGAGTGACGGTCATTTCACCCTCCGGGGAGACTTCCTCCCCTGTCTCCTCCGGCAGCGGGTATTCGGTGTACTCCTCCACCTGGTGCTGGTCTATTTGCAGCTGCTCTCTCAGCTCCTGCTGCCGCTGCCGGTTTATGCCGTAGCCTATGGCAAAGGCGGTGACGGCAAAGAACACGGATATAACTGCGGCTATCAGCAGCGTGCGCCGGAGATTTTTTGCACTTCGCCTGGAAATTTTCATATTGCTCACCTTCGGGGCCTCACGGCATTCTCCCGGCAGCTCCAGCTCCAGGGCTTCCAGGATATATTTCTCATCCAGCATGGACAGTGCCCGGGAAATTTTTTCACGCCTCATTATATCAGCCCCTCCCTTTCAAGATATTTTTTCAGTTTTTCACGGATACGGAAGAGACGCAGGGAAACCCGGCCGCTTTTGACCTTCAGCCTTGCGGCAATGTCCTTCACCGGCTCTGCCAGATAGTAGCGCCGGACAAAGAGCTGCCGGTCTTCCTTTGAAAGCCCGGCAAGAAAGCTGTTTAAGGTCTCTGCTAACTCTCTTGCCTCCAGCTCCGTCTGGGCGTCCCCGGCCGCTGCCAGACAGCCCTCCAGCTCCGACAGAGCCAGGTCGTAGCTGCCGTTTCGCTTTTTGGCGCTGTTGGCATGGTAGCGGTCCAGAGACAGGTTCCGGGCTATGGCCAGGGTGTAGGCCTTCAGGTGCTCCGGCCTTTTTGGAGGCACGCTGTTCCACACGCCCAGATATGTATCTGCGGCGCACTCCTCCGCGTCCCGGGCATCCCCAAGAATGTTCAGGGACAGGGCTTTCACCGCTTGGCCGTATTTCAGGCTCAGCTCATGGATCGCCTGTTCCGAGCGCTCAAAGAACAGGTTGATTATCCTGCCGTCTTCCATTTGTCCACTTCCTTTCCGCTTCATCTATAAAGTAGGGAAATTGGGCAAAATATTTCAGATTGCCATAAAAATGTAGAATTTTTTCAACTGCGATCCTCCCGCCGGACATTCTGCAAAAGCGAAACGCCGCTTTATGGGCAGCGGCGGAGGCAATTTTCAAAATAGTATGAATTTTCACTTTTCAGGAAAACTTTATGTTGTAAAAGCTTCGGTTTTGTATAATAATTATAGTGAATCCGGGCAAAAACTGCAAATCCTTCACCTTAATTATGCACTAGGTAGAAACTTTGCCAAAAAAATAACCTGAAGTTGACTTGACAAATAGCGTGTGATAAGCTTAACAATGCTTGAAAGCAAGTGCCGATTGCCGTCAAATGAATATACTTTTTCGGAGGTACAGACATGAGAGGAATCCACAGCGTAGTTGACGATCTGCGTAACAGCGTATTTAAGGAAGTGGCAAAGCTGGCCTATGAGGGCGGGGACTACTCCCGTATAGATCGTCTGCCATATAAAATCGTACCCGGCAGCGAAGCCAGGTACAGAAGCAATATTTTTCTGGAGAGAGCCATAGTCACCGAACGTCTGCGTCTGGCCTGCGGTCTGCCTTTGCGCAAAGCGGACGAGTATGGCCCGGCCAGCGACGGCATAGAGGAAGCAAATATCCCCGAGAAGTACTATGAGCCGCCCCTTATTAATATCATTCCCTTTGCCTGTAACGGCTGCCCTCCCAAGGAGATTCGTGTCTCCTCCAACTGCCAGGGCTGCCTGTCCCATCCCTGCCAGGCCGTCTGCCCCAAGGGCGCCATCTACATTAAAGACGGCAAGAGCAACATCGACCAGAGCAAGTGCATAAAGTGCGGCAAGTGCCTCAACCAGTGCCCCTATGATGCCATCAGCCGCATTGAGAGGCCCTGCGCCAAAGCCTGCGGCATGGACGCCATAGGCAGTGATGAAAACGGCAAGGCCGTCATAGATTATGATAAGTGCGTCTCCTGTGGCATGTGCCTGGTGAACTGTCCCTTTGGTGCGATTGCCGACAAGAGCCAGATATTCCAGATAATCCAGGCCATCAAATCCGGCACCAAGATAATCGCCATTGTGGCCCCTGCCTTTGTCAACCAGTTCAAGGGCGCCACCCCCGCAAAGCTGCGCAAGGCCATGCGTATCCTGGGCTTTGCCGACACTGTGGAAGTGGCCATTGGCGCTGACCTCTGCACCATTGAGGAGGCGGAGGACTTCCTGGAGAAGGTGCCTGAAAAGCAGCCCTTCATGGGCACCTCCTGCTGCCCAGCTTGGAGCGTCATGGCAAAGAAGCTCTTCCCGGAATTTACCGATTATATCTCCATGGCCCTGACCCCAATGGTGCTCACTGCACGTATAGTAAAGAAGGACAATCCCGACGCAAAAATCGTGTTCGTGGGTCCCTGCGCCGCAAAGAAGCTGGAGGCTTCCCGGCGCAGCATCCGCTCCGACGTGGACTTTGTGCTAACCTTTGAGGAGATACAGGGTATGTTCCAGGCCAAGGAAGTGGACTTTGCCACCCTGGAGCCCGACGAGCAGGACAAGGACTTTGACGAGGGCACCAGCGCAGGCCGTGGTTTTGCGGTGGTGGGCGGCGTGGCCGCCGCCGTGGCAGACCACATCTCCAAGATAAGGCCCGGCATGGAAATAAAAATGGAGTTTGGCGACGGCTTGCGTGAATGCCGCAAGATGCTCCTTATGGCTAAAGCCGGCAAGCGCAACGGCTATCTGCTGGAGGGCATGGCCTGCCCCGGTGGCTGCGTGGCGGGCGCAGGGACAATAGCCCCCGTGGCTACAGCCTCGGCGGCGGTGAAGAAATACAAGGAAGAGGCATCCAAACAGACAGCAGGTGAAAGCAGCTATGCAGCAAGGCTTTCGGAGGCGACGGAATGAGAACTCAACAAAAAGCAATTAGATTTATAGCGGAAACTGCCATCGGCATTGCTTTGGTTGTCCTGGCACAGCTGGCGGGCAAGCTATTTCCCGCCGGTGCTGTGGTGATAGGCCCTCTGTCCGTGACCCAGCTTATAACCGGCAGCCTGGTCAACTGCGTGTTATTTGTGTTTGCTGCCAGAACCGGAGCGCTGTCCGGCATTTGCATAGGTCTTTTCTCCTCCGCTCTGGCTTTCCTTCTGGGCGTGGGCCCGGCCCTGATTCAGCTGGTGCCGGTGATAGCCTGCGGCAACGCCATCCTTGCCGGGCTATTCGGCCTGAGCCGCAGGACGAAACTGGACAGCCGCATCGCCATGGTGTGCTGCGCCCTTATAAAGTGCGGCTTCCTGTGGGTGTCCGTGCCCGCAGTGATAGCCACTCTGGGCACTGTGCCGGAAAAGCAGGCTGCGGTTATGTCCGCCACCTTCTCCTGGCCCCAGGGAGTCACCGCCCTCATCGGCGGCGTGCTGGCCCTGATCATAATACCCCGCATTATGAAGGCCAAGGCCAACTAAAGGGTATTTATTCGGCATCTGTCAAGGAAGGCCTGGCCTTCTGGAAAAATAAACTGACAGTGAACAGTGAGTAATTAAGACAAAGAATCCGCCCAGACCCGGGCGGATTCTTGCATTTAAAAAGAGATTGCGGAAAAGGGCTATTTAATTCCCTAAGAACAAACAAAAAAACGTCCGGCCTGGGCCGGACGTTTTTTCAATCAAATATTAACTTAAATCTTCATGCACACATCCCAGGCGCGCCAGATAACGGTGCGCAGGTTGCCGATGGCTACGCAGTCGCCCACACGGTAGGCCTTGCTGTTCTTGCCGCCCACGGGGGTGGGAACAAAGCCGATGCCGTTGACCACATTGTCGCACTCCACCTCGAAGGTGTCGCCGGTCTTGAGGTTCTTCACGGTGCAGGAGCCGTCCCGAATAGCAGTGACGGTGTGCTCCAGATATACAGGCACCTTGTGATACTCCATGGCGTCACGGAGGAAGGAGGTGTTGGCAAGGCAGGTGGCCTGAGCCACTACCAGGTCGTTGGCGTACTCCACGATGATGGGGTGCTTGCCATGGAGGACCAGGTCATAGGCCGCTTCGCAGGAGGACTGGCCGCCGCCGATGAACAGCACCTTGTCGCCCACGGGGACCTTGTCCTTCAGCAGCTGGGTGAAGGTGAGACACTTGTCAAAGCCGGGCACGGTGGGCATGGTTCTGGGCACGGAGCCGGTGGCCACTATGATGTCGTCGAAGCCCCGGAGAGTACCAAGGTCGGTGACCTCGGTGTTGAAGTGGACCTCCACGCCGGCCTTCTCTATCTCTCTCTTGTACCAGCGCAGCAGCTCCTTGTCGTTCTCCTTGAAGCTCATGGCGGAGGCGGTGAGGAACAGACCGCCAAGCTCGTTGGTCTTTTCAAAGATAACGGGCTTGTGGCCGCGCTGAAGCAGCACCAGAGCGCACTCCATGCCGCCGATGCCGCCGCCGATAATGGCCACTTTCTTTGGCTTCTTGGTGGGGACGATCTTGTAGCGGTTATGCTGCATGGTGGTGGGGTTCAGAGCGCAGCGGGCCAGGTGGAGGGAGTCGTCCAGCTTCTGCTGGTTGGGAGCGCCTTTCCACTTGGAGAAGTTGAAGCAGCCATTGTGGCAACGGATGCAGGGCTTGATCTCGTCCTGACGGCCCTCCATGATCTTGTGGACCCACTCGTGGTCAACAAGGTTCTGACGGGCGATGGCAACTGCATCTATGGTACCGGCGGCTATCTCCTGGGCGGCCACAACAGGATCCATACGGCCTGCGCAGACCACGGGCTTGTCGGTGAACTTCTTGATATGCTTTACATACTCAAGGTTGCAGTTGTCGGGCATGTACTGTGGCGGATGGGCCCAGTACCAAGCGTCGTATGTACCGTTGTCGCAGTTGAACATGTCGTAGCCGGCGTCGCCCAGATACTTGACTGCACGCTCGGACTCTTCCATATCGCGGCCCCACTCCTCAAAGTCGGTCTCGTAAGGCATGGCGCCCTTGCCCCATTCCTTGGTCTTGGAGACGACGGAGTAACGCAGGGAGACAGGGAAGTCTGCTCCGGCTTCCTTCTTGATGGCCTGAACTATCTCAACGGGGAAGCGGAAGCGGTTCTCAAAGGAGCCGCCGTACTGGTCGGTACGGTAGTTCCAATTCTTCATGGTGAACTGGTCAAGAAGGTAGCCTTCATGGACGGCATGAATCTCGACACCGTCCACGCCGGCTTCTCTCAGCCGCTTTGCGGTCTTACCGAAGGCCTCGACCATCTCGTGTATCTCAGCGACGGTGAGAGGACGGGACTTGACATCCTCAGCCCAGCGGTTGGGTGTTGCGGAAGCGGAAGCGCAGCAGTACTGCACGTCAACGATGGGGCTGGCCAGCTTGTTGAGGATGTCGTGCTTTGCCAGCACGGTCATCCAGCCGTTGATGGCCATGGAACGTCCCATACCAGCGGCCAGCTGAATGAACAGCTTTGCCCCGGTCTTATGGAACTCTACCATGTATTCCTTCAACTGCTTGAACATCTGGTCGTTCTGGTACAGCCACTTTCTGCCGGGAATGCCCAGCTGGTCTCTGACGCACTGCATACCGGGCAGGATGAGACCGACGCCGTCCTGGGCTCTGTTGAGCAGGAAGTAGGCCGCTTCCTTATCGAAGTGGTTGGGCTCCAGCCAACCGAACAGGGAAGTGCCGCCCATGGAGCACTGGACGATGCGGTTCTTTATTTCCACATTGCCGATTTTCCAGGGAGTAAATAGAGGCTGATACTTTGCGTCCATAAAATCTTCCTTTCTGATTTTATCTTATTATTAACGGAGATGACGCCGAAGCACCGCGGCGCTCATCCGAACGTTACAAAATAGACAATCCGTCTGCATATATCTGACAAGATTATAGCACAGCTTTTCACAATTATCAATCGCTTTTCCGTGGGAAATTTAGCACATTTGCCATACAATGTGGGGTATTGTGTATAAACAAACCAGCGATTGCAAAAAGTATTCATTTAACGGGAGAGTTTATGCATCAGCATGCAGCAAAAAGATCTTGACAAATACCCGGAGGGGGTATATACTCAACATACCCCAGGGGGGTATATATCAAAGACAAGGGGGAGCAATATGCCGGAGCATGAATGCTGCCATGAGCGGAAAAAATACCGCAGTGAAGAGGAGTATAAAAGCCTTATAAACCGCCTGAACCGTATAGAGGGACAAATCAGGGGTATCAGGGGCATGGTGGAAAAAAGTGCCTACTGCCCGGATATACTTTCTCAGGTCTCGGCGGCCACGGCGGCTCTCAACGCCTTCAGCAAGGAGCTGCTGAGCCAGCATATACGTACCTGTGTGGCAGAAGATATACGGGCCGGTAAGGACGAAACCATAGAGGAATTGGTGGCCACCTTACAAAAGCTGATGAGATAGACTGAAATTAGAGGTAAGTGCAAGTATGAAACAGTATAACGTTACGGGCATGAGCTGTGCCGCCTGCTCGGCACGGGTGGAAAAGGCTGTGTCTGCGCTGCCGGATGTAAGTGAATGCGCGGTAAACCTGCTGACAAACTCCATGTCCGTGGAGGGCAGTGCCAGCGAAGATGAGATAATCCGGGCTGTGGAGGCTGCGGGCTACGGGGCCAGCCCAAAGGACTCAGCCGGGGAAACAAAGCGGGCTCAGGAGGATGAGCTGAAGGACCGGGACACCCCGGTTTTAAAGCGCCGCCTTGTAAGCTCACTGGGCTTCCTCCTGGTGCTGATGTATATCTCCATGGGCCACGGTATGTGGGGGTGGCCGGTGCCCAGGCTGCTGGAGGATAGCGCCCTGGCCTTTGCTCTAAGCCAGCTGCTGCTGACTGTGGCGGTAATGGTTATAAACCAGAAGTTTTTTATCAGCGGCTTTAAAGGCCTTGTCCACAGAGCGCCCAATATGGATAGCCTGGTGGCTCTGGGCTCCGGAGCGGCCTTTGTGTACAGCTGCTATATAATGTTTGCAATGTGTGCCCAGGGTGACCTTGCTGCCCAGCACCTGCGCCATGAGCTGTACTTCGAGTCGGCAGCCATGATATTAACCCTCATTACTGTGGGCAAAATGCTGGAGGCCCGCAGTAAGGGCAGAACTACGGATGCCCTGAGGGGACTTATGGAACTCAGCCCCAAGACTGCCACTCTGGTGGAGAACGGCCTGGAGCGGGAAGTACCCATTGAGGAACTCAACAAGGGAGACATCTTTGCCGTTCGTCCCGGCGAGAGTATTCCGGTGGACGGAGTGATAATAGAGGGCAGCAGCAGCGTGGATGAGTCGGCCCTTACCGGGGAGAGCATACCGGTGGACAAGGCCGAGGGAGACAGGGTCTCCGCCGCCACCGTGAACCAGGCGGGCTATATACGCTGCCGGGCCACAAGAGTAGGAGAGGACACCACTCTCAGCCAGATCATCAAAATGGTCAGCGATGCCAGCGCCACCAAGGCGCCTATAGCAAAAGTAGCCGATAAGGTTTCCGGTGTATTTGTACCTACTGTTATTGCCATCGCTCTGATAACCACTGCAGTGTGGCTGGCACTGGGGCAGGGGATAGGCTTTGCACTGGCAAGGGGAATTTCGGTGCTGGTGATAAGCTGTCCCTGCGCCCTGGGCCTTGCAACTCCCGTGGCCATTATGGTGGGCAGCGGCCTGGGTGCAAAGCAGGGGTTGCTGTTTAAAACCGCCAGCTCTCTGGAGGTGACCGGACAGGTAGAGAACGTAGTGCTGGATAAGACCGGCACCATCACCGCCGGCACTCCGGAGATAACGGACATCCTGCCCACCAACGGCACGGATGAGAGGGAACTGCTGCTCTTTGCCGCCAGTCTGGAGAGCAAAAGCGAACACCCACTGGCAAAGGCCATACTCTCCCGCTCTCAGACGGAAGGCCTGAATCTCAGGGAGACTTCAGACTTTCAGGCGCTGCCCGGCAACGGACTTACTGCCGTTGTTGGCGGAAACTGCGCCCCCGGCGGGAATCTGGACTTCATAGCTGCCAGGGCCCAGGTGCCCGACGAAGCCAGATCCACGGCCCAGGCTCTTGCCGCCCAGGGAAAAACGCCTCTGTTTTTTGCCTCGGACGGAAAGCTTATGGGCATAATAGCCGTAGCCGATGTGATAAAGCCGGACAGCCCGGAAGCCGTCCGCCAGCTTAAGGCCATGGGAATAAATGTGGTGATGCTCACAGGTGACAACGAGCGCACCGCCCAGGCCATAGGCCGCCAGGCCGGGGTGGACCGGGTCATAGCCGGGGTGCTGCCTGAGGGCAAGGAAGCGGCTATCAGGGAGATATGCCGAAGCGGGAAGACCGCTATGGTGGGCGACGGCATAAACGATGCCCCGGCTCTTAAGCGGGCGGATGTGGGCATAGCCATAGGCGCCGGGGCGGACATTGCCGTGGACGCTGCCGATGTGGTGCTGATGAAGGGGAGCCTGATGGATGTGTGCGCCGCCATACGTCTCAGCCGGGGCACCTTGAGGAATATCCACGAGAACCTGTTTTGGGCCTTTTTCTATAACAGCGTGGGTATACCGGTGGCGGCCGGGGCCCTGACGGGCCTTGGCATCAGCCTCAGCCCCATGATAGCCGCGGCGGCTATGAGTCTCAGCAGCTTCTGTGTAGTTACCAATGCCCTGCGGCTTAACCTGCTGAATGTGCGGGATGCCGGACGGGACAAAAAAATAAAGCATAGACATATGAAAGAAAACAAGGAGGAAAATAAAATGACAAGAACCATGAAGATTGAAGGCATGATGTGTGCCCACTGTGAGGCCAGGGTAAAGAAAGCTCTGGAGGAGATACCCGGAGTAGAGAGAGCGGAGGTCAGTCATACCGCTGGGACGGCAGTCGTCACTCTAAGCGGTGTCTCTGACGAAACCCTGAAGGCCGCCGTGGAGAAACAGGACTACAAGGTGCTGGGTATAGAGTAAAAAGAGAGCAGCAGAATAGTATCAAAATCCATAAAAGATCTTGTAAATAACTAAGGAGGGCTATATGCCCTCCTTTTTTCTGTATAAAAATAAAAAGTGTCAAGCTTATGTGCTGCAATAATCTTTCATTTAAAGCAGCATTTTTATGAATTTTATAGATTACTATAATCAAGTATTATGATTTGGATGGAGTAAAAATGAAGTTTATCCCTTCCTCCTCCGGAAAGCTTCCCCATTTTTGAAATAACGGCGAGGTGGCATAGAACTCCTCCGTAGATCTTACGATGTCTTCCAGCAGATAGGAAATAGAGCTGGAATTATACCAGGAGATACCAAGTACCCTTTTGAAAGAGGGCTCCGAAATCGGACGGTAAGCAAGGCCACTCAGACTGTGGACGGAGCGGGCCCTTGACAATGGATAGAGCGTGACTAGCCGGCTCTGTTCTCGATTGAGCATAGTGGAGATAACTATGCTGTCAACTTCAATTGAATAACTTGGCCTGATATTGGCGTTGGCAAAAGCCCGGTCAATGGCTATACGCATAGGGAAATTTTTGGGGAGGGTTATCAGCGGATGGGCCGTTAAGTCTTCAATGGACAAAATATCCAGCTTGGTTAGAGGGTGAGAGGGGTTCATGAGAGCACATATGGGCTCATAAAAAATGTCCTTGGAAATAATATCAGGGCCAACTATAGGTGGAGTACAGAAAACAAAATCTACTTTGTGTTCAAGCAAAGCATTCCTCAGATCATAGTAATCGTAATATTGCTGAAGTATTATGCTGCCGTCGTAGACCTTATCCATGTAAAACTCAACAATTTTTGCCGCATGGCTTATTCCACTTCCAAGCCTTATGCTATGCGGAGGCTTCTTCTGAGTGGAGAGGGAGGATTTAAGCAGAGTGTAGTCGTTGTACAGATTTTCCGCATAGGGCAGCATTTTTTTCCCTGAAGGGGAGAGAATGAGGCGATTGCCTTCTCTTTCAAATAAAGTAACATCAAGTTCTTTTTCCAGCCTTTTTATTGCCATGGTGAGGGCCGGCTGAGAAATAAAAAGTTCCTGAGCAGCACGGGTCAAATTACCGGTTTGAGCAACTTTAATAAAATAATAGAGCTTGGTTATCATTTTTTTGCCCTTCTTTCACGGAAACCATAAGCTTTAGTTATAGTGTTTATCAGATGATATATTAGACATTTTTAAATGTCAAGTTTATTATTCAGAATATAAATAAATATGGTACGATCCGCGATTCTTTATTGAAACTGCTTTAGTACCCTAAAGCGAAAAAGAAAAACGATTCCGACGGCAGAGAACTTGATACAGGAAGGGGAGAAACTATGGTTATTGATCAGGGGAAATGCATTGGCTGCGGACTATGCATACCTTATTGTGGTATGAAGGCAATAAGCATTCAGAATAAGCAGGCATATATAGACTTGGATTTGTGCGTTGAATGCGGTAACTGTAAATTTGGAGGCGTATGTCCAAGAGATGCCATAGTTCAGCAGACGATGGTAATGCCCAGGATGATAAGAGCCGTATTCAGCAACGCCCGGGAGAAATCGCCAAATACCGGTATTCTGGGCCGGGGTACAGAAGAGATGAAGACGAACGATATTACCAATCGTTTTCCTCTGGGAAAAGTTGGATTTGCCTGCGAGATGGGAAGGCCGGCAACCGGCACCAGTTTTAAAGATGTGGAAACTATTGCCAGGGTAATCTGCGCTCACGGTGCACAGCTTGAGCAGGAAAATCCCTCTGCCATAGTTTTCGAGCCAGGTAATACCGGCATAGTAAAGGATGAGTTTAAAAATGAACGTTCTCTTTCCTTTATTATTGAGGCAATGCTGGATGAGTCAGAATTGCCTGGCCTGCTTATGGACCTGAAGGAAGAACAGAAAAAGGTGAGCACTGTGTTCAGCGTGGATGTCATAAGCCGCATGAGAGATGGAGAAATACCAACGGATAAACTTTTGGCTCGAGCCGGGGTAGAGCGTCGTCCTAACGGGAAGACCTGCGTTGGACTTGGACGGGCTAGAAAGGAGTAACAGCATGTCGCATACTTTACATCGGAGCGGCTCGGTCGATAGCCTCAAAAATGATTTTCCAATTCTTGCTATAGGCGCAAAGGGGTATAACCGTGATGGCTGTGCTAAGGAATTAGTTAAGATTGGCGAGATATTCCTTAAACACAATGTAGTTAATGCAGGGATACTTGGCATGGACGGACCACTGACAATGGAGCGTGTGGATGAGGCACTGAAAGTTGTATCAGATAACGGAGTAACACATGCCGTATTCAGAAGCGAAGAAGATCTGGTTGCCTGCCTCAAGGAACTTAAGGAAGCAGATTTAGGCATATCAATTGTGGTGTCCGGACTTTTTGACACGGTGCACAAATGCTGCCGGGAGGCTGGACTGGAGCCTCATACTGTTAACACCTCGCTGGGAGTCTGGGGTAATGTGGAAGAGAAGATGCCAGCAGACTCGAGAGTTGCGGATGTGACTACTATGTGCGGACATGGAATGATCCCCTTTACTCTCGTGGAAGACATGGTAAGTAAGATAAAAGCAGGAAAGATGACTGCTGAACAGGCAGCAGAAAAGATAATGCCCCAGTGCCATTGTCATATATTCAATACCGAGCGTGCTGCTCGTATTCTTGCAGAAATCGCCATGGACTGACCCGGCAAAGCGGCGGACTCAAACATATGAAGTTTTCCAGCGGATTAAGGCTGTTTAGAAAACTGTAAAGAAAAGAAAGGAGAAATAACATGAAAAAAACCGTGAAAAGATTGCTTGCAATTGCCCTTATGGCAGTACTGCTGGCAGGCTGCGGCGCAAATTCCACACCTTCCGGAGACTCGGGAGCCGCATCTGTAGGAAGCAACGATTTTGTCTTTGCTGTTGGCACTGAGCCCACAACCTTTGACGTACATTTTATTACCGACGTCAATACTGCTAGAGCCAATGTTCAGATTTATGAAACCTTGGTTCGCAACGTGGGCACCACTATTGAGCCTTGGCTAGCTGAGAGTTGGAGTACCTCTGAAGACGAGCTTACTTGGACTTTTAAACTTCGCGAGGGAGTAACCTTCCATGACGGCACACCTTTTAATGCTGAAGCTGTGAAGTACAATATCGAACGGCTTCAGGATCCCTCTGTGGGCTCACCGAGAGCTTCCACTGTAGACATGATAACAAAAGTTGAGGTCATCAGCGAATATGAAGTTGCCTTGAGCACTGATGAGCCCTATGGCCCCATGCTGGGACAGATTTCCAATTATAACCTCAGCATGATGAGCCCTACTGCACTGGAAGAGTATGGCACGGATATTTCGCTCCACCCTTGCGGCACCGGTGCGCTGATGATAAAAGAGTGGGTACCCGGCAGTTCTTTGGTTATGACCAAGTATGACGGATACTGGGGAGAAAAATCTACTATTGACAATCTTACATTCAAATTTGTGGCTGAAGACTCCTCAAGGGTCATGATGCTTCAGTCCGGAGATGCGGATGTTGCCCCTGTTGCAGCGGCGCAGATCTCTCAGATTGAGTCCGACCCCAATGTCACCGTCCAGGTTGAGACCGGCTACCGTACCATTTATCTGGGCATGAACACATCCAGAGCCCCCTTTGACGATGTAAGAGTGCGCCAGGCTGTGGCTTATGCCATAGATAAGCAGTCCATTATCGACCACGTTCTTGAAGGTTACGCCCAGTATCCTTCGGGCATAGAGTCTACTGTTATCCCATATTCTGCTCAGGATTTGGATCCCTACACCTATAATCCTGAAAAGTCCAAGGAACTGCTTAAAGAGGCTGGATATGAGGATGGGCTGGACATAGTATTCCATACTTGTGAGGGAAGATATCCCATGGACCGCATGGTAGCGGAGGTATGTCAGTCAATGTTGGCTGAAGTGGGTATTAACGCTGAGCTGCAGGTAGTGGAATGGGGTGCTTACTCCACAATGACCACCGAAGGCACTGAAACCCAGCTGTTCCTTTTGGGCAAAGGCAGCCCCTCCGGTGACCCGGACTACACTCTGGATCTCTGCTTTGGCACGGGCAAGGGCATGAATAATACCCAGTATTCTGATCCACAGGTAGATGAGTGGCTCATTGAACAGCGCCAGACCACTGATTCCGCAGTCCGAGAGAAGATACTCTACGATATCCAGAAGAAGATCAATGACGATTGCCCCCAGGCTGTCCTTTACTACGAGAAGCAGACCTTTGGCTGTGCATCTGATGTATCTGGTTTCGTGATCTTCCCCAACGAAATGATAGACCTCAGATATCTTGCACGCACATGAGCGGCAGCATTAAATACAGGTCATTGAATAATCAATCAAGGTAGAAATTCCAGCGGCCTGGCAAAAACATAATTTGTCAGGCCGCCTTTTGTCAACGGCGCGAATGCGGATGGGAAACCGGCTGAAGCTGCCCGCCGTCTACAGAAAAATCACGGGGTGAAAAAATGGTCAAATTTATATTCAGAAGACTTGCAACCATGATCCCGGTCTTACTGGTAGTTTCCATTTTGGTGTTTATGATGGTTCATCTGATGCCAGGAGACCCAGCAAAGATCATTGCCGGCGAGGCCGCAACAGAGGCGGACATTGAGCGCGTCCGGGTCGCCCAGGGTTTTGACAGGCCCTTGCCTGAACAGTATTTTCGGTATATTACCAATGTTTTAAAGGGGGATATGGGCACTTCCATACGTACTAATCGCCCAGTTTCAGAAGAAATAATGTCCCGTTTGCCAAACACTTTGATATTGGCCGCTGCAGCAATACTCATATCCATTGTGGTTGGAATTTCCATCGGCATAGTTTCTGCCACAAAACGTTACAGCGTATTTGACAATTTCAGCATGCTCTTTGCATTGTTCGGATTGTCTATACCACCTTTTTACCTTGGCCTGATGCTGATGCTTATATTTAGCGTCATGCTCAAGTGGCTGCCAATATCCGGCGGTGTTACCCTTGCAGGCATAATATTGCCTGCTATAACCCTCAGCGCACGTAGCATGGCAACTATTGCAAGAATGACGCGCTCCAGCATGCTGGAGGTCATGAGCCAGGACTATATTCAGACTGCCCGGGCTCAGGGGTTTAGCGAACGTAAGGTTATTTTTGGACAAGCTCTGAAGAATTCCATGAATACTATCGTTACCGTTGCCGGACTTCAGTTCGGTTCCCTGCTGGGCGGTGCTGTCATCACGGAGCAGGTGTTTGGTTGGCCCGGACTTGGCAGTTTGGTGGTTACGGCCATACGCGCCAGAGATTTTCCCGTAGTACAGTCGACCATACTTGTTCTGGCCAGCATGTTTGTGCTGATAAATTTGCTGGTAGACATATTGTATGCATTTATTAATCCGCGCATAAAGCTGAGCTAAAGGAGGAAGCAGATATGAGTGAGCAAAAAAAAGCCGGGTTGTATCCAGATCCCAATCAGGTCACTATCATTGATGCCGGCTATAATCAGATAGATGATGATAATGAAGTAGTTGCCTCCAATCAGCTCAGACGTATGTGGCACAGCTTTACAAAGAGAAAGATTGCTGTACTTGGTCTTATTATTGTTTTGCTATATATTTTTATGGCCATTTTTGCCGATGTGCTGGCTCCTTATGATCCTACAAAGCAGGATCTGGCAAACAAACTCCAGGGGCCGAGCTCAGAGCATCTGCTCGGTACCGATGAGACAGGACGAGATCTGCTCAGCCGAATTATCTACGGAGCACGAATTTCTATGCGGGTTGGCGTTGTGGCAGTTGGTGTGGCCTTTATTATCGGTACTCCCATAGGAATATGTGCCGGATACTTTGGAGGGAAAATTGACGCGCTGCTGATGAGAGCTATGGACGTACTTATGGCCTTTCCGGGTATACTACTGGCCATACTCTTTGTGAGCATACTTGGTCAGGATCTGGATAATGCCATTTTATCGGTTGGCATATATACAGTGCCAAACTTTGCCCGAACAGCCAGAGGCGAGACACTTGCTCTCAGAAACAGTGAATTTATTGAAGCTGCCAGAGCTTTGGGCTCAGGTCATATTCGTATTATTTTTAAGCATATTCTGGTGAATATTGTTGCACCTATGATAATCCTTGCTACTCTGAGCTTTGGTAATGCCATTCTTACCACTTCGGGTTTGGGATTCCTTGGCATAGGCGCCCAGCCTCCCACGCCTGAGTGGGGCGCAATGCTCAGTACCGGCCGTCAATATTTGCTGACGGCACCTCATGTAACTACAATTACCGGCCTTGCCATATTGTTCCTGGTTCTTGGACTCAACCTGCTGGGAGATGGGCTTAGAGATGTGCTGGATCCGAAGATGAAAGACTGAAGCCGGAACAAGATGCGGATCCAATGGGAGGTAAAAAATGGAGAGAGTGTTTCAATACATTCATGACAATGAAGAACGGTTTATGGACGACCTGTTTAAATTCCTGCGCTGCAGAAGTATAAGCGCACAGGATGACGGGGTGTCCCAATGCGCATCCCTGCTGAGGGATATGATGGAGGATGCGGGGATAAAGACTATCATATATCCGACTGCCCGCCATCCAGTTGTCTATGGTGAGATTATTACCGACCAGCAGCTTCCGACACTTATAATTTACGGCCATTATGACGTACAGCCACCGGAGCCCTATGAACTCTGGGACAGCGACCCATTTGAGCCAGAAATAAGAGACGGATATATTTATGCCCGCGGAGTGTCAGACAATAAATCTCAGCTTTTTGCCCATGTAAAGGGAGTCGAGGCTTATCTTAAGACCTATGGAAAGCTGCCTATAAACATTAAATATCTTTTTGAGGGAGAAGAAGAGATAGGCAGTCCAAATTTGGAGCCGTTTTGCTCCGAAAATAAGGAACTGCTAAAAGGCGATTTGGTCGTGATGTCAGACAGCCATGTACATGAGACGGGCAAGCCCATGCTCATATTGGGACTCAAGGGTTTGGTATATCTTCAGATAACCCTGCATGGTGCGAATCGTGATGTTCACTCCATGAAGGGCGGGGTTATTCCAAGTCCTATGTGGCGGATGGTCAGTCTTTTGAACAGCATCCGGGGGGAGGATGGATTTATTAAAGTAGAGGGGTTTTACGATACGGTAAGGCCATTGCTCCCACTGGAGAAAGAAGCAATAAAGAAAATTCCTGTAGACAGGGAAGAAATCTTGAACGATCTTGGCATAGACCACTTCCTTATGAACCGTACAGGAGATGACTATTACTACAACCTGATTTTTGAACCATCCAGCAGCATTGCTGGTCTTTACGGCGGATATCAGGGACCGGGATCAAAAACAATTATTCCCAATGAGGTTACTGTCAAAATTGATTTCCGTCTTGTACCTGATCAGACTCCAGAGGATATCATTGACAAAATAAAGAAGCACCTTGTCAAAAATGGCTTTGAGGATGCAGAGGTCGTCAGCTTCGGCTCACTGAAGCCATCTCGCACTCCCATTGATAATGAGTATGTGCCTGTTATGGCAAGGGCCATCCGTCTGGCCTGGGGAGAGGATCCCATTATATTCCCCAATATAGGTGGAGCGGGCCCCAATTATATATTTCAGGATGTGTTGAAGATACCCAGTGCAGTTATACCTTTTGCACCCTTTAACCAGAACAACCATTCTCCCAATGAATGTATGACTGTTTCCGGGTATTATAACGGAATACGCACTGCCGCTGCTCTTATTCAAGAGATGGGTAAGACCGGGAACTGACATTGTGGCACTGTGCTTGAACAGAGCGCAGATTCAAGGACAAAGAAGGGAGAAAATCCATGAGTGAATTGATGAAACAGATTTCGGACTATGTAGATTCCCATGCCGATGAATTGGTATCCAGCCTGCAGAATTTCTTGAGGCAGCCAAGCATATCCACAGAGAATATCGGAATGGAAGAATGCACCGATATGCTGAGCAGGGAGCTAAAAACACTGGGGATGGATCACAGAATCCTGGAATTGGAAGGTGCTTTTCCGGCAATATACGGCGTCTCCAAAACAGAAAGAGCAAATAAGCAGTTGGTGGTCTACGGTCACTACGATGTACAGTCTCCGGACCCGGTAGACAGGTGGACTTCAGATCCTTTTTCAGCCGAGATACGAGACGGGATGATTTATGCCAGAGGGGCTACTGACGACAAGGGCAATCTCTGGGCAAATATAAAGGCGGCGGAAGTGCTGAAAAATGTGACGGGCAAGATTCCTGCCGGGCTGAAGTTTTTCTTTGAAGGTGAAGAGGAGATTGGCAGTCCTAATCTGGCAAAATTCTTTTCTACATACTCAGATGTGCTGAGCAGTGATGCTTGTCTGCTGTGCGACAGAGGTGTGCATGAAAGCGGACGTCCACAATTTTACCTTGGCAACAAAGGACTTATGGAAGTGGAAATTTCCTGTAAACGCGCTAAAAGGGATGTCCATTCTGGTCATGCTCCGCTGATACCAAATGCCATCTGGGATCTGGTACGTTTGCTTAACTCCATGAAAAACACTCTGGATGAAATTACCATAGACGGCTATAACGACAATGTGAAAGCTCCCTCGGAAGAGGAACTGAATCTGATACGGGATATTCCCTATGATCTGGAGCAGTTTAAGAAAGAGTATGCCATACCTGAAATACTTGGAGGAAGCGACGATCCGGTTGAGGTCATAAAAAGGCTCATCTATACTCCAACCTGCAATATATCCGGCATAAAGGGTGGATGGGCAGGAGAACGAGGAAAGACAATAGTTCCGTGCGAAGCCTGGGTGCGCTTGGACATGCGTTTGGTCAAAGGAATGAGCATAGCCCAGGCCAAGGAAAAGCTGATCGATTTTATTGAAAAGTCACCATTTGGCCACTTCGATGTAAAGGTAAAAGCAAATAATGAGCCATACCAGTGTTCTCCGAACCATGAGCTTGTCAAACTGTCTGCCAGGCTGGCAACCAAGGTGTATGGTCGGGCTCCTGTGGTGTGGCCGTTGCTGGATGGTTCCGGGCCCATGTGCATGTTCCCCCAGTATTTAGGCGGAGATGTATTCATTATCGGTTTGGGCGCGCCCTTCTCTACGGCCAATACCCATGCTCCAGATGAAAACATAAGTATAGAACAATATCTGACGGCTATAAAGCTCATGGCCAATATTTTCCATGAGTATCTGGATTAAGCGCCTCCAGACTTCACTATTCAATTGGTAGGTGAAATTATATGAGCGAAAATCTGCTCCAGATCAAGAACCTGAGCATTGAGTTTAGAACCTTTGATGGGGTTGTAAAAGCTATTAACAACCTTAACCTCGAACTGCCAAAGGGCAAGACTATAGGCCTGGTGGGGGAAACCGGTGCCGGCAAAACCACCACAGCTCTTGCTATTATGGGCTTGATTCCCAATCCGCCGGGAGTTATTACTTCTGGCGAGATACTATTTGAGGGGAAAGATCTGCTCGAGGCCGGTAAAAAGGAACTGCAGGAATACCGTGGCGATAAAATCGCCATGATATTTCAGAATCCAATGACTTCATTGAATCCGGTATATACGGTCGGACATCAGATCGCCGGAGTTATTATGCAGCACCAAAATCTCAGCAAGAGCGAGGCTATGGAAAAAGCCGGAGAGATGCTTGAGATAGTGGGCATACCCAAGGAAAGACTGAAAAACTATCCTCATGAATTTTCCGGCGGGATGAAACAGCGGGTATGTATAGCCATGGGCTTGGCCTGCAATCCAAGCCTGCTTATTGCCGATGAGCCAACCACAGCCCTGGATGTCACTATCCAGGCGCAAATACTGGATCTGATGAAGGGGCTCAAGGAGAAATATCAGACATCCACTATATTCATTACCCACGCCCTTGGAGTTGTGGCGGATATTGCCGATTATGTAGCGGTTATCTACGCAGGCAGTGTGATTGAATACGGCGACCTGAAATCCATCTTTACTCAACCTGCCCATCCCTACACTAAAGGACTGTTTGGATGCATACCAGATATTGAATCAGAGGACTCCCAGCGGCTCTATGTGATCAGGGGTGCTATGCCTGATCCCACAAGGCTGCCTGAGGGCTGCAAGTTCTGCAAGAGATGTGACTATGCTATGGAGATATGTTCTCAAAAAGAGCCGGATGAGATAAAAATAGGAGATAACCATACCGTAAGATGCCACTTATATGCGGGGGGTGTAGAGAATGCCTGAAAAGCTTATAGAAGTCAAAAATCTGAAAAAGTATTTTAAGGTTCCTGCGGGATATCTGCACGCGGTTGACGATGTAAGCTTTTACATCAACAAAGGAGAAACTCTGGGACTTGTGGGTGAAAGCGGCTGCGGAAAGTCTACCGTGGGCAGAACCTTGCTACGCCTCACTTCCCACACCGAAGGGGAAGTACTTTATGAGGGTGAGGATATTCTCAAGTTTCGAGCTTCTCAGATGCGGGCAATGCGCAAAAAAATGCAGATGATATTTCAGGACCCATATTCCTGCCTTGATCCCAGAAAAACTATAGGGCAGATCATTGCCGAGCCTCTTGTCATAAATAAGGTAGTTCCTCACAAGAATATAAACGAGTATGTCCTGGAACTGATGAGCAAGGGCGGTGTGAGCCGTCGGCTGTACAACAGCTATCCCCATGAGTTGGACGGCGGTCGCCGCCAGCGTGTAGGAATTATCCGCGCTCTTGCGCTGAATCCGGAATTTATTGTATGTGACGAGCCGGTTTCGTCTCTGGATGTATCAATACAAGCCCAGATTCTGAATCTTCTTCAAGACCTTCAGGACACCATGCATCTAACCTATCTGTTTGTATCTCACGACCTCAGCGTTGTGAGGCATATCAGCAACCGTATCGTGGTTATGTATCTTGGAAAGATTGTGGAGGTATCTCCATCTCATGAGCTATTCAAAAACCCTCAGCATCCCTACACTAAGGCTTTGTTGTCGGCAATACCTATTGCAAAATATCAGCATCATAGGCCCGAGCGCATATTGCTCAAGGGAGATGTGCCAAGCCCTGTAAATCCAAAACCTGGTTGCCGCTTTGCAAACCGTTGCTGGATGGCGAAGGATATCTGCTATCAGCAAGCGCCTTGCCTGAAAGAATGTGCTCCCGGCCATGAAGTGGCATGCCACCTGGTCTAAAATATTACAGACGGAATTCCATGGGGAAAAAACAGCAAATACTGTTTGCCAAAATATGTGGCGTTTCGGTTGAATGTACCGGCCGTAAGCAACAGATTTTTTGCTGATTTGGTTGTGCAGCAAGTTGTCCCAATGGAGAAAACCGCGCGTTGAGGTCAGATATTATGTGGATAGCGATTACGATGGCTGCAGCGTTGCTCGGTGGCCTGCTGTTTCAAAAAATCAGAGTCCCGGCGGGACTGCTGCTGGGGGCCGTAGTTGCCGTGGCGGCGTTGAATATTGCCAGCGGCAAGGCAAATGTATGGCCTCAGGCCCGCGTGCTGTCACAGATTATTTCAGGTGCATATCTGGGAGGCATGATTACAAAAGACGAGCTGCGCCTTCTGCCAAGAATAACAGGGCCGTTTGTAGTGATATTTTTTGGTTTTCTGGCCTTAAACATTGGAGCGGCATTACTTATAAGTAATTTAACGCAGCTGAGCCTGATAAGCTGCCTGTTCAGTGCCATGCCCGGAGGGATATCTGATGCACCCCTTATAGCTATGGACATGGGCGCAGATGTGGCTGCGGTGACTATACTGCAATTCATACGGGTTATTTTTGGCCTTGGCTGTTTGCCTTGGCTTATCTGCCTGGCAGACAAGAGCGGAAAAGGTGGCGCTGCAAGAGTTGCAAAAGAAGAAAGCACTGCGCTAAAAGCAATGGGAAAAACACACAGAACCGCTTTTATTCCATACATACCGGCTCTATGTATAGGAAGTGCAGCCGGACTCCTTGGACGCATAAGCGGTGTAGCAGCAGGAACCATATCCTTTTCCATGCTGGCGGTGGCAATGCTGAATATATATGGGAAAGCAGGGGCTATGCCGGACTGGCTTCGAAATGCTGCCCAGGTTCTATGCGGTTGCTGCATTGGAATAAGGGTGGGGCCTGAACAAATTAGAAATTTACCGCAGCTAATCTTGCCGGCGGGAATACTTTGCGCCGGATATCTTCTGCTTTGTATTTTTGGCGGATATATGATAAGCAAGGTATTTAAATTCCGTTTTAAAGAAGCAATGCTGTTTCTCGCCCCGGCAGGGGCAGTAGAAATGAGTTTTATAGCTGCGGATATGGGAATTAACAGCCCGGCTCTGGCGTTACTGCAAATGTTCAGACTGATGAGTGTGGTTTTGCTCTTTCCTCAAATTTTCTATTTAGTAGTATATGTTTTATAGTTTAAACAATGCCGGAATAAAGGGGAAATCCTATGGCTCAGTTTATTGATGCTGAGAAGGCTGCGGAGCTTTTTCACGACGGTATGTCTGTTGGCATATGCGGTTTTGGCGGATGGCTTGGTGCGGACATCATTTTTCACGCGATAGCCCGGAGATATGAAAGAACGGGAAGACCGCGAAATCTCAGCGTGTTTTCGGGCATATTGCCAGGAGACCTTACAACAGGCAGCAGGGGCATGAATATCCTGGCAATGGATGGGTTGATATCCGAGGTCAGGGCTGCCCATGTGGGTATGGCTCTCAGCTTCGGGAAAATGATAGCCGAAAACCGAATGCGGGCCTTTGCCCTGCCCCTGGGACTTGTTACTGATCTCCTGCACGCAGCGGCCTCAGGAAAGCCCGCGGTTATAAGCCCTGTGGGACTTGGAAGCTTTTGTGATCCGCGTGTGGAAGGCGGCGCTCTGAACAATTTGGCTGCCCGGTCAGGCGGCAAGGTCGCAGAACTGACAGAGCTGGACGGAAAGGAATATTTGCTGTACAGGACTCCTACCCTGGATGCCTGCATAATGCGCATAGGAACTGCTGACAGCGACGGAAATCTATCAGCCAGAGATGACCCGATGACAGCTGAACAGCTAGAAATGGCTCTTGCTGTGAAAGCCTGTGGGGGTATAGTAATAGCCCAGGTTGACCGGCTTGCTGAAGGAAAGCTTTCCCCAAGGGATATACTTTTGCACAACAGCCTTGTGGATTTTATTGTTTTAGACTTGGACGGTCAGTGTACACCGGGCTATGATTGTCCGGCATTTCGGCCGGAACTCTGTGGGTATGCAATCAAAGAAACCGATGCTTTTAAGCCAATGCCGCTTAATAACAGAAAAATTTGTGGCAGACGAGCTGTGCTCGAACTGCAGCGCGGAAATGTTGTAAATCTTGGTATTGGCATACCTGAAGCTGTGGCGGCAGTTGCGGCCGAGGAGGGAATATTCTCACAGTTGCTGCTTTCGGTAGAGAGCGGTCCCCTGGGCGGCGTACCTGTGAGCGGCCCCGGATTTGGAGCTGCGGTGAATCCACAAGTAATATATAGACTTGAAGACAACTTCAATTTTTATGACGGGGGAGGTCTGGACATGTCCTTCCTCGGCGCAGGAGAGATAGACGAACAGGGAAATGTAAATGTATCGCGCTTTGGAAAACGCACCACGGGTCCAGGAGGATTTATCAATATCGTGCAAAGCAGCCCGGTTGTCTGTTTTATGAGTACCTTTACTGCTTCCGGCCTTGAGACTGAGGTCGTGGATGGGAAGCTCAGAATATGCTCAGAAGGAAAGAGCAGAAAATTTCGAAAACGCGTAGAACAGATAACATTTTCAAGCTGGCAGGCCCGTAAAAAGCGACAGAAGGTAATGTATATAACTGAGCGGGCGGTGTTTACTTTGGGTGATGCCGGCCTTGTGCTGACAGAGATTGCTCCGGGAGTGAACCTGGAAAAAGATATCCTTGCATGTATGGACTTCAGACCTGAGATATCCCCGGAACTACGTGAAATGGATAAACGCATTTTCCAGGCAGGAAAAATGCTGTAGATAATTGCAGACTATATGTAATTGGCTGCGTTAACAAAGGGTATAAAGGAGAAGACAATGAAAGAAATCCGGTTGCACGGCAGAGGCGGGCAGGGAGTTGTCAAAGCCTCTCAGATGATCGTGAAGGCTGCCGTAATGGGCGGGATACACGGCCAATTTATTCCGTTTTTTGGCGTAGAAAGAAAGGGGTCACCGGTGTACGGCTATCTTCGCCTGAGCGAAACTCAAATCAGACGTAAGACCCAGATATACGAGCCGGACATAATAGTTATCATGGACGACACTTTGGTTGGTATGAAGGAGACATATTCTGGCTTAAAGGAAGGCGGAATGGTGCTGATAAACAGCGTACATAATTTGGAAGAGCTTATGGTTCCCGATTGCGCCGGAATAGTAGCGACAGTGGATGCCAGCGGCATTGCGGAGGATATTTTAGGGAAAAATCTGCCAAATACAGCCATGCTGGGGGCTTTTGCCAGAACTGTGGGACTGGTGGACAGAGAACTGCTATTTGAGGAGATAGAGAATAAATTCGGCACTGACAATCGGTTGGCAGCGCAGAGAGCCTACGAAAGTGTTAATTACCTGAGGGGAGGGAGAGAAAATGTATGATCGTGAATTTGTGACCCCTGTTGGAAATAGGGGAATGTATGTCCTTGACACTGCGAGCTGGCGGGTATACAGACCGGTGATAGACAAGACTAAGTGCACAAATTGCGGCATATGTCTGAGTTACTGCCCGGTAAATTCCCCCCGCTATTCTGAAGGGCAGGGATATTATATAGATTATACATACTGCAAAGGATGCGGTATCTGTGCGGTTGAATGCCCCAGAAAGGCCATCTCAATGATAAAGGAGGAGAAATAAGTCATGGGAAGCCTGAAAGTGCTGACAGGCAACTATGCGGCTGCCGAAGCGGCGGCAAGGTGCCGCATTGATCTCATTTCCGCATATCCAATCACCCCTCAGTCATCTGTAGTGGAGTATCTGGCAGAGAAAGTACACAATGGTGAGATAGACTCGGAAATGGTTCAGGTTGAGTCGGAGCATAGTGCGATGAGCGTTGTGCAGGGAGCGGCTGCTGCCGGGGGCAGGGTGTTTACTGCCACCAGCGCCCAGGGACTTGCACTGATGTATGAGCCATATTTTCGTATGTCTACACTGCGCCTGCCTATGGTGATGGCTATAGCAACGAGAGAGATGACCTCACCGGAGACCATTTGGAGCGGCCAACAGGATGCCATCTCCGTACGGGAGGCTGGCTGGATACAGATGTTCTGCGACGACAATCAGGAGATCGTTGACATGATAATACAGGGCTATATGATAGCGGAACATCCGGAGGTATGCCTGCCTGTAAATGTCTGCTATGACGGCTTCTACAGCTCACACCTGACATCCGGCGTAGTAATTCCGGATCAGGAGGAAGTGGATGACGTTCTGCCTGCCCATGGTATTTATCACCAGGCGATTCTGGATCCAAGGCATCCTCTGGCTCTGGATCCGATGACTCCGGGCGAACTGCTGATGCACTACCGCAAAAGCCACCTGAATGCCATGGAGAGGGCGAAACAGGTTATAGACGAAGTTGACGGGAAATTTGCCTCAGTGTTCGGCCGCTCTTATGGCGGCATGATAGAGGAGTACCTTTGCGAAGACGCAGAGGTAGTTATTGTTACAATGGGCGGTATGACAGGAGCAGGAAAGGATGCTGTTGATATTGTCAGAGCACAGGGCGTGAAAGCAGGGCTTGTAAGAATACGTTTCTACCGCCCGTTCCCCAGCGAGAGGATAGCTCAGGTACTGAGAGGAAAGAAAGCCTTTACTGTGGTGGATCGCAGTGTCAGCTTTGGCTGGGGAAAGGGACCCATGTATGTGGAGACTTTGTCGGCCATTTCAAGTCTGGGAGAGAAGCAGGCCAGCTTTTCAACTATCGGCGGCCTAGGCGGAGCAGACATATCCGTAAAAGATCTGACGGATACTCTCATGTATCTGGACAGCGTTAAAGGTTTTCCAGGTGAGAAGGAGACACGCTGGCTAATGAAAGAGCAGGAAGGGGCGTAAAATGAGTTACATCGATATAATAAGAGACCGTGCTGACATGGTATCACCGGGCATATCTGCATGTCAGGGCTGCGGAGGAGAACTGGTTTTACGCAGAGTGCTGCAAATAGCGGGCGAGAATACTATTGTCTGTGTACCCCCAGGCTGTATGGCAGGTAGTGGAGTCGTGGGATGGAGCTACGATAGCGGAATGAAAATACCTGTACATATTCCGTTGCTGGATAATACTGCATCCTTTATGACTGGGATAAGCCATATATATGAACGTTATGGCCGGGGGGATGTAAATATTGTTGCGGTTGCCGGAGACGGGGCCACTGCCGATTGCGGTTTCCAAAGCCTGTCCGGAGCAGCTGAGCGAGGAGAAAAAATGCTGTATGTCTGCTATGACAACGAAGGTTACATGAACACCGGTTATCAGCGCAGCTCCACCACTACAGAGGGGTCCCGAACCTCCACCACTCCTCTGGGCAGCCGTATCTCAGGAAAGCAGCAGGGGCAGAAATATCTGCCGTTGATTATGGCTATGCATGGCATCGAATACTGTGCTGCGGCTACGCCTGGATATATGAAAGACTTTGTAGAGAAAGTGCAGAAAGGACTGGCGGCCAGCAAGCGGGGTTTTGCTTATCTCCACGTGTTCAGCCCCTGCCCGACCGGCTGGAGCTTTCCGCAGGATCAAACAATACAGATATCCAAGAAGGCTGTAAGATCAAATATGTTCCCGCTATGGGAAAAAGACAGTGATGGCTTTAAACTCAATTATATAAACAATGCGCCCATATCGGTACAGGAGTTTACAACCGACATTGGAAAGTTCAGAAAACTCAGCCGTAAGCAGCTGGACGATATCCAGCGGCAGGTGGATGAGCGTTACGCTGTCCTAAAAGCCATATGCAAATAAACTACTAGGTATAGGAGAACAGGATGTATATAGACGAGAGCAAATGCATTAGATGCAGAAAATGCATACCGTATTGTCCCTGCGGAGCGATAAAGGAAAAAGATGGGGCTATTACCATTGAGCTGGAGCTGTGTGTGGAGTGCGGTGTATGCAGAACCTGTGCCAAATGTCCCAGAGACGCCATATATAATGTCAAACTGTCACCCCCAAGAGTGTACAGACAGGCTTTCAGCGATCCTTTTGGAAAGCATGAGAATACTGTTCAAAAACATATGGGACGTGGCACTGAGGAGGTCAAGACAAACGACGTGACCGGTGTAGTACATAGCTTGGACTACGTGTCTTTTGCAGTAGAGATGGGTAGGCCAAGCGTGACGTCTTCCTTTGCGGATCTGGAAAAGGTGGCAATGGCAGTTGCTCCCTTTGCTTTGAAATTTGAGGAGAACAACCCTGTCACATCCCTAATCGTAGATAAAAAGACGGGAAAGTTGGATCCATCGGTGCTGGGCGAACGCATACTGTCTGGTATTATAGAGTTTACCTGTCCCACCGACAGAATAAGAGCCGTGTTGGAAGCTCTCGAAAAGGTGTCACATGAAGTAAACACGGTATTCAGTCTGTGCATAATCTGCCGTGTTGACGAGGATACGGATACCATACCCGCTAGGGCTATTGTGGATGAACTGGGTATCAATGTAGACAGAACCTCTGCAAAGACGAATTTGGGACTGGGAAGGCCCAGATATGAGGAAAGAGTAAAGGAGGGAGTTTAATGTCGCATACCCTTCATCGCATAAAAACAGAGTCAGGGAAAACGGATGACTACGTGGTACTTATAATGCCGGCCAGAGGCATTAACAATCAAGACTGCGTAAACGTGTACAGAAAGTATATGAAGTTGCTGTATTCCTTTAATCCGGTAAATATGGGCGGACTGAAGATAGGCACCCTTGTCACCAACAGTTTTGAGGAACTAATGGAAAATGTGTCTGAGGATGCACCCATGCTCCATGCGGTGTACAAAGACAGGGATACCCTTATCGAAGTTATGAAGGCCCTCAAAGAGGCTGACTATGGGTATTCTGTGGTAGTATCCGGACTGGTGGATGATGTGGACTGCTGTGCCAAAAGTTCTGGAATTCAGCGGCACAGTGTGGACCTGACCCTTGGCATATGGGGAGACACGTCGAAACTGCCGCCGGAAAGTGTGCTTGAGATTACCACCATGTGCGGCCATGCCATGGTATCTGCAAATCTGGTCAATAAGATGATTGAAGATATCCGCAAGGGTATTACTACGCCGAGAAAAGCGGCAGTAAAGCTGTCTGAACCCTGTGCCTGCGGTATATTCAATACGGATAAAGCCGAGAGACTGCTCAGGGAGTTATCGGAAAAGCTTTGAATTTATCCTGAGCTCCAGAGAAATTATAATTTAATGCTTGGTCTGATCAGCGGCACTGGCCTGCATGGAAGTAAGGGTGTGTTTGTATTAGACATGCCCGGAGCTGTCTTGATTTGCGCTGAACTTCCCGGATTTGGGAAGGGCCAGTAAAAGTATGTGGAAAGCCCCGGGGCCGGGGAGCAGTTAGCTCTCCCCGGCCCCGGGACATCTCATATATTGAACTGTCCGGTTGTCCGCAGAGAGAAGAAAAAGCCGCTCATCTGCCGGCGTTGCCTATCATCACGGTGACAACAAAGACATGCCTGCTTTCATAATAGTCCCAGCTATAGTCTCCCTGATATTTCTTCAGGGTTTTTTTAACGCTCTTCAGACCGAAGCCATGCAGATGCTTTTCTTCTTTTGTGGTCAGCAGATGCGCCTCTCTGGCTTCCGGCCTCTGGTCACAGCTGTTGCTTATAATTATAACACTGTAGGAATTCCTGACAGTGGTCTCCAATAATATATGTTTCTCGCGGGATTTCTCAGCGGCTGTGAGGGCGTTATCCATCAGGTTACCGAGAATTGATACAAGATCTGTATCCTCCACGCTGCCCAGATTGCATGACTTGATGTCATAATCAAAGGCTACGCCGCGAAGCTCACATTCGGTTACGTATTTGTTGATTATTACGTCCAGTATTTTGTTGCCGCTGTGACAGCTATTGGTATAGCTGCTCAGCTGGTCCAGCAATTTTTGTATGTAGGCATTTATGCCCGGGTCGGTGCTGAGACTTCGTATGGCAGCCAGATGGTTTTTGGTATCATGACTGTATATCATCAGCTGCTGGTTTTGCCGCTCAAGAATATCGTAGTATGCTTTCTCCAGCTGGAGCCGGTCATTCTCGCTTTTTATCTGAAGATATTCTATGTCCCTTTTAATGCCGTACTGATAAGTGATAAACAGCAGAACTGTGGCCCCGAAAAGCACGATGCTGGTAACTGAGAGCAGTATCTGGTCAAAATGGTTCAGGGACTCATGGACGCTTATATACCAGAAGGACACCAGGGAAAAGAGAACACAAATCGGGAAAAAATAGAAGCTCCGTGGAACCTTGTCAAGTGATGTGCCGCGGCGGCGCAGACGGACAAGAATAATGCAGGAAATCAGGTATAGGGTTTTGCTGATTGATGCTTCCATCGGTAGTGTCAAGGATTTTTCGCACTTTGGTTTGCAGCCCCTGGCATGAATGAAGTTAGCCAGCAAGGGAGGCATCCTCCATGGCGGCCTCCAGGTGCTTCATGTTCATATACTTCTTGTTGCCCCACTGGGTACCAGCCACATGGCGCAGCCGGGCACAGACCAGCATGAGAGCAGAGTTGCCGTCCGGGAAACTGCCCACCACACGGGTGCGGCGGCGGATCTCCCGGTTCAGACGTTCAATGACATTGTTGGTGCGGATGCGAGTCCAGTGTTCGCTGGGAAAATCGCAGTAAGTAAGAGTCTCTTCTATACCATCCTCTACCTTCTTGGCGGCATCCTTCAGTTTCATGGAACGGAGTTCCTCCACCACAGCCTTAGCCTTTTCTCTGG
>OLRA01000467.1_pt1 | contig 55371 bp, 48 predicted proteins | sample 1673011 | NCBI WGS metagenome assembly OLRA01 (sample SAMEA3136746, study PRJEB25190) | human gut metagenome | reverse complement strand
GGGAGCCATCTTGGGGTTCCAGCGACGGGTCTGGTGACCGAAGTGGACACCTGCCTCCAGCAGGGACTTCATGGATACGACGTTCTGATTTGCCATGTTGGTTTGTTTCTCCTTTTATTTTAGTTTGTACCTCCAGCCTCTTCCGCCCTCCGGCCAACCTTGCGGCACCGACCGAAAGTCTGAAGCTGTGCGGATTTACCGCAATATAATACCACGCGGCACGGCATAATGCAAGAAGTTTTTGCCCGTTTTCCGCAGTTTTTTACTGCTTTTCCCCGGAAATATCCGCAATCAGGGCGGCGGCCAGGCCCTCGATGGCCGCCAGCTGGGGCGCGTGGGCGGCGGAACGGACGGTCACGCTCTCCCCCACCTGCCGCCAGCCCTTCAGGGGCTCCAGCAGGGCGGCCATCTGCCGGGCGGTGACCGGCGCCCAGGTGCCGTTTTCCAGCAGGGCAAAGCCGCGGTTCTGCAGGCCGTGGGAGGCGATGTCCCGCAGGACCTCGTCCATGGTGATAAACACGCCGCCGTTATAGGTGGGTGCGGCAAACACCAGGTGACTGTACTTGAAGGCGTCGGACACCACATAGGAGCTGGGCGTTACGGACACATCGTACATCTTCACCTTTACCCCCTGCTCCGCCAGACGGCAGGCCAGGATATTGGCGGCGTTCTCCGTGTTGCCGTATACGGAGGCGTAGGCGATCATCACGCCGCGGACCTCCGGCTCCCAGCGGCTCCACAGGTCGTATTTGCCCAGGATATAGCCCAGGTCCTGCCGCCAGACATGGCCGTGGAGCGGCAGCAGCATACGGATATCCAGTCCGGCGGCCTTTTGCAGCACCGCCTGGACCTGGGCGCCGTACTTGCCCACGATGTTGGTATAATACCGCCGTGCCTCGTCCAGCACCTCCCGGTCGAAGTCCACCTCATCGGCGAACAGGGTACCGTTCAGCGCGCCGAAGCTGCCGAAGGCATCGGCAGACAGCAGCAGTTTGTCCGTCTCGTCATAGGTCATCAGCACCTCCGGCCAGTGGACCATGGGCGCGGCGATAAAGCGCAGGGTATGGCGGCCGGTGCAGAGGGTGTCACCCTCCTTCACCACGGTGACACGGCCGGCCAGCTCCGCGTCGAAGAACTGGGCGATCATGTTCTTGGCGGCGGCACTGCACAGGATTCCCATGTCCGGGTACTGACGGGCCAGGTCGGCCATCTCGGCAGCGTGGTCCGGCTCCATGTGGTGGACCACCAGATAGTCCGGGGCTTTGCCGTTCAGGACGTGGGCCACATTTTCACGGAAGGTGGTACGCACGGCGCTGTCCACCGTGTCGAACAGGACAGTCTTGTCGTCCATCAGGAGATAGCTGTTGAAGCTGACGCCGTCGGGCACGCCGAACACGCCCTCGAACAGGGCCAGACGGCGGCAATCCGCGCCCACCCAGGTGTAGTCGTCGTTGACTTTTCTGATGCAATACATGGTCATTCATCCTTTCCATGATTTTTTCAGGGGTATTATAGCAGTATTGTCAAGCTTTTACCAGCAGCAAAATGCAAAAAACAGCGCCCTGCCTTCGGCAGAGCGCTGTATGTGCACAAGATTTACGCCTTCTTGGCGATCTCGCACAGGGCGGTAAACGCCACGGGATCGCTGATGGCCATCTCGGACAGCATCTTGCGGTTGATCTGGATGCCGGCGACCTTCAGACCGTGCATGAAGGTGGAGTAGTTCAGACCGTTGGGCTTCACAGCGGCGGAGATACGGGTGATCCACAGTTGACGGAAGTCACGCTTCTTCAGACGGCGGCCCACATAGGCGTAGGTCAGAGACTTCATGACCTGCTCGTTGGCCATCTTGAAATGCTTGGACTTGGCGCCCCAGTAGCCCTTAGCCAGCTTCAGCGTCTTGTTTCTTCTTTTACGCGCCATCATTGCGCCTTTAACACGTGCCATATTCTAATTGCCTCCTATTCTAACGAAAACGTATCTTATTTGTAGGGGATCATCTTGCGGATGGTCGCCTCGGTGGTGCAGTCAGCATAGGTGGTGCTGCGCAGACGACGGCCACGCTTGGTGTCCTTCTTGGTCAGGATGTGGCTCTTGAACGCGTGAGCTCTCTTGACCTTGCCGGTCTTCGTCAGATTGAAGCGCTTTTTTGCGCCGCTATGGGTCTTCAGTTTAGGCATAGTTGTTTTCTCCTTCCAATATGATCCTTTGCGAATGAAATGCTTATTTGCCGACCTTGGGGGACAGGAAAATAGACATATTCCGGCCCTCCAGCTTGGCGGCTTTGTCCAGGGTGGACACCTCGGTACACAGCTCGGCGAACTTGTTGAGCAGATCGCGTCCGATCTCGGTGTGCGCCATCTCGCGGCCGCGGAAGCGGACGGAGACTTTGACGCGGTTGCCGTCGGACAGGAACTTCTGCGCGTTCTTCAGCTTGGTGTTGAAGTCGCCCACGTCGATGCCCGGAGACATACGGATCTCCTTGATCTCGACAACGTGCTGGTTCTTTCTGGCTTCCTTCTCGCGCTTGCTCTGCTCGAACTTGTACTTGCCGTAGTTCATCAGCTTGCACACCGGAGGCGTTGCCTGCGGAGAGATCTTTACCAGATCCAGGCCCTGCTCCTCTGCGGTACGCAGCGCCTCCTCGCCGGACACAATGCCCAGCTGCTCGCCATTCTCGCCGATCAGTCGGATCTCCTTGTCGGTGATCTCCTCGTTCAGTTGATGCTGTACCTTGCTAATACCGAAGCACCTCCAATCCAAAATAAAAACGCGGACGCTCCGGGCATCCGCGAAACAACACAAACAGCCCTTTCGGGCGCTTGTATGACGCTGTTGACCTCTTTGCCGTTGCTGGAGGTGAGGCGGATGCACCGACCTTCTTTGTTTTCTCGGATATTTTATACTATCCCGGCGTGTTTGTCAACGGCTTTTTCCAGAATTTTTTTACATATTTTCTGCGGCGGCGGTGAAACTATGGTTGTACCTGAGGTACAAAGGGTACAGAAAATGGAGGTATATCTCATGGATAACACGAAGAACACCAAAAACACCAAGAACACCAACACCACCGACAACACGGAAAACACCAATACCAAGAACACCAAGAACGCGAAAAACTGCAAATAACTTCTTCATGTCTTCGTATAAAGGGAGGGGCCGGGCGGCCCCTCCCTTTATATCCATCAATGCTCCGTCTTGCCCAGATACTCCTCCAGTGTGATATCCCGGTTGAAGATCTCCTGTGCCGCGTCCTTGCCCACATAGCGGTAGTGCCACGGCTCATAGATGATACCGGTGATATCGGTCTTTCCGTTGGGGTAGCGGTGGATGAAGCCGTACCGCCAGGAATTGGCCATGAGCCACTTCTGGGTCTCCGTGCTCTCCTGAGCAGAGGTCAGGTCCTGCATATTGGCGTCCACCAGGTCCACCGCCAGGCCCAGCTGATGCTCGCTGGTGCCGGGGATGGCCACGGCCTTGGCCGCCTCGGTTTTGGCCTCCTCTTCGCTCATGCCGCTGCTGATGAGCCGCTGCACCTTGTTGTCGTACAGGCTCTGCTGCGTCTCCTGCGTGCGGTAACTGGAGCAGTTGACCGGGCTGTAGCCCGCCGCCTTGCAGGCGTTGATCATCTCCATATACGCCTCATAGCAGCGGCTGTCCACCCGGTGGCCGTCATCCAGTGTCACCAGGTCCACCGTCCAGTCATCGGGCAGGGGGTTCCAGGGGTTCACCAGCGTCAGCAACTCGTCGTCCACGATGACGTTATCCGGCGTCGTAGTGTCGCCTACATTGTCCACAGGCTGATTCGTGTTCTGGGCGTCGTCCGCCGGAGCATCGTCCTTTTTGCAGCCCTTGATGATGAATATCGCACCCACGATGATGCCGGCCAGCAGCACGGCGGCGATGATGCGGTTCCGCATGGCCTCCCGGTAGCGCTTCTGCCGGCGGCGTTCTCTTTCGTAATCCATTCTGTTACCTCAATTCCTCGGGGTATGCCCCCGTCTCGTGCAGTTTGATAAGCTCCCGTGCCACACGGGCCCGGTCCTCATGATACGTCATGCCGAACCAGCGGTCCGCCGACTTCAGCACGCTGACACGCAACTCTCCCGCCGCCAGCATGTCGCCCACCATGGTGGGCAGCAGGCACTCGGCTTTCACCGACTGCCCCGCCTTGCTGCGGAGGAAGTCGTGGAAATACGTCTCCAACGCGTCGAAGACGGAGGGGGCAAAGCCCCAGAAGTTCATGGACACCACCGTGTCGCCGTCCAGCACCGCTCCGGTATCCTCGTCCCGGATGACGCCGTCCGGCAGCAGGGCGATCTTCAGCGTCTCGCGGATGTCGCTGAGATACCCGTCCTTCACATGGCACACACCCCGGGACACGGTGCCGTGGGCAGTGACGGTGTTCTTCAGCAGATAGCCCACCATGGCGGCAGCACCCGCCTTCGGCAGGCGCTGCAGCTCCGCATATATGGTGCGGTAAGCGTCCGCGCCGTAGAAATCGTCGGCGTTGATGACGCAGAAGGGCTCGTGTACGATATCGCGGGTACACAGCACCGCGTGGGCCGTGCCGAAGGGCTTTGTCCGCCCCGCCGGCTTTGTATACCACGCCGGCAGTGTCGTGTCGTCCTGATAGGCGTAACAAACCTCCACGGCCCGCCCGTCCGCCGTGTGCAGCCGGGACGCCATATTGCCGCACAGGCGCTCCATCAGCTCCCGCATATCCGGCTTGATGATGAACACGACCTTGTCAAAGCCCGCCCGCACCGCGTCGTACACACCATACTCCATCAGTATCTCTCCGTGGGGCCCCACGCCGTCGGTCTGCTTGCTGCCGCCGTAGCGGGAACCGATCCCCGCCGCCATGATGACCAGCGCTGCGTGCATAGTCTTTCCTCCTTGATTTTTCATAGCTACCATCATACCACGGATGGCAAAAAAAACAAGCGCATTTCAAGCGTCTTAATAGAAAGTTAAGGCATTTGGAAGAAAATACCCGGGAACTACTGGATTTTTCCTTTTCCGCCGTGTATAATGATTTTTTGCGGCCAGCTGCCGCGTGAGATGAGAGAAATAGAGTCATAAGGAGAGAACCGCCATGTCCGCCACGCAAAAAGTCATGGGCCATGTGTACGCCATTTTCACCATTCTGGTGTGGGGCAGCTGCTTCGTGCTGACCAAGCAGATGCTCACCGCCTATACCGCTATCCAGATCATCCCCCTGCGGATGGGCCTGGCCTATATCACGCTGTGGGCGCTGCGGCCCAAGACTCTGAAGCTCCCCTGGAGGGACGAGCTGATGTTCATCCTCATCGGCGTTACCGGCGGCAGCTTCTACTTCTTCCTGCAGAATACAGCGCTGACCTACACCTTCGCCGCCAATGTCAGCATCATCATCGCCCTGTCCCCCATCCTGACGGTCATTTTGGCCCAGCTGTTCTCCCGCAATGGTGAGCGCCTGGGCAAGTTCGTGTACATCGGCGCGGTCATCGCCATCGCCGGTGTGGTGCTGGTGGTGCTCAACGGCCAGCTGACCTTCCACCTGAACCCTCTGGGCGACCTGATCGCCCTGGCCGCCGCCCTCATGTGGGCCGTGTACTCCATCCTTATCAAGAAATACACCGAGCAGTATGACAACTTCCTGGTCACCCGCCGCGTCATGCTGTGGGCCTTCATCACCGCCGTACCGCTGATGCTGCTGACGGACGGTATGCCTGATCTCACACCCCTGTTCACCCAGACCAACGTCCTGCTGAGCTGGCTGTTCCTGGGCGTGTTCGGCAACGCCGTGTGCTTCGCCATCTGGAACATCGCCTTCCAGCGGCTGGGCGTGGTCATCACCAACAACTATCTGTACGCCTCCCCCTTCGTGACGCTGGTGGTGGGCTACCTGCTGCTGGACGAGCAGATCACGCTGATGAGCGTCATCGGTGCGGTGCTGATCACCGTGGGCGTCATCGTGGCACTGAAGAAGCCCAAGGAGACCGCCTGACCTCCCGTACATACAAAAACCGTGCGCCGCACAGCCGCGCACGGTTTTCTTGTTGCTTTTCTCCCCGTTTTTGGTATACTTACAGTAGGTACAACACCGTAAAGGAGGGCTCCCCATGCGACAGATATGGACATCCCGCAAGGTCTGGCTTCCCATTCTGCTGCTGTTCACCGCCGTATTCATTTTCGCCTGCTGGGACAGGGGCGTGTCCATCGACTACGACGGCACCGGCCTGTACCATGCCAGCCCGCTCGATTCTGCCATCGAGACCGTTCCCGTTTCCTTCCACGGCCAGCTGCGCAAGAACGTTTACACCGGCAGCTGCGACATACCCGGTGTGCTCCAGTGTGACGACCTCTGCGTCGTCTTCCGCGGCGACGAGAGTACCGATGTCTACTGCCGCGACCAAGCCTACTCCGAACCCACGCCCATCCACAGCATCACCCTTTACCGGGTGCAGCGCTGCGCCGAGATCCGCCTGTGGAGCGAATATACCGTGGAGGGAGACCGCGTCCTCGCCACCTTTGACCCCCTCATGCACCCCACCCTCACCGTCACCGAGTGAGACAGTCCCCCATAACGCACCGCATCCCCCGGCACATGCCGGGGGATGCGTTTTTTCTGTTTATCTTTTTCCCAACCGGCTGAAGCCCCAGAAGGTCAGCGGCCAGACACACCCGGCGAACAGCACCACCAACAGGTAGCGGATGCCTCCGGCGATGGCGGCGTTGCCGCCCAGCAGGGCGATCAGCGGCGCTTTCAGCCCGGAGCGTATCGCCAGCAGACAGCCAAAGCCCACTGCCAGCTTGATGAGCTGCGCCCACCACACCGCCTGTGTCTCGAACCGTATGTGCTTCCGGTCGGCAATGTTGGACACCAGCATGCCCACCGTGGCGCCCAGCAGCTTCCAGCCGTTCTCCAAAGCACTGAGGTAGTTGACGGTGTCCTCGGCAGCGGCACCCGTATCGCCCCGCAGGTACAGATACCCCACGAAGGCCCCGCTGCACACCACCATAGCCAGTATGGTGTACGTCAGCACCACCGGCCGCCGGTCGGCCTCCTCCATCAGCGGATAGACCACCAGCACCAGCACCGCCGCGATCAGGAACGACACGCCCACATCCAGCGGCGTGTGGACACCCAGATACATCCGGCTGAACGCGATGAGCACCGTCAGCACGACCAGCACCACCCGCAGCCAGCCGCGGCGAATATACCGGGCGATGCCGCCATAGGTGGCCACGGCGTTCTGTGTGTGACCGCTGGGGAAGGAATACCCCGTGGCCTCCGCCCGGGCAGACTCCACAATGGTGAAATCCGGGTCCTTTATCCACGGCCGGGGCACGCAGCAGAGTATTTTCAGGAATTGATTGATGACCGTGCCGAAGAACCCCACGATCATCAGGTAATAGCCCTCGCGCTTGCTGACGCACCAGAACACCGTCACGGCGATGACCATGAAGAACAGCTCGCCGCCCAGCAGCGTGATGACCGACATGATCTTATCCAGCGCAGGCGTGCGGATGCTCTCCAGCGCGTACAAAACTCCCATAAAGTCTCCCTCCTTTATGTTCTTCCGCTATTCTACTACACTTTTCTCCGCCGTGCAAGTGCAAGCGTTGACTGCCCCGCGGCAGCGTGCTATACTGTGGAAAAATGCAAGGAGGCCCCGCCATGAAGCCTGAAGAGCTGCTCTCCGTCCTGCATACCGCCAACCGTCTGAAGGACACCACCCGCCACTGCTGGACGCCTGGGAACCGCCACGAGAGCGTGGCCGACCACAGCTGGCGGCTGGCGCTGACGGCTTTCTTTCTTCGGGACGAGTTCCCGGAGACGGATATGGACAAGGTCATTAAAATGTGCCTGATCCACGACCTGGGCGAGTGCTTTACCGGCGACATCCCCAGCTTTCTCAAGACCGACGCCGACACAGCGAAGGAGGACGCCCTTCTGATCCAATGGGTGGAGACGCTGCCCCAGCCTTACCGTGCGGAGATGGCCGCCCTGTACGCGGAGATGGACGCACTGGAGACGCCGGAGGCCAAGCTCTATAAGGCGCTGGACAAGCTGGAGGCCGTCATCGCCCACAACGAGTCCCCCATCTCCTCCTGGCTGCCCCGGGAGTACGACCTGAACCTGACCTACGCCGACGAACACGTGGCATTCTCCCCATACCTCACGGCGCTTCGCGCCGCCATCCGGCGGGAGACGGAGGCAAAGATAGAAAAAGGCGAATAAAAAGCTTCCCGGCATTTGCCGGGAAGCTTTTTATTCACCCGCTGCCGCCAGCAGCGCATCGGACAGCCTCGCGTACTCCTCCAGGCTCAGGGCCTCGCCACGCACGGTGGGGGACAGGCCGCAGCCGGCGACGATGGCCGCCAGCTGCTCCTTAGGCAGCTGCCAGCCGGTCTGCAGGCTGTTCACCAGCGTCTTGCGCCGCAGGGCAAAGCCCGCGCGCACCGTCCGCCAGAAGGCCTCCTCGCTCCGCACCTGTACCGGCGGGGCCTTTCTTGTAACGCAGCGCACCACGGCGGATGTCACCTTGGGCGGCGGCATGAAGCAGCTGTTGGGCACCTCGAACAGCAGTTCCGGCACGGTGTAGTACTGCATCAGCAGGGAAAACGCGCCGTAATCCGCCGTGCCCGGCTTCGCGCAGATCCGCAGGGCTACCTCTTTTTGAATGAGCACCGTCAGCTGCCGGAAACACCCGGCCCGGACACAGGCCGTGAGAAACGGTGTGGTGATGTTGTAGGGCAGGTTGGCGCACAGCACCGCCGGCAAGCCCGGAACCTTCTCCGCCGTCACCGCCGCCAGGTCCAGCTGCATCACGTCGCCCTCGATCAGGGTGAAGTTGTCATAGTCCGCCATGGTCTCCGCCAGCACCGGCGGCAGGCGCTTGTCCAACTCCACCGAAACCACCTTTTCCGCCCGCCGGGCCAGCTGCACCGTCAGTGCGCCGATGCCGGGGCCTACCTCCAGTACGCCGCAGCCAGGAACGCAGCCCGCCGCGGCGATATCCTCCGCCACGTCACCCCGGATGAGAAAGTTCTGTCCCAGCGCCTTGGCAAAGTGAAAGCCGTGCCGCACCAGCAGCGCCTGTATATCGTTCCGATCGCACAGATCCATCGTGTTTCTCCTTCACTGCATATTGCCGCCATTGTACCACCTTTTCCCCACCCGCGCAACGAAAAGCCGGAAAAAGTTTGTCTTTCTCCGTGCCGCGTCCCCTAAAACTTGACAAAATTGGAAGATAGTGCTATACTCCACGGGTATTGCTAATCGGTAACAAAAGTTACAAATTGTTTCAATTTTTATTGTCCGCCCTGTTTGAACACCTCCCGGGGCGGCTATACTGCGAGGTACTATGGAACAAACAGTCGTCACACAACCGAAGCGCTTGCAGCCGAAAAAGCCGCGGCGCCGCATCACGCCGACCACGGTGTGCCAGGCAATCCACGATGTGCCCTACATCGTGGCTCGGGCCCTGATCCGCGCCGTGCGCGCAGTGGGCCACTGCTTTGCCTGGACCTGGGACGCCATCGCTTCCGACGTCAGGGCCAACTGGCGCGCCTTCTGCTGCGGACGGCTGGTGACCGGCTGCCGTGACGCCCTGCGTTCCCCGGCCCTGCGGGAGGTGCACCACATCATGCGCGATCATCCCTCTATCCGCGCCATCACCATGATCGCCGTCACGGCGGTGATCTTCGCCGCTGCCGTTATGGCGGAGCCGGTACGCACCATGGACGCCATCTGCATCGTGGTGGACGGCGACGGTCCCCACGTACTGGACGAGCGCAGCGAGGAGCGCACCTATGACGATCTGCTGCTGCGCCGCAGCCTGGGCGACAAGTCCATGCAGCTGCTGCTGGAGCCGGGCCGCACCGTCACCATCACCCACGGCGACGACACACACACCCTCACCACCGAGGCCGAGCGCCTGTCCTCCCTGCTGCGGCGCAGCGGCATCCGTCTGGGTGAGGACGAGATGGTGGAGCTGAATGTCGCCGGCGAGGACCCCGCCATCCGCATCAGCGATACGCTGACCTACCAGCACTATGTCACTGTGGAGACGGACTACAAGATCCTTCGCTCACCGGATCCCCTGATGGACAAGGGCACCGAGGAGATCATCCGCAAGGGTATCCCCGGCCAGATCGTGGAGACGTATGAGGACACTGTGGTCAGCGGTGAGGTAGTATCTACCAAGTATATCGGTGCCAGCCACGACACCTCACACGCGGAGCTGGTGCGCTACGGCACCCGCGTCTACGAGGTGGAGGAGGGCGACACCATCGAAAAAGACTTCCCCAACGAGGTGGGCGAGGGCGGCTACCTGCTGTTCGCCTCCGGCGACACCATGACCTATAACAAGGTGATGCTCTGCTCCTCCACCGCCTACTACAGCGGCGGCGACGGCGGCGCTGCCTGGACCACGGCGGTGGGTGCCGCGGTGGGCGTGGGCACCGTGGCCGTAGACCCCAAGGTGATCCCCTACTACACCAAAATGTTCATCCAGACCACCAACGGCCGCCGTGTCTACGGCATGGGCACCGCCCTGGACTGCGGTGGCGCCATCAAGGGCAACATCGTGGACCTGTGGTTCCCCACCAAGGCGGACTGCTACTCCTGGGGCCGCCGCAACGTCACCGTGTATATTCTGGATAAAAAGGCAAGCTAAGAGCATGGCCCCGGCGGGGCCATGCTCTTTCTTTACCCGCAGCCCCCGGTGTGAGCCGGGGGGCTGCTTTTTTATTCTCCGTAGTGCACGTGCAGCAGCGCGTGACACTTTTCCTCGCCGTACTCCCTGAGTAAAGACGTGACGATGGGGTTTTTCTCCGCCCGCTTGAACATAGCGGAGGCATCGGCGGCATACAGTCCCTCGCCCCGCTTCTTCTTCACGTTGCTCAGCCCATAGGGCTGTCCCGCGCCGCCCACGCAGCCGCCCTGACAGGTCATGACCTCTATCAGGTGGTAGAAGCACTTGCCCGCTTCGATATCCGCGATCAGCTCCTTGGCGTGGATCAGCCCGTTGACCACGGCGATACGCAGCTCCTGCCCGTCCACGTTCAGTTCCACATGGCGGATGGCGCCGTCGCCCCGCAGGTCGGTGACACGGACGGCCCGCAGCGCATTCTTGCTCTTGTCCGGCAGGCAGTGACGCACCACCGCCTCGGCCACACCGCCGGTGACGCCGTAGATCACCGCCGCGCCGCTGCCCAAACCGAAGGGCAGGTCCGGGGACTCCAGCTCCAGCTCGTCCAGCTGCACGCCCGTCTCACGCATCATGTCCACCAGCTCCCGGGTAGTCAGCACCAGATCCACATCCGGCCGACCGTTATGGACGAACTCCGGCCGCGCCGCCTCCATCTTCTTGGCAGTGCAGGGCATAATGGCGATGTTGTAGGTAGTCCGCCCGTCGGCGGCATCTTTTTCGGCGTATTTGTCACGGATGACCGCCGCGAACATCTCCATGGGCGATTTGCAGGTGGAGATATGCTTCAGATACTTGAGGTCGTTGAACTCCAGATACCGCACCCAGGCGGGACAGCAGCTGGTGAACATGGGGAACGGCCCGCCGTTTTTCAGCCGCTGCAAAAACTCCTCCGCCTCCAGTATGGTGGTCATATCCGCGCCGAAGTTGGTGTCGTACACCTCGTCCACACCCATGAGCTTCAGCGCCGTGGTCATCTTGTCAATGACGTTCACGCCTGCCGGGATGCCAAAGGCCTCACCCACCGCCACACGGACGGCCGGCGCGATCTGCACCACCACACGCTTCTTCGGGTCGTGGATGGCCGCCCACGCGGTGCCGATCTGATCGTTGACGGTGATAGCGCCGGTGGTGCACACGGCGGCGCACTGGCCGCAGCCCACGCACTTCGTCTCGCCCAGCTTTTTGTCAAAGGCCGGCATCACCTGCAGCTCGCTGCCCCGGAAGGCAAAGTTCAGAATGCCCTGTCCCTGCAGCTCCTCGCACACCCGCACACAGTCGCCGCACAGGATGCACTTGTTGGGGTCCCGGAACACCGCGTAGCTGGTGTAATCCTTCTCGTACCGGGGCTTGTTGTTGGGGAAACGGATATGCCGCACGCCAAAGCGCTGGGCCAGCTCCTGCAATCGGCAGTTGCCGCTTTTGGCACAGGTAGTGCAGGAGCAGTCATGGGCCGCCAGCAGCAGCTCCAGTATCATCCGCCGGTGCCTCAGCAGCCGGGCGGTGTTGGTCCTGATCTCCATGCCGTCCCGGGGCTCCATGGAGCAGGAGGCGTCGATCTTCCCGGTCTTTACGTCCTCCACGATGCACATACGGCACGCGCCGTGAACGGACAGGTCGGAGTAATAGCAGAACGTGGGGATGTCGATACCCGCCTTGCGGATGACCGCCAGCACGTTGCGCTCGCCGTCAAAGGGCACCCGCTGCCCGTCGATGACCATAATTCCCTTTGCCATGGCTCACTCCTCCTCAATGGCGTCGATCGCGCCGAAGGGGCACGCGCCCCAGCAAGCGCCGCAGTGGATGCACTTCTCGTTGTCAATGACGTAGGGCATACGGGGCTGCCCGGAGATGGCCTCCATGGGACAGTTCCGCGCGCACTTGCCGCAGCCCTTGCACAGCTCCGGTTTGATCTCCAACCGGCGTTTGCGCCCGTTGCAGATGGGACAGTGGTGATCCACCACATGGCGCAGATAATCCTGCCGGAAGTTCCGCAGGGTGGACATCACCGGCTTGCAGGCCGTCTGCCCCAGGCCGCACAGGGCCGTGTCCGTGATGGTATCGCTAAGAGACTCCAGCAGATCCAGATCGGCCAGACTCCCCTCGTTATTGATGATGCGCTCCAGCGTCTCCAGCATACGCTTTGTGCCCTCCCGGCAGGGGGTGCACTTGCCGCAGCTCTCGTTCTGGGTAAAGTGCATAAAGAACCGTGCCACCTCCACCATGCAGGTGTCCTCGTCCATGACCACCAGGCCGCCGGAGCCGATAATGGCCCCCAGCTTCTTCAGCGAGTCGAAGTCCATAGGGTAGTCCAGATGCTCCTCGGTCAGACATCCGCCGGAAGGCCCGCCGATCTGCACGGCCTTGAACTTCTTTCCGTTCGGTATGCCGCCGCCGATGTCGAAGATGATCTCCCGCAGGGTGGCGCCCATAGGCACCTCCACCAGTCCCGTATTCACCACGTTGCCCGTCAAAGCAAATGTCTTGGTGCCGGCGCTGCCCTCGGTGCCGATGCCCCGATACCACGCCGCGCCCTTGTTGATGATGTTCGGCACGTTGGCGAACGTCTCCACATTGTTCAGCACCGTGGGCTTTCCCCACAGTCCCTGGTCTACCGTCCGGGGCGGCTTTACCCGGGGCATACCCCGCTTGCCCTCGATAGAGGCGGTCAGGGCGCTGCCCTCACCGCAGACGAAAGCACCGGCGCCGCGGTTGATGTGGATATGGAAGCTGAACCCGCTGCCCATGATGTCGTCGCCCAGCAGTCCGGCCGCCGCAGCCTTGTCGATGGCCACCTGCAAACGCTTCACCGCCAGCGGATACTCGGCGCGGACGTAGATATAGCCCTCGTGCGCGCCGGTGGCGACGCCGGCGATCATCATGCCCTCCAGCACGGAATGGGGATTGCCCTCCATGATGGAGCGGTCCATGAAAGCGCCCGGGTCACCCTCGTCGCCGTTGCAGACGATGTACTTCACCGGTTCCTCTATGTGCCGGCGCACGCTTTCCCACTTGTGTCCGGCGGGAAACCCGCCGCCGCCCCGGCCCCGCAGCCCGGAGTTGGAGATCTCCTGACAGATGTCCGCGCCGGTCATGTCGAACAACGCCTTTTCAAAGGCGATGTACCCGCCCTTGGCAATGTATTCCTCCAGATTTTCCGCGTCACTGGTGCCGCAGCTGGCCAGCACCACCCGGTGCTGCTTCTTGTAAAAGGGGATATCCTCCTGCCGGGAATAGGACACACCGTCCTGGTGATAGGTCAGCCGTTCGATGACCTCGCCGCCCAGCAGCGTTCTCTCCACGATCTCGCGGCAATCCTCCGGCTTCACGCGGACATACATCACACCCAGCGGCTCGATATGCACCAGCGGTCCCATCTCGCAGAAGCCGTGGCAGCCACTCATCTTGATGTGCAGGCTCTTCTCCGCGTCGCCGTGGTGGGTCAGGCCCACATACACCTGCAGTCCCCACTGGGCGCACTCCTCCCGCAGGTTCTCATACACCTTCATGGACCCGCTGGCGATACAGCCCGTACCGGCACAGATCAGCACGTTCAGGGATGATCTGCTCCGTTCCAGCGCCTCCGCCGCCTGCTGGTGCATGGCGCGGAAGCCCTCCCGTGTCAGCTTGCTCATTCCGCCGCCTCCTTTCCGCGAATGGCCTCCAACTCCGCCAGCGCCGTCTCCGGCGTCATCTTGGCGTACACCTCGCCGTCAACCGTCATCACCGGCGCCAGACCGCAGGCACCCAGACAGGCCACCGTCTCCAGCGTAAATACGCCGTCGGCGCTGGTCCTGCGCTTGCCGTCCAGCTTCAGGTACTCATAGATCGCGTCGTAGATAGGCCCGGACTTTCGCACATGACAGGCCGTGCCGTCACAGACCTTGATGATGTGCTTTCCTTTGGGTTCCAGCGAGAAATTCTCATAAAACGTGGCCACGCTGTACACCCGTGAGACGCTGATGTGCAGCATATCCGCCACCAGTTCCATATTCTCTTGGCTCAGGTAGTTCTCCGACGCCTGTATCTCCTGCAAAATGGCGATGAGCTTCGCGCTGTCGCAGTCGTGGGCCCGGACGATGGCCACCGTTTTCTCCTGTTCCGATCTCATGCTCTCTCCTCCTAAAACGTGTTGAACGCCGTGTCGCTTAGCCTGTTAATTTTCTAACACTCCACCCGTACTGTACCATAGGCCCGCCCGCCTTGCAACAGCAAAAGAGGGGAAATTCTCGCCGTGCGAACTTTTCTCCACCCTGCACAAAAACGTCCCCGCTTTTTTGCCTTAAACGGCAAAAAGCAAGGGGGCATAACTTTTTTTCATGGCTTCGACAGCATAAGTGCCCCCCGCAGGCCCATGGGCCTGCGGGGGGCACTCTCTGTTTACATGATGCCGGACTTTTCCTTACTGGCGGCGATAGCCGCGTTCAGTCTTCGGGCCGGATAATATACCAGCAGGCCGAACACCGTGAACAGCGCGCACATGCCCAGCAGCACCAGCGCGCAGCGCAGGTATGTGTCGCCGTACATACCGCCCACCGTCTCCCGGATCATATCCATGCCGTAGTGGAAGGGCATGAAGGGATACAGAGTCTGGAACAGCTGCGGCAGCACGTGCACCGGGTACGAACCGCCGGACCCGGCCACCTGAATGACCATGATAACGACCGACAACGCCATACCCACGTTGTCCAGGGCGTACACCAGCGCGTAGTTCATGCTGGCGAAGTTCAGCGAGCACAGGCAGCAGGCCAGCACGAACAGCGCCGGCTCCGCCGTCTCCATCCCCACGAAGTACAGGCACCCAAAGGCCGTCACCAGCGCCTGGGCCATGGCCATCAGGAAGAAGGTGGCGAACCGCCCGAAATACCGCTCCACGGCCCGGCACCCGGCAAACTCCGGCTGGGTCACCGGTACCTTCAGCATCACGGCGGTCAGCAGGCTGCCCACAAACAGCGCCAGCATAACGTAGTAGGGCGACATGGCCGCGCCGTAGTCCTTGATCTCATAGATGATCTCCGTGTTCAGCTGCACCGGCGAGCTGAGGTAGTCCGCCATGCTTTCGGCATCGCTGCTCTCCATCAGCTCCGTAAAGCGCTTGAAGGCTTCGCTCTCCGTCACCCGGCGCACATCGTCCTCGATGTCCGCCAGATACGTCTCCACCGTGTTGGCCAGGGTGATGCCCGCGTCCAGCGTAGGCTGTACGGTGGTCATGGCATCGGCGTAGCTGTCCAGCGTGCCGGACACCTCCCCCAGGCTGCCGCCCACGGCGCCCAGCAGCTGCTGGACGGACCGCAGCGTGGTCTGGGCCTGTGCCCCGGTGGTGTGCAGGTATTCGTTGACCTCCTTATTGGTCTGCACCGCCGCCGCCAGCAGCTCCTGCCGCACCTGATGCAGCATATCCAGCACCGGTCCCTGCAGGGCCGACGGCTCCAGCGTATCCACCAGCGCGTCCAGCGCCTCCAGATCGGCGATAGCCGTCTCCAGCTGCGCCTTCACGGCCTCGTCCTCGGCGGCCGCCAGCTGGTCCTCCAGCGCGGCGATGGCCGCCTGTATCTTCCGGTGCAGGTCCGCCTTCAGCGCTTCGTCGGCGGCAGAGGTATCCATACTCCGCAGGGCATCCTCGATGTCGCCCAGTACCTTATCCGTGTTGTTCAGCACCGTCAGCAGGTCGCTGTACGCCGTGTCCGCCGCGCTCAGGCCCGTGCTGATAAGCTGCACCGTGCTGCCCACCGCCGCATCAGCGTCCTCCACCGTTCCCCGTGCGTCCGCGATGGTCACGGATGCCGCGGTCAGCAGCCCGTCCGCCCCGTTCATCACGTCCTTCAGCGACAGCAGCACCTTCTGCAGCTGCGCCATCTCCTGCCGCGCACCGGTCAGCTTATCCATAATGCCGTCCGCCAGCGCCTCCGAGTCCAGCCCCATGGCCTTGAACACGGAGCCCGCCGTGGTCAGCGCCTCAGCAGCCTTGCCGATGACCGTGGTGTTGATCTGCTCCTGCACGGCGGTCTTGGCCTTGCTGGTGATCTTGGGGGCGATGGCGTTCTTCTTCTCGTTCTCGTAATACTGTATCTGCGGGTGGCGCAGATCGCCGGACAGAATACTCACAAAATCCTCGGTAAATTCCTCCGGCACGATCAACGCCGCGTAGTAGTCGCCGGACTCCACCCCGTCCAGGGCCTCCGCCCGGCTGTCCACGAACACCCAGCCCATCTGGTCGTTGCTCTCCAGTCCCTGGAGCACCAGCGCGCCGATGTTCACCTCCAGGCCCAGCACCTCGCAGCCCGCGTCCTCGCTGGCCACCGCCACGCTGATGCGGCTGGTGGACGCCGTGCCGTAGGGATCCCAGTTGGACAGGATGTTGAACCAGGCGTACAGACACGGCACCAGGCACAACCCCAGCAGCACCACCACCGCCACCACACTGGCCGTCAGCCGCCGCCAGTCGGCGCGAAAGATTTTCCAGATGTTCTTCATCGGTCCACCTGCCCTTCCCGGCCCTCCGCCGCACCGCGCCGCAGGTCATCGGACAGCCCCTGTATCGCCCGGGTCAGCGCGTCCAGATCGGACGCCAGCTTCTCCGGGTCGTCCAGCAGCCGTTCCAGCACCCGCGCGCCGCTGTATACCGGCGCGGCAGGCGTCGGCGCGCTGTCTACCTGCGGCGCTCCGCCGTGCACCTCCCGCAGTATCTCGTCCACGGAATATGTCTCCGGCTCCGGCGCTTCCGGCGCCTTTGTGACCGGCGTCTCCTCCGCAGGTGCCGGGGATATCTCCTCTGCCGCCGGCGTCTCCTCCGGCGCAGGTGCCGCTTCCGCCGCCGTTGCCTCCGTCTCCGGCGTCTCCTGTTCCTCCCGGGTGCCGTGGCGCAGCAGCAGACCCATCCGTGGCACCTTGGGCAGCTCCGGCAGTTCCAGCAGTGTGCCCAGACTCTCCTGCTCCATCTGGGTGATGTTCTCCAGCTTCTTTTGCAGCTCATAGTCCGCGTACTCCACGGCGATCAGATATGCCGCCACTGCGAACATGGACAGTATCCACAGCATCAGGGTGAACACCTTGTTCCCCCCCGCCAGAAACATCAGCAGCATCAATCCCAGCGTCACCGCCAGCAGCATCCGCATACCGACGCGTATCCGCCGCCGGTTGTTCCGGTGCAGGGTGCTGACCTCCTCCAGCAGGCGGTCATACAACTCCTGATAGTCCCGTTCTTTTGTCATCGGTCAACACCTCCTTTCACAGCAGCTCCGTCTCCTCCAGCTTCTCCTCCATAAAGTGGTTCAGTCCCATGAAGGGCCGCCGCACCAGCAGGCCGATCAGCAGCGCCGCCGCGGCGAACAGCAGCAGGAAGCCGATCTGCTGCCAGTAGTAATTCCCGTACATCCCGCAGATACACTCGCGCATGGCGTCGATGGCGTAGGGGAAGGGGAAGAAGCGATAGATCTTCTGGTAAATGGCCGGCAGCAGCTCGATGGGGAACGTGCCGGATGAGCCTGCGATCTGCATGACCATGATGACCACCACAATGGCCTTGCCCACGTCGCCGAAGGACAGCGCCAGCGAATAGATCAGCAGGCTGAATGTGAAGGCCGTCAGCGCGCCCGTGAGATACAGCATCCCCGGGTGCAGGCACTGGACCTTCAGTATGTACAGGTCGCCGGTGACGATGACCGCCGCCTGTATCTGGCTCAGCACGAAAAAGAACAAGTACCGCCCGAAGTACAGCTCCGCCGGCTTCGGGTCGATCAGGCCCTCCGTCCGGGCGTGTATCTTGATGAGGGACGACAATATCACGCCGCCCACCCAGATGGCCAGCACCGTGTAGAACGGCGTCATGGCCGAGCCGTAGTTGGCGATGGGATACACCGCGTTCACGCTGGTCTGCACCATTTCCGGGAAATACTGACCGTACACCGCCGGGTCGCCGCCCAGGATATCCACCAGCGTATCCATGTATTCGTCTGTGGTCAGCCCCTCCAGGTCGTCTATGGTGCTCTCCAGCGAGGTCAGCAGCTTCTCCGTAGCCGGCCGCAGCAGCGCCATGGTGTCGCCCACAGCGTCAGCGGTCTCCGCCAGCGCGGTCTTCATGACCTTGGCGTCTCCAGCCAGCGCAGCCATGCCCTCCATGGTGTCCGCCACCTGACCGGCCACGGTGTCCAGTTCCCTTTGCAGCGCCTTTGAAGTCACAGGGATCCTGTCCACCATCGTCCGGATGGACTTCACCAGCGCGTCGCAGTCCGCCAGCAGGTCGGCAGAATCCGGACTCTCCGCCAGTGCCCGCAGCTGCTTTGCCGTCTTGCGGCACTCCGCCGCCGTCTGCCGCGCCGCCTCCGCCTGGGTCTTGCCCGCCTCCGTGCCGGAGGCCTCCAGTCCCGCCGCCCACGTTTCCAGCGTGTCCGCCGCCTTTTCCAGCTGCGCCGCCGCATCTCGCAGCTGCTGCTGTGCCGACGGCAACTCCGGCGCGTTCCCAATGGCGCTGCTCAGCCGGTCCAGCGCCCGTTCCACCCGGGCCAGGGCCGTGTTCAGCCGCATCTGTATCTCCGCCGCCGTCTCGTGGAGCTTGGAGCCGTCCGGCAGGTTCTTGTTGATATTGGCCACGGCCGCCTCCAGCGCCGCCGCGCTGCTCTCCGACACGCCGCTGCCGCCCGCCGCCTCAAAGGCATCCATCATCCGCCCGCAGGCGTGCAGCAGGTCCTGGGCCTGGTACAGCACGCCCTTCACAGCGGCCTCCGGATCGTCGGCGGTCAGGTCCGCCGCCAGCAGATTGCTCTGCTCCATGATGCCGTCGATGACCACCTCCAGATAGTTTTCACTAATGGAGCGCTTCAGCGTCTCCACCGCCGTGTCGGTGATCTTGGTGGCCACGGCGTTCTTCTTGGCGTTTTCGTAGTAGGTGATGGCCGGCTTACCGGTCCAGTCCGTCAGCATCCGGTACATATTCCGGCTGAACTGCTTGTCGATGACCACCGCCGCGTAGTAGTCCCCGGACTCCACGCCGCCCTTGGCCTCCTCCTCGGTGTCCACGATGACCCAGTTGATGGACGTGGCCTCCCGCAGGTCGGCCACCACGTCGTCGCCCTTGTTCTCGTAGGTGCCGTCCTCATTGGTATAGCCCTCGTCCAGCGACGCCACCGCGATGGATATCCCCCCGGTGTTGCCGTAGGGGTCCCAGTTGGAGTAGATATTCAGCCAGGCGTACAGGCTGGGCAGCAGGGCGATGGCGACCACCACCACGCAGGCGAAAAAGCACTTGCTCAGCGTCCGTATATCGGTTTTGAATACCGTCCAGATATTACGCATACTGCCTCCTTACGCGCGGCACGCCGCGCTGTATATAAAACTGTTGCAAACAATAGTGTATCAGTATGTATTATACAGGAAGCCGCCATGATTTGTCCACACAAAACCCGTTTTTTGCCCAAAAATACAGAAAAGAGACGGCTCCCGCCGTCTCTTTCGTTCTACTCTTTTTCTGTATCCTCCGCCACGATGCGGTAGTAGGTATTCCCCGTCAGCTTGTACACGATGGCATACAGCACCGCGAACACCGCAAAGCTCACCGCCGTTGTGCCGATCAGCAGGCCCCGGTTGTCCAGGTTGAACAGGATCAGCAGCTTGTGGATGAACGGGAACGCGAAGCACAGGTGCACGCCCGCCAGCACCAGCGGCAGATAGAACACCGTCAGCAGCTGGCTGTTGATGCTGCGGCGTATGTCCTGCTTGGTCATGCCCACCTTCTGCATGATGTCAAAGCGGGACTGGTCCTCATAGCCCTCGGAGAGCTGCTTGTAGTACAGGATAGCCACCGCCGCGAAGATAAACACGATACTCAGCATGATGCCCAGGAAGAACAATCCGCCGTACATGCCGTAGAAGTCTGCCCGGTTGGCGGCCTTGGACTCCACGCTGACGCCCACGCCCCAGTCACTGCTGACGCTCGCCAGATACCCGTTCAGCGCGTCCTCCAGATTGGGCGTTGTTCCGTCGATGTTACCCTGCTGGTTTTCCGGCAGATCGGTGTCGAAGGCGTAGTGCCACGTGGCCGTGAGATACCACCCGTATTTCTCGCTCAGTCCGTCCTCCAGCTCCTGCACGAACTGTGTGAAGTGCGGCATGACCACCATCAGGGTCGGGGTGATATCCGCCGTGAAGGGGCCGCTCAGCGGCGGAATGTCCCGATCCATGACCCGGAACGTCCATTCCCCGTCGACGGTCAGGGTGTCGTAAGGGAAATCCGTCCGCAGCGCGGCCACATACACCTGCCCGTCGTTCAGCGTCAGGCTCTGCCCCGTGGCGGCGTTGTAGTCCTCCAGCGGCAGGAAATGCAGCTGCGTCACACGGGTGCTGTCCGCTGCGGACGCACCGGCGTTGCCCAACCGCAGATCCCCGCCGTCCGGCAGACCGCTGACGCTGATCTCACGGTATGTCGCCACATTACTGGTCTGCCCGCCGAAGTTGAAAACGGTGCTCTCCACACCCTGACGCAGCTGCTCCGCCTCCGCCTCGTCCAGCGGATGATCGCTTCTGCCGTATACCGCCACGTCCATGTCGCGGGGATACCGGGCATTCACCGCGTCCTCCTGCCCCACATACAGGCAGGTGGTGGACGAGATCATCACCAGCACCATGGTGGCCAGGATGCACACCGACGCCAGTCCCGCGCCGTTGCGCTTCATGCGGTAGGCCATGGAGGACACGGACACGAAGTGCTGGGGACGGTAGTAGTATTTTTTGTTCCTTTGCAAGCCACGGCACAGCGTCACCGACCCGCTGATGAACAGCAGATACGTGGCCGCGATCACCATAAGCACCGCCGCGAAGAACCACGTCAGCGCCGCCAGCGGCTCCCTGATGGACACCGCCAGCCAGTAGGCCCCGGCCAGCAGCACCGCCCCCGCCGCCGTCAGCACCCACTGCGCCTTGGGCGGCTTCTCGCCCACGCTCTCGCTGCGCAGCAGCCCCACCGCGCTGACGCCGTGCAGCTGCCGCAGCCCGTTCAGCAATATCAGCGTGTGGATGGCCGCAAACAACGCCGCCGCAGCCAGCAGAGACGATACGGACACCGTCAGGGTATAGGTCACGGGCACCTGCAAAAGCCGCACCATACCCAACTCCGCCAGCTTATACAGTACCATGCCCAGAAGCAGTCCCGTCCCCGTGGTCAGGCCATAGGTGATGACCGTCTCCCACAGCAGAATGCGGGCGATGTTGCCCTTGCCCATACCCAGCACATTGTACAGGCCAAACTCCCTCTCCCGGCGGCGAATGAGAAACGAGTGGGTATAGAACAGAAATATCAGCGCAAACACGGCGATGACCACCGTGCCCAGCCGCAGTATGATGGCGCTGCTGCCGCCGCCGGACATGTGCTCCAGCACCGGCGAGCCGGACAGCCCCATCAGGATGTAGAACATCAGCACCATCCCGGCGCAGCTCAGCAGATACGGCAGGTACAGCCGCCTGTTTTTTCTCATGCCCGTCCAGGCCAGCCGGGCGTATAATGTCTTTTCCCTCATGCCGGCTCACCGCCCGACTGCAGCATGGTCAGCGTGTCGGAGATGCGCTGATAGAACCTGGTGTCGTCGTCCTCGCCCCGGTACAGCTGGTGGAACACCTGGCCGTCCTTGATGAACAGCACCCGGCCCGCCCGGCTGGCGGCCTTCACGGAGTGGGTCACCATCAATATGGTCTGTCCTGCCCGGTTGATGGCGGCAAACAGCCGCAGCAGCTCGTCGGTGGAGCCGCTGTCCAGCGCACCGGTGGGCTCATCCGCCAGCAGCAGCTTCGGCTCGGTGATGATGGCCCGGGCCACCGCCGCCCGCTGCTTCTGCCCGCCGGAGACCTCATAGGGGTACTTCTTCAAAAGCTCCGTCAGTCCCAGCTCCCGGGCAATAGGCAGCAGCCGCGCCCGCATATCCTCGTAAGACATTCCCATCAGCACCAGCGGCAGATAGATGTTGTCCTCCAGCGTGAACGTATCCAGCAGGTTGAACTCCTGGAACACAAAACCCAGGTTGTCCCGGCGGAAGGCCGCCGCGTCCCTCTCCCGTATCTTGCCCAGCTCATGGCCGTCCAGCCGCACCGTACCCGCCGTGGGCTCGTCCAGCGCCGCCAGAATGTTCAACAGCGTGGTCTTGCCGCTGCCGGACTCACCCATGATAGCGACATACTCGCCCTGCTCCACGGTGAAGCTGACATTCCGCAGCGCCTCTACACGGCTGCCGCCCAGCCGCGAGGTGTATACCTTCCGCAGCCCGCTGACTTCCAAAATGCTCATAGCATGACCTCCTTTATCTTACAAGGCCATTATAGTCCGGGTCCTTCCCCTAATCCATCGCTTTGCCTTACCAAAAACGAACAACTCTGTCACCTTTCACTCCGGCAGGAAATCGCCGCGTCCCAGTGTCAGATACACCGTGGTGCCCACGCCGGGCACGGACTCGATCCGTATCTCATGCCGCAGATTGCGGCATATCCGCCGGCACAGGTACAGCCCGATGCCGCTGGACCGCCGGTCCAGCCGCCCGTTCTGCCCGGTATAGCCCATGTCAAATACCCGGGGCAGGTCCTCCGGCGCGATGCCCATGCCGCTGTCCCGGATGCACAGATCGTCCCCCTCCCGGTAGATCCGGACGGTCCCGTCCTGCCCGGTGTACTTCAGGGCATTGCTCAGCAGCTGCTCCACCACAAAGGTCAGCCACTTGCCGTCCGTCACCGTCTCCCATTCCACCGGCGTGTAGTCCAGCGCGATGCGCCGGTCAATGAACTCCCCGGCAAACCGCCGCACAGCGGCGCGCACCACATCATCCACGGCGCACGTTCGTATCACGTAGTCGCTGCCGCCCTCCTCCAACCGCAGATAGGTCAGCGCCATGTCCACGTACTGCTCCACCCGGCCCAGCTCCGTCATCAGCCGCCGGGCGGCCGGGGTGTCCTCCCCCTGCAGGGTCAGGCGCATAGCGGCGATGGGCGTCTTGATCTGGTGCACCCATGCGGTGTAATAGGCCGTCATATCCTCCCACCGGGCGGCGCGCGCCGTCTCCTGCCGGCACAGCTCCCGCCGCAGCGTCTCCACCACGGCGGCGCAGTCCGCCCCCTCCACGGTGGTCATGGCCGGCAGGTCCAGCAGCACCGCCTCGCCCGCCTCCCGCAGGCGCTTCAGCGCCTTGTGCCGCCGTGCCGCGCGGCCGTAATCCCACGCCGCAAGGCACGCCCCCAGCAGAACGCACAGCCCTGCCGGATAGCCCACCGCCGCCAGCGGCAGGCCATACAGGGCAAAGGACACGGCAAACACCCCGACAAACAGCAGAAATGCCGCCAGCATCAGCCGGCGCTCCTTCAGATATGCTTTGAGCAGCTCCATATCTCTCACTCCACGATGTACCCCACCCCGTGCCGGGTGGCGATAAAGTCCACAAGCCCCACACCTGCCAGCTTCCGCCGCAGGCGGTTCACATTGACGGTCAGCGTGTTCTCATCCACAAAGCTGTCCGTCTCCCATAGCCGCTGCATCAGCTTCTCCCGGCTGACCACCTTCCCGGCGCTCTCCATCAGGCAGGACAAAATACGGTACTCGTTCTTGGTCAGCTCCACCGTCTGCCCCTGATAGGTCAGCTTCTGGTCATCGGCGGACAGCTGCGCGCCACGCCTCTCCCGCAGCACCGCCGGCGCCGCCATATCATAGCTGCGCCGCAGCATGGCCTGTACCTTAGCCATCAGAACACCGCCGTCAAAGGGCTTGGCGATAAAATCGTCCGCGCCGAAGTTCATGGCCATGATGACGTTCATGTTATCACCGGCCGAGGACAAAAACAGGATGGGCGCACTGGTCTGCTTCCGCAGCTCCCGGCACCAGTGATAGCCGTCAAAGCACGGCAGGGCGATATCCAGTATGATGAGGTGCGGCTGAAACTCCGCCGCCTCCGCCGTCACCGCCCGAAAGTCCCGGACGCACCGGACCTCCAGTCCCCAGTTCTCCGCCAGATGCGCCACCGCCTGGGCGATGGTCCTGTCGTCCTCCACAATAAATATACGGTACATACGCTCACATCCTTTACGCTCTTCATTATACCCTCCCTCGCCTCTGTCCCGCAAGCCCTCTTACTCTTTCAATATTGTCACATTCGCTTACCGGATTTTTTCAAAAACAGGGTTGACAAATCCGCGCCGCCGTGTTATAACTGTACCAACCTACAGAGTTGGTAGTTGTATTTCAGAAATGAGGCGATCACATGACCCGCACTCTTGTTCTCCTGACCGGACGATGTTGACTCCTTTTCCCTTCATTCCACACAACAACATCTGACTATAAACGATAAAGGAGATAAACACTATGTCTAACATTTACACTTCCGCTGACCAGCTGATCGGCAAGACTCCCCTGCTGGAGCTGACCCATATCGAAAAGGCCCATGACCTCAAGGCGAAGATCGTCGCCAAGCTGGAGTACTTCAACCCCGCCGGCAGCGTCAAGGACCGTATTGCCAAGGCCATGATCGACGACGCCGAGGCCAAGGGGCTGCTGAAGCCTGGCTCCGTCATCATTGAGCCCACCTCCGGCAACACCGGTATCGGCCTGGCCTCCGTGGCCGCCGCCCGGGGCTACCGCATCATCATCGTTATGCCCGAGACCATGTCCGTGGAGCGCCGCCAGCTGATGAAGGCTTACGGCGCCGAGCTGGTGCTCACCGAGGGTGCCAAGGGCATGAAGGGTGCCATTGCCAAGGCCGACGAGTTGGCCAAGGAGATCCCCAACAGCTTCGTGGCAGGCCAGTTCGTCAATCCCGCCAACCCCAAGGCCCACTACGAGACCACCGGTCCCGAGATTTGGGCCGACACCGACGGCAAGGTGGACTTCTTCGTGGCCGGCGTGGGCACCGGCGGTACCATCACCGGCACCGGTAAGTTCCTGAAGGAAAAGAACCCCGCCGTCAAGGTAGTCGCCGTGGAGCCCAAGACCTCCGCCGTGCTGTCCACCGGCATCGCCGGCTCCCACAAGATCCAGGGCATCGGCGCGGGCTTCGTCCCCGACGTGCTGGACACGAAGATCTACGACGAGATCATCCCTGTGGACAACGACGACGCCTTTGCCGCAGGCAAGGAAATGGGTCACCGCGAGGGCGTGCTGGTGGGTATCTCCTCCGGCGCGGCACTGTGGGCCGCCATCGAGCTGGCCAAGCGTCCGGAGAACGCCGGCAAGACCATCGTGGTCCTGCTGCCCGACACCGGCGACCGCTATCTCTCCACCCCGCTGTTTGCGGACTGATACTGCGTTTTTCTTCCTTCCATTTTCTCCTCACAAACATGACGAACGGACCTCTTTTGAGGTCCGTTCGTCTTTTCTTCTGTTTCTTTCCACTTTCTTTCTATTCTCCTTCTATTTTCTTTCTACATTTTTTCTGCTTTTTTGAAACGTTTTTTGCTCCGCAGGTGTATGATAGATGAAAGGCCTTTCACCTCAACAAAAGGAGAACCCCTATGACGGACGAACAGTTCACCCCGCTGGCGGAGCGGTATATGGACACGGTGTTCCGGGTGGCATACAGCTATCTGCGCTGCCGGGACGACGCCGACGATGTGACCCAGGACGTGCTGATACAGCTGTACAAAGAGGACAAGGCGTTCGAAAGCGACGCCCATGTGAAGAATTGGCTCATTCGCGTCACGGTCAATCGCTGCAAGAACGTGCTCCGCGCCCCGTGGCACAAGGCGGAGGACATCGCCGACTATGAGAACACCCTGGTGTTCGAGCAGCCCCAATACCGGGAGCTGTTCGACGCGGTGATGTCGCTGGACAGGCGCTACCGCCTGCCGGTGCTGCTGTACTACTACGAGGGCTACCGCCAGAGGGAGATCGCCGGGCTGCTGGGCATACCGGAGGAAACGGTGCGCACCCGGCTCGCCCGCGCCAGAGACAAGCTGAAACACATTTTATCGGAGGTGCCGCAGTATGCATGACAGAGAATTATTTGAAAAAGCCTTTTCCCCGCTGCACGCCTCCCCGGACACACTGACGGAGGTTAGAAAGACCATGCGAAACGAGAAAAAGACACGCCGGGCGCTGGGCAAGAGCGCCGTGGTCGCCATCGCCGCCGCGCTGACGCTGACCGTCGCCGTGGCCAGCGGTATTGTGACCCTTATCAAGGCAGATGTATCCCCCGCCGACAAGGTGGACGACGCCACCCACCGCGCCTTCACCGATGACATCGACGCTGCCGCCCCTGTGGTGGACGACGGCAAGGGCGGCCTTGTCCCTGTCCCGGATATGGAGCGCATCCCCGGTGACGTCCAGACCACCCAGCGTCTGGTGGGCCAGTACCTCAGCAAGCTGGACGCAGAGATGACCGTGGACAGCAATACCATCAAACTGGGCACCTTCCTGATCGATGAGAACGGCCTCGGCCTGCTGACCTACTCCGTGGAGAACCCCTCCGGCGTCGGCTACACAGACGTGGGCTACGGCGAGGGCATCGACCTGCCCCTCCAGCCCACCCTGCACTTCCGCAGCCCCGACGAGGGCAATGCCCTGTTCGCCAAGTGCTACGTGGACAAGGAGACCAGCACCGACACCTGCCTGAATGTGGTGCTGTACTTCGCCGCCGGCACGTCCTTCCGGCAGGGCGACCTGCTGTACGTCACCATGCAGGACGAACTGGGGCAGCCCTACTCCATCGCCGTGCAGCCCCGCACCTACGTGCCCGTCGCCACCCTGACCTCCGGCAGCGAGACCCTGACCCTCTCCCCGCTGGGCATGAGCATCCGCAATGCCCATCCCGACCGCGAGCCCCTTGTGGACGAGCTGACCCTCCGCTATCAGGACGGCAGCGAGTTCACCGTGGAGAGCAGCAGCCGCAGCCTGATGAACTGGGTGGTGGGCTGTATGCGCGGCAGCGACGATGTCCCCTTCGCCGACAACACCTACGTGTTCGACCGTCTGGTGGATGTGGACGCCGTGAGCTCCGTCACGTTAGAAGGGCACCAGCACACCGATGGCGCCGCTGACGACACTTTCACCCGCACCTATCAGCCCTGACCGCGAAACGCAAAAAAAGAGACCGCCCTGCGGTCTCTTTTTTTGCTCATATCACGTAGTTGTCCCCGGCTGGGGCGTTCATCAGATCCGCCAGCGTGATGTGGGAGAAATAGTCCTGCGTCAGCTTGTAGAACCCCTGCCACACGCCCAGCGTCCGGCACTCCCCGGCCCGCTGGCACACCGGGGCGTCCGGCTGGAGACAGGTGACGGGCGCAAGGTCGCCCTCCGCCAGCTCCAGTATCTCCCAGAGGGTGTAGTCCTCCGGCTCCCGCGTCAGGCGGTAGCCGCCGCCGATGCCGTGGACGCTCTCCACCAGGCCGGCGGCTTTCAGGGCGGGCATGAGCCGCTCGATGTATTTCAGGGAGATGTCCTGCCGGGCGGCCACCTCCTTCATGGGTATAAAGTCCCCGCTGCGGTGCTCCGCCAGATCCAGCAGAACGCGGATGGAATAGCGACCTTTCGTGGAGATCATAGGTCTTCCTCCTGTCAGAAAATACACGGGCCATAAGATGACCCGTGTATAGTATACCACCAATCCCGTAGGTTAGGCAAGTTTAATTTTTCTTTGCGTGCCGATATGCCTGCATGCCCCACACCAGCCAGGCCGCTACCACCGCCGCCAGGACGATCCAACGCACCGTCTCCAAGGGCCAGGCCACGGCGGACAGGTCTGCATAGCGGCTGATCATAACGCTTTCCGCCGTACTGACCGTGGCCGCATAGGCAGCGGCCGGCGCCCAACACACCATGATCCGCACGACCTCCACGGCAAAGAGCAGTCCGCAGCCGCCATACAGTGCAAAACGGAATCCCCTATCCCGCACCAGCGGCTCTTTCAGCACCGCGCCGCCGACTACCAGCGCCGCCGCCAGCAGCAGCGGCAGCAGCAGCCATACCGCCTCCTGCCGCACAGTCAGCGCTGCCCAGGAAAACTGCCGCACCACACCGCCGTGCAGCGCATAGGCGGACACCAGTAGGCGCCACACCCCCAGCAGCTGTATGGCCGCGAACAGCCACAGGGCGCACAGCGGTATCAGCAGCAGGATGCGGCGGCGCAGCGTCTCTCGGCTGCGGCACACGCCCCAGCCCAGCCACAGGCACAGGGGCGACGCCAGCAGGCACAGCCACGACCAGTTGTTATAAGGGAATGCCACCCACACTGCCAACGCCATTACTGCCAGACTGTACCCGATGCGGAAGCGCAGGCTTCCCCGGCGCTCCAGATAGGCCTCCACCTCCGCCGGTGTATCGGCACAGGCCCGGGGGCGCGTCTCACCGGCCAGGATGTCGTCTGCCGTCACGCCGTACAGCGCCGCCAGCGCCGGCAGGGCGGCAATGTCCGGCAGACCCGCGCCGGACTCCCATTTGCTGACAGTTTTGTTGGACACCCCTAATATATCCGCCACCTGCTGCTGTGTCATGTCCCGCCCCCTGCGGAGTGATGCCAGATAGGTGCCTGTCTTTTCCATATCCATTGTCGCGGCCTCCTTTTTTCTTGTTGTACCCAGTATAGCATACGACGGATTTTTGTCCATCCCCCGCCCGCTGACTTTGTCTACGGAGCGTAGACAAGGCTGTTTCCACGGAAAAGTGCCCCGTTCTCCGATTTTTTTCTTGACACGGACGGTGGCCTATGGTAATATGTACAAGCTGACGATTTGAGTGGAGGGCGCACGCGGGTGTAGCACAATGGCCAGGGCACCAGCCTTCCAAGCTGGGGATGCGGGTTCGATTCCCGTCACCCGCTCCAACTTGACAGATACGCGCCAGTAGCTCAGTTGGATAGAGCAACTGCCTTCTAAGCAGTAGGCCAGGGGTTCGAGTCCCTTCTGGCGTGCCATTTCCCCTTACGGGCGTCAGCGCTTCCCGTGCGGATGTATATGGTGGGTGTAGCTCAGTTGGTTAGAGCACCGGATTGTGGTTCCGGGTGTCGAGGGTTCGAGTCCCTTTACCCACCCCACAAAAAGAAATGAGGGATCGGGAGTGTCCCGGTCCCTCATCCCTTTCCACACAGGGGTGTCGCCAAGTGGTAAGGCAAGGGACTTTGACTCCCTCATCCGCTGGTTCGAGTCCAGCCATCCCTGCCAGCTCTTTCCGGACGACACCGTCCTTACGATAACTGCATACGCTTCGTTAGCTCAGTAGGTAGAGCACCTGCCTTTTAAGCAGGGTGTCCGGGGTTCGAATCCCCGACGAGGCACCAAAAGAGGAAGATACCTTTTGGTATCTTCCTCTTTTGCTGTCTTGCCTCCGGGGAGTCGAAGTCTATACCTCCTTCCCGCAGAAAGCGCCGCAGGGCTATTTTCTCTCCGCCGCCAGCTTCAGCAGGGTCTCTTTATCGTTAGGCGTTCCGTCCAGCACGGCGTCCAGCAGATACTGCAGCGCATCACCGACCTCTCGCCCCCGCAGCCCCAGCGCCATCAGGTCGCCGCCCTTCACCGTCAGGTCCTTCAGTGAAAAGCACTGCCGCTTCGCCAGCAGTGTGTTCAGAAGATCCTCCGCCTGCTGTATATCCGCCAGACGGCAGCGATCCTCCGGGCTTTGGGCGGCGTTGTCGGCCCGTTTCACCTCCAGCAGCTGTCGAAACGTCTCCTCTCCCAGCTGCGACACGGCGCGGGCAATAGCCTTCTCCGTCCGGGCAATATCCCGGTCGTGCCAGCGCACCAGTGTCACGATGCGTTCGGCCGTGCGGTTGTCCATCCGCAGGCGGCGGCAGATATCCGCCGCCAGGTCCGCCGAGATGGCCGGGTGACCATAAAAATGCCCCACGCCCTGCTCATCCCGGGTAAAGCACGCCGGCTTGCCGATATCATGGAGCAGCATAGTCCAGCGCAGGACCACCTCCTCCGGGACGGCGGCCACTGCGTGGGCGCTGTGCCCCCACACGTCGTAGATATGATGGCGATTGTGCTGATCGAAGCCCACGCAGGGCGCGATCTCCGGCAGGAACATCGCCAGCACGTCCGGCCAGTTCAACAGCACCGGCAGCACGTGACTGCCGCACAGCAGTTTATCCATCTCTGTCAGGATACGCTCCGGCGCGATACAGCGCAGCAGCGGCGCCTTCATCCGCAATGCCGCGTCGGTCTGCGGCTCGACCGAAAATCCCAGTACGGCGGCAAAGCGCAGCGTCCGCAGGATACGCAGCGCATCCTCCTCAAAGCGTCGTTCCGGCTCTCCCACACACCGCAGGATACCCGCCTCCAGGTCCTCCCGCCCGCCATACAGATCGGTGATATGGCCGCGCAGGTCCATCGCCATGGCATTCACCGTCAGGTCACGGCGGCAGAGGTCCTCCTCCAGCCTGTCGGAGAAAAACACCTGATCCGGCCGGCGGTGGTCCGTATAGGTCCCGTCCGCCCGGAAGGTGGTCACTTCAATGTGCATCTCCCCCGCCCGGACCGTGACCGTCCCGTGCTTCAGCCCGGTTGGGATGGCATAGCCGTCAAACAGTGCAAGCACCTGCTCCGGCCGCGCGGCGGTGGTCACGTCCCAATCTCCCGGCGTGCGGCCCAGCAGCGTGTCCCGCACGCAGCCGCCCACGGCATAGGCGGCGAAGCCCGCATCCTCCAGCCGTTCCAGCACATATTGCACCGCCTGCGGCAGCATGGCTCCGCCTCCCCTCACGTTTTTTCATCCTCCGCCGCCAAATACCGGCAAAAAAGCCGGTTGCATGGGCGGAGTCGTTGTATTATAATAGTACAGTAATTTTTCTGTTCCTGTCAAGGAGGCAGCAAATATGTTTCATCCTACTGAGGACTTTCACAAGTATATCCACCCCGGCAAGCGCGTACACCTTGCCGGCATCGGCGGCGTGAGTATGTGCGCGCTGGCGGAGGTATTGCAGGGCATGGGCGTGACGGTGCAGGGCTCGGACATGAGCGAGAGCGACACGGTGAAGCACCTGCGCTCTGTGGGGATCCCCGTGGCCATCGGCCACTCGGCGGAGAACCTGAAAAACTGCGACGCGGTCATCCGTACCGCCGCCATTCACGACAGCAATCCCGAGATCGCCGGCGCCGTGGCCCGGGGCATCCCGGTTTATGAGCGCGCCCAGGCCTGGGGCGCCATCATGCAGGGCTACCGCAACGCCCTGTGCGTCTCCGGCACCCACGGGAAGACCACCACCACCTCCATGGCCACCCACATCTTCATGGCGGCCCAGGCAGACCCCACGGTGATGATCGGCGGCACGCTGCCGCTGCTGCACTCCGGCTATCGGGTGGGCAGGGGCGACACCATCATTCTGGAGAGCTGTGAATACTGCAACTCCTTCCTGAACTTCTTTCCCACCGTGGCGGTGATCCTTAACGTCCACGCCGATCATCTGGACTTCTTCAAGGACCTGGCCGATATCGAGCACGCCTTCCACGACTTTGCCGCCCTGGTGCCGGAGCGCGGCTTTATCATCGCCAACGCTGACGACGAGGGCGCCCGCGAGGCCGTCAAGGGCCTGACACATCCGGTGTTCACCTTCAGTGTCAAAGACCGCAGCGCCGACTGCTATGCCGACAACGTCTCCTTCTTTGACGGCTACGGCGACTTCGACGTGGTCATCAACGGCCTGACCTACACCCATGTGTCCCTGCACGTCCCCGGCGCCCACAATATTTCCAACGCCCTGGCGGCGGCCAGCGCCGCCTATGTTCTCGGCCTTCCCGGCGAGGCGGTAACGGCGGGTCTGGCGTCCTTCACCGGCGCCGGACGGCGCTTCGAGCACAAGGGCACCTTCCGCGGCGCGGAGGTCTATGACGACTATGCCCATCATCCCGACGAGGTGCGGGCGCTGCTGAGTGCCGCGCAGGCGCTGCCCCACGAACGGCTCATCCTGGCCTTCCAGCCCCACACCTACACCCGTACCGCCGCGCTGTTCGATGATTTTGTGGAAGTACTGCGCCTGCCGGACCGCGTAGTGCTGGCGGAGATCTATGCCGCCCGGGAAAAGAACGACATCGGCATCTCCTCCCGGGACCTGGCCGCCCGCATCCCCGGCGCCGTCTACTGCGCCACGCTGGAGCAGACGGCGGACGAGCTGGAAAAGCTGGCCCAGCCCGGCGATATGATCATCACCGTGGGCGCAGGCGACATCTACCGCGCCGGAGAGATGCTGCTGAAACGAGGTGACGCACAGTGACCATCACCCCCGTATCCCATAACACCCGTCCGGAGAGCCAGCTGCTGCCACAGGAGGCCGCAGCCTTCGACCTGCTGGACAAGCTGGGTATCGAATACGACCGCGTCAGCCATGACGCCGCCTTCAACATGGAGCTGTGCGCCGAGGTCAGCCGCGTACTGGACGTGTCCGTATGCAAGAACCTGTTTCTGTGCAACCGGCAGAAAACCGCGTTCTATCTGCTGTGTATGCCGCCGGACAAGCCCTTCCACACTAAGGACCTCAGCGCGCAGATCGGCTCCTCCCGCTTGAGCTTCGCCCCGGAGGAGAGCCTGTGGGAGCTGCTGCGCTGCCACCCGGGCTCCGCCACCATTCTGGGGCTGGCCAACGATACGGAGCACCGGGTCCAGCTGCTCATCGACCGCGAGGTCTATGACGCGCCCTTTTTCTCCTGCCACCCGTGCATCTGCACCAGTACACTGAAGCTGAAGACCGCCGACGTGCTGGAAAAGCTGCTGCCCCACACCGGCCACACGCCTGTTATCGTTGATTTGTGAGAAATACTGCCTGCCCTTCCCAGCAGGCAGTATTTTTTCATATATATCACAAAAAGTCCTTGCGCTTGGAAACGTTTTCGGTTATACTTACCGTATTCCCACCGTCAGGCGGCACTCCACTTCATGCCGCCGGACGGCAAAAGATAAGGAGGAATACCCGCTGTGGCTGGCGGTGCGGCAGTGTGGAGACCTGTCGTAAGGCACCGAGGGCAATGCCCGTGCGAGGCCGTCTTTTGCGGAGGCAGGACGGTTACAGCCAAGACGTATGGCAAAGGTCATTCTGAAGGACCTGAAGAAGGTCTACCCCAACACCGAGAAGAAAAAGAAGGTCAAGAAGGGCGAGGAGCCCCAGGAAAAGAAGAGCAATCTTCAGATCACCGATGAGGGCGTTGTGGCTGTCCAGCAGTTCAGTCTGGAGATCGCCGACAAGGAGTTCATCGTGCTGGTGGGCCCCTCCGGCTGCGGCAAGTCCACCACCCTGCGTATGATCGCCGGTTTGGAGGACATCACCTCCGGCGAGCTGTGGATCGGCGACAAGCTGATGAACGACGTGGAGCCCAAGGATCGGGACATCGCCATGGTGTTCCAGAACTACGCCCTGTACCCCCACATGACCGTGTATGAGAACATGGCCTTCTCCCTGAAGCTGAAGAAGGTCCCCAAGGACGAGATCGACCGCAAGGTGCGGCAGGCGGCGGAAATTCTGGACATCACCCAGTACCTCGACCGCAAGCCCAAGGCCCTGTCCGGCGGCCAGCGCCAGCGGGTGGCCATCGGCCGCGCCATTGTCCGCGACCCCGCCGTGTTCCTGATGGACGAGCCCCTGTCCAACCTGGACGCCAAGCTCCGCAACCAGATGCGCGCCGAGATCATCAAGCTGCGCCAGCGGATCAACACCACGTTTATCTACGTCACCCATGACCAGACCGAGGCCATGACCCTGGGCGACCGCATCGTCATCATGAAGGATGGCTTCATCCAGCAGATCGGCACGCCCCAGGAGGTCTTTGACCACCCGGCCAATCTGTTCGTGGCCGGCTTTATCGGCACGCCCCAGATGAACTTCTTTGACGCGAAGCTGGTGAAGAACAGCGACGGCAAATACGCCGTGGCTATCGACGGCATCAACGTGGAACTGGCCGAGGATAAGCAGGCCCGGCTCAGCGCTAAAAATGTACCGGAACAGGACGTGACGCTGGGCGTTCGCCCCGATCACATCATGCTCTGCGCCGACGGCGTCAAGGGTACCGTGGATGTCAGTGAGCTGATGGGCTCCTCTGTGCATCTGCACATCTCCACCCACGACCATGACGTGGTGGTCATCGTCCCCACCAACGGCAACGCCGCCCACTTCCCCATGGGCAGTGAGGTCAACATGATCTTCGGCGGCAATGTGGCCCATGTGTTCAGCAAGGAGACGGAAAAGAATCTGGAGTGGTAACACCCTCATATAGAAGGACAGCGCCCCGCATGGGGCGCTGTCCTTTCGTTTGTAGGGGCCGGTGTCCTGCCGTGGAGCGCATGGAACAAATGCCCTTGGGGTACGACGTCCCTTCCCTGTCATTGCGAGCCAGCGCTCACGCTGGCGTGGGGCTTCGTCCCCCGACAAAAAAGAAATCCCTTTCGGGATTTCTTTTTTGCGTTCTCAAGATTTCTTCTTACTCACATATACCATCCCGGTCAGAGACAGCGCCGCACTCACGGCGTACATTCCCACGCCCGCATCTATGGTCTTGGGGGAGCCGGTCTTGCCCTCGTCCTTCGCGGTAGTCGCAGAGCTGTAGTAGTAACGCGGCGTTTCCTCTACTGTCGGATACTTGTGCTCCGGCAGAAGCGGTGTGCCATTCGGGTTGAAGCGGTAGTCGCCGCCGTTCTGGGTGAGCTTGTCGTAAAATTCCTTGGTTTTCATGGAATCGATGGATTCTGCGGTGCCAGCGATAGTACCATTGGTGGCGCAGGAATCAACGTTTGCAGTTTCGGTATAGTAGTTGTTCTTAAAAACAGGGGTGCCGGATTCAACCTTACCAACAAGTCCGCCGAGACGCTTATATGGTGGTGTGGTGACACCATATTTGGTCAAATCAATTTCACCAGCGAAATAACAGCTCTTGATAGGGGGGGCACCGTAGATGTAGCCCACAATGCCGCCCGTATTACCGCCAGAAGGTTTGCCGAGAACCGTCAATTTGCCGATGGAATAGCAATTTGTTATGGACGGATTACCACTGCCCAGAGAACCGGCAATACCGCCGATGCTGTTGGCGCAAACCTCTATGTCAGCTGTGTTGACACAGTAGCGGATTTCAGAAGTGCCACCAGCATAACCAACAATACCACCAACGTTTAGACTGGCAACGCCATTATCAGTTCGAGTGACACTAATGCTGCCTTTGCTTTGGCAGTGCTCAAAGGTGGAGTCCATAGCAAACCCACATAGGCCAATAGAACCGTCGAGATAATTGTCACTGTTAGTGAATGATATATCAGATACACAATCACGAATCGTACTCTTGTTAGATGCACCGACAATGGAGCCAAAATCAGAGTATTTCCTTGAACCAGTAGCATTTACAGAGCCCTGTACAGTAAGACCGGAAATCTCGGCGTTCTCAATATATCCGAAAAAGCCATATGATTCATATTCAATCATGCCATAGGCATCGGAAAAGTCCAAATTAGAAATCGTATGTCCGTTGCCGTAAAATTTTCCGCTGAAAAAATGCGGAACGTTAGCGTCGTTGTCGGCGCATCCAATCGACGTCCATGTTTTACCGCTCAAATCTAAATCGGATTCCAGGCTTACTACAGCATCGGTCTTGCCGTCGTATGCACCCGCGTTTACGTCCGCCGCAAATTGCATCAGTTCATCAACCGTAGTAATAACCGTGCGGCTGCTCTGCGCAGCTCCGACGGTATCCTCCGCAAACGCCGCCATGGGCAGCATCGCCAAACACAGCACCAACGCAAAAAATATACCCACTACGCACTTCTTCATTGTACACTCCTCCTTTTATTCTCCCATAGCATACAGGCGGCATCATTCCGTGGGTACCCACGGAATGACGGGAGCTCCCGTCGCCGCACATATCAACGCTGCTGGTCATATTATACCTGCTTTTCCGCCGAATGTAAATTCAAAATTTGTGCGCTTTTGGCGGAAAATAAAGTGGGAGGGGACGGCTCACAGCAGCTTCTCCAATTCGCTCTCGCCGTACACTTTTATGCCGTTTTCCTTCAGCAGCGCCGCCGTGACGCCGTCGCCGTCCGTCAGCGTTCCGGTGAACGTTCCATCATAGATGCGCCCGCAGCCGCAGGAGGGGCTTCGCTCCTTCAAAACAGCGGCGGTGCAGCCGTACAGGCGCGCCAGGCGCAGCGTCTCCTCCGCACCCCGGCGGTACTCCGCCGTCACGTCACGGCCATCGTTCATCACCACCCGGTCCCCCCGGCGCTCGGAGGGGTTTCGGGGCGTAGGCAGCCCTCCCAGCTGCTCCGGACACACCGGCACCGCCAGTCCACGCCGGGCCAGCTCCTGCGCCAGCGGGTTGGGCTTGCTCTGCCCGTCGTAGCGACAGGCACAGCCCAGCAGGCACGCGCTCACCAGGATCATACCGCCAGCTCCTTTCCGTTCAGAGCGGCATACACCAGCGTATCGCCCGCGTATTGCAGCTTCATGGAGAAAAACGGCGTGTCCGGCTCGTGGATCAGCGCCAGGAACAGCTTGTCCCCCTCCCATTGGGGCAGCGCCGCCAGCGCATCCTTGTGCAGCCATTCCAGCACGCCCTCGCTGCACTCCCGCAGCGTTCCCGTCCAGCCGGTGGCGGTAAACAGGTGCATATATTCCCCCTCCCAGATATCCGACACAAAGGTGATGACCCCCCGATACCGATAGTCGGTCAGCATCAACCCCGTCTCCTCCAGCGTCTCGCGGCAAACGCACTCCTCCGGGCTCTCGCCCTCCTCGCACTTGCCGCCCACGCCGATCCACTTGTCGTGGTTCAGGTCGTTCTGCTTCTTCACCCGGTGGAGCATCAGGTACTCGCCCCGTTCGTTTTCGATATAGCACAGCGTGGTGTTTTTCATCTTTGCACCTCCGATTTACAAATCACTGCCAATAGTATATACTATTCGTATCGTCAACACAACTGTTACCTGTCAGGAGAGTATATAGTATGACAACTATAAAACCAGGCCGCTACCGCCACTTTAAGGGTAATGAATATGAGGTCATTGGCACCGCCCGCCACTCTGAAACACTGGAGGAACTGGTGGTCTACCGTGCCCTGTATGATAATGGCGGTCTGTGGGTGCGCCCCGCCGCCATGTGGTCCGAGATCGTGGACCGCGACGGTTACCGCGGCCCGCGTTTCATCCCGGAGGACGGCCAATGATCGACTATACTGTGATACGCTCCCGCCGGCGCACCCTGGCGCTGGAGGTCACGCGACAGGGAGCAGCCCTGGTCCGCGCCCCCCTGCGGGCCTCCGATGCGGATATCACCCGCTTTGTGGACAGTCACCGCGGCTGGCTGGAAAAACATCTGGCAGCACGGCAGGCCTATCTATCCGCCCACCCGGAGCCGTCTGCGGCACAAGCGGACGCATGGCGGCAGCAGGCAAAAGAGACACTGCCGCCCCTGGTGGCCCACTGGGCCCAGCGCATGGGCGTGCAGCCCGCCGGTATCACCATCACCGCCGCCCGCACCCGCTTCGGCAGCTGCTCCGGCAAAAACCGTCTCAGCTTCTCCCTCTACCTGATGGCCTATCCCGAAGCCGCCATTGAATACGTGGTGGTCCATGAGCTGGCGCACATTCGCCACCACGACCACTCCCCCGCCTTCTACCGCGAGGTGGAAGCCTATCTGCCTGACTGGAGGGCGTGCCGTGCCCTTCTTCGCCGGTAATTCCGCCATTTTGCGCCGTACATTCGATACTTCGCCGCCGCCCGTTCAATCGGGCGGCGGTTTTCTTGTGATTTTCACAAGAAAACCACCGTCTTTTCTGTGCGTTTCGGCAAAAATGCAGCGAAGCAATTGACAATTGCGGCAAACACTGATAGGATAACTATGCTGAACGGAAACGTTACCGGTAATGTTTTCGCTTTCCTCTGACGATTTTCGTTCCCTTCGATCTGGTATAGTAGGAGGCACACCCGGGTATGACGATCAAGGATATAGCCAAACAGTGCAGCGTCAGCGTCAGTACCGTCTCCCGTGTGCTGAATGACCGGCCGGACGTCAGCGAGGATGTCCGGCGTAAGGTGCTTTCCGCTATCAAGAACAGCAACTACATTCCCAACAACAGCGCCCGCGACCTGGTCCGCACCAAGTCCGATGCCGTGGGTCTGGTGGTCCGCGGTGTGTCCAATCCGTTCTACACCGACATTATCCGCGCCATTGAACGCACCATCACCGATGCCGGTTTTACAATGGTCATGCAGCAGATCGGTACTTGCGACGACGAGGTCAAATGCGGTGCGGTCATGGAGCGTGAAAAGCGCCTGCAGGGCATCGTGTTCCTGGGCGGTCGGTTTGATTACACCCCCGCCGATCTGGCGATGCTGAACGTTCCCTTTGTGTGCTGTTCCTACTCCAACCGCTATGGCACGCTGATCGAGGGCGAGTATTCCTCTGTGTCCATCGCCGACGGTGACACCGCACAGCAGGCGGTGGAGGAGTTGTACCGCCATGGGCACCGGCGCATCGCCGCGCTGATCTCCCGTCCCAACGATCAGTCCATCAGCCAGCTACGCTATGAGGGCTATGTGCAGGCGCTGGAGAGTCACGGCATCCCTGTGGACCCGGAACTGGTGATCTCCACCGGCGGATTCGGCGCGAAGGACGCCTACAGAGCCGTGCAGGAAAAAATGGCCGAAAACGTTGATTTTACAGCACTTTTCGCCATCGCGGACTCTATGGCCATTGGTGCCATGCGGGCTTTGATGGACGCCGGCAGGCGTATCCCCGAGGACTGTTCCGTTATAGCGATAGATGGGTTAGAATTGTCCGCCTATATTGAGCCGCCGCTTACTACCCTGTGCCAGCCTATGGAGGAAATGGGCCGCCGCAGCGCCGAGATTTTGCTGGACATGGTGCGGCACAAGGGCTCCCACGCCTGTGAGCTGCTGCCCACCACCCTGCGCCAGGGCCGCAGCGTGGCCGCGCCCAGGTGATACTTTTGTATATCTTTGTGATCTATTTTGTGTATCCTAAGGATCCGTTTCCTGCATCCCAATAATTTGTTTTTTGTACCCTAATAATCTGTTTTTTACATCCTTGTGATGTGAAAATAAAAACAAAAAAGGAGTAATTACCATGAAGAAGTTTCTTGCAATGCTTCTTGCTCTCGTGATGGCCCTGTCTCTGGTTGCCTGCGGTGAGAAGAAGGACGACACCAAGACCGAGGGCGGCGACACTGCCACCGGCAAGGTCTATTATCTGAACTTCAAGCCTGAGCAGGATCAGGACTGGCAGGATCTGGCCAAGGCCTACACCGAGGAGACCGGTGTGCCCGTCACTGTTCTGACCGCCGCCTCCGGCACCTACGAGGAAAAGCTGACCTCCGAGATCGCCAAGACCGACGCCCCCACCCTGTTCCAGGTGAACGGCCCCGTGGGTCTGGCCAGCTGGAAGGATTACTGCTATGATCTGAAGGATTCTCAGATCTACGGTGAGCTGACCAGCGACAGCTTTGCCCTGAAGGACGGCGACGCCGTTGCCGGCATCGGCTACGTGATCGAGTCCTATGGTCTGATCACCAACAAGACTCTGCTGGAGAAGGCCGGCTACACCGTTGAGGACATCCAGAGCTTTGAGGATCTGAAGAAGGTCGCCGAGGACATCACCGCCCGCAAGGACGAGCTGGGCTTCGCCGCTTTCACCTCCGCCGGTATGGACGGCAGCTCCGACTGGCGCTTCAAGACCCATCTGGCCAACCTGCCCATCTACTTTGAGTATCAGGCTGACGGCATCAACAGCACCGATGCCATCAAGGGCACCTATCTGGACAACTATAAGGCCATCTTTGACCTGTACATCAACAACAGCACCTGCGCTCCCGCTGATCTGTCCGGCAAGACCGGCACCGACTCCGAGAACGAGTTCCTGAACGGCAAGGCCGTGTTCTTCCAGAACGGTTCCTGGGAGTATTCCGCTCTGTCCGCCAAGTACTCCGATGACGAGATGACCATGATCCCCATCTACATCGGCGTGGGTGATGAGGCCAATCAGGGTCTGTGCACCGGCACCGAGAACTACTGGTGCGTGAACAAGGACGCCGCTCCTGAGGACATCCAGGCCACGCTGGACTTCATGTACTGGTGCGTCACCTCTGACAAGGGCACGCAGGCTCTTGCCAATGACATGGGCTTCGTGATCCCCTTCAAGAAGGCCGCCGAGTCCCCCAACCTGTTCGTCAAGGTGGACAAGGAGCTGACCGCCGCCGGCAAGACTCCTGTGTCCTGGAACTTCACCACCATGCCCTCTGAGCAGTGGAAGAACGATGTGGGTTCTGCTCTGACCGCATACGCCGCCGGCACTGGCGACTGGGAGGCCGTCAAGACCGCCTTCGTGGACGGCTGGGCCAAGGAAGCCGCTCTGAACGGCTGATCCCTTCTTACACCGTGATTTTCCGGTCGGGTGGGCTGAAACAGGCTCACCCGACCGCCGCACAGCCCCTGCGCTCCTGCGCAGCGGCTGCCTGTGCGCCCCGGCTTACAGGACGCGCAGGCAGCCGGATAATTCAACAAAACCGATATGGAGGTACACGCTTATGCAAAAGAACATCCGCAGATACTGGCCCATTTTCCTGCTGCCTACGCTGGCTGCCTTTCTCATCGGCTTTGTGATCCCGTTTATTCAGGGTCTGTATCTGTCCCTGTGCAAGTTCACCACCATCAACAAAACCACGTTCGTGGGTCTGAGCAACTATGTCAAGGCGTTTCAGGACGAGCAATTCGCACACGCCTTCGGCTTTACCGCTTCCTTCACCGTGGTGTCCACCGTGCTCATCAACGTTATCGCGCTGGGCATTGCCCTTCTGCTGACACGCGGCATCAAGGGCACCACCCCATTCCGCACGGTGTTCTTCATGCCCAACCTCATCGGCGGCATCGTGCTGGGCTATATCTGGCAGATCCTTCTGAACTGCATACTGAGTCTGATGGGCAAGCCGCTGCTGACTCTGGACTCCACCTCCGGCTATTGGGGTCTGATCATCCTGATGTGCTGGCAGCAGATCGGCTACATGATGATCATATACATTGCCGGCCTGCAATCCATTCCCAATGACTATATCGAGGCGGCCTATATCGACGGTGCCACTCCGTGGCAGGCCTTCTGGCGGGTAAAGCTGCCCAATCTGATGCCCAGCATTACGATCTGCCTTTTCCTGACCCTGACCAACTCCTTTAAGCTGTTCGACCAGAACCTTGCTCTTACCGCCGGTGAGCCCGCCCATTCTACGGAAATGCTGGCAATGAACATCTACCAGACGTTCTACGCCCGCTCCGGCCCCATGTGGAAGGGAATCGGGCAGGCGAAGGCCGTGCTGTTCTGCATTCTGGTCATCGCCATCTCCAGCCTGCAGCTGAAGTTCACCCGCTCTAAGGAGGTACAGCAGTGATGAAAAAACGCTCTCAAGCCATCAACACCCTCTGGACGGTGATCCTGACGATCCTCAGTCTTGCGTGGGTCTACCCCGTGGTGGTGGTGCTCATCAACTCCTTCAAAAAGGACTCCGCCATTTCCACCAACACCGCTTTTCAGCTGCCTCCCGCCGACGGCTTTGCCGGGCTGGGTAATTATGCCAACGCAATCCATTCCAAGGGCTTTCTTGCCGCCTTCTTCAACAGCTTTATTATCTCCGTCACCTCTGTGGTGCTGATCCTGGTTTGCTGCTCCATGTGCGCGTGGTTCATCACGCGTGTAAAAACTTGGGCTACAAAGCTGTGCTACTTCCTGTTCGTGTTCTCCATGGTGGTGCCCTTCCAGATGCTCATGTTCACCCTGGCAAATCTGGCGGATAAAACGAAGCTGAACACCCCCTTCAACATCTGCATTATCTATCTTGGCTTCGGCGCAGGACTGGCGGTGTTCATGTTCACCGGCTTCGTGAAATCCATCCCGCTGGAGATCGAGGAGGCCGCCATGATCGACGGCTGCGGCCCTCTCCGCACCTTCTTTCTGGTGGTAATGCCCATGCTGAAGCCCACGCTGGTCAGCGTCGGTATTCTGGAGACTATGTGGGTCTGGAACGACTACCTGCTGCCGTATCTGGTGCTGGACGGCACAAAATACATGACCATCCCCATTCTGATCCAGTACTTCCGCGGCGGCTTTGGCCGCGTGGAGATGGGTCCCATGATGGCCTGCATCGTCCTGACCATCCTGCCCATCATCATCATCTACGTTCTCGGCCAGAAGCACATCATCAAGGGTGTGGCGGCAGGCGCCGTCAAGGGCTAAACTTACAACACGCCGGGGGCGGGCTGATCGCCCGCCCCCGTATATTTTGGCCGGGACCGTCCGGCTGAAAGTCAAATCCTATCCAAGAGAGAAGTTGAGTTATGAAACGAAGCAGCGGTATTTTAATGGCGGTATCCTCCCTGCCCTCCCCCTATGGCATCGGTACCCTGGGCAAGGCGGCCTATGATTTCGCCGATTTCCTGAAAGACGCCGGCCAGTCCTACTGGCAAATGCTCCCCCTGGGCCCCACCAGCTATGGCGACTCCCCCTACCAGAGCTTTTCCGCCTACGCCGGCAACCCCTATTTTATCGACCCGGATATGCTGGCGGCTGACGGACTGCTGACGGACGCCGAGTGCGCCGCCCCCGACTGGGGCAGCGACCCGCGCCATGTGGACTACGGAAAGATCTACGAGAGCCGCTTTACCCTGCTGCACAAGGCCTACAAACGGGGCTGGGAGCGCGACGCGGAGGCCGTAGCGGCCTTTGCGCAGGACAATGCGCGGTGGCTGCCGGACTACGCCCTGTACATGGCCTGCAAGCGTCACTTCGGCATGAAGGCATGGACGGAGTGGCCCGACGACGACCTTCGCCTGCGTAAGAACGAGGCCGTGCTGGACAAGTACCGCACGCTTCTGCGGGAGGACGTGCAGTTCTTCACCTATCTGCAATTTCTGTTTTTCAGGCAGTGGACCGCTCTGCGCGACTACGTCCACCAGCAGGGCATCCGCATCATCGGCGATCTGCCCATCTACGTGGCCATGGACTCCGCCGACGTCTGGGCTGAGCCGCAGTTCTTCCAGCTGGACGACGATCTGGTGCCCAAGGCTGTGGCCGGCGTCCCGCCGGATTACTTTACCGCCGACGGCCAGCTGTGGGGCAACCCCCTCTACGACTGGGACGCCATGCGTGACGACGGCTTCGGCTGGTGGATCCGCCGGATCGACGGCGCCGGCAAGCTGTATGATGTGATCCGCATCGACCACTTCCGCGGCTTTGCCAACTACTGGGCCGTGCCCTACGGTCAGCCCACCGCCAAAAACGGCCGCTGGATCGCCGGTCCCGGCATGGACCTGATCGAACGGCTCAACGGCTGGTTCCCGCAGCTGGAGTTCATCGCCGAGGATCTGGGCTACCCCACCCCGGAGGTGGCGCAGCTGCTCCGCGAGTCCGGCTGGCCCGGTATGAAGGTGCTGGAATTCGCCTTTGACTCCCGGGATTCCAGCGGGTATCTGCCCCACGCCTATACGCCGCACTGCATCTGCTATACCGGCACCCACGACAACAGCCCCCTGGCACTGTGGCGGCAGGAGGCCGCGCCGGAGGATGTGGCCCACGCGGTGGAATACCTGGCGCTGACAGAGCAGGAGGGCTTCCACTGGGGTATTATCCGCGGCGGTATGTCCAGCGTGGCGGAGCTGTTCGTGGCGCAGATGCAGGACTATCTGGGCCTGGGCGAGGGAAACCGCATGAACATCCCCGGCACCCAGGGCGGCAACTGGACCTGGCGGCTGCTGCCCGGCGAGCTGAGCGATGCGCTCTCTGTCAGGATCGACCGCATGACCGCGCTCTACGGCCGCAAGGCATAAGCGAACACCCCCGGCAGTGCCGGGGGTGTTTTTTTGCCGTGAGCACCGCTTCCGCAATGCCGAAACCCCCATCTGCCATGTGACAGATGGGGGTTTCGATGCCGCCGAGGTAGGGGTTAAACCTCCGCGACCCGTACTGCAATATGGGCCCTGCCGGGCAGGGCAAATAAAAAACCGGCTGCAATGTATGCACCTTTGAAGCGCATCCCACTTGCAGCCGGTCGATCATGCGGTCAAATGCCGTTTAGACACCGTAGCTTTGCGTCTCGGCCTTTCAGCCGATTTGCCAACAGAACATTATTGTATTTGTAGTGTATCACTTTCGTTCCGTTTCGTCAAGTCTTTTTCGCAAAAATCCGTGTTTTCTACGCGTCCGTGTCTAAATCTCCGATCGCCGCGCACGCCTCACGGTATGCCGCGGCCGTCTCCGGATACAGCGCCGACGCGCGCTGCATATCGCTGCCGCGCAGGGCCTCCGTCAGGGCGGAGGCTGCCTGCCCCAGCTGCACCAGCCCTAGGTTGGCTGCCAGGCCCTTCAGCGTGTGCGCCGCCCGGAACGCCCGTTGGACGTCTCCGGCACTCATGGCCGCCTGCAGCATGGCGAAGGTGTCGTCTCCGGCGAACATCCGCAGGAAACGCTCCACCGCGGACGCGCTGCCCAGCCGGCGCACGGCGTCCGCCATGTCGCCGCCCATCTCTTGATAAAGCTTCTCTAAATTCATTGTTTCTTCCTCTCCAGCCACTCGGCGATCGTTCTTATCATCTGCCCAGCCTCCAACGGCTTGGGGATATGCGCGTCCATGCCCGCTGCCAGGCAGGCCGCTACGTCCTCGTCAAACAGGTTGGCGGTCATGGCGATGATCGGCAGGCGGGCGTCCGGCCTGTCCATCCCGCGGATGGCGCGGGTGGCGGAAAGGCCGTCCAGCTCCGGCATCATCACGTCCATCAGCACCGCGTCGTAGGTACCGGGCGCCGACGCGGCAAACATCTCCACCGCCTCTTTGCCGTCGGCGGCCTGGTCCACCACGGCGCCGGCCTCCTGCAGCAGGTACACCGCGATCTCCCGGTTCAGCTCGTTGTCCTCCGCCACCAGCAAGCGCCGGCCGGCGATGGAGGCCGCCGCGTCGGGAAGCGCGGCTTCCGGTTCTTCGGCCTCACTGGGCATCATGGGCAGCACCACGCGGAAGCGCGTTCCCTGTCCGAGTGCACTGTCCACCTGAATGGTACCGCCTCTTTCGTCCACCAGCTTTTTCACCACGGCCAAACCCAGGCCCACGCCGCCGGAAAGGCTGCCTCTATCGCTGTTTTCCTGGGCAAACGCCTCGAACATATGGCGCTGGAACGTCTCGCTCATACCTGCGCCGTTGTCCTCGCATATAAATTCCAGCCGGCACACGCCGTCCGCATAACGGGACTCGCGGAAGCTACAGCGCACCCATCCGCCGGGGTGATTGTATTTGATGGCGTTGCCGATGATGTTCTGGCAGATCTGCCGCAGATACAGCGGGTCGCCTGTGAATCGTTCATGCTCCAGCGTCAGGTCCATCACCATCAGTGCAACGCCTGCGCTCTCCGCCTGGGCGTGCGAAATACCCAGCATCTCGTGCAGCTCGCTTGTCAAACAATAGGGGGTCTTTCCCAGCGCCTCCTGCTTCGGGCGATTCAGCGTCAGCACGTCGTTTACCAACGCCAGCAGATAGCGTGCCGCGGTCTGCGCCTTCTCCCGGCAGGACTGCACCAGCGTCACATTCTCCGGGTTCCGCCCGATGATCTCCAGCATACCCATGATGATGTTGATGGGTGTGCGTATATCATGGCTCATGCTGCGAAGGAAGTGCGTCTTGGCCTGGTCCGCCGCGCTGGCGCGGCGCACCTCCTCCTCCAGATGGTGCTGGTAGTCCATCTCGCGACGCTTGCGCTCCTGCGTGGTGCGGAGCACCAGCAGCGTCGCCAAGACCGCCGCCAGCGCGTAGACGCCGAAGGCGGAGATCAGCATATTCTTTGTCTGCGCGAACACAAAGTCTGCCGGCAGGAACACATACAGGCTGTACTGCTGGTATCGCTCCCGTGCACCGAAGAACGTGCCGTCCGTGCGGAGCTGGGTCAGCTTGCTGCCCGGGGAGGGGGAGGACTCCAGCGCACGGATGAGGGGCACCTCGTCCACCGGCAGGTTCCACTGCTCCGCCGCGCTGCTGCCCACCACGCGCTCGCCGTCGGTGATGTAGGTGTAGACCCTGTCATTGAGCAGCGTCTCGTAGCCCGCCAGCAGGCTCTCGATGGACGCACGGTAGGAGGCGATGATCGTGTTCGACTGGAGGCGGACGCAGAAGACGACGCCGGGATTTTCGACGCGCGCCACGGCTGCTATGTCGTATACCGCGCCGTCACGGGTCAGGCGGCGGGCGAAGATCTTTTCCGGGTAGTCCATGATGGAGCGGATCGCCTCATTGGTGTAGTAATCGCTCCAGTCCATGTCCGCACCGGAGCTGAACTCGATCTCCAGATCCTTGTCCAGCACCAGCACGCAGGTTACGCGCTGACGCTGGGCGTACCGCGCCAGCTCCTCGTTGGAGCGGTTCTGCCCCACCATACCCTCGCGCTCCGCCACCTCCTGCGCCTGCTCCGTCAGCCGCACGAGGCTCTTTAGCCGGTCGGCGGCGACGATGTCGCGGTAGCTGATGCACTGGTTTTGCAGATATTGCAGCGTCCGCTGGGCGGTCTGCTGGGCGTTGCGGATGCTGCTGTTGCCGCCGATGAGAGCCGTGACCGCCATCACAAAGACGCCCAGCACCAGCATGAGCACCCAGATATATTTGTTGGAAAACTTATTGCCCATGGATCAACCCCGCTAAAGCCGCCTGTGCGTCCACGCCGTAGCTCTCCAGAATGGCGGCCACGGTGCCGTCCGCCACCAGCTCGTGCAGCATTTCGTTCAGAGCCTCCGCTCTGCCGCTGCCGTCGTCCTTATAGAACGCCGCGCCCAGACCTGCCCGCAGCAGCCCCGGCTCCAGCACCCGGTATTCCCCGGCGCGCCCGGCGATGAAGGTGAGGTACGCCGTCTCGTGTCCGGCGCAGGCGTCCACATAGCTTTTGTCCAGCGCGGCGAACACGTCCACCGTGTCGGCGAAGCAGTACACGCTGTCCACCTGCTCCACGCCGGGCACCTGATGCTTCAGAAACAGCTCCTCCGGCTTGGAGGAGGTCTGCACGGCGATGCGCTTGCCGTTCAGGTCGCCAAGACCGTAAATATCGCTGGACGCCTGCACTATGACCACCTGACGGCTGTACATATACGGCCCTGCCCAGCGGTAGCGGTCCTCTCTGCCGTTCATGGAGAAGCTGCCCCAGAGGCAGTCCACCTCTCTGTCCGCAAGCAGCTGGTCCTTCTCCTGCCAGGATATCTGCCGGAAGTCCGGCGTCCACCCCAATCTCTCGCAGGCGGCGGTGGCGATCTCCACGTCGATACCCGCATAGGCGCCAGCTTCATCCAAATAGAAATACGGCTCATAGTTGTCGCTGCCAATGACCAGCACCGGCAGTTCTTCCGTTTCTGTCTCCTGCTGTCCGCAGCCGCACAGCACCGCGCCGCACAGCGCCAGCAGCACCGCCAGCAATCTTTTTGTCCTGCTCATTCCTTACCTCTCATGCCGTATACCTCACGGCACAACGCACTCTGTATGTCCTCCAGACAGTCCACCAGCAGCGGATCGAACGCGCCGCACTCGCCGCGCCGTATCATAGCCAACGCCTCCGCATGGGTATACGCCGGCTTGTACACCCGCTGGCTCACCAGCGCGTCATAGGCGTCCGCCAGGCCCACCGCCTGCACGGTCATCGGTATCTCGTCGCCCTTCAGCCCGTCGGGATAGCCGCTGCCGTCCACCCGCTCGTGATGCCAGCGGCAGATCTCCGCCGCAGCCTCCACCAACGGCTCGCTTTCCATCTCCTTCATGCCCCGCATCAGTTCCTCGCCGATCAGGGTATGCTTCTTGATCTCGTCAAACTCCTCCGGCGTCAGGGGGCCAGGCTTTCGCAGCAGGGCATCCGGCACGCCCATCTTTCCGATGTCGTGGAACATAGCTGCGGCGGCGGCCCGCCGGCAGTCCTGCAGGGTCAGGCCGTATTTATCCGTGCGTTCCAGCATTCTCTGCAGCAGCCGCTGCGTGATTTGCTCCACGTGCCGCCCGTGGTCCGCGCCCTCGCCGTTGCGGTAGCCCATCACCCGCGACAGGATATCCGCCGCGATGCCCATTATATGCTCCTGCCGCCGCAGCTGCTGCATCATCACCGCTGCCAGCCGCCGCTGCCGCGCATACAGCTTCACGGTGTTCATCACCCGCTGCCGCACGATACGGATATCAAAGGGCCGTTCTATGTAGTCCGCCACGCCCATGTCGTAGGCCTGCCGCACCTTTTCTTCTGAGCCGTCCGCCGTGATGATAATGACCGGGATATCCTCGATAAACCCCCGCTTATTCATCTCCTCCAGCACCTGCAGGCCGTCCATTTCCGGCATGATCATGTCCAGCAGCACCAGTGAGATATCCGCGCCGTAGGTCTCCAGCTGCGCCATACACTCCCGGCCGTCCTCCGCCTCCAGCACGTTGAAATCCTCCGCCAGCATCTCCCGCAGTATCGCGCGGTTCATAGCCGCATCGTCCACCACAAGAATATGCGGCTTGATCTCCTCTCCCCCCTCCACGGGGGTATCCTCGGTGACCACGGCGTCCTTTCTTCGCTTGGCCCGGTACATCAGCCGGTCCGCCCGCTGTACCGCCTGGGCGATCGTCTCCTGCTGCGCCATGACGCAGCCCACGCTGATGGTGATATGCTGGCAGCCCTCGCAGCCCGGTATGCTCACTGTCCGCAGCCGCCGCTGAATGTCTCCCAGCACGGTGGCAAAGGCCGCCTGCTCCACGCCCGGCAGCAGCAGCAAAAACTCGTCGCCGCCGTAGCGCACCAGCGAGCCGCTGCAGCCTACTACCTCATAGATGGTATCCGCCAGCACCCGCAGCGCGTTGTCGCCCACCTGATGGCCATTTATGTCGTTATACAGCTTCAGATCGTCCATATCGATGAGCGCTACACCGCCGCGGTATATCTCATTGCTCATATCCCGCTGGTAATGGTTGCGGCTCAGCGCGCCGGTCAGCGCGTCTATCTCCTGCTCCTGGGTGTCCCGCCCGGAGATGACCAGCACATAGTCGTTGATCCGGTCGATGCGGATGTCATACTGCCGGCAGCCTACGCCGCCCTGCCGGAACCGCAGGCGAAAGCTCTCGTTTCGCTCCTTTTCGTAGAAAAAGCTCCGCAGGTTATCGCTGCTGAGATAGCGCATCCACACGCTTTTCTCCGCCAACACACCGCCGTTATCCCGAAAGATGTCACGCAGCTCCTCTACGGTGTACCATTTGTCCTCCAGCCCACTGGCCAGACTGGTTTTCCGGACCCGCAGCTTTCCCCGTGTCCTGTCATATTCACATACGGTGTCGCAGATCGGCAGCAGTGCCGCGATAAAGGCTTCCTTCTCGATCATGGCTGGACCTCCGTCCCTATCATATCAGCCTTATTATAGCATCTTAATACCGTATTGCAACGGCTTCCCCCTGAAACGCTGAATTTTTCGCCTGTTTTGCAGGCAGCGCGCCGGGGTGCGCTGTCGGTGAACGGCCCTGACCCGCGCAGGGCAAAATAAAACCGCCCGGACGGGCGGTTTTGTTTTACCTTTTTGCGATCTAACTGCGGCGGCGTCGGCGGAGGGCTAAAACGGTCAGTGTCGAAATGGAAGCACCAACAATAAGCCATGCCCACGGACCGGCGGAGGGCGCGGCGGCCGGCAGAGGCTGCCAGGCGGCATACAGCGTCATATCCGCCGTGACCGGCGCATTGAAATCCCAGGGGCGGGTCAGGTCGTAGTCACTGTACCAGCCGGTGAAGCGATAGCCCGAGCGGGTGGGCGCCTGCGGCGGCGCCAGGGGCGTTCCACGGAGCACCTCCGTCGGCGCTACGCCGCTGCCGCCGTTACTTTGGAAGGTCACGCGGCACTGCTCTGACACCACCACCGTGACGTCCCGGGCAGCGGCGGCATAGCGGCCCATGCCGTCCTCGGTGGACACCAGGTAATGGCTGCCGGTTATGGCGGACGCACCGCCGTCGGCCAGGACCTTCAGCTGAAAGGAGCCGACGACCGTCTCATCCGCCCAGTCCGCGCCGCCGCCAAAGTCTACGTAATTCATGTAGACCGCCTGACGGCCATCACGCAGCGTGACCAGCGTCGTCTTGACGCCCTCGCGGAGCAGGGTGCCATCAGGCTGATAGGCGAAGAAGGCAGGATCGAAGCATATCTCGTCCTGCATGGCGAACATCGGCCCTGTGCCGGTGGTCCGGCACAGGGTAAGCGATACCGTTACGGTATCGCCGGCGGCGGCATGGTACGTCGCCTCTCCGTTGGCGGCAAGGCGGAATTCATAGCGCCGGCTGTCGTCGCCCCAGGCCAGGGACGGCGCCAGCAGCAGCACCGCCAGCAGCGCCAGAACTACCCGCTTCATGGTCCGCCTCAGTTCAGGAAGTCCTTGAGCTTCTTGCTGCGAGAGGGGTGCCGCAGCTTACGCAGGGCCTTGGCCTCGATCTGGCGAATACGCTCACGGGTGACGTTGAACTCCTTGCCTACCTCTTCCAGCGTGCGGGTACGGCCGTCCTCGATACCGAAGCGCAGCTTCAGCACCTTCTCCTCCCGGGGCGTCAGGGTACCCAGCACGTCCACCAGCTGCTCCTTCAGCAGGGTAAAGCTGGCGGCCTCGCTGGGCTCGGATGCGGCCTCGTCGGGGATGAAGTCGCCCAGATGGCTGTCCTCCTCCTCGCCGATGGGCGTCTCCAACGACACGGGCTCCTGGGCGATCTTCAATATCTCGCGGACCTTGTCCACGGGCATATTCATCTCGGCGCTGATCTCCTCGGGGCTGGGGTCGTGGCCCAACTCCTGCAGCAGCTGGCGGGACACACGGATGACCTTGTTGATGGTCTCCACCATGTGGACGGGGATGCGGATGGTACGCGCCTGATCGGCGATGGCGCGGGTGATGGCCTGACGGATCCACCAGGTAGCGTAGGTGGAGAACTTATAGCCCTTGGTGTAGTCGAACTTCTCCACGGCCTTGATCAGGCCCAGATTGCCCTCCTGGATCAGGTCCAGGAACAGCATACCGCGGCCCACATAGCGCTTGGCGATGGACACCACCAGACGCAGATTGGCCTCGGCCAGCTGCTGCTTGGCCTTCTCGCCGGCCTTGATCTGCTTTTTCAGCTCGACCATCTCCGACTCAGGGATGGTCTCGCCGTCCGCCTCGGCCTGCGCCACACGCGCCTCGGCCTCGCGGCCGGCGGACATAACGGTGGCCAGCTCCACCTCCTGATCGGCGGTCAGCAGGGGCACCTTGCCGATCTCCTTCAGGTACATACGCACGGGATCGTCAATGTTGAAGCTGTCCACCAGCGTGTTGGGGTCGACCAGCTCCTCCTCCTCGATCTCGGCGATCTCATCCATAGCGGGCTCGCCATCCTCATCGGGCAGGTCGGCCAGGAAATCCTCGCTGCCTACCTCGATGCCCAACTGCTCCAGAGAGTCGTAGATGGAGTCCATCTGCTCGCTCTCCAGGTCCAGCTCGTCCAGCACGTCGGACAACTCACCGGCATCCAGCTTGCCCTTCTTCTTACCCTTGGTAAACAGGTCGCGCAGCTTCTCGTTGCCGTTCAGCAGCGCGGCCGCCGGCAGGGACGCGATGGTCTTTTCGTCCAGGCCGCCCTTGGCGGGCTTCTCCTGCGCCGGCGCGGCCTCCTGCAAAAGCTGGTCCGCCATCTGCTCCAACTGCTCCGCGGTGTACTTTTCTTCGGTCATGTTCGCTTTCCTCCGTAACCTTTTTTATCTTTATACGTCTCCATCGCCGCCGCCAGCGGATCCGTGCCGCCGGTGCGCTTGGTGTGTTCTTCCCGAATGATGCGTATGTAATCCGCCAGCGCCTGCGGCGCGTTGGCTGCGGATTCCGGTTTTTGCAGCAGCGCCGTCAGGTGGTTCATCTCCTCCGGCGTCAGCACCGCGGCCAGCGCCGCCATGCTCGCGTGCCCCCGCCGCTGCCACAGCTCACCGTAGATGCGCCCCAGCAGCGGCGAAGAGAATTCCTCCGGCCGCACCGGCATTTCCGGCGGGAACAGGCTCTCGTCCTGCATCAGCAGACGGATAACGCCCTCCTCCGCCAGCGCGCTGCGTACATTCTGATAACGGATGCTGCGGTCCGCGGGCTGCAGGGCCGATATCGGGTTCATCTCCTGACGCTCCTGCGCCTTCCGTGCCTTGGCCTGCACCCGCTTGGCGGCCCGCTGGACCTCCATCCGCATGGCCTCCGCCGGCAGGGACGCCGCCTCGGCTGCCCGGGTGGTATATACCTCCCGTTCCACGGGGTCATTTAGTTTACATAATGTTTCAGCAATCTCCCCCGCGTAGGCGATACGGCCCTTGTCATCCTTCAGATCATACTTGGACGCGATCTCAGACATCGTGAATTCAATGCCGTTTGCGCTGCCGGAAAGCAGCTGCTCAAACGCGTCCCTACCCTGGTATTTGATAAAGTCATCGGCATCCTGCTTTACATAATGTCCATCCACCAATCGCTGCGGCAGACGCAGGACCTTCACGGTGAACTCGCTGTTCTGCAGCAGCTCCAGCGCCCGGTCCGTGGCCATCTGGCCCGCGCCATCGTTGTCGTAGCACAGCACCAGCTCCTTGGTGAAGCGGCTCAGCAGACGTATCTGCTCCTGGGTCAGCGCCGTGCCCATGCAGGCCACCGCGTTGTCGAACCCCGCCTGATGCAGCGTCACCACGTCCAGGTTGCCCTCGCACAGGATCATGTTGGGCCGCTTGGTCTTTTTGGCCAGGTTCAGGCCGTAGAGCACCCGGCGTTTGCTGTACGCCACCGTTTCGGTGGTGTTCATGTATTTCGGCTCCGACTTGTCGATCACGCGGCTGCCGAAGCCCACCACGTCGCCCCGCACGTCGATGACCGGCAGCATCAGCCGGTTGCGGAACTTATCGTACAGCCCGCCGTTTTTCCCGTTGACCACCAGCCCAGAGGCAAGCAGCTCCTGCTTGGTGAAGCCCTTGTCTGTCATGGCGCGGAGCAGCGCGTCCCACTGGTCCAACGAAGCGCCCATGCCGAAGCGCACCGCGATGCCGCGCCGTATCTGCCGCTTGTCCAGATACGCCTGCACCGCCGCACCCTGCGGAAGCTGCAGCTGGTCGTAGTACCACCGCGCCGCCGCGCGGTTCAGCTCCAGCACCCGCCGCCGCAGCCGGTCGGCGTTGCTGCGGGCCTCGTCCTCCGCCGGCAGCGGGATGTTGGCCCGCTTGGCCAGGAACTCCACCGCCTCCGGGAACGACAGGCCCTCGATCTCCATAATAAAATTGATGACGCCGCCGCCCTTTTTGCAGCCGAAGCAGTGGTAGATCTGCTTGTCCGGCGCTACGGAAAATGAGGGCGTTTTCTCGTTGTGGAAGGGGCACAGGCCGAACAGGTTGCCGCCCTTGCGCGTCAGCGTCACGTAGCTGGATACCACGTCCGCAATGTCGTTCCGCGCCACCACTTCGTCCAGAAACTGGTCGCTGAAATGCACGAAAAGCCCTCCTTTCCCCCGCCGAACCACGGTGCAAAATAAATCTGACAATATACTATACCAAAAAACTTCCTCAAATCCTCTTTTTTCGCAAAAGTTTTTAGCCGTGACGGATGAGGTGCCACAAAAAAACCCCGTAGGAACGCAGCATTTACTATACCTCCCGCGGCAGCGGGAGGGTTATATATTTATCTCACCCCGTCAGGGGTGAGATATTATCTATCCCTGGCCGACAGGCCAGGGATAATTAAGCGCAAAAAAGAAAGGCCCAGCGGGCAAGCAATCTTTATTCACCCCACCCCCGCCAGGGGGTGGGATAATTAAACGCAAAAAAAGAAGCACCCGGTAGGGTGCTTCTCTTTTTTGAGTTTAATTAGAACTCCTTTTTCTTGCCGATGACGACGGCGGAGCCGGCGACGGAGGTCAGAGCCATACCGACGTACATAGCGATACCAGCGTCAAAGGTCTTGGGGGAGGTGTTCTTGTCAGTGGAGGGATTAATGACAGTAGAACCAGTCAGCGCATACCAATCGGTAGCGGTCTTGAACGCAGCAGGAGCAGTCGTCAGCTGCTGATAGCCGGAAACCAGACCAGCGACACCGGCGGACTTAACAACCTTGAACTCCTTCTTGCACTTATCGCAAGTAATGGTAGCAGGAGTGCCATCGGTAGCATAAGTGGCCTTGGAGGTTGCGGTGAAAACGTGCTCAACAACATTCTGATTCCCAGCGGTGGTGACATCCAGAGCAGTCTCGGAAGCAATACCAACGAACTTGCCATTCATGACAGCCCACTTGGTAGCATTAGTATCAGCCTCATACACCTTGCCATCAGCGCTCACGAACACATCCTTGGTATAATCGCCGCAATCCTGAGCGTCGGTCTTCTCGACGAACTTGGTCACGACCACGGTTGCAGTCTGCAGGGTGTTGGTGCCAGCCTTCAGGTACGCAACAACAGTGTTGTTCTTGGTGTTGACCAGCTTAGCATCAGCAACAGACTGATCAACCTCATCCCAATACTTGGTGCCGTCGGTGTACTGAGGAGCAGTGTAGGTGACAGTGCCGTCAGCAGCAGTAGCATTGCCAGTGACAGTCTTGCTAATCTTGCTAACACCAGCGGTCAGCTGAGAAGTAGTACCAGCGGTCAGATAAATGTCATAACCGTCGGAAGTCTTCAACTCGGTAGTAGTGTTGTCAGCGAAGCTGACGGTGCACAGTGCCAGAGCCATGACCATGGCCAGCACAGTTGCAATGATCTTCT
>OLRA01000465.1_pt1 | contig 55395 bp, 47 predicted proteins | sample 1673011 | NCBI WGS metagenome assembly OLRA01 (sample SAMEA3136746, study PRJEB25190) | human gut metagenome | reverse complement strand
TTGACTTTTCTATTACAGTGGCTATATTTTAAGAATATAATGAACTTACAACCATGTTCGTATGCTCCACATTATACCCACAGGAAGGATGTTAAAAATGATTCACAGATTATCAGAACTATTGACACAGTATTTTATGAAATATGGACAAGCTACAGACAAAGCAGAAGTATATATATACGGCATTGAATGTTTTATCAGTGAATTTATTGGCAATTTATTATTATTAATAGTAGCGATACTTTGGCACCAGATCTCAGCTATGATCATATGGACGCTCAGCTTTCTCTTGATACGAACACAACTTGGAGGATTCCATTGTAAGACACACTTTAGCTGCCTGTGTCTAAGCACCAGCGTTGGCATATTTTCCTTATTGATCAACAGATTTTGGCTGTATCATCCCTCTTTCTGTATCCCCACATATATTGCCTGCCTGTTCATGATCTACCACTTTGCTCCTATCAAGCATCCAAACCATCCGTTATCTGCTAATCAGATCCAACATGCCAGAGCGAAGTGCCTACGTAATTTTTTTGTTCTATCCGTACTCAGTGTAATATTATACCTTTGCCATTTACCTTATTATAGCTCCATCTGCTCTGGCATTATCAGTTCCTGTATTTTAGCGCTCATGAGCCTCAAAAAACAGTTTCCTATTAAAACTGATATGTTAATATTATGATTCCCATAATTCACAGTCACAGTCTCAAATTCATCGCCGTCAATTGACTTATGTAAATACATATGCTAATATGTAGTTATTACATATACAAGATATAGTTAAGGAGTACTAGTTTATGATAGAAACTATTTGGGAAATAATGGTAAATCTATTAGAGAGTACAATATTTATCCTATTCTTCACACGAATATTTTCCGTACGTTCGATATACACATCTTATCGACACCTTGGAATTTTCGGTGCTATTATTATAGAAACGGCTATTACGTGTTTTTGTAATATAAATAATATGAACTATGGTTTTGTTCAACTATTGTTGTTATTATTTGATTTGCTATTACTCCTCGCCTTATTTGATGGCTCACTTGCTAAAAAGGTGTATGTATCCATACTCCCTACGTTGATCAGTTTGATTGCTGATAAGCTTTCCTTTTCATTATGTGATCAACTATTTGCATCGACACTACGCTCATTTGATCTAGGGGGTGATCACCGTTATTGTTCTACTTTCGTGTATTTACTAATATGTGCTTTATTTTGTATATTGTTTGCAAAATTAATGAAAGCAGACTTAATGATGTCCTCTTTTTTATACGCTGCAACATATATAACCAGTATACTTGGCGTGATCTGTTGCAATATATTATTAGATATCCTGATCACTTATGAAAAAAATATCCCACAAAATATATTTTTTCGTCTTCAGGGAATCAGCTTTAGTGTCATGATAATAATCCTGTTTATGATTCTATTGATCTTCCAGATCAGTGCTACTAATAAACGAAATGCAGATCTAGTACAAAAGCAACATCAAGAACAAACTGTATTAGCTGAATTGCAGCATGCCAAAGAAACTGCAGATGGAATACGGGCATGGAAGCATGACTACAAAAATCATCTGTTGACTCTAAAGGGGCTCGCCGCCAATCATAAAGATTCACAGATCACACAATACATACAATCCTTGCAGGACAATCTCCCGGATTATCTAAATGATGTAAATACAGGGGTGGCAAGTATTGATGCTATTGTGTCCGGCAAGATACGTTATGCCAGATCACAACATATTGAATTAAAGCATTCCCTATTGGTCAACGATAAAATGCCCTTATCTGATCTACAATTAACAACGATTTTAGGCAATCTATTAGATAATGCTATTGAAGCATGTATACGACTGCAACATCAGGATCCCGCAGCACAACCATCTATTGTGCTATCCATGAAACCTTTCCGTGCCGCTCTGCAGATCATTGTGCAGAACACATCAACAGGTGAATATTTAACCGATAAAGATCATGCACTGCGAACCAGCAAAGCAGATACAAGTCAGCATGGTTTTGGACTACTCAATGTGCAAAAAACTGTAGAAGCTGCAAATGGGATTATAGACATCACAAAAAATTCCACTTCTTTTTGTGTGACTATTTTAATCCCGGAGAAATAGGAGAACGTATATGAAACCAGAATTAAACATAGCAATGATCGAGGATTCTCCCGCTCACTGCCAACAATTACAAACCATCTTAAACCAATGGGCCAAAGAGCAATTTGTTACATTACATACATCCGTTTTTACAGATTGCGCTTCGTGCACTCTTGATAAGATGCTTTCTTTTGATGTTATTTTTTTAGATATCGAACTGCCGGATGGCTCCGGATTAACACTTGCTCAATCTCTTCGCAATGCTAATTATCTTGGTACGATCATTATATTATCTGCCCACGAGGATTATGCACTGCAGGGATATCGCATACGTGCCTTGTATTATATTGTCAAACCTGTCACATTACTAGAGATAACATTCGCATTATCACCGGTGATCACACAGCTTATGGATGACTGTTATACCATTTCCATATCCAAACACGAAACAAAACAGATAAAATACTCTGACATTATAGCCTTTCGCTGTATCAAATCTTCCCATTATATTGCCATTGATACAATAACAGATTTGTATCGGCAGCGAGCAACTATCAACACGCTGTGTGGTGCTCTTCCTGATTATTTTCTTCAAACCAACCGCTCTACTATTATGAATATCAATCACATACAGAGTATCTCCCAAAAAGATATCACTGGAAGTAATGATCTGATCTATCCTTTATCTATAGAATATGCGGATGATGTAAAAAAACGTTGGATCCGATCTTCGAATCCCTATATTAACTGATCAGTCTCCCGGACGAAACTTTCCATTAACTGTACAATGGGTTTTGTCTGTATATTGTTTCTGCGTAGATCCCTTGAATACCGGAAGATACCGTTTTGGTTTCGCTGTATTGTAAAACAACGGATCGTAGCATTTTCCATTCACGACTGCCCACACATGCGTTCCCGAAAAACGATCACTTGTGTCCTGCGCAATAACAACACGCTTATAGCCAAGTTCCGAAGCCAAAAAAGCAAATCCAACGGACAATGTACGGCAGTCTCCGGTTTGAAAACGGTATAACGCATCTGCAGATTTCGATGTCCAGCCTTTCTTACCATCACATTTTCGTTCGGAGTAATCATAATTTTTCACAACCCACATAAAACATTTGTCCAACTTTTTGGACTGGGACATCGCTTTTTTGCGATGCTGCTTCTGAACACATTCACGAATGATCACACGCGCATGTTCCCTGGCAACCGCTTCCTTACGCTGCTGTTTTGTCAGTTTCTTACCAGATGGCGCATAACAGATATGCTTATTCCGATAATAAGCAACACTGCCATCCAGATTCATAAAATACTGTGTTCCCTTTTTGCTATAGTCCCTGCTATACATATAGCCATGATCAATATAGTAGTATTTTCCACTAATACGGTAGATCCCGCGTTTCACTGCCAGTAAGCCCCTGGCATCAAAGGAAAATCCTCGCGCCATACCATTTTGCACGAGTTGACCATTCTTTTTAGTAAAGATAATTTTGAATCGCTTAGATCGGCATAAACCAATATCATTTACTTTACCAATACGATAATATTTATTGCCAATACGGACATGCCACCCTGCCACCGTCTGTCCATGACGATCGGTCAAATACCGTTTGCCATCCTCTTCATTTTGCTCAATGCGGTAACGCTCACCATCTTCCGACACAGTCTGTGCCGAAACCTTCGCTGTATTTCTACCACTTAACAGCATCATAATTGCTGCTGCCCCAAACGTGATCTTTATTATTTTTTTCTTGGCTGACATATCTTCCTCCATAGCGTCATTTTTATTGTTGCGTATCCATTTCTTTTACCGTGACAATATCATCCAACTGATAACAAAATCCCGGTGCAGATGCTTTCGCATTTTCTTGATATTCTTTGGTCAGATCTATCTTGTCGGAAGGATTCAACGGATTTACCCCCGTATATTTGCCATAGAACACCTTGATCTGTCCTTTGGCGAATCCATCAATCGCGCGTTTCACAGCCTTCCTGGTCCCGGGCGCTGCAATTACTTCATTCAACTCCAGCATTTGTACCCAATTGTCTGCAAGTCCGCCCCACGCATCATTCTTTTCTTTTTGTACATCCAGTTCACTTTCAATCTTTTTGCCATCCAATACCGCTTGAATCACTGCGGATTCATAAGGCTCCCAATTGACTTTACAACCGATCAGAGATGTTGTAGGTGCCACGCTGGTCATGCCTTGATTGTAACCGACATGATACACTTCATATTTGTCGGTCTGGCTCATCTCCTCACAGGCAACTGCCGGCCCTGTGGTATCTGAGTGCTGCGATATGATCACACAGCCATCTTCTATCAACGACTTTGCAATCTCCTTTTCATACGAATAACTACTCCATGTATTTGCATAGCAGACCGTCATAACTGTCTCGGGAACGACGGAACGTGCCCCCAGCAAAAAAGCCGTATATCCCGATATTACTTCCGCATAAGCATAAGCTCCAACATAACCAATCTTAGCATCTTGCGGTGTAATCTTACCTTCTGAGATCATTTCCTGCAATTTCATGCCAGCCACAATTCCAGCAATATATCTTCCCTGATATACTGCTCCCATGTAGGTATGGTAATTAGAAACAATGGGATTCTGATTCGCATTGTCCCCTGTTGCCTGACAAAACTGTATATCCGGATATTTCTTAGCTACTTCTTTCGTTGTCTTACCATATCCATAACTGGTCGCAAAGATAACATCACATTTTTCTTTTGCCAATTCACCAAGCGGTTCCTCTACTGCATTTTCAGGTACATTAAATTTCTCTACAACCTGCACCTTATCACCAAACTGATTTTCAATGCTTTTTTGTGCCCGAATAAAATTGTACACATAAGGATTACTTTCATCCCCAATATAGACAAAACCAACTTTTATCGATTCCTTTACCTGACTTTTTTGTACAACACAATGCCATACACCCGCTAAGCCAACTACCAAAATACAAGTGATCAATGCTGCCATTTTTTGTCTCTTCATGCTTCTCCCCCCTCGTATCTCTTCGACGGATCGATAATGCCCTCTTCTATCAGCGAGATCATAATTTTAACGATATTGGGATCAAATTGTGTTCCACTTCCCTTGTGAAGTTCTGATAACACATAATCCATATCCATCTTTTGCCGATACACACGATTCGAGGTCATTGCATCAAACGCATCGGCAATCCCAATAATTCTCGCATTTAATGGAATTTCCTCTCCTTTCAGCCCCTTGGCATATCCTTTGCCATCATAACGTTCATGGTGATATCTGGCGCCATCCGCCACATCCTGCACAATTGTGAAATCTTTTAGTATATCACCGCCGATCAACACATGACTCTTCATGATCTCATACTCCTCGTCCGTCAATCGTGACGGCTTATTAAGTACGGCATCCGGTATACCGATCTTTCCAATATCATGCAGCAATGCGATCTTACGCAAAGCTTCACATCGTTCTTTGCTCCAGCCCATCCGCTTTGCAATTAGCACGGAATATTCTGCAACGCGCTCCGAATGCTGGCTTGTATTCTCATCTCTGGCATCGACAGTTTTTGCAATGGCAAGAATCGTCTCATTACCCATCTGCGCCTGTTTTTTGGCTAATTCAATCTCGCGATTCTGTCGCTCGATCACGCGGTTGCTTTGCAGTCTCGTGATCAGCCATGTAAGGTACATAATGATCATAACCGCAATAATAATATAATATGCCTTAAACCACCACGTCTCCCAAAAGCGTTCCGGCTTTTCGATGGAATACGAACTGCTTTCGATCTCTTTCGTCCCGGTATAATCCAATATGGAGATTACAAACGTATAGGTTCCAGACGGCAGGTTCGTATAAACGATCGTTCCAAGTTCACTTTGTCGGACAATATTCTTTTTGTGCTCAAATCCTTTCAAATAATAACTAATGTATGGATCTTCTTTGGTGTAATTCATAAGAATCGGTGTGATCTCAATCTTATCCGCCGACTCTCCGATCGATGTCGTTTCGCTTTTACTGATATAATATTTGGTTCCATCTACCGTAATGTCATTGAGCCACATACGATAAATGGTTTTATTTTTATTATACTGTTCAATATTTACCACATACACTCCACTATTACAGGACAAATAATAGTTACCTTTATCATCGATATAATTCCAAGCGTTAGCAGTAAGTGAACCATCCAGTCCTCTTTTGCCATCGAGCAATTCATACGTGTATTTTTCATTTTGGATCAAACTGTCCTGAGTAACTATGTAAATACCTGCACTGCCTAGTATCCATACTTTACCATCGCTGTTTACCATTGCATCGTAGTTGTTCGAGTACGGAAAACCGGACAGGCTTCTGCATTCCAGCTTATCATTCATATAGCATAATCCGTTGCTGGTAATGATCAAATATCCTTTATCAAGCGCAACAATGCGCAAAATAACATCGGAAGTAAGTCCCGCTTTCATCGAAACCGTACGCTGTACCTTATTATTACGGATCACAGCAATACCACTTCCGTCACTTCCTGCTAAAATAGTTCCATCTGAACACTGCAGCATACACAGTATCTGAGGATTGCCTAAGCCGTCCTCCTCGCCAATCGTTGCCACTACTTTCCCATTTCGAATAAAATCTATTCCTGTATTTTCGGATGCTGCCATCGTCCCATCTTTCAGCTCCATCACTGTTCGAAAGCGATTGCTGATGGTTCCTTTATGCGGTCCGTATTCTGTGATCTGCAGAGATGGTGTCACTTCGAGTAACCCCTCCTCTCCGGAGATAGCGATCCAAAGATGACCGGCAGAATCTACTGTCATGCAGCGGATCCTTCGTCCTCGAAGCTTGCGTGTCAATTTATTGTCACTCACACACTGTTGCTTTTCATCAATGATCTGCAGTCCATCGTCCGTTCCAATGTATATGCAGTCCTGCCATTTTGTCACTGTATTAACAACACGTTTCTCCAATGAGTACTGTCGAAAAAGATCCGTGAAGCAGGTTTTAGACAACTTGAGAAGCCCCAGGCGAGAAGATGTAAACCAAAGATTTCCCTGATAATCCATCGTCATATTGTCAATAGAACTGTTGAACGTATTCGTATCAAACGTATGAAACTTCTCTCTTTGCAAATAGCCAATACCACTTCCACTGCATACCCAATAGTTTCCCTGATCGTCCGAAGCAATACTGCTTATCTGTTGAAGATTTCCCGTTGTATAGCGTTTTATTGTTCGATATTTTCCATTAGTTTTACGGAGACGATACATTTCATTTGTCGTTGTTCCGACCAGCAGATCCCCATTGTCCATATACTTACAGCAAGTATAAAATGTTTCTGCATTGCCGGTTTTTAACGTGAACGTCTCCTTGATCATCTGATTGTTGATAATGAATAATTGTCCTGAATTATTGACAACGGCAACATCGCCAGCCTTGCCTATTGCTATAGAACGTGCATACATGATTTCCTGTAAGGTTTTACGCACCTTCAGGCCATTACTGATCGTTACGATACTTAATGCATCCGAAGTACCTATGTAATAATTTCCCTGCTCATCTTCGGCAATACAGCGGATTGAGTTGGATGCAAGATCATTCTGCACCGTCAATATGTTACTGATTTTATCTCGAACATAGATCGATACACCATTGTCATTGGTTCCGATCCATAAACGACCTTCCTCATCCTCAAACAAGCAATTTACATTTTTGACATCCTTCATATCGGACATCGTGTCAAACGTAGACCCATCAAAACGATACAGCCCTGAATAAGTTCCGATCCACAAATATCCATCTTTGGTTTCTACAATATCATTTGCCTCACCACCAATCAGGCCATTCTCGCCATTATATACTGTCTGTGAATACGTCGATGTATATTTATCACCGGCTGTTGCTGCAACGCACTTCTGTCCACTGCCAATTAACGCCGCTGTAACGACAATACCGATCATTAAGGCACCTGAAGATTTCCGCTCTGCATTGCACTCGAAACGATCGCTCGTGATGATACCCAATATACCAAATATGATGCATACCGTAACCACTTTATCCGGAAAGTCCACAAGAAGCTCGGATAACACAGAGGCGATCACGACCGGAATACGATAATACCGGAACATATCAAATAAAGCATCCCCCCACAGGTTGCCGTTATACCCTTGAAAAAATATCAAGTTAAATGGTGTAGAGACAACGACTGCAACGACCGAAACAAGTGCACTGGTCGTAAAGACACCAAACCAGTCACGTATCATATGTCTGCGCATACAGATTCCCATAACGATTGCAATCGCAACGCTGGTAACTGCATACGCATAACTGGTGACATTTCTCATTCCGTACAGAATGTTATTCGTTGCACCACATAAAGCGCCAAAAAAAGGGCCAAGTAAACACGCTGACATCCCCGTGCCGATGGAATCCATCCACAACGGCAATTGCCAATCTGCTGCCAATACCTTTCCCATGTAATTTATCCCGATGCAAACAAGCATAATTATGCACGTATTGCTGACCGATCGTATTTTCTTTGTCATATTCCCTCCCATTTCGTCCCATGCAAACATTACAGCATTTGTAACACTGTATTCCCGAATACCAAACTTCCGGCATTTCGTTTATGAGACCACGCGTATCACTATAATCTTGCCTATTATATCACGTAGCCTAAAACAAGTAAATGCTATCGCGGTTAATTTTTGTAAGATTATGTCTCCAAAATGCTTAGAAACAACTACCGCATTTTCAAATCTCATGTTCTTGTTGAAATATTCTGCGATAGGCGCTTGGTGTCACACCATGTCTTTCCCTAAAATACTGAGTAAAGCGACTTTGTGAACCAAATGCACAATGTTCACTGATCTCGCCGATAGACTTATCGGTATACTTCAAAAAATACTCGCTTGCTTCAATTTTTTCATTGATAATATATTGCTTCAGCGAAATCCCCTCCTGCTTGCGAAAACGATCGGATAAATAATTCGGTGTGACGTCAAACTCTTTTGCAATGTCTGTCACTTGAAGTTTATCCATAATATGCAGATAAATATAATTTCTGACCTGAGAAGTTAATACATCTTCACAGTTTTTTCGCTGCAGATCGCGTACCTCACGCGCAAAGATAAATTCTGCCTCTCTGGTCGCCTTCTCAACTTCCAGTGGCTCCTGCAGATTATCCTCTACATTGCGTAAAAAGCTATCACACATAGACAAGGCTTTTTCCGGGGTGACTCCTCCCTGAATGGCGCTTCGAGACGCACTGCTGATCACCCATACTGCTATATTTTTGTAGTGTCTTAGTACATCCTTGGAAACATTTCCGATCTCTCCTCCATAAGATTCATTAATACTTTCTTCCAACGCCTGCAGATCTCCTCTGCGAATGCTCTCCTGCTCACGGCGCTCCTGTCGGATCGGATTGTGCGCTTTACGCCTCTCCTGATAATGCAGCATATCATTTGTCAGATGCTTTGCAATACTGGCATCCGGCTCCTCCAATACATTCCAGAATACATTTCCCGGCATTTCCTGTCCGGTAATGGATTTCCAACAAAGCTCTATGATCGCGCGAAATTCATCCTTTCCACAATAAGAAATGCCTATGGAATCATTGCCTACCGCATAATACACGCGTATCCTGCCTAACACAATATATTCCCCTACAGGCGATTGGATGACTGCGTATGCCACGCCCTTTCCATCCATTTTAATATATGGTTTTTCTTTCCCTTTTCCCTGAAACTCCCTTGGTGCAACCGGCTGACACACACCTTCCTCAAAGCTGTGTATCAGATTCCCTTCCCGGTCAAAGACATTGATGGGTCCATGCAATAATTTGTGTAGTCGCTCTAATAAGTAAATATCCATATTGTTTTCCCCGCCTTTCTATAATGCGCTTTTCTCTCACTCAACTTGTCTTCGAATGGCTTCCTCCACTCGTTTGACCTCAGCATAAAATTCTCTTGCAGACCATAATTTGCAGCCTTGCCCGCGGATGATCAGCTGCTCCAGCCCATCCGAAGTTGCCACAGTTACATCATGTTCCCGCCCCATGTTATGAGCAAGTTTTTCGATATATTGATCTGCTGTTTCCGCCTCCTTCGTATATACCACATGTATATTGTGATAATCCAGCATCTGACCAATGCCACCTTTTACCTTATAAGCATCAAATACAAGGATCAGTGTCATCCCCATATAAGCTTGATAATTACATAAAATATCCATCAGGCGGTCTCTGGCTGCGTCAATATTATCCTTTGCCAGCTCGTTCAGTTCGTCCCATGCAAACACTATATTATAGCCATCCACCAGCAGATACTTTTCCGCCGAACGCTTGTAAGCGACAGGTCCGCGACTGTCTGTGGACGAAACAACACGTTTTCGCTGTCTGATCCAATTTTTCTTCTGATTGCGGTTTGCGCCACCCGCTTGTCCAAGAATAGAACGAATCTCTTCTTCTCCCATCGAGTATTCCGTATCATACCGCATTCTGCGCCTCATTGCTGCTGTCATAGGCTCCGCATAGTCGTCTTCCGGTGACTGCTTACCTTCCAAAGAATACCCATTATCTACGTGTACATGATCTGCCACTTCATTCCAAGGAACGATATAGCCGGAACCATGTGCTGTAAACACAGAATCCGCTGTTGCCGCATAATCCAGATCCGGATCATAACCAATCTGTGCAACCACTTCTTCCGTATTGTGGCATGGTCGATATCCGCACAACTGACAGGACATCTTTCCTTTACCACCGGTATAAGCAGACAGATCCTTCTGATAGGAGCGTATTGTCGCAACCGGTGCTTCTCCGGCAAGAACTGCGTATTCTCCCGATGAATCCGGTGCATTCAGTTTCGCACTCATTCGCTCCATGTCCGTCATTGCCCGTCCCAACTGTTCGGTCGGCAGCTCCAAACGGAACGAATAGTACGGCTCCAGTAAGATCGTTTCTGCCTGTCTAAGTCCCTGCCTGACTGCACGGTAGGTCGCCTGTCTGAAATCGCCGCCCTCCGTATGCTTCACATGCGCTTTACCTGCAATAACGGAGATCCGCATATCCGTGATCTCTGATCCGGTAAGCACTCCGCGATGTTTCTTTTCCTGCAAATGAGTTAGAATCAAACGCTGCCAGTTTTTGCTCAGCATATCTTCGCTGCAATTCGTGTCAAACACCAGACCGGATTCCGGCTCACCGGGCTCCAACAGCAAATGAACCTCTGCATAATGTCGTAATGGTTCAAAATGCCCCATACCGATAACCGGTGCCGCTATGGTTTCTTTGTAAACGATATTTCCCTCGCCAAAAGTGACATGCATACGATAACGATCAAATAACTGCTGCCTGATCACTTCGATCTGCACCTCGCCCATCACCTGTGCATGAAGTTCTTTGAGTGTTTCATCCCATATAATACGAAGCTCAGGTTCCTCCTCTTCAAGCTGCTTCAAGAGCGGAAGTGCACGTCTTACATCCCAGTCCGGTTCCAAAAAGATCCGATACGTCAAAACCGGCTCTAATATTGGGACTTCATCGTGTTCCATAAAGCCAAGCCCCTCTCCCGGATACGTATGGGACAAACCGGTAACCGCACAAATTTCTCCCGCTTTGGCTTCCTTTGCCGTCGTATATTTTTCTCCGGAATAGAACCGGATCTGATTGATCTTTTCGCTCCAGATCTGCTCTTCATCGCCATCATCAGATTGCAGCTGCTTTTTGCCTTGTAATAACTGTCTCGCCTGCAGGCGTCCACCCGTCACTTTCAAATGTGTCAGTCGATTGCCCTGCTCATCTCTGGATATCTTGTATACTCTGGCGCCAAACTCATCTCCATACTGACCGGGCTCTGTATATTGCCACAATCCCTTTAGAAATGTTTCAACTCCCTGCATTTTTAGTGCAGAGCCAAAATAACATGGAAACAACTTCCGTCGTCTGATCAGCCGGATCACATCTGCATCTTCAAGTGTTCCATCCTGCAAAAAGCGTTCCAACAGATCCTCTTCACACATGGCTGCCGCTTCCATCACACTCTCAGGTTCTGCCATAAAATCAACACAGGCATCCGAAAGCTTTTCCTGTAGTTCCTGCATGATCCGACCACGATCCGTATCCGGCATATCCATTTTATTGATAAAAAGAAACACCGGAATATCGTAGTAAGCAAAAAGCTGCCATAACGTCTCGGTATGGCTTTGCACGCCATCAGCAGCACTAACGACTAATACTGCATAGTCCAGTACCTGCAATGCACGCTCCATTTCTGCCGAAAAATCTACATGTCCCGGTGTATCTAATAGCGTAACCGTTCCATCCTGCAGCGCAAAGCGCGCAGGCTTGGAAAAAATAGTGATCCCCCGGTCACGTTCCATATGATTGTTATCTAAAAAAGCGTTTTGATCGTCAACACGCCCTAATTGGCGGATCGACCCTGCCGTATACAAAAGTCCCTCCGACAGTGTCGTTTTACCCGCATCAACGTGCGCCAATATTCCTATGGTAATATGTTTCATATATATTCACTTTCTATCTGCGATCCTTCGCCGGTGTAATATCCCCGGTACTCTCGCTAATGATAAATCGTGGCCGTTCCTTGGTTTCCATGTAAATCTTACCAATGTACTCTCCAATAACGCCCAAACTAAGCAACTGCACACCGCCCAAAAATAAAATACAGCACAAAAGACTTGACCATCCACCAACAGTCATTCCGCATATCTTTTCAATGATCGTTGCAACAATAGCGATCAAACTGATCACACAAACAATAAATCCCATACTGGTGATCATACTGATCGGTTTGACGGAAAAGCTGGTAATGCCATCAAACGCAAACGAAAGCATTTTTTTCAATGGATAATGGCTCTCTCCGGCAATTCTCTCAGCACGTTCATAGTAAACGCAGGAATAGCGAAAACCTACTAACGGCGCCATTCCACGTAAGAACAGATTAACCTCTTTGAACTGTGCTAATCCTTCCAGCGCTTCTTTACTCATCAAACGGTAATCTGCATGATTGTATACAACATCTGCGCCCATCGCCGCCATAACTTTATAAAAGCCCTGTGCCGTAGCACGCTTGAATACCGTATCTGTCTTTCTCTCGGAACGCACACCATAGACGATCTGTGATCCTCCCAAATACTCGTCCACCATCCGCGTCATCGCTGTCATATCATCCTGACCGTCACAGTCGATCGATATTGTAATATCTGCATATTGTTTTGCTGTCATCAGTCCTGCAAAAAGAGCATTCTGATGTCCACGATTACGTGACAAACATAAACCTTCGATCTGCTCTTCTTCCTCCGCATACTTGCTGATCAATTCCCAAGTAGCATCTTTGCTTCCATCATTTACAAACATGACACGGCTCTCTTCTGCAATCTTCCCTTCTGAGATCATGCCACGCAGCGTATGCAAAAATAATGGTTCTGTTTCCGGTAATACTTTTTCCTCATTATAACAAGGAATTACAATGTATAAAATTGGTTTGCTCGTCATGATATACCTCCCTGTATTGTGTCTTCGTTTCTTTCATAGATACCATGGATCATTTTCCTGCATAGCAACGTATAAGAATGCATACCTCGCTTCTCCATGACCCTTGGCAGTATTATATCAAATATTGTTTCAAGATGGCAACCTTGTCTGTCTGCTCCCAAGGAAGGTTTAAGGTGTTTCTTCCAAAATGTCCATATGCCGCAGTTTGGCGATAGATCGGTCTGCGCAGATCGAGCATCTTGATTATACCAGCCGGACGAAGATCAAAGTTATCACGGATGATCTCAACCAAACGGCTGTCGGATAATTTGCCGGTACCAAACGTATCTACCATAACAGAAGTCGGCTGTGCAACACCGATCGCATAGGAAAGCTGAATCTCACAACGGTCTGCAAGACCTGCCGCTACGATATTTTTGGCAACGTAACGTGCTGCATATGCAGCCGAACGATCTACCTTTGTGCAGTCTTTTCCCGAAAAAGCTCCGCCACCGTGACGTGCATATCCGCCATACGTATCTACGATGATCTTACGACCAGTCAATCCGCTGTCACCATTCGGTCCGCCGATCACGAATCTGCCGGTTGGATTGATAAAATATTTCGTATCTTCACTTACTAATTCTGCCGGAAGGATCGGATCGATCACATACTTACGAATATCTTCATGGATCTGCTCCTGTGATACATCCTCTGCATGTTGACTCGAAATAACCACAGCACTGATATGTATCGGCTTACCGGCTTCATCATACTCTACTGTCACCTGACTTTTGCCATCCGGTCGAAGATAAGAAAGTGTTCCATTCTTACGCATCTCTGTCAACCGGCGTGTCAACTGATGTGCCAAAGAAATCGCATATGGCATGCAATCCTCCGTCTCGTTGGTTGCATAGCCAAACATCATTCCCTGATCTCCTGCACCGATTGCTTCAATCTGTGCATCAGACATATCCATTTCACCGTTCTTTGCCTCAAAAGCCTTATCAACACCCATAGCTATATCTGCAGACTGCTGATCTAACAACACCTTTACCTTACAGGTATCACAGTTGAATCCTTTGGCGTCATCGTCATAACCAATCTCACGGATCGTCTCACGCGCAATCTTCTCATAATCAACCTTAGCTCTCGTGCTGATCTCGCCCATGATCATCACATAATCTGTCGTAATGACTGTCTCGCAAGCAACACGGCTCATCGGATCCTGCTCCATCAATGCATCCAATACAGCATCGGAAATGTTATCACATATTTTGTCCGGATGTCCTTCCGTAACCGATTCCGATGTAAACAAACGTTTCTCCATAATTTCCTCCATTCTGACGTACCATTTCTGTACGGTCTATCTACGAATATTTCCAAAAAGAAAAAGCCCACCTAAACCGACGACAGATGGACTTGATTTCAACTTGATCTCAAACCCTCTTATTGCTCGATTTCTCGCTGAGATTGGCACCTTCCTGTCAGGGGTTGCCGTGGTTTCACAGAGCCTTCACTCTCCGCCACTCTAAATAAGAGTTGTTTTGTGAACTATTTTCTTATACCGTGTAATAACACACAACTTTTATATTATACCGTTCGACGCATTTCGTCAATACCCAAACGAGACTATTCGCCAAAATTATGAACCATTTATGATAATGTCCAATATACCACAAAGGAAAATGTCTCAAAACAATACCCGTTCAGAAGATCCAAACATATCTCCTCAGCAGCAAGCGGGCATACATACTAAAAAATTTTATAGTGCTGCATCGGTACATTTAATAAGAAATGTTCCATTAAATCATGGAGTACGATAACAGGACCCGACAACCAGAACCATAAATTACAATATAAAAGACAGATCTGCCCCCGAAAGTTGTACTGCTGTCCGGAATAATCCCATACCGCCAGATGCAGATAACAATTCACGATCATGCCGACAACAAATTCCACCACCGTGATCATAAGACTGCACAAAAGCATCTGCCCCACCAGTGATGCCTGTCCACCCAGTAGATTTTGCACAGCACCGACTAACACAAAACAAATTCCACCAGCTAGCAGCATTGATATATGAGAATAACCCCGCATTAATATTTCTAATGCGCAATATAAAAATCCTCCTGTAAAAAACATGATCGTATATGCCTGTGCCGGATTCATATCTGCTATTCTCCTTCCTTTGCCATATGTTCTGCTATTCTCAAACATAGTATGTATTTTTTTTAAAATTTTATTCTTGTTGATAATGATTGGTTTTTATCAGGTATTGTGCTAACATAACAAGAGAATACTTAAGCAGAAAGCGAGGATTTTAATATATGAACCAAACCATCTTAAAACGACTGGATGCTGCGATCACATCAACATTGATCGGACACAGTGAAGATCCTGACTGTAATGTCGGCGCATCCATCTGTATACTCCATCGTGGCGAGGAAGTATACCGCAAAGAATACGGCGAAGCAGACAAGGAAAAGCACCATCCAATGAAACCAGATACGATCTTCCGCTGTTATTCTATGACAAAGCCGATCACTTCTGTTGCTGTGATGACTTTGGTAGAAAAGGGTGCATTAGCACTATCCGACCCGGCCAGCAAATATTTACCGGGGTTTAAAGATCAAAAAGTATATACCGATCAGGGACTTGTTCCGGCGAACCGCGAAGTCACTATCCAAGATCTGTTGGATATGACTGCCGGTGTGGTCTACCCGGATGCATCTTTTCCTGCCGGTGCTATTATGGACAAGATCCAAGCAGATTTCTATGACAAGATCGCCAAAGGCGAACCGACTCCTTCTACCTATGAATTGGCAAATATCATCGGTCAACAGCCTCTGGCATTCCAGCCCGGCGAGCGCTGGTTATACGGTTTTTGCGCAGACGTTCTCGGTGCCATCGTGGAAGTCGTATCCGGCAAACGCTACATTACATATCTAAAAGAAACTATTTTTGAACCGCTCGGCATGACAGACACCGATTTCTATGTCCCAGAGCAAAAGCAGGACCGTTTTATGCAGTTCTATCAATATATGCCGGAAACTCAAACGTTAGATCCATGCACCTGGCAGCATTTATGTCTGTCTCATATGCATCTAAAACAGCCATCTTTTGAATCCGGTGGCGCAGGTTTGGTATCTACCTTGAGCGATTACGCCAAATTTGCACAGATGATGTTAAACAAAGGAACGTATCAGGGTGTCCGCATTTTGGGACGCAAAACAGTAGAATGGATGACACAGAATCATCTTAATGAAAAACAGCTGGGAAGCTTTGACTGGGAAGCATTAAAAGGTTATGGCTATGGCAATCTGATGCGTTGTATGATCCATACAGAACTTTCCGAAAGCATTGGATCTAATGGCGAATTTGGATGGGACGGCTGGTTAGGCAGCTATGTAAGTATGGATCCGGCTGAGGATCTGGCGATCATTTATGTGATCAACAAATGCGGTGGTAACGGTTACCGGGATGTACAAGTTATCCGCGATATTGTATATGCCGCATTAGAAGATTAGCAGATCACTCCAAGAAAGGTTAGGTGAGCAGTATATGAATACTTCACAGGCAGAAGGCATTGATCAGCTTCAAAGCTGGGTCAATGAAAGTAAACGTATTGTGTTTTTTGGCGGTGCCGGAGTCTCAACCGAAAGCGGCATCCCTGATTTTCGCAGTGTAGATGGTTTGTATCATCAAAAATATGATTATCCACCGGAAACCATTCTCAGCCATACGTTTTTTATGCGAAATACAAAAGCGTTCTATGACTTTTACCGCGATAAGATGATCTGTCTGGACGCCAAGCCAAATATCACTCATCTGAAATTGGCAGAAATGGAACAAAAAGGCAAACTTACTGCTGTTGTGACTCAAAATATTGATGGGCTTCATCAAGCAGCAGGCAGCAAAACGGTATACGAACTCCATGGATCCGTGCACCGCAATTACTGCACCAAATGCCATACATTTTATGATATTCACTGTATTACCGAAAGCACAGGCATTCCGACTTGTGAATGTGGTGGTATTATCAAGCCGGATGTTGTATTATACGAAGAGGGATTAAATGATGCAACAGTAACCGGTGCTGTCAAAGCGATCAGCGAATCCGATCTCATGATCATCGGCGGCACTTCTCTCGCTGTATATCCGGCCGCCGGACTACTGCATTATTTCCATGGAAACCATTTGGTATTGATCAATAAATCTGCCACCCCGATGGATGCAGATGCAGATCTTTTGTTACAATGTGGACTTGGGGAAGTCTTTTCCCGGATTGAAGTTTAATGTGCGCGAAGGCAAAATTGCACATAGCTATCAGTCAGATGCCGGTATCTATACCTGGCAGATGACTGGTCGCTATGTGAACGCTTTGGCATAAGCGTTGCAAATAAGCTTGTGAAACAAGCGACAAAGCTCTGAAAGAGCAGATTTGCGAGTTTGATAAAAAGACTAATTACTAACAAGAAAGAAAGGATTGATGACTATGCATTACTCTTATACTACAAAAGGAACTTGTTCCAGTGAAATTGAATTTGATCTGGATGGTGATATTGTTCATAACGTACAATTTGTCGGTGGCTGTAACGGTAACCTAAAGGCGATCAGCTCTTTGGTTGACGGTCTGACCGTAGAACAGGTCGTAGATAAAGTCAAGGGCATCACGTGCGGTTTCAAAAGCACATCCTGCTCGGACCAGCTTGCAACCGCACTGTTGGAAGCACTCGACACAGTACAATAATTCACCAAACTATTTATTCACACTTGTTTAGAAGCTATGCGTTTCGTTTATGAATCACATATTGTTTCTATCTTTTCTCAAAATGGTACAGGCGGCTTACGGCATCTCCCCAGAGATCACCGATCAACAGGCCGCCTTTCATTAATATTTCACCGGTATATTCCCTTTGCATCACATCACAATAATAAACCGCTTCCGGATCCAGTCCCTGTAAATGTACCTTACGGCTTCGGCGGTTCGGTTCCGCGAGCACCTGTACAAATGTCATTAAAGCCTCTTTCTGATCTTTTGACACAACCATATAAGCATCATAGTAGTGATTTTCTGCATACGATGCGAGTCTATAGTAATCCCCATTTCGGATCAATAATTGGTAGGTATGATACATTTCTGTCTGCTCACGGATCAACGCCTTCTCTTCCTCGGATAACTTTGTCACATCAAGCTCATAACCAAATGTTCCCGCCAATGCGACATGTCCACGAGTCACAAACGGAGTATTGCGTCCTACCGTATGATTTGGGCAGACGCTAACATGCGCCCCTATCGTGGATAATGGATAAATTAACGCTGTTCCCTCCTGAATACCTAAACGCTCCACGGCATCTGTGTCATCAGAACACCATATCTGTGGGCTGTAATATAGCATTCCCGGATCAAATCGCCCCCCGCCTCCGGAACAATTTTCCAACAACAGATCCGGGAATTCCGTGATTAGCCGCTCCTGCATACGGTATACTGCTAACACATACCGATGAAGTAATTCCCGCCCATGCTCTTTGCTCAAATATGCACTTCCAAGATCTGACAGTTGGCGGTTCATGTCCCATTTTACGTACATGATCGGTGCACTGCGCAAAATACGTGCCACCGATTCATAAGCATACTCCTCAACTTCCAGATTCGATAGATCCAATACTCCCTGCGCCCGGCTAAGAGCCGGCTCACGTCCCGGTATTTGAATCATCCAGTCCGGATGTGCGCGAAACAGATCCGAATCCGGAGAGATCATCTCCGGCTCAAACCATATGCCAAACTTCAAGCCGATTTTATTAATGCTGTCTACCAAATATTTTAAACCACCGGTAAGTTTTGCTTCATTCACATACCAATCTCCCAACGAAGACTCATCATTGTTACGTCTGCCAAACCAGCCATCATCCATCACAAACAGCTCTATGCCACAGTCTTTCGCAGTCTGCGCAATATCCAATAACTTTTCCGTTGTAAAATCGAAATACGTTGCTTCCCAATTGTTGATCAGAATCGGACGCTCTGTGTTTTTGTAGCGGCTGCGGATCAGATGCTCCCGGTAAAAATCATGAAGTGAACGTGTCATCTTGCCAAGACCTTCCGACGAGTAGGTGAGAACTACTTCCGGTGCCTGAAAGCTCTGTCCCGGTGTCAGCTTCCATCCAAATTCATAGGAGTGTATTCCCATTGTCATACGTATCATGTCATGCTGCGACACTTCCACCTGTCCCAAAAAATTGCCGGAATAGACAAAATGCATTGCATACACATCTCCTTGGGTCTGCGTTGTACCCGGTGTAACCAGTGCAATAAACGGATGCTCCTGATGCCCGGATTCCCCACGGATCGACGCCGCTGACTGTCTTCCATATCCAATTCTCCGGCGCTGTATACGTCGTTCTCTGGCCCATGCGCCCGGCAAAGTCAGCAACTCATAATCTTCCTCATAATCCATATCCAGACAGGCACTATATATTTTTTCAATGGTAAGCGTCTGCTCTCCCCGATTGTCTACCCGCACAGAACGAGTAATTACATCCTCCCTCTCAAAAGCTGTATACGATAGCACAACTTCTACACCAAGCACTCGATCCTGACAAATAAGCTCTAACGTCTGTACTGCTGTACCGGCATCTTCCGTATCCATCTGTGAAGCAGTAACAAAAGAAGCCGGAAGACCCTCTAGTGGTGTCTTGCCGGAATATATTCGATGCTCTTTGTAAAGAATTTCCGTTCCCAGGCATCCATATTCATCTCGAATATCCAAGCAGCTTTCCCGAAAATCCCCAATGCCGCCGGATGGCAGTTCCATCGGAAAGCTTTCCAAAAATACGCATTTTTCGCGTTTGTTGCGCTCTGGTGTATATGGATATTCCTCCGTCCGCAGCAAATATCCACCGTCAATGTGCTGTAAACGCTCCCCATAATAAATATGACCCAAATATCCTTCCGGTGTAATGCCGATCATGTAACTGGTACTCTTGGTATTTAGTTGGAAAATATGCTGTTTCTTATCATAAATAATCATTCTATTCTTTACACCTTTCCTCCATGGATCACGATGATTTATTTTGCAATAGTTGGTCCAGATGTGACTCAATCCTCACGTATCTGACCATTTGCAATGTTTTGCTGTATGATCGAATCTACGACTTCGAACAATGTTTCTGATCCAAGACGCGTCTTACTCTGCCGTCCGTATACCTGCTGCGCCGTAACCTCATGTTCTTTCCAATCCGCACCACCATTACTGTTGTTTAACATTAACGGCTGTAAATTATCCATAGCATGTGCGAACTTCGATTCCGGCGTTTCAAACGCCTCAAACTCATCAAACAATGCGATCAGTTCTTCCTTTTGTTCATCCGGTAAGAGCGAAAAGATCCGCTCCTTTGCAGCATTCTCTCTTGCTGTCTGCGTCTTCAGATTCTCTGCATCATACGCATAAGTATCCCCTGCATCGATCTCTACAATATCATGGATCAAGCACATTAACATCACCTTTGCAACGTCAATTTTTTCATTCGAATATTCCCGAAGTACATACGCCATAATCGCCATATGCCAAGCATGCTCTGCATCATTTTCATTTCTTCCATGTCCGGAAAGATGCGTCTGCCGAAAAATATTCTTCTCCTTATCAATCTCCAATGCAAATGCAAGCTGTTTTTTTAATCGTTCATCCATCACATACTACTCCTTTTCCTGAAATACTGCATGTTCAAAACATCATATATCCCAAGCAGTTATTTATCCCTGTAATCCATCCGCAGGACGAATCATGATCTTCAGGTACGATTTTAAGTAAGTGCAAACATATCCCTACAAATCATCTTCCCTGTCTCTGTTCTAAAAATCGTTGTATACGCATGCTGTACTGCCTGCTGTGATAATGTATCTTCATACATATTCACCAAAAAATCTGCCTCAACCAAAATCTGATAGTCGATCCCATCCATATCCTCATAGGTATGATGATGTGCGATCAAATATTGTACTCTGGTCGATACATCCTCCGGGAACCGCAACTTGGCAAGCAATTGTTGCGCCAGTCCCGGACCTTCCTGTTCCTGTAATTTACCCCCGCAGTCGCCATATTTTTGTTCGCATATATGAATGCCTATGTCATGCGTTAATGCTGCTGTCTCAAGAATAAACCTAGTCTTCTCATCCACATTCTCCAGTTCTGCTATTAATTTTGCATAGCTGTGAACTTTGCAAAAATGCTGTATTCTTTTCGGATCCCCTGCATACAACTTAATCATTTCGGCGTGCAACTTGTTAATCATAATAATTTTTCATCCTACTTTCTTACTCTATATCCCATTCGTTTTCATCCCAAACTGGATATTGTTGAATATAGCCTTTCGATTTAGTTATACAAGCTTCTATTTTTTCTGCTACCTTACTGATCTTTTTTACTGTGATCACAAACATCCAGTCATCTCCAAAATCATAATGAAGTGAAAATTTCTGTTTTTCAACCAGCCTAAGTTCATCAAGTATTATTTTTGTTGAAGGTTCATCCTCTTCCGGATCAGACTGATAGTTATATTCTTGGTACATTCGATTATCCATACAAAATTCATACAGATGTTCATCTGTAAAATCAAATGATTCAAGAATAATCTGGCACAATCGGTCGAGTGTGTCCTCTCCACTAATCTCAATGTTTCTGTAAACTTCACGGCCTAATCCGATAGGATAGACCTTTATCAAATACTGTTTATTCATCATCTACCTCTTCTTTTCCAAAAGGGATCTTAGTTCCTATTCAAAAGATCTTTTACACATACCACTCAGGTCGTCTTAACTGTGTATATGGCCTATGTGTTCTTATTGTCGATACATCACATAGCTCAACATCCACATAGAAAATCTGCTCCCTGTTTCGCTGCCTCCTGTATCGCCTTGCAGCTTTTCCGTAAATTTACTCTCATGCTACTGGCATTTTCCATTTGAACTAATGCTAAACGCATAGTACACCTCCCCGTTCTAAGCATTGCATTTCATGGTTAAGGACACACCTTTATTTTTTACTATTTACTCTAATCCCATTGCTTCAATAATCCGCTTCACTGTTTCCTCATCCAGCTCTACAAATTCCGCTATGGATGCTATACTTTCTCCACGTTCGTATAGCTTTCGAATAAACCGTTCATTGGTTTTGGCTATTCCTGTTTCTTCGCCTTCCTTCAGACCCTCTTCATAACGCTGCCGATATTCGTATTCTAACGTCATATATCCCAACCTCCAAGTCTCATTTTGGCGGGCCGAACGCACTGCTTCCTCTAACTGCTTCGTATACTCATCCGACGCACCTTTTCCATCAATATAATCCAAAATCCGTTTCATTTCGGGACTCACATCATCCATCGTCCCCTTCGTACTTAAGATTATCTTAACTGCGTCATCATCTAATGTCAATGCCGTATTTTCCTGACAGGTATTGCAAAATGTATAAATATGCCGGCCTTCTCCGAACGGATCAAATGTGCAAATGAAGATCACATAACTTTTCTTTAATTTCGTGTAATCCTGACCTTTCTGCAATATGTTAAGGTCTATCACGCCTTGATAATACCGCATCCGTTTTGGTAGATTCCTATTATCTGACGTCTGCATCTCCAAGTTAAAGACCGTGTTCTGATCATCTTCCACATACACATCTAACCGTATTGCTTTGGCATTTGCAGACAGATCAATACTCTTCTGTGACTGCGGATATACGACCTTTCGAATCTTGATCTTCAAGATCATCTCCAAAAATGGTTTAACATATTTGGGATCATGCATGATCAATCCAAACATAAAGTCGTCTTTTAGCTCCAGTTCTTCGTATGGTTTTATTTCTCTTGCCATAGTGTACTCCCCTCTTTCTTATTACGCATTTACACATATTGTTTCGTACGTGATAATATATCATCTTTCAAGAGGGATTACCATTGGCAATATTCACATATTTATAAGATTATTATGTACATATCTCACAATATTCTACTTTCTCTGCAGGTCACAACAGCGAGAACGGCGATGTCGGCTTTATTGTCTTCCTATGTACTAACCACTTGGGTAAACTCCTTGATTGACAGCTTTTTATGTTCTTTGTTCGTCATATGTCTATCTCCCTGCTTTACAGTTAGTTGTCACTAACTCATTGTTTTAAGAAAAGCCGTGCATACACACGGCTGATTTTCGGTTCTACTTTTTTTCTGGGGTTACCACCCGGCAGAGGTAACCGTCAAAGAACTGATAAACTGCTCTAACTACGAGGAACACTGAATCTCCTTCCCGGAATCAGAACGGATCTGTCCTCACTGCGGCTCTCATGACTGCACAATCAAGGATTCCGGCAGGGACTACACGGTATACCATCCCATATATTATGCATCATACTTCCAATTTACTCAACGGTCACACTCTTTGCTAAATTTCTTGGTTTGTCCACATCTAAACCTCTGGCAACTGATACATAATATCCCAAAAGCTGTAATGGAACAACTGCAAGACTTGCTGCAAAATGCGGATCTGTCTTTGGCACATATACCACAAAATCTGCTGTATCTTCCATCGAATAATTGCCAAATGTTGTCAAGCCCATTAATGAAGCCCCACGACTTTTACACTCTACCATATTACTTACGGTTTTCTCGTATAGATCATTTTGCGTCAACGACCCGATAACCAAAACACCATCCTCAATCAGACTGATTGTTCCATGTTTCAATTCACCTGCAGCATATGCCTCTGAGTGAATATAGCTAATCTCTTTTAACTTCAAGCTTCCCTCTAAACAAATTGCATAATCGATACCACGACCAACAAAGAAAATGTCTGTTGCATTGGCCCATTTTGACGCAAACCACTGGATACGTTCCTTATTCTCAATTATTTTATTGATTTTCTCAGGAAGTGTCTGTAATTCTTCGATATACTGCTGATACTGCTCCTTACTCAACTGTCCACGAACTTTACCAAACTCAATTGCAAGTAAATATCCTGCAATCAACTGCGCACTATATGCCTTCGTTGTTGCCACGGAAATCTCCGGACCTGCCAGCGTATAAAAGACATTGTCTGCCTCTCGTGCAATTGATGAGCCGACTACATTCACAATGCCAAGTGTGCGCACTCCCTGTTCTTTTGCCAAACGCAAACCTGCCAACGTATCTGCTGTCTCACCGGATTGGCTCACCACAATCACTAGATCATTCGGCTGTAAAATCGGATTACGGTAACGAAATTCCGATGCTAACTCTACCCGGACCGGTACACGTGCCAAATCCTCCATCACATATTGTGTGACAACACCGGTATGATACGCAGATCCACATGCAACAATATAAATTTGACCAATTTCTTTAATATCTTTCTCACTTAAGCCAACATCCGAAAGATCAATTTTTCCATCCTTAATCTTTGAATTCATCGTATCTAAGATTGCCTTTGGCTGCTCGTGGATCTCTTTCATCATGAAATGCTCATACCCGCCTTTTTCTGCTGCCTCTGCATCCCATTTGATTTCTACAAGATCCTTTGTAATCTCTTCACCATCCAAATTATAAAATACAGCCTTACCGTCTGCCAAACGACCAATCTCCATGTTACCTATGTAGTATACATTCCGTGCATATTTTAAAATTGCCGGAACATCAGATGCCACATAACAGTTTCCATCTGACACTCCAATGATCATTGGACTATCCTTACGTGCCACATAAATTTCATTTGGATATTCTGCAAACATCAATGCTAATGCATAAGATCCACGAATACGAACCATTGCATGATTGATAGCATCTACAGGTGTATGTTCGTATTTTTTGTAATAATAGTCTACTAATTTCACAGCAACTTCTGTATCTGTAGAAGAATAAAACTCATACCCTTTCTTGACCAGTTTCGTCTTTAACTCCTGATAATTCTCGATGATTCCATTATGGACACCAACTACATTGCTATCATCACTGCTATGCGGATGTGCATTAATCTCCGACGGTTCTCCATGTGTTGCCCATCGCGTATGACCAATTCCACAAGTTCCTATTACTGCTCTTCCACCGTCAGTTTTATCAATCAATCCCTGTAATCGACCTTTTGCTTTTACAACCTTAACTTTGTCTGATCCAGCACGTACTGCAATTCCAGCAGAGTCATATCCCCTGTACTCTAATTTTGATAGACCATCTAATAAGATTGGTGCTGCCTGTTTGTTTCCTATAAAACCTACTATTCCACACATAATTTTTACTCCTTTGGCTTGAAATTATGGTTCTCCTTTTTTACGGTTCTCCTTTTTTCTTGGGGCTTCTACTTTCTTTTCTGGGGTTTTCACGAAATTCCCCATCTTTTCCAGTAGTTCTTCTCCCAAATGTGGGGTTGCACAAATTCTCCTCATTTTCATGGGGGCTTCTACACTCCCCAACATTTCCTGTAGTTCTACTGTTTTTTCTTGGAGGACTCTACAAGTCCTGAATTTACGGCTCTCGAAACCATTATTTTCACCGGTTCGATGCTATAATCATCATGTATAAGTCCGTTTCTACTGCTATGACATTCTTTTATTTTTTTGAGCATTTAACATATTATTATTTCCCTTCTGTAATCTTATATATCAAACATCAAATTTTATTTCATGATAAAATTTTTGATTTTATCAATCCAACAAAGTACAGTATTGCTTCATTTTTTAACAAAATACCCAGAATTAGATAAATACAACCTGATCCAAATATTGAACATGCAATAACACTTATATCATTATCTAGAAATTTCGTAACAATCATCAAATACAATATCATGATTGTCATCATTATAAAAAGTGTCTTTAAGAAATGTGATGTACATTTCAACTTAACTCGTTTATTTACAAAATAAATTTGTAAACATAAAACTATAGCTTCTGTTACAATCGAAGCTATAGTTGCACCATTTTGTTGCATTTTAGGAATCAAAAAAAGATTCATCGTCATATTTAACAAAGCACCAACAGAAACTGTTATAAACAATATTTTTTCTTCATTAAATGTCATTAAGAGCTGTGTTCCATACAAATTTCCTACAGTAGAAATAAGAACAAATGGTGAAAAAATTCGTAACGTCAAAATGCATGGAAGAAAATCCATCCCAAAAATCAAACGAACAATTTGTGGAGCTAATACAAAAATGCCAATTGATGCCGGAATGCATATTACAATTATTAGCTCTAATGCCTTACTTCCCAACGCCTTCACCACATCTAATTCATTATGATTCCATAAAAAAACTAATCTCGGTAGCATTACTCCTCCTAAAGAAGCGGTAATTGTAGAAATTGTAATTATTATTTTTTGAACATTCGTATAATAACCTACAACCGAATTGCTGCACCAAACGCCCAACATCGTAGTATCTAAAAGTGAATATAAACTTATTGCTAACTGAGTGGATAATAATATGATGATTGGTTTCGTGTGCTTCATCAGTTCAAGATTTTTAGCAGAAAAATGTACATATTTTTTCAAATGAATAAAATTAAACACATAATTTCCTGCAACAGCCAAACTTTGTATCAGTGCATAAATGATATAATCTTGTTTTTCCTTCACAAATATAAACATGCATAATAATGAAATTGCTTTCACAACAAAACTTCTTTTTGTTATATAAACGTATTCTTCTAATCCTTGATATAAATAATCAACATTTAATATATTTAGAAATAATTGTATTCCAGTTACCATATATAACAAATAATGATTACTAAATAAACTTACATCCGAAATCACTAACATATAAATTACAGCACAAATACATGTGCTTAGTAAATTATATAAAAATAACTCTGTAAAAGTTTTATTAAGTTTATTTCTATTGTCTTTTATTTTTGCAATTTCTCGCACTCCATATCTTGGTATTCCGAGCGAAGCAAATATCAAGAACCAACTAACAATGGATCTCGAATAGTTAACTAATCCTAATCCATCAGAAAGCAATATTCTTGACAAATATGGAATTGTAATTAACGGAAAAATTATATTAAGTCCGTTATATAAAGCATTATATATTGTATTCTTAAATAATGATTTGTTCTCCATCAAAATTCCCTTCCTCTTTCTATAAATTTGCCGAATAATCCGGCTGCCATGTCCCTGCTGTCCAGCATAGGGGAACCAAGATAAGTGTGTGATTGGAGTAATACTAGTTTATCAGTTTCATTTCAATCGTAAAACCTGCTTCGCACTGCAAAGTGGCTCTGGGCTTGACAAATGAGTTGTATCCAATAAATATCCTTTAAGCCAATCAAGACGGTTTCCGTGTTCCGGAACACCAGGTTCCACATTTCCAGAATTAAAGTTTTATGAAGCCAGAATATCCATTTACCATCAAAATCCAATAACTAGCTCTCCTATCTTTGTGAAAATTTAACTTGTGTTTTAGTCCGCAGAGTAGTTGTAATCTGAGTGCTGAGACTTTCATTAATATTACCCCAAAAAACTGAAAAACCTACTAGACTAAATAAAAACTGAGGATATGCCACACTTGTTTCCAAAAAACCAGATATACAATTGACAATAAACATAAAGAAAATGCACAAACTGAATCTATTGTTTTCTGCAATAATCCGAAGAAACAATTGCCGACCTGTCAAATAAATAAATCCAAAATTTAATATAGCTCCCACCAAACCTGTTGTTACAAATATATAGATATAATAGTTATCCATCCACGTTGTTAATTCTCCTAATGCTTTCTGACCAAATAACCCCGGGTTAACAAATCCTATTCCAAATATTAAATCTTTTGCATTCTTCATTATTTTCAAATTTAAACTATTATTTCGACCACTTACTGCATCAAATGTTGATAAAGAAAACTTTCCTTGTATTATCATATATACAATCAACATAATAGCACAAAACATCCCCAAAAACGAAAAAAGAATTCTCCACCTTGCACTATTGGCTCTATAAACAGATACAACCAAAATCATCAAAAACAAAATCAAGGTACATATAATTGCAGTTCGAGTACTTGTATATAACATAACATACACATCTAAAAAAGCAATTATTAACAAAATCAATTTTAAAAACAAAGAAAATCTAATTTCTTTGTTTTCCATCAAATAGCTAAACAGAGTAATAAAAAGACATATTTCTAATAAACATATATTGCCTAATGAATTAACATGTGCAAAGCCAAAAGGTAAGCGTACATAATTTCCTTGCCTCAAAAATGCACTCACAACATTCATACTGCTACTATTTATATATTGTTTATATGCATACATTCTTTCAATTAACATATAACCAATTATGCAAAATGGAATTACAATCGATTCAACAATAACTTGAAAGCGACTAATACATAATCCAATAATAACAATATCTATGACAAAAATGCTATAAAAAATAAAATGATCAAAAATCACATTTTCATAGCGACTAAAGAATCCTCCAATAACGCACCATATCAAAAATAAAAACAAAAACACATATACAATACTTGTTCTCTTAGACAACTTTAACATTTTACTTGTTGTACCCAAAACTACTATACCAACAACCAACATAATTAAATTCATTCTTCCATTAGAAATGGATAATCCTGTATCTACTAGATTATAAATATATACATAAATCATACTTCCATAAATTAAGAAAAATAAATATTTATATATATTTAAAACTGAATTTTTCATATAAATCTCCATTCCGCCGCCTTCGGCTGGCGGCACAAATAATAATGAAAGTGTTTCAACTCTCTACATTATGCTTTAAAATAGTTTGTAAGAAGCTATACTACAAAGCACGTGAGGAGGAGTTGTAACAACTTTCTTCGTTTTAGACAGCATATAAATCAGTGTAAGTTCTGCCTTATCAAGCACAAATAAGTGGCATCACGAATCCGTACACCAAGAATTGTTTAAGCGCCTTAGTTTAATTGTGTGGCAGTTCAGTCAATGGCTTCTTATCATTTACGAAAGGAGTCTGACTATGAAAGTTACTTACCAAACCTGTTGTGGTGTCGATGTTCACAAATCTTTTTTCGTTGCCACAATTGTAAAAACTACGGGTGGCATTGAACCATCTTACCAAAAGAAGTGCTTTTCCACCTTTAACAATTCAATTCTTGAGTTCAAGCAATGGCTTCTCGACAATGATTGTCGTGATGTCTGCATGGAATCCACAGGTAAATACCAGGTTCCTGTCTTTAATCTTCTGGAAGATGAGATCAATGTTGTCATTGCCAATCCCAAGTGGGTAAAGGCTGTAAAAGGCAACAAAGATGATACCAAAGATTCTAAATGGATTGGAGATTTATTCCGTCTCGGACTTGTCAAAGGCAGCTATATCCCTTGTAAGATAGTCCGTATTCTCAGGGAATACACTCGTTATCGTTACAAGCTTGTTTCCTGCCGTTCAAGTGAAAAGAATCGATATCAGAATGCTCTTACCGTTTGTAATGTTGCATTAGATTCTGTTGTTTCCGATATCTTTGGGAAGTCATCCACATCCATTATCGACTGTCTACTTGAACAATCGGGTACATCCATTAACCACGAAGAAATCGCATCTAATCTCCTTCGGAGCCTCAAATCCAAAGAAGATGCTGTTATAGAATCCATCGAAGGATATCAGATGACTGATGCCCAAAAATACCGTATGCGCCTCGTCCGCGCACATATGGATTATATCACAGCCGAAATCAATGATGTTGATAAAATAATAGAAAATATGATTTCTTCTAATCCTGATTTTGAAAATGCTGTCCAGTTCCTCTGTACCATTCCGGGTGTCAAACGTGATAGCGCAATCACTGTCATCTCCGAAATTGGTACGGACATGTCTCAGTTCTCGAGTTCCAAACATTTATGTTGCTGGGCTGGTTTAACGCCTGGCAGCAACGAATCTGCTGGTAAGAAGAATTCTGTTCGGATTACACGTGCCGGAGTCTACCTCAAACCTGCATTAGTACAGTGCACTCATGCAGCCGTAAAATCTGACAAATCTCCTTACTACAAAAAGAAATATGAATCTCTTGTTAAACGTCGTGGCAAGAAAAGAGCCATTATCGCTATTGCCCGTATGATTCTTACTGCCATCTACCAGATGCTGTCTACTGGCGAACAGTGGAATCCGAGCGACCTTTATAAAATCGATATGCCTGAAGCTCTTGTTGAAAAACAAAAGACAAAAGCTATCAAGCAAGCCAAGAAACTATTGCAATGAGAGGGACTACTTCCTCCTGATGAGCCAGTAGCTTCTTAATCGAATTTTCTAACTCAATAACACTTCAAAAAGTTGTCTGCCTTAGACAGCTTAGTTAAGTGTGCCAATCTATGGCTTTCCTCTACTTTCTTTCACACTATCTCTCCTATAATGTCAGGTAGTGTCAAATAACTACCTCTTTTTTTGCTCTAAAACCTTTATTTTCGGAGGTTTGCAATTAAAAAGAGCATTGACCTCCTCATATAATCAAGTGTTTTTTATTGAAAATTCAAGGTTTCTCAACCTTTTTATCTCAGCGAATAAACCATAGCTATGAGCATTTCGATGTATCAGGTACTGAAATAGCGGTTTTAAGGTATACGAAATAAAACATCATTGCTTTTCCGCTTTACTGGTCTTGTGTATACCCTTCCCTCTATGGCAGCTAACCTCCTATATCCACCAGAATCATCTCCGTCTCCAGAGGTCCTAACTTCCTTCGTCCTGCCTGCCCATAACCAGGGTGTCAGCTATGCTCCTTTGCGGGATCATGCCCCATGGATAATATTCCTGCCGACTACTGGCTCATTCTTTGTTTTTATGATTACTGACTCACTTCCTGTTACAGTATCAATAAGCATCCTTTAATAGTCCGCTTTTACTGTTGTGACATCCCTCAAGATATCCTCTAAAAAAACAAAATCTCATTTTCAAAGTTTTACAGCTAATTGGAGATCTGGCAGTAATAAACTGCCCATGTCATGATCAAAAAGTCAGGAGGTAGATACATAAAAAATACTTATAAATTTCTACTAAAAAAAGACTATGCCATCCTCTTATGCATGTTTCAGGATGATCTCCAAATATCCACTTCTTTTTTGATAATCACATGGTCAGTTTATTAAAGTTACACCTTTTTCCCATTACTCAATTTAAAAAATGCTGCCCTTCCTTATTTTTCAAGGCTTTCGTGATATTCTGCCCCACATCTAAATGAAGAACCCCAATACCTTAGTCGTTTGCGTCCCCTGTGACTGATTTTGGTTTTCCCCTCATGCTTTCCTGAACTACACGCCACAAGTCCCATTCCTGCCAGCTTTTGTTGCTTGTTCTGGTTCTTCTTTTGGGATACTTTTTAACACTCCTTTTCTAATTTCTATATGATTAGGCGATTTTTATCACACATCAAAGTGAGAGCCATTCGATCATCCAAGTTTCCGTTCATTTACATGTATAAATGAAGAACCTATTTTACATACTTTTCAAACAACATCACTGCTCTCTCCCATGAATATTGTTGTGCATCAGCGTTTGCCTGCTTTGCCATTTTTATTCTTAAATCATCATTTTCTATCATACGCTCGATATTTTTTTCTAATTCAAAAACATTTTTCACTGGTGAAATAAGTGAATTTTTATTGTTTTCTGCATATTCATATACACCTCGATAATCTGTCGTAACAAAAGCGCACCCACAAGCCATACTCTCTAACCCAGTTAAGCCAAATCCCTCTTCAACACTTGCACAAACAAAAATAGCACATCTGTTATAAATTTCCACAACATTTTCAGTTGTAGCATGCTGTGTATAATGAATCCAATCGAGTTTATATTCAGCCGGCAACTCTGGATTACCGAACATAAACAATTCTATCTCTGTATATTTCTTCTTTAAGTTCATTATTGCCTCAAGTGCATATCTACAACCTTTGTACTCCGCATCATGATATAGCATTCCGATACAAAATTTATATCTTTTCTCTGGCTTTGTATATATTTTATATACTCTAATATCAATTGGATTCTGAATACAATAAGTATTTTTTTTCTGATACTTTGATACTATTTCGTACAACCATTTTGATACTGTAATATTAATCATGTTTAGTTGATATGTCATCAAAAGGTCTTTTTCCGTTACTACCCACTTTTCGTAATCTTGAATAAAATATGCTTTCTTCCCTTTATCCTGATTTAATCTAGAAATCGGTAAAGCAGTTTGTGCCGCTGTCGCAATTACAATATCCGCATTCGGGATAAATTCATCTGATATTTCCTGTGCAGCTACTTTATTCACTCTCTCATCCAAAGCAAACCATTTAGGAGATTTCGATACGATATATTGGCTCAGAACATGTCGTATACTTGATGGCAATAAATATTTTTTCAAAGAGTCTTTCGTGCAAAACACAATATTTACTGAATGTTCCCTTTCTACTAATCTATTAGCGTATTCATACACCATCTTATAGCCACCAATCGGACTTTTATAATTATGATTTGGTAAACAAAAGGTTATTTTCATCTTTTTCTCCTCATCCGAACTTCATTGATCAAGTTAAGTTTTAAGCACTCAAAATCTGGATGTCTCGTATCAGAAACCACACAAGTGGTTATTATCTTTTTTTTATCATTCTTATATTTTTTCATAAGATTATTTAACGAATCATAAAAATTTTTAGTTATATTTCCTCCAGAATGATGCAATGAATCAACAGGAATAACATAGGCACTTCCGTTATTTCTGTATGCCTCTAAGCACATATCTACTGCATACAAGTCCCATTTGTTGCATGCAATTTCATCAAATGGATGTTTTTCCCAAAAACTTCTTTTAAATCCAAAACAACATTCATCCAAAGATTCAACTTTCTTGAACCCTTTAACTCTATTAGTTGAATCAATTAAAGATGAATAAATTATACGATTCCGCCCTATGAATCTTTTTAAAATCTTGGCATTATCAGCCAATACAGCGCCAGCAACTCCTAAGATATCATTATCATTAACTTGTTTGCTATATTGAAAAAAAGATGCTAATGCATCTTCATTTATAAATTCAAAATCCTGATGTACAACAATTATGTATTCGCTATCAGACTCTCCTATACCATAATTTAGAGCAGAGGCAGCAGACGGAAACATACCATTAGAATTATCAATACCAATCAACTCATAGTCAATATTTTTTTGATTTACTAATGTTCTTTTCAAAATATTATTATACATCTCAGCATTATTATAGCAACACACCAGTGCAATGTCTTTCATAAAAACAACTCTCCATATTCGTTAAAAAGCCAGTCCTCTACACAATAAAATTTTTTTACCCTCTCAAAATTATCCTTTATTGCATCAACACGTCTCTCATAATCTTCTTGATTACATTGTTTAATGATATTATCAATATTTTTTACATCCTCTTTATTAATTTGAATAATACCATCTAAATTAAAGAAATCTCCTATCTTAGGAGAACCTAGATAAATAGGAACTGTCATACTGGCGAAACAATTACATATTCTTTCAGTAATCCAATAATTTCCTATATCATTCTCAATAACTATACTGTACCTATAAGCACCTAATGAATCCCATATTTTTATAAATGTTCCATTAAATGTTCCATAACAATCAACATCTTCTCCAGCATCTAATCTTTGGGCTAATCTATATCTTATCTCATGTAATTCACACGTGCGCTTGTCCGAAGATACCATAGATATATTTTTGGTTTTCTTCTTATATTGTTCTTCGCAGATTTCTCCTCCACCAAATTCAGTTCCTACATATACTCCACCTGTAATAAACAGTCTTGCATTTGGCACATTTTGTAATATTTCCTCCGAATATGTGAAAATTGCCTCATAATCAGAAACTTCTTCAGGATGAGATAAAATCCGTTTATATTTTGCCGGCTGAAGCGTCTGCGGTTCTAATAGTATTGCAAACTTCTTTTGAGGATTGCCTCTCTTTATCCAAATCATATCATCAGTATAGAAATGAATAGGCAGGGTATATCTTGTCCTATCCCAATTAACAAACTTTGACTCCCTTCCATCGGTCAAGCTTAAATCATGTCCTGTATTAACATCACATAAATAAAAAGTCCTTTTTTCTTCTCCATTTTCATTAAGTAATCGTGGCTCTTTCGTTTCCTTTAAAATATTTTTTTTACAAAGCGAAATACTTTTTAATTTTGACACCAGTTTAACCGGCAACTTATTTTTCATTTTGTTCTTTATGTTCAATTTAGCGCCTCCCAAGTAATAGTATAGTGACTTTTTAACTTACATAAACATTTCGATGGGATTTTTGACCTCTAGTTTTCCTTCATCCTGCAAACTCTTTATATATTCGCATAAACTAACAAAATCATCCTCCAACCAACAGAAAGGTTCTGTATATTCTTTAGAATCCTTTTTGTCAATTCCATGAAATTCCAAAATCATCCATTTTTTTGTTTTTACGCAATAATCCACCATTGCCTGTAACTGACTTAATGTTGTAAGCTTATGCACTGGAACAGCAGTTAAATAATAGTTAACAGTTTTCATTGTAGATGAAGCGTAACATTTCACAAAAAAACGAGGAGACTGTGTTTTTCTTGCCAAAAGAGATATTGATCTTTTAATAGTAGTAAAATTATCAAAATTTCTTCCTCCTCGAACATATTGATATCCTAATTTTTTATAATCTTCCTCGTTTTTTTTCACATCATGTCTTTTGATTTCCGAATGCGGACTAGCAAGTCCATATTTCACATATTCTGGATACCACTCCTGTATCTTATTTATTCCTTTCTCTAAATCGTCAAAATCATTTTTGTGCATGTATCCATGACACCCAATTTCAAACAAATCATTTGAAAAAATCCAATCTAAATTGTCTTTTAACATTAATCCATTATATCCAATATCAAGCGGATCATTAAAACCACATTCAACATATCCACTAGGCACATAAACAACCGCTTTTAAACCTAATGGAGCCAAAATGTCCCTAAAAACGTGATATGTATCTTTTCTTGCATCATCAAATGACAATGTTATAATTGCATTATTCATCTAAAGCTCCTTTCTCCTTAAACCTTTTTGTCCAAACCTTTTTCCTATATAATGAGATAATTCCATTCTAAAAAAACAAGGAAATCCATGCTGCATACTTGTTTTTCTTTCTCATCATCGGCGATTTATCAAATATAATATTTTTTTGAATTGATTTATGCTTCTTCCATATTTTTTCTTTTATCTCTTTATCTTTCGCTGGAACCTGCAAAAAAATCGAATATGTCATTGCATAAACTCGTGATTCAGTTGCCAATTTTAGTCCATTATCAATTATTGTATTATCTTCAATTAATTGATCAAAGATTTTCAAACATACCAATTTTTTTCATTGAATTCTTGTCTGATAATACTATCTTTTTTTCTATACGCATACAAATCAGCATCGATAACAGCACAATTGTCAGGCTCAAAAAAAGCTTATACGTTATAGCCACATCTTCATATAAAAAAACGTAAGGAAATCTAATATTATTCCAAACATTTCTCCTACATACCTTAAATGGGGCTCCTGTAGCTATATTTTGATATAACATCATTTCTAATGCTTTTTTCGATGGCATACATGAAACTTTATAATCATCACTATTTTTTGCAAAATCTGGTGCTGACTCTCCATCCCAAAAATCATTCCCTCAAATCTTTCTTCATATTTAATTCATTGATCCCTTCTGCCCAAATTTTCGACCAATTTTATATGCAATGTTCATTCCAAGCAACGATATCCACGCTGCGTATCTATTTTTTTTACGTACCATTTTATTGAAATCAAACATCACAATCCGTTGACCTACTTTTAAATAGCTCCAAACATTTCTTCTCAACGCTATTTGATTATATGGTATTTGTAAATATACTGAAAATAACATTGCATAGCCTCTAGATACTGCTGCTTTATGTAATCCTTTCTTATATAATTCTTCATCATTATATAATTGTTCAAAAATTTTTATAGCTACAAGTTTCTTTTCTGAAAATTTCTGTCTAATAATACTGTCTTTACGCATTCTATATGCGTATAAATCTGCTGTTATTATCGCTGTTTTATCTGCATAATAAAATGCCTTATAAGTAGTTGCAACATCCTCATATAGATAACCTACCGGAAAAGTCAAGTCATCAAAAATACTGCTTTTATAAAATTTAAATGGTGCTCCAGTAGCAACTTGTTGATATAACATGCGTTCAAGTGCTTGATCCGACTTCATGTATTCAACTTCACATTCATCTAGATTTGTAGTAAGTTTTGGTATACTATCTCCATCCCAGAAACTTGTCCCCCAACTCATTGCTACAATATCGCACTCACCTTTTAGTGCTACCTTCAAAAAAATCTCAATAAAGATCGGAGATATAACATCATCACTATCTACAAATGAAATATATTCTCCTTTCGCAATTCTTATCCCAGCATTTCTAGCATCAGACAATCCACCATTTTGTTTATGCAACACCTTTATTCTATTATCTTTTTCTCTATACTTGTCACAAATTATTCCTGACTGATCTGTAGAACCATCATCAACAAGAATTATTTCTATATTTTTATATGTTTGTTTTATCACACTTAACACACATTTCTCAAGATAATCAGACACATTAAAAACCGGAATAATAACAGAAACCATTTTATCTTCAATCATATTCTTCTAACTCCTCCCTTTTCCTTCAAAGTCTCTATTGTTTCTTTTAACCCTTCTGATAAAGAATACTTTGCTTCCCAACCTAATGATTTCAATTTCTTGTTATCCAGTATGCAGTCCATCGAGTGAGAAAAGCCTTTCTCTTCAATTTCATCTGGCAATTCAAAAATAATTTCTGTATTTGCAATATCAGCACAGGTTTTCGCAACGTCATAAATCGAAGCTATCGATCTTTCATTGGAAATATTATATACTTCTCCTTTTTTTCCTTCAAATAAAACTTTAAAGATTCCGCTAACTACATCAATAACATAGCTATATGTTCTAGTTTGTTCTCCCTTACTTTTAAGCACAATGTTCTCATGCATCAGCGCATTTTTAATAAATTGTGCATGAGCCTTAGAGTCTGATTGAACCATTGTGGACCCATAAACACTAGGAAGTCTTACAATAACTGCATTCACATTGTACTCATCAACATAGCTTCTTAAAAGCAATTCACAACTTCTTTTACTTTCTGGATATCCATTTCTTAAAATGGTTTGATCTATTACCCCCGACATATTTTCTTCGTATACTGATACCCCATCAATTGAACCATAAATTTCAAATGTAGATGTAAGTAACATTCTTGTGTTAGAATGTTTTCTGCAATAATCCAATATATTTCTACTCCCTAAGATATTTGTTAATATAGTTTCAACAGGAAAATTTGCATAGCTTTTAGGATCCGCATTACTCGCACAATGAATAATATAATCATATTTAATCTCTGATTCTATCGGTTCCTCCACATCATGAACAACTGGAATAACATCATCCGAAAATCTTTTTTTTATCCTCTCTTCCGAACGGCTCATTGCATAAATTCTATAATGTGCCCCATTCCTATTTGCCTCTATCAAAACATCAATAATACAAGATCCTATTAACCCAGTTGCTCCTGTTATCAAAAAGCTTCCATCATATTTTAAAATTTCTTTTGATAAATTATGTATACTTTTCTTATAACTCATTAGTGCATCCACTCATCTTTCTTTGCTTGTAAAAGCGCTTTAAATATTTCTATATCCTCAGTAGTTGTCAATTTGAGATTCTTTTCAGAACCTTTAGACATATAAAGTTTTCTTCCAAGTTCAATATACATGGTACACGAAGCCACAGAATTAGTTATCCCTTTGCTTAAAGCTTCCCTATGCGCATCGATTATGTCATTAACATAAAAGGCTTGTGGAGTCTGTGTAATTTTAAGATTATCTCTTGCCACCTGTTCTTCCGTTGATAATGAATCATACGTTTTTAACATTGCTGCTGTGCACGGAACGACTGTGATTGCATTCCCATATCTGCGACAAACTCTAATATTATCTGTGATAATTTCCGGCAACAACATAGGACGAATCGCATCATGAATAAGTACTACATCATTATCTGAATTATATCTTTCATGAATATCCATAAGACCATTTCTAATTGAATCCTGTCCATTTTTTCCACCAGATACAATATTCTCCAATTTAGCAATTCCAAACTGCTTAGCATACGCTCTAAGAACATCATGCCAGCCTTCCAAGCAAACCACTTCAATAGAATCAATATCTGGATGTTTCTGAAACACCTCCATTGTATATACAATCACAGGTTTATCATGTACATTTATAAATTGCTTTGGAATGTCTTGGCCCATTCTTGCGCCAATTCCACCAGCAATAATTAATGCAATATTAGCCATTTTTTCTCCCCCTTGTTCACCTATAATTTATTGTTTCAATAGCGAAAACAAACTTCCTACCATAACTGCAAGACTCAAAACAAAATAACAAACCATACATATGCCATTCATATTAGAAATAAAACTTAATAAATATATGACAGCTGCCATCCCGTTAATTGATGTTATATTAAAAAACACCAATTTAACGAAACAATAATTTTCTCTCTGTTTTACTTTACCTATCGATTCTTCTTCAAACAAAACAGATTTCTTTTGCATTACTAAACGAGGAAAAATCCATGACATAGAAGCAACAAATCCCATCAACAAATAATATATTGGATTAAAACCCAAAGCTTCCATTATGTAACCAGGATTTCTATACGACGTAAATCCCATCCCCACATAAAATGATATAGTAGCCCCCCAACCTACTGTGGCATCCCATAGCTCCCCATGTTTTGAACAAAGGTTATTATATCTAGCTATGTTTCCATCGACACCATCTAGTACATTCCAACTAAAAATAGAAACCCAACCTATCCAAAAACCAATTGGATCATTCAAAAAACAAAATGCACAGATGGCAATTAACGGAAAAATGCCTGAAATAATTGTCACAGTAGTCGGATTAACTTTTTTTTCAATTAAAGGAATACTGATGATATTTGATATCGGTCTAACAAGGTAATGTCCAACTATACATTTACTTGCTTTTTTCTTTTTTTCTATTGGCATTGTTTTTTTCACTAAATCTTTATATTTAATCATCTTATACTCCTTAATATTTTATATATTTTTTCACATTCTCGAGAAGTTCTTTGAGCATCAAATTGATACCTTACTGTCTTTAACCCGCCGTCAATCAATCGTGTTCTCAATTTATCTAATGCCATCTGTGTGGCACATGCTTAAAGCATACTCCCATAATTATGCTGGAAATAGCATGATACAATTGCTATTTTTTTCATCTCATCAATCTTCAAACTCTTCTTAATCATTTAACTACCTTCTCAAACAATTTTCCATGTTCCTCAGAAACTCTCCGAGCATTAAATCTATTATGCACGTCTTTCATTCCCTGTGCCACCATCCTATCTGCTAACCCCTTCTCTCGATAGATTTGTAACACCGCTTTACTAGCGTCAATAGCATCATCTACTCGAACAAGTAAACCATTCTGTCCATCCTGTATTATATTCGGGATAGCATCAACTTCACTTGCTACAATTGTTTTACCTGCCATCATATATTCTGGCAATACCAATCCAAATCCTTCCCATCGACTCAATAAACACGCAACATCAAAAAGTTCCACATAATTCATCGGATTGTCAACCCAGCCTGTAATGTGCAAACTATCCGAAAAGCCGTTAGCTTTTGCATATTCTCTAATCTCAGCTTCCTGGTTTCCGTTGCCAACAATAATAAAATGTGCATTGGGGATTTTATCTTTCACATGTTCTGCCATCTTAACAAAGACATCCGGTGCCTTCTGTGGACTCATTCGCCCAACCATGCCGACAACAAATGCATCTTCCGGTATACTCAGGTCTTTTCGTCTAACCACACCATGTACTCCATTTTCATAGGCTTCAATGTCCACACCGTTAAAAATAACTTGTAGCTTATCTTCTCTGCAAATCTTCTTGTCTAATGCTGACTTTTTTTCTGAATCTGAAATGCAAATGATTTTGTCACAGAAAGGAGCAGCTACCTTTTCAATAGCTGTGTACATCGCTTTTTTCTTTGCAGAACACCGCATATTGAAAGCCCAACCATGCGGGTTGTATACACAGCGATTTTTGAGGCCAATATCTGCTACACGAGCAATTGCTCCTGCTTTACTGGAGTGAGCATAGACAATATCAGGGTTATATTTCCTTATTAGAGCTCTTACCTCTTTAATCACCTTTAAGTCGTTGCCACCAATAGCTCTCGTCATCTTGATTTGCTCAAAAGAATCAACCAAGCCCCTGTAGTCTTTTTCGTGGAAATCCTGTGAGCAAACCAATATATTCTCGAACTTCTCTTTGTCCAAATACTTAAGAAGCATTCGGATGTAGCGATCCACACCACCTGCAGCCTGCGCTACATGCAGTATTCTGATTTTATTCTTCTTCATCTCCAAATACCCCATCATCATTTTTTCTATCTGCCAATCGATGTACACATCTTTATTGGATGGTATACATTGGTGGACACTGCAATAACAACAAAATTAACATTAGAGTATCGAGCCAACTCTTATCCTAAGCATTCATCAATCTCTAGTCCCACGATTTTTAGTGCCTATTATCACTGCAGCACCAAACATTGCCACTCTTAATTTTTCTTTCATGCTAACTTCAACCAATTTCATATGATATTTATCCACCAAAAAAAGACCGAGCTTCGCCACCCGCGTTCCGCCTTCGCAGCACGCAGTTCTCTCTTCGCATCACTCGCTCTTTCTATCCGCCGCCGCACAGTATGCGTCACTCGTCATCCTGCTTGTACGGTTTCTTATAAGAAAACTTTGGTGAAAGTTTTCTCACATTAACATCTGAATTTCTTTTCGTTGGAACATTACTTTTGTGCCATTGCCGAAAAGTTCGATTTCGACAGTCCATTCATCTCTGTCCGGATCTGCATACAAGAACGTTCCGTGCAATCCTTTGAATACGCCGGATAGCACTTTTACTTGATTTTCTGCGCCGGCATCCTCGTCGCTTTGCTTTTGGATGGTGTCGGCGATCATCTGCTTCAGCTCGGTTTCGCTGACTCTGGCGATCGTGCCAAGTCCGACTTCGATTGGCGTTCTGCGTCCGCAAATGGGTATTTCCATTTTGGCGATGCGTCGATGTCGATCTACGGATTTGATCCAGCCTTTGCATTTTTTGAGAGGGCCGGTCGTGATGTAGACTTCGTCTCCGATAAGAAATCCTTCGGAATACTGAACGATATGATCTGCATCCATCATAAGTGCTAAGAAGTCCTGCTCATCTTTATGGATGGGCGATACCGTATCACCATCTTTTAACACTTTGGTGTACTGTCGGATTTTCTTAAGACCAATAATGACAGTGTCAATGTCGTCAGTGTCTACAAATAGATAGCCCGGAAATAATGTTTTTTCTACTTCATGCCATTCCTGCTTGAAGTGTTTTTTCGTTTTATACATTGGGATAAACATTTCGCGATAAGCAGTCTGATCAATATACTGCTGACATTGCTGCTTACATTTTTGTTCTAATCCTGACATTGTGTGAATCACATACCACATTATTTCCCACCCCTACTCATGTAGCTGCTTTTTGTTGTTGGTACTCTGCAGCGGTGAGCCGTGCAGGGATCTCCAAACCCACTCGGATCTGCCTGTCCTGACCAAATAGACGTATCATCAGATTTGCAATGCGCTTGTGTCGGTCGATCTTGCGGACATGATCCGTTTTGCCGGATAACGGTCCTCGCTCGACAACCAATTTGCCATCTACGATATAACCTAGCGAATATCGCACACAGTTGTCAGTATCAAGCATTTCCATCAGGAATGCCTGCTCTTCTGTGCGAATCGGATAGAATCCGCCTCCGATCTGAACCGGGGTGACTGTACCGGAAAGATGCTCCAGATACGTTTCTAGCTGATCTGCGTTTTCACTTTGAATAAATACATAACCGGGGAAAAGTTTATTGATCTCAATATGCCATTCTCCCTGATACTTACGCATGCCCTCATAAGATGGAGAAAAGATTTTGTCAGCGACTTCCACAGGTATTGCCTGCCTGCATTTCTCGATGGCGGTATCTTCTTGACCGTTGGTAGTTTGAACCACATACCACATATGTCTGCTTCCTCCTTTATGGTGACTATGCCATTTTGATGTATTAAATATTATGTCAGGAAGTGACATAATCCCTTGTAAATAGGGCGGTTTGTTTTTATGGAAATTTAGAAAAATTAGATTAGATAGCAAAATAATAAGAAGATTATTTCCGCTTTTTTCAAAATTTCAGCTTTATAATATGTAAAAATAATTTAAAACTGCACAAAAAAGATTGGCAATATCCCTTTACTTTCGGGGATTTCGCCAATCTTTTGCTTACATGGTATTTTGTGCCAGATTTTTCCCTTGTATTCTAAAATAAACTGTGCTACACTGAAAATTGCGAATTTACATTTACGACATAATATTTATTACGTTGCCTTACTGCACATCTGCATTTCCGGCAGCGTTTTTACTTTCTCACGATTCCTACAACTTAATCCTCTTGTTAAACTCCACCAGATCAGACAAGCATTGTACCAAATGAATGTTTTCGGCGACACTGCGAAGGTTTTCCGGTGTTGCGATCACGATTCCCGACTGTGTTATCGTGATAGGATCGCTGTCTTCTTGAATGATGTCCGTTTTATGGGACAGGTTCATTGCTATATCGCCACCGGTCACCATGTCCATTTGATCCAACTGTTGCCGATGCTCACTCCCGGTTGACTTCACATAGATCCTGGTAGTGTCAATATTGCTGTGCCCCAGCACATCTGCCAGCTTAACAATATCTCCGGTCTGACGGTAGAATTCCCTGGCAAATAAATGGCGCAGATTATGTGGATATACCTTGACACTGGAAACATTTGCTGACGCGGCAATTGCTTTTAACCGGCTCCACACCTCTCTGCGATCCATCGGTTGATGATGTCTGTTTTGAAAAACAGCGCCGATTTTGATATCCTGCTTCTGCACATATTCTTTTAGTAACTTCTGTAATGCGGAAGGCAGCAAAATACGGCGCACTTTTCCTTTGTTGTATACGTCTGCGACACCATACTCCAAGCAGTCTACGTTGATATAGCGCAGTTCGCCGACACGAATGCCGGTGCCGGCAAGTGTCTGCAGCAGCATTGCTGTTTTGAGATTGTTTTGACGAATAGCAACAGTCACCAGACGCTTATACTCCTGCATTGTCAATTCTTTTTCTTCCGGCTCAAATGCTGTTCTCTGCACTTTGATCGTTTTGATGCATAGATTATTCCAGTGCATTGCCTGACAAAATTGATTGATGGCTGCAATGTACGAATTAATACTGGTAGCCTTGTAGGTGCTGCTTACTTCCAGATCTCTTTTATATTCCAGCATAAGCGTTTTCGTTAGGATCCTTCCGTTCGCGTATTGTTGCAATTTACGGACATCCCGTACATATTTATCTATCGTACTCGGGGACTTTTCTGCTTTGTATAAACATTGACGGAAGCGAATAATTTCCCGCTCCGTGATAACTTTTTGCTTTGTCTTTTGTTTCATCTTCGTCCTGCTTTCTCCGCCGTTTGGTGCGGTTTTCTAATATTAGACCGTTCAACTTAGCCTAATTCAAACTTCCCATACCTCATTATCTCACACAGCCACATATTGCTTATTATGTCGATGGTTTAATTATATTTTGCAGCTGACATATAGTGAATACTGCCATCAAAAAACTATAGCAATTGCCTTGCCGCAATTAGTTTTCATAGTGATTTCTAAATTTTGTTGTCTCTGATGTATGATTTACATGCCTTTCGGAAACTCGAAGTCTCGGAAGCAAGGTATTCATCATTTTTGAAAGGGACTTTGCGCTCGTCGTTACTTATGTCTCGTATTTCAGAGACATTAAGTAACGTGACGTAGCGCATCGTAGCGGAAGCGTCCCGTCCAAAAATGTATGATACCTTGCTAAACCGAGACATCTCATACACTCCTTCAGGCATGTATTCATCAGAGACTTAACAAAATAAGAAATCACTATGAAAACTCTGCGTTCTTCGGCAATTGTCTTAGTTTTTTTGATGGCAGGATAATTTACTTTATCGGCTGCAAAATAGCTATTATTTTACTGACATAATAAGCAATATGTGGTTTGGTCAATAACTCCCGGTATGGGAAGTTTTACTTAGCCTAATATATTGTATAACGAAAATGAATACTGTTTTAAGTTTTCAGATAAAATACAGAGGACTTTTTGAAATCTCTAGCATCAAAAAGCCCTCTGCATCATTTTATATTACTTGTGATGATTAGTTGTGACAATTCATTAATAAGCTACATTAACCTGATATACATAAATTCCATTTCTCGTTGAATACAGATAATAGGTACCTGCAGAAGGAATTTTGTATGTTACCGTAGATGGTGTTCCTGTGATCGTAGCATTTCCTACTGTGTTTTCACCTACGCTACCGGATGCCAGACGCAATGTTCTGGATGCGGATGTTGATGTGGATGCTGCCGTAACTTTTACCGTACAAGCTCCCGTTGCCGTAAACTTGATATATCTTCCGGTGCTGTTACCACCACCATTCATTTGCAATACTTTGCTGTAACTTGTGCCATTTACAGTAGTGTTGCGATTAAGCACCGCTACATTTTTGCCAGAAGATGCCCCGATTGTAAAACTTCCTGATGTAATGGCATTTGTATAGTTTCCGTAAGTAAGATCATTGGCTGACAGACTGATGTCTGTGCCCTTTGTGTCTGATGCTTTTTCTAAGATCCATAACTGGCAGGCACCACCCCAATAAGAATACTGAGCGATATTGCCACCTGCAGCCGTACTCCAATTATATACATCAAGGCAGGAAGCACTGGAGGTTACTCTTGTCTTAATCGCATAGGCTCCATTTGATATCTTTTGAATGTCAAATAACTGGTTGTTGGAACCCTTATAGCTGTATTGCAAAATATTAGCGCCATCAGCGGTACTTTTGCCTGCAACATCTACTACCTTTGAATATCCGCTGGCACCTGTATAAATATAGTAATATCCTGTTGCAGAATCCTTTACCAACTTGAATTTCTGACGATCTGTGCCTGTGTACGTATACTGCTGCACATTAGCATTGTTAGAAGCTGAGCCATTAGCAACGTCCAAATATAAACCACTGAAGGAACTCTTAATATAGTATGTTCCCTCTAAAGAAGATGCGGAACTGTTGGAGCTGTTGGAACTGCTGCTCTTTGGATATACTGATGCAATGGCATCAATAATCTTTTGCTGTGTTACTTTACAGGTACTTCTGTCAATCACGCCAAAACCATATGTGCCCGTATAGCCATTATCCCAAAGGACCGGCACCATGCCATACTTCTTAGCATAAGTACATACTTTTTTCGCAAACTCTGCTCTCTGTGCAGCGCTTGTAGAATCGTATGCTGACTTATCAATTGAACCATACTCACCGATCACTACCGGGTAACCTGCTGCTACGAACTTGTTATACAAGCTGGAAAACTGTGATTTCAGAGCAGATTCATCACCCCAGGAAGATATCTTTGAGCTGTTTGTTGCTGTATCTCCCCACTGTGTTACATTAGAAGATTCCTCTCCACAGAAATCCCATGGATCATAGTAATGGACAGAAATCATAATTCTTGGAGTAGAAATGCTGCTGTCTCTGTAATTGTCTGTTGGCAGGGAAAATCCGTAATTACCAACTGTATATGTAATATTGGTATTCCATCCCGGGATCATGAGCCAACGCTTTGCATTGTTGCCACCTGTCTGACGAACTGTGTCTACAAAGATCTGATTGTAAGCATTAATATTTGCATATGCTGTGGATGAAGGTGTTCCGTATGTTCCATCGAATTCTTCATTCATAGACTCAAATACTAAATGCTGATCATAATTTTTGAACTTAGTTGCAATCTGTTTCCACACAGCCTTATACTTTGCCTTGATCGCTGTCTGGTTGGAAGATCCACAAAACAGCCAACCGCCATCCAAAGTAGTATAACCATCACCATGCATGTTGATGATCGCATACAAACCATTGTCTACACACATATCTACCACTTGCTGTACTCTGTTCAACCAACCGGCATCAACCGTATAGTTGCTGTCTGAGCCGATGTGTCCCATATAGGATACCGGAATGCGGATGGATGTAAACCCTGCGTTTTTCACCGCTTTGATCAGATTTTCCGTAATGGTCGGATTACCCCACGCTGTTTCACTAGGTACTCCGTTATTTGCTGCTTCCAACTGATTTCCCAGATTCCAGCCTGCGCCCATCGCAGATACAAACTGGCTCTGATTCAGATCTTGAAACGATCCGGATGCTGCCTCTGATTTTGCTTGCTGACCGAATGACAATACGCTAATAGAACAAATAACCATTGCCAGTGTCAATACATGCGCCAACCATTTTTTTGTCTTGTTCATAAAATTACCTTCCCTTTCTGAAACTGTTTATTCTTTTGTACCCATTCCTTGGAATACGCTTGATTTCTGATCCCCATTCAGATATTTTCCCTATTTGCTTTCTCACCCAAACATACTTTTCCCAATTGGCGCAGTTCCGTTCCGCCGTTTCCCTATTCACACTTTTTTGTTTGAATTGCACATAATCATATTGACAATTATAGCTATATTATGAATTTTTTACAATACTCATTCATATTTTGTTCATATTTTCGCCATAATGCACAAAGAAAACATTTTCGAAACTATTACGAAAATGTTTTCTTTGTGCAAAATTACAAATATCTATTTACTCTCTTTTCAATCTATTCTGTTTCAATCTATTCTGTTTCAATCTATTCTCTCTTCAATCTGCTTTCTTTTCAATCTATTTTCTTTTCAATCTATTTTCTTTTCGATCTATGCTGTTTCAATCTATTCTATTTCAATCTACTTTCTTTTCAATCTTTCCTATTTTCCCTAACTGTCCGCAATAATAAAATACTCACAACAAGCAATACCGGAAAGATGACGCCCGCTAAAATTCCCATTTTCAGATTTTCGGATGCAATATCAGAGACAAACCCTACCAAAGTAGGCCCTCCGGAGCATCCCGCATCCCCCGCCAGTGCAAGCAGTGCAAACAATGCCGTTCCGCCATTTCTAAGAGAAGCCGATGCCTTGCTAAACGTTCCCGGCCACATGATTCCGACTGACAATCCACAGATCGAGCAGCCGATCAGCGCGATCAATGGCGATGCTGACAGCGATATCGTCAGATAAGACAGGATACATAACGCACTGCTGCCAATCATAAATTGATCCAGATTGATCTTATCGCCAAATTTACCATAAAAGGCTCTGGCACTTCCCATTAGGATTGCAAATGCCATTGGTCCCGCCAAGTCGCCGATCGTTTTGGTAACGCCAAGACCTTTTTCCGCAAAGGTCGATGCCCACTGGCTGACCGCCTGCTCGCTGGCTCCGGCGCACAGCATCATAAGCATAAGGATCCAAAATATTTTATTTCTGCATAATTCACCAAGTGTCATGCCTGTTTCGCCTTCCTCGATCAAAGAAGCGATCGGCACTTTACAAAATACGAGTCCATTGATGATTGGAAGAGCCGCCCAGATAAGTGCCATCACTTTCCAATGATCGATACCGCACAGCTTGAAAAACAGCGTGGAAAAAAGTACAACTGCCACATGTCCCCAGCAATAAAAGGAATGTAGTAAACTCATTGCTTTCTCTTTGTTATCACTTGGACAACTCTCAACGATCGGACTGATCAACACCTCGATCAGACCTCCACCGATCGCATACACGACAACCGCAAGCAGTAATCCGACAAAAGCATTCGGAAGTATTTCCGGCAAGATCACCAGTCCGATCAGACCGGCTGCAGAAAAGACATGCGCCAGCACAATGGATACCCGATAACCGATCCGGTCAACGAATCCTGCCGATAATAAGTCCACAAGTAACTGAATACCAAAGTTAAAGGTGATCAACATTGTGATCTGACTGAGTGGAATATGATAGCTTTTTTCAAAGGTCAAAAAAAGCAACGGCACAAAATTATTAACGATCGCCTGAACGATATAACCTGCAAAACAGGCGTACATCGTCTTTTGAAAATTGTTTTTCATAAGTCCAATCTCCTTCTATTGATAGTTTTGTGCCTGTGCATTCCACATCATAGCGTAAATTCCGTCTTTTTCTATCAATTCTTCGTGCGTTCCCTGCTCTTGCACTTGTCCGTCTTTTAACACAATAATCCGTTGGCAAAAACGACAGCTTGACATTCTATGGGATATGTATACCGCCATTCTGTCTTGAATCAGTCGGTCAATACTTGAATAAATTTCATATTCCGCCATAGGGTCTAGTGCACTGGTTGGTTCGTCCAAAATGATAAAAGGTGCTTTCTTATATAAGGCGCGCGCAATCGCAATTTTCTGTGCCTCACCGCCGGACACCTCAACACCTTTAATACCCACATTATACAATGGATTATGGATTCCCTGTTCCATTTTCTGGACACGCTCCCAAATGCCTGCTTTCTCCAAAACCTCTTCAATCTCCCGCTCATCGTACTCCTCACTGGCAGCAACATTTTCTGCTACTGTCATAGCGAACAGTTTGAAATCCTGAAATACCACACCAAACATTGCCAAATATTCTTCATAATCATATTCACGAATATCGATCCCATTTAGCAAAATACGTCCGTGTGTTGGCTCATACAGTCGACACAGCAACAGGATCAAGGTCGTTTTTCCGGCACCATTCGGACCTACCAGCGCAATTTTTTCTCCATAGTGAAATGTGAGATTAACATGCTCTAAACTATCCTTTTTACCACCGGGATACTTAAAACTTACATCCTCAAAGGTAATCACCAGATCCTGTGGAGGTAAATCAGCCGTAGGTTTTCCACCCGTCTGTTTGCGATTTGGCAACTGCAGATATTCGTAATAATGATGCAAATACTGCATATTAAGCAACACCGTTTCAAAATGATCTACCATATATTGACAAGCACCTCCGAGTGCCGTTAGTGCCGATACATACTTGACCACTTCCGCTCCCGTGATCATCCCATTAACGCCTCTGACTCCGATCACCGTATAGGAAATCACTAAAAGCAACGCCTGTACGATCAAATAACGGATTCGGATCTTTTCCTGAATGTCTAGCTTTCTATCCTGAATATTGCACTTTTCATCCCACACTTTCGTCATATCCCTCAACAGCAAATCCTTTAAGGCATACAGACGGATCTCCTTACCTGTCGCATATTTGCTGAGGATCTCGCGATAAAAATAATCGTCCTTGCGAATCGCATCCAAACTTTCCTCATAAATTTCATACTGCTTTTTGTTGCCCTTCTTGGATATCCACATAAAAAGGAACATAGAAAACAGATTTAACAAGAAAATAAGGTATATGATCCACTTAGAATTTAAGATCTGCATCACACCATTTCCGGTCAAATGCTGTTGCTGTGTCAAAATTGGGACAAGCACAACAAAGGCATAAAAGATAGATGCAACATCACCGATCAGCACGCCTAATTTATCCGAAAACCAGTAAATACCACCGCTTTCTTTTTCACCTTCTAACGCTGCCGTCAAAAGCTGCATACTATCCTGCGACTCAAGATCTTGATAATCTAAGCTTGCAGCTTTACTGGATATATCCGCCTTGATTCGGTAACGAATATTATCTCGCATCGCATTTCCTGCTTTATCCAAAATATGGTACAAGAGCGTCATTGCAAAAGTGATCACCAAAAGTTGGTAGACCATATTCATGATATGTCCCTTCGCTTCCCGTGCAACTAATGCATTTAAGATATTGCAGCCGTATACAAAGCCCACATAAGGCAGACCCGCCATAATTATATTTTTTCCAAGATTACAAGGCAGGATCCACTTGCACAGCCGATGATTGATCCCGATGACATGCATAAATTTCTTTATGATCGCCCCTACAGATTCTTTTTCATTGCTGATCGCATGCTTACTCATCGAAATCACCACCCTTCTCATTGTAGTATTGACTTTGTATTTCAAACATCTTGGCATATGCACCATTCTTTTTCATTAGTTCATCGTGCGTGCCGTCTTCTTTCACCTGACCATTTTCATAATAAATGATACGGTCGCAGAATTTGGTACTCGCCAAGCGATGGGAAATAAAAATCGTTGTTTTCCCTTCCGATAACCGGTGATACTGTTCGTAAATCGCTGTCTCTGCCAGAGGATCCAGCGCACTGGTCGGCTCGTCTAACAACAAAAGCGGTGCGTCCTTATATAAAGCTCTCGCCAGTAATATGCGCTGTAATTCTCCGCCCGAAAACAACACGCCATCCTTATCCAAAAAGTTGGTAACCGCTGTCTTTTCCTTCTTTGGCAAAGATAGGACCTTATCCTCAATATCTGCAAGCTGCATTGCCGTTTGCAGTTTTGGTTCATCAATATTTTCCTGTTTTTCACAAGCGATATTTTCTGCTACCGAAGTTGCCATCACCATCATGTCTTGAAATACTGCTCCGACTAATTTGCGATATTCTGTCTCTGAATAATCAGAAATCTCCCTGCCATCGATCAAAATCTGTCCTTCATTTGGATGATAAAAACCGCACAACAACTTTACTAAAGTAGTCTTGCCAGCTCCGTTTACTCCCACCAGTGCAATATTTTCGCCTGCCTTTACCTTGAGATTCAGATTATGTATCACATCCTGTTTTGCACCGGGATAACGAAAACATACATTCTTAAATTCAAGCGTAATACCGTTTTCCGTTTTGTCTGTCCCATTTTTAACCCAAGTGTTTTCCGTATTCTCTTTCTCTACTGTATGCTCCGAATCCTTTAACTCCATAAAACTGCGGTAATCGTTAATGCCCCAGTTGCAACGGATCATTTCACTGTTAGCTCGAACGAAACCGTCTCCCATATTACCGCCATTCAGCCAGCCAGCAAAACCGGTAATAATTCCCAAATAAAAAGTAAATGTGGTCGCATTCAATTCCCCTGCCAAAAACTGATTTATCAACACCGTATACGCAATGATGTCACGCACGAGCGACCAGATCGTGTCCGACAGATGCGGCAGAAAATAATACATCTCCACGCGTTTCCATACTTTCATTCGTCTCTGAACCAGTGTTTTCATGACATCCACAAACCACTTTTCCATGCGATACAAACGAATGTCTTTACCGTCCGTAGCAGATGTACTTCTCTGAAAAAAATACTCCACTCTGGAATCTGTCTCCCAAATTGTCTCTCTATATTTCCGATAACCCCGTTGCGCAATTTTCTTCTCGATCATCACATTCATAATGCTCATAATCGCAAAAATCGGCAGTACCCAGGGGCATCTTGGAATCAGTATGATCGTATATACGATAATTCCCAACAGATTAAATGCGAATGGCGTAAACATATCCATAATGCGGCTCCAGCCATTCCATTCCTCCGAGTAGCTGTATTTTGCGCCATCCGCTGCTCGTTTTCCTTCTGCACTCTCCAGAATTTGGTAATCCACTGTCATAATTTTGCTGATTACTTTCTTCTGAACAGACTGAAACTGCACCTTATAATTTTTCTTTTTAATTAGAAAATCATACTTTGTCGATACGATCCCCATAATCATATTTCCCAGCACAAACGCCAGCATTACTCCAAAAAAAGTCAAAAAATCTGCCTTTTTTTCGACCATACTGATCGCCGCACTTGGTATGATCGCTGCAATAAACGGCGCCAAAAATCCTGCTACCGATCGTACTGCAATATACCAAGGGTACTTGTGGTCTAGGTCGTACATTTCCTTAAACACAAACTTCCAATTACTTAAAATCGGATATTCTTTATTAATTTTTTCCATATGACTCCTGTACTCCTTGTCTGCTAATAAATTCTAACACCTTAACTTAACGTTTCCTTAACAATGACCTGTCCTCAGCCAAAAAGTGTTTCCATTTCCTGTCTGGTAGGGTAAGAAGATAGTGCTCCTTTTTTCTGAATGCTTTCTCCGCAGTAACGGTTTGAAAAAATCAAATAGGACTCCCACTCCTTATCCGTCATCTTCTTCATGTCATCCAGGGTTCTCCCCTCATAAGCGAGTTGGTTAAGGAAAGAACCAATAAATCCGTCTCCCGCTCCGGTCGTATCCACTGCCTTTTTCCCTGTGCCGGACACAGCTACATGCGCTGTTCTTGTGTAAACCTCCGCACCCTGACTTCCTTTCGTATATAAGATCACAGAGATTCCCATAGCAAACAGCTCTTCCACCGCATCTTCAATATGTTCTTTGCCTGTGATAAAAAACAACTCTTCATCTGACAGCTTAAGAATATCCGCGCAGGGAAGAAATTCTGTCACTGCTGCCTTAAGTTGCGCCTGATCCGGCCACAACTGAGGTCGAAGATTCGGGTCAAAGCTGATCATCACTCCAGCCGCCGAAGCCTTTTCAATCGCTTTCTTATGCGCCTGCTTCATCGGATAATCCCCTAGAGAAACCGAGCAAAAATGAAACGCATATGCATCTGCAAACACTTCTTCCGGTACCTGTTCCGGTCGATACAGCATATCTGCACCGGGTTTTCTAAAAAACGTAAATTCTCTGTCTCCATTTTCCAACAATGCCACAAATGCCAACGACGTGTTAGCTTCCTCTGTGCGTGAGATATATGTGGTGTCTATGCCGCTGTGCGCAAGTTCTTCCACAATCTTATCCCCAAACGGATCTGCTCCAAGCTGCGTCAGCATAACTGCTTTGCCACCAAGTTTTGCATATGCTCCACATACATTGGCCGGTGCACCTCCCACCTTTGGCATAAAGCTTTCTGTATCTTTGATCTGTCTGCCCGCCTGCTGTGGTGCAAAGTCAATCAACGCCTCTCCGATCGCCACTAATGTCTTCACAACTACCTCCTATACTCTGTTTCATTCCATCTATTTTCCCAATCGAAAAATCCATATATTCGAAATTGTACCACGATTTACTCCTCAGCTGCAATAATAAGCGCCTGACAGACTATGACTTTATAGGAAACGACAATTTTCCTATAAAGTTAAAATAAGGTCTGAATCACCACAGGGATGGGATTCAGACCTATAATTTTTCAAACGATACAGTTATTAATACAATATTTCATTATATGTGGAATCTACGCCACTCTTTTCACCATACTAACAATGTCGCTATTCACTTCCATGATTCTTTTATCCTGTTCCATTTCTGCAATGGACATCCAATAAAATTTCTTTCCATCAATTTGAAAGGAATCTTGTTCTATTTGCTCACTAAACTTTTTAATTTCAAATTGGTAAAAACGGTGACGATAACATCTATTTTCTTTTGCACTGACAGAATATTTCTCATGTACCTTTTCAAACGCAAAAGCCCCCTCTAAATCATCGCGTGATACCTTTAACTCCATTTGTAAATGTTAGGCTATATTTTCTTCATCAAGTTTTCCTCCTCTTGCATCTACTAAACATTGTTTATTGTCTTCATATTTATAATATCATATTTTTCTTCATTTGATTAGAATTTCTCCACAAATCCGCAGTATCTGGTTTTTCACTTGTATAATTTTACCCTACGACTATATTTCAATATCGTTTATCAACATTTCGATCAAGTTCTTTACAACTTTAATATCAAGTGGATAATTCATAGTCTCATATGTCACAATTAAGTTGTGTCCTGTTACAATGTTATTCTTGGCATAAATATTCATCTTCTGCACAAATCCTGTAGTATACCTTACATCATCCATTCGCCCGGCATGCTCCCAATAGACTATTTTCCCTGTTATACAATTCAATATCGTAAAATCAGGATATATAATAGTTACTTTTCCGTCTATGACTACCTCTAATGGTCGTTCATATTTATACAGTAAATATTTTTTATGATGTCGTAACATATTCGCTATGATTACTTCTGATTTTGAGCGTACCATTTCACCATTTTCAGTTTCATAAATTAAATTTTCTTTATATTTTGTATTAACTTCATATTTTTCATCTTGCCATCTATTCATTTGTTCTTGTATACTTTCACGAACAGGATGCACTAGTTTTTTTCTTTCTGCACTCATTGTATCATAGATCGTATCCACTCTATTTTCATCGTATTTTTTTAGAAAGCTTTCCAATTCTTTTAGTTCTTTCTGCAAAAGTGGTTTAACTCTTTCGTCATACCCTTTCTGTGCTAGTACCTGTGCAAGCTGTGCATCTTTTCTGGTAATATATTTTCTTTGGACTAATTTTGTATCTTTTGCCTTATAATGATGATAATAGTAAACTTTTCCTTTACGCGCTTGAATTTTCAAATAACCTTTCGGGACATTCTTTAATCTATATTCTATTTGAGCCAAAGTGTTCTTTAAATAAGCGATCTGATTTTCTATTGTTTTTCTCATAGTGATTTCCTCCTCATTGATTATATTTGTTGATGTGTGCCATGCGAGACTTAATTTCTCTGCCTCAAGCTGTAGGGTTGATGTTTCAGGGTAGAGGTTGTGCGCTTGACTGACTTATTTTCTCTATCCTAGGCCGTAGAGTTGAGGCTTCAGGGTAGAGGTTGGGCGCTTGACTGACTTGTTTTCTCTATCCTAGGCCGTAGAATTATAGCTTTAGGGTAGAAATTGGAGCCGGCACAGTCTTGATTTC
>OLRA01000458.1_pt1 | contig 55846 bp, 49 predicted proteins | sample 1673011 | NCBI WGS metagenome assembly OLRA01 (sample SAMEA3136746, study PRJEB25190) | human gut metagenome | reverse complement strand
TCTAAGAGACTTCCCAACCGCTTGATTAAGAAGTCTTTTAGAGCATACAACACCGCTGGCTAATTTGTACTTTTTGTACTGCTTCACGGCAAAACAATCCGGCTTGCGCTTTTCCAGGCCCTTAAACATATAATCCACCGCGTTCATATAGGACTCGTCATCCTCTTTCACGTCCATGCCGGAAATCATATCCACCAGGGTATTGATGTTCCGATCCTCGGCGGGTGCCTCGAAAATGATATAGGCAATTAGGGCGCAGTATCGTCAAATGACGTTCTGGAACCGATGTGTGCGATTGCAAAGTCTATGATTTTATCTGTCCAGAGGTCTGTATTTTTGCAATCCATAAACCTTGCGAAACTGCGGCGTTTTATGCCTGCTTTTGTTTGGTAGGGCACACCCCAGCTGCCGTTTCCATCACGGTATTTGCGCATCATTTTTCTGCTGGTGCTCTCATGCTTTCCAGCGAGAGTTTTCAGGCAGCTGTATTCCATCAAATATTCAAAATATTGAAGCTTGTTGAAATTGCTGGCTATGCTGTAATAGTTGCAAATACCGCGCAGCTCAGAGTTGTACGTTGATACAATCTCCAAGTCCGTACACCGAAAGATATATTTTCTTGCGGTAGGCTCTATTGTCCCGTCGCGTAGTTGCCGAATGACCGACTTCCCAAACAGGAAAGGCATAATTTTGTCCGCAAACGGAATGCACAGCTCAACAGACCCGTTGAGCGTGCGGGAAACGTGGTTTCCGTGCGGCTTTAGCTTCTGGTCTCTCCTCACACGGATGTCATAACCCAAAAATCTTGCATACTGGTTACTGTGCGTAATGAGTGTCTTTTGCTCTGAAAGCTCCATTTTCAGGGTTTGGCTGATGAAGTCGGACAGCTGTCTCTTGATACGCTCACAGTCCGCTTTATCGCCCTTCACGCCAAGAATGAAGTCGTCAGCATAACGGATGTATTTGATGACTTTGTCCGTTTTGGACATACAGGGCGTTTTATGCATGACTGCTTTTAATTGAGCGATTTTCTGCAACAAAGCTGTTTTTTCCTGACCCGCTGCAGTTTTCAGCTGTTTCTGAGCCTTTTTTATCTGCCATGTGACCTTATCGTATTCCGGGGTATGGTGCCTGTCCCTGCTTTTATAGAACTCTTTGGCGGTTTTTTCTACGAACTTGTCCAGCTCATTCAGGTAGATATTTGCGAGTATGGGCGAAACGATGCCGCCCTGCGGGCAGCCTGAGTAGGTAGCATGGTATTGCCAGTCCTCCATATAACCGGCTTTTAGGAATTTCCAGATGAGCTGAATCAACCGAGCATCTTTAATCTTGGCGTTTATGACGTTTGCTAAAACTTGGTGGTCAATGTTATCGAAACAGCCTTTAATATCGCCCTCAATAAACCACGACACACCTGAAAATTCTCTTTTCAAAGATTTCAGCGCAGTGTGGCAGCTCCTGTTGGGACGAAAGCCGTGAGAATTGTTTGAGAAGATTGGCTCGTAGACCGATTCCAATATCATTCTCAATACTTCCTGCACCAGCTTGTCCGTAAAGGTAGGAATTCCAAGAGGACGTTTTTTTGTGCTGTTCTGCTTTTTCTGGATGTACTCGCGGCGAACAGGATTCGGAGTATAGGTTCCGTCAGCCAGAGATTGGATGATCCGGTCAACTTTTTCCTTGCTGAATCCGTCAGCCGTGTCGTCATTCACGCCTTTTGTTCCTGCGCCCTTGTTGGCGTAGAGGTTTTTGTACGCAAGATAATACAGGTCGGGTCTTAATAGATAGCGGTAGAGCCTTGTGAAGATTTCCTCTTTGTTGTCCCTTGAATTTTTTCTGATTCTATCCAAAATCTCGATTGTTGGTTGCATTTGAGGCTTTCCTCCCTAATCAAATTTCAATTTTGGAATGCAATAACTGTTCTCCTTCGTCTGGAATACAGGATATATTCCGTGAGAGTCGTTACTTCCCACAGGACTACTATGAGAACTCCGTTGCCGTATCGGATATTCAGCGTCATCTCCCTTGCCTTTCGAGGGCTTGGGATTTATCACCCACAGGGGGCATTTCGCATAGCTCGTTTGAGCATTCCGACTTAGGCAATCCCCAGTTAGCGTAATAAGTAGGCAAATGCGGATTGTCGGATACGCTTTCGTTTCGTTATTTCCAGTTCTCTGGCTTGTCACATGAATTGATTGATAACCCATCGCGCAAAGGCGAAACGCAATGTTATTCATGTCAGAGGTTGATGCCGCCGTATCTACGGTGGTTACATACACATTCCTCCGCCCGAACACAACGGGGACTTGAAACTCGCATTCAACATTCAGTAGTTCTATCCTCATATCCGCTTAAAGCGCCTAAGACCACAGTGCCAAGAAAGGAGAGGATTGCACCATAATAACCCAATGCATCACCGGCAGACCATTCGGCTACAAGGATATCTGTTGTGGCGTTTATCTTAAATAGGATATTGATAACAAAGGGGACACCCATTAGTAGGAGCAAAATAACCACGCAGATTAGTGCAAACAACACTCTGTGTTTTTTAAACCAGTCGATCATAGCAATACCTCATAATTGAGTAAATAGAAAGCGCCAAACAAATAGTCTGGCGCAGATGGTGCGGGCATGGGGACTCGAACCCCAACGCATCGCTGCACGAGAACCTAAATCTCGCATGTCTACCAATTCCATCATGCCCGCAGATATGAGCGGCAGGGTTTCCTGTCGCTATTTTATTGCCCTCTGTTTTTACACGGCGAGGAACCGAGGCGGAGCGCAACGCTTGACCCGCATCTATAAAAACAGGATGAACCTGCTTTTACCAAAGAATGAGCACGGCGAATGATGGAGCGAAAATCCTACACTGAGGTGACATCACCTAAATCCATCGAGTCTACCAATTCCACCACGCCCGCATATCCACGCCGTATTGTAGCACACTTCACGTCGGCGTGCAAGGAATGTTTTGTCTTTCCCCTCCACCCTATGCTATACTGTCATCAACAGTACACGAAAGGACGGTGCCCCATGAACGAAAATGCCCTCGCCTTGGCGCGTCAGCACGCGCCCTGCTACATTTACTCCCGCGAGATCCTTACCGCACAGGCAGAGACTCTCCACAGGACCTTCCCCGGCTTTGATATTCTGTTCTCCGTGAAGGCCAACCCCTTCCCACCGGTAATACGGCACCTTGCGGCGCTTGGCATCGGTGCGGATGCGGCCAGTGCGGGTGAGGTCTGCCTGGCCGCGGAATGCGGGATCGCGCAGGAGGATATCTACTTCTCCGCAGCCGGCAAAAGCGATCGTGCACTGGCCGCCGCGTGGGATAACTGCCATCTGATCGCCGATTCTATCGGCGAGGTGCGGCGAATCGCCGCTATGGCCGCTGCCCGCGGCGAGACAAAGGCCATCGGCCTGCGCGTGAACCCCGCTTTCAGTATGGACGGCGGTGCGGGCGGGACATCCAAGTTCGGCATCGACGAGTCCGACCTCCCGGCACTGAAAACTCTGCTGCAAACGCTGCCGGCAGCCGTCTGCGGCCTCCATATTCACCTGCGCTCCCAGAACCTCTCCGCGGACACTCTCGCCCGCTACTACAAAAACTGCTTCGCGCTGGCCCTCCGCGTCCGCGATATTCTGGACTGTTCCATCGAGTATATCAACTTCGGCGGCGGAGTAGGCATCGTTTACGACCCGGCGTGCCAACCGCCGCTGAACATGAGCACCTTGAAGCAATGTGCACAGGCCGTAGCAGAGGAAAACGCCCGTACCCTCCGCGCACGGCTGCTGGTGGAGTCCGGGCGGTTTCTGACAGCACAGGCGGGAACGTACTATCTGCCTGTGGTAGACAAAAAGACATCCCACGGCACCACCTATGTCATCGTAGAAAACTGTCTCAACGGCTTCCAGAAGCCCTCTCTTGCCGCCATGCTGCGTAACGCCGCCGGAGAAGGCCCCCTTGCGCCTCAGGAACCTCTGTTTACCGGCGAGACCGCCTTCCCCATCACCGCCCTGCCTGCGGAGGATACCGGCATCACCGAGACCGTAGACATCGTAGGAAACCTCTGCTGCGCCGCGGACGTGCTGGCTAAGAACTTCACCGGTCCGGCGCTGGCGGTGGGAGATCTTGTGGCCGTGGGGAACACCGGGGCCTACGCCAGAACGCTGTCGCCGCTGCTGTTTTCCTCCCACGACGTCCCTGCGGAATTCTTGATCTGAAAAGCAGGGCAGCCCGTTGGGCTGCCCTGTTTTCTCATTTCTCCCGTCTGATGGGCCGGATATACTTGAAGTACTGCCCCGGCACAAAATAGAAATACGTCTTGACGCCCTGTTCACTTTTAACCATACCGATCTCTCCCAATCCAAAGATATAGCGATCGAAGGGATGGATGCGGGTGCGGAGCACTACGGGGCGGGGCCGGCGGCGGTAAACACCGGGGGTAACGCCGTAGAGCGCCTTGAAGGCGCGGGTAAAGGCCTCCTGCCCGGAAAAGCCGTAGTCCAGCGCGATGTCCAACAAAGGCCGGTCGGTATCGCGCACCTCCTTCAGGGCAAAGGCCAGGCGCCGCTGGTGCAGGTAGGTACGCAGGGACATACCTGCGATCTCGCGGAATTTATGGGTGGCGTGGTACTCAGAATAGTGCAGACGTGCCGCCAGCGCCCGCAGTGTCAACGCCTGATCGTCCCGGCGCATAATGGCGTCGTCCATCTCATTGACGACGGTCTGGATCAGCTGCTGCCATTCGTACATAGGCTTGCTCCCTTCTCTCGCTGTGAACAGAATACACCCTTTCCGTCCCAAATGTTTGATACGAGTTGCTGTTAAAACAGGGACGGCTCCCGCCGTCCCTGTCCGCTTATTCCACTTCAGCAGCCTCCGCCGGCTCCTCCTGCCCCTGCTTGGGCAGCTGCTCGGGCCACTTGGCCCAGGTCTGGCGGATATAGGGGATCATCTGATCCCGGGGCATATCCAGTGCCGCGGCCAGCTCGCCGTAGAGCTGGTCCTCAGCCCGCTTGAGATAGCGCTCATCCATCTGGCTGACCTTCTTACCATGGCGCAGGGCCCACGCCCGCTTGCGGCAGATACCGTGGATCATGGCGGCCAGCTCGGCGCAGTCACAGCGGAGCACCAGCTGGTGGTAGAAATCCTTGGCAGCACGCATACCGCGCTCGGCGGGCTTCTGCTCCGGCAGGACCGGCAGCGCGGCGATCAGTTTCAGCGCACAGTCACGGCTGATGATGGGACGCATGAGGACAGCGGTGTCCACCGGAGTCATAACGGTGCCGCCGCGGTACAGGGGCGAGAGATGATAGTAGACCTTGTCGCCGCCGTCATAGGCCAGACCGGATGGCCCTATGGACTCCACCCGGCAGACGCCCTCGCCGCCGTATACCACCAGATCACCCGCTGCAAACATCACACACGCTCCTTATCCGCAACATACATACACATATATACACAAAAAGGCACATGGCACACGACCATGCGTTCCCCTTTTGCTCACCATTACCTGACATCAGTATAACATATTCTGACGAAAAATGTAAGCACAAATTTTACCGTGACTGTCGATTTTCCCGGAAAGTTGTGATACAATGCAGAAAAACTTTTGCGAGGTGCAGCCATGAAAAAACCTGTCATCCATCCCTCCGCCTTTGTGGCGGACAACGCCACCGTCCGGGGCAGCGTGACCCTGGGCGCTAGCAGCAGCGTGTTCTTCGGCGCGGTGCTGCGGGGCGACCGGGCACCGATCACCATCGGTGCGGGCACGAATATCCAGGACAACTGTGTGGTGCACGTGGACTACGACCATCCGGTGACGGTGGGCGAAAACGTAACGGTGGGCCACGGGGCCATTCTCCATGGGTGCACCGTGGGTGACAACACCCTCATCGGCATGGGCGCCATCGTGCTGAACGGCGCGAAGGTCGGCAGCAACTGCCTGATCGGCGCGGGGGCGCTGGTACCGCAGAACGTGGAGATACCGGACGGGTCTTTGGCCTTCGGCTCCCCCGCCAAGATCAAAGGCCAGCTGGACGAGGTCGCCATTGCCGAGCTGCGGCAGGCGGCGCTGGACTACCAGAAGGAGGCCATTGCATACAAGGCCGAGCAGGAACAATAAAAATATGCGCTCCGACCAAGAGCCGGTGCGCATGGCTGAAAAGCGGCCCCCGGCTGTGCCGGGGGCCGCTGACCGTTTAGACGACGGCGAAGAACTTAATGATAAACAGCAGGGAGATAACGTAGGTCAGGATGGAGACCTCCTTGGCACGGCCGGAGAACACCTTGATCACAGTGTAGGAGATCATGGCAATACCGATTCCGTGGCCGATGGAGCCGGAGATGGGCATGGCCAGCAGCATCAGGAACACGGGCACTACCTGGTCCAGATCGTTGAAATCCACGTTCTTCAGGCCCTGAAGCATCAGGATGCCCACGTAGATCAGGGCGGAGGAGGTAGCGGCAGCGGGAATGACAGCCGCCACGGGCGCGATGAACATACAGGCCAGGAACATGAACGCGGCGGTGAGAGAGGTCAGGCCGGTGCGGCCGCCGGCCTCCACACCGGAGGCGGACTCCACGAAGGTGGTAACGGTGGAGGTGCCGCAGCAGGCGCCGGCCACGGTGCCCACGGCATCGGACAGCAGGGCCTCCTTCATGTTGGGCATATTGCCGTCCTTGTCGGTCATTCCGGCGCGGGAGGCCGTACCCACCAGGGTGCCGATGGTGTCGAACATATCGATCATGCAGAAGGTGATGATCAGGCTGATCGCCGTGAACCAGCCGATATTAAAGAAGTCGGTGAAGTCAAATTTGAACAGCGTGGTCTCCACCATGTCGTGGAAAGGCGGCAGGAAGGACGCACCCTCCAGAGAGGCAAAGGGGTTGGTACCCAGGAAGATGAAGCAGCCGGCCCAGTAAATCACGGAAGCTACCAGCATACCCACCAGCACGGCGGCCTTGACGCCCTTCTTGGCCAGCAGGATGATGACAAACAGGCCGATGAACATGGTGACGACCGTCAGCACCATCTGGCTGTACTCGGCACCCATGTGGTCCTTGATCACACTGGGGGTCATGGCGCCGAAGAAGTCACGCATGACATAGAAGGGGGAGGTATAGCCATTGCCCTCGGCATAGATGCCCACGTTGGAGCCCAGGCCGATGTTCATCAGCATAAGGCCGATGGCGGGACCGATACCCAGACGGACACCCAGAGGGATAGCGGTGACGATCTTATCACGAATGTTAAAAATGCTCAGCAAAAGGAAAACGATGCCCTCCACCAGAATGATGCACAGCACCGCCTGGAAGGCGCTGGTGTAGTCAGTGTTCAGCATGGCGGCCACATTGCCGGCGATGACGGCAAAGAAGCTGTTGAGCCCCATACCGGGCGCCATGACAAAGGGCTTGTTGGCGAGGAAGGCCATGACCACGGTGCCGATGGCACTGGCGATGCAGGTGGCCAGGAACACACCGTTCCACAGGGGTGTGCCCACGGCAAAGTTGGTCAGCAGGTTGGGGTTCAGGGCGATGATGTAGGCCATCGTCATGAATGTGGTGAGACCGGCCAGGATCTCCGTTTTGACGGAGGTGCCGTTCTCTTTCAGATGAAAGATACGCTCCATGTGATTTTCTCCTTTGTAAAATGCTGCGCGTCCTCCGCGTAAGTATCATCTTAACGCTTTTTAACAGGAAAAACAAGACTTTTTGTCAGGTCTTCTGAAATTTTTTCAGATGCCAGTCAAAAAAGCGCCCCCGGCGTGGCCGGGGGCAAGGAGGCGCCCCGCCTCCTTCTGTTCTCAGGGGACTGTGTCAGCCGGGGTATAACTGACATGATTCTGATGGGATAGCCGCATGGGGTACCGACCGGGGCAGGTCAGCTTTCCGTCCGCATCCGGGGGCGCATGACAGGGGGCGCTTTTTTTCAGGGAAGCTTATTGGGCCGCGCGATCGGCCTGAATGAGCCGCTTCAGGGCCTCCACGCCCACCTGAACGGCGGAGGTGGTGTCCTCGCTCATATCCTGGTCCAGACCTGCCTTTTCCCGCTCCTGGTTCCAGACCACATGGAAGCAGCTGCCGCAGCGGCAGTTCAGGGCATCGGCCACCACAAAGAGGGCGGCGGACTCCATTTCACTGGCCTTGACGTGCAGGCGCTTCCAGGCCTCCCATTTGTTGAGCAGCTCATAGGATACCGGCATACGCTCGGGGCTGTGCTGGCCGTAGAACGCGTCCTTGCACTGAACGACGCCTACCTGGGTACGCTTGCCCAGCGCCTTGGCCGCCTGGACCAGTGCGGTAGTGACCTCGAAGTTCGCCACCGCGGGGTACTCGATGGGGGCATATTCCCGGCTGGTATGCTCAAAGCGGATCGCGCCGGTGGCGACCACAACATCGCCGCTGCGGACATCCAGCTCAATGCCGCCGCAGGTCCCTACGCGGATAAACGTGTCAGCGCCGATGTTGTGCAGCTCCTCCATGGCGATGGAGGCAGAGGGCCCGCCGATACCGGTGGAGCAGACAGAGACCTTCTCCCCCAGCAGCGTACCGGTATAGATGGTGTACTCGCGGTTCTGAGAAACAAAATGCGCGTCGTCGAACAGCTCCGCGATCTTTTCACAGCGGCCGGGGTCGCCGGGAAGAATAACATAGCGGCCCACATCGCCTTCGGCGCAGTGGATATGATACTGCTTTTCCAGCTTCTGCATGATATATCGTCCTCCATCTATGTTCAAGTCATTATATCCTAAGCAAATAACACGGTTCGTAATCAAACATTTACCCATCGCTGAAGTAGAAAAAATCATATCATGGTTTTTCGGAAAATGCAATACTTCCGCCACAAAAGATACGGCTTCTCCTGTACAAATGATGCAAAAGGCAAAAAGTGTCGGGGCTATAAAACCGCCCGCGGCAAAACCTACGTTTGGCGGCGGCTGTTCTCCGCGCATGTGCGCGTGTTTTGCGCGGGCCAGCCGGCGCACATGGGAAAAGGAGGAAAAAAGATATGACAGATCGACTCGCTGCACTGGCGGCGGCAGTGATGCTGGCGGTGACGCTGGCGGCCTGCGGCGCGGCAGACGACAAGACAAACGGCGCCGCGCCGGACACCACACCCAACGGCAGCATCACCACACAGCCGGACACCAACGGCACGGACACCGGCAGCGCCAAAGATGACCTGAACGGCGGCCACAACGAAAGCGGCCGGGCGGATGAGGACGGACAGATGGACGGCACCGTGGAAACGCGGCGGTACGACCGGGCACTAGCAGCGTCGCTCAGTCAGCTGATTCTAAACCGGATCGGCGAATGACAAAAGCGCGGCGGGCATCGTGTGCCCGCCGCGCGGTTTTTACCGGCAGGACTTGCATTTTTCAAAAAATGGGATATTATATAGGTGAAAAACGTTCCCGCCCCTCTTTTTCGTCCTCTGAACGGCGGACGCGGAGCACGGAACAAAATTTACGCCGCAGCGGGCGGCAGAGAAAAGAAGGTTTTTACTATGACAAAGATCGACATCGTTTCCGGATTCTTGGGCGCAGGTAAGACGACCCTTATCAAGAAACTGCTGGCCGAGGCCTTCCCCGGCGAGAAGCTGGTACTGATCGAAAACGAGTTCGGCGAGATCAGCATTGACGGTGGGTTCCTGAAGGACTCCGGCGTGCAGATCAGTGAAATGTCCTCCGGGTGCATCTGCTGCTCTCTGGTGGGCGACTTCAACAAGGCGCTGAAGGACGTACATGAGCAGTTCCACCCTGACCGCATCCTCATCGAGCCCAGTGGCGTGGGCAAGCTCAGTGACGTGATCGTGGCGGTGGAGAACACCGTGAAGGACGTACCGGACATGAAGCTGAACAGCTTTGTGACCGTAGCGGACGCCACAAAGGTCAAGATATACATGAAGAACTTCGGCGAGTTCTACAACAACCAGATCGAGTCCGCCGGCACCATCATTCTCTCCCGCACCCAACGGCTGAGCCAGGAGAAGCTGGAGGCCGCCGTGGCGCTGCTGCGGGAGAAGAATCCCAATGCCGCCATTCTCACCACACCCTGGGACCAGCTGGACGGCATGACCATCCTCAGCGCCATCGAAAAGGTCTCTCTGGCGGACGAGCTGCTGGCGCATATGCGCGCCGAGCACGAGGCGGATGAGGCGGAGCACGAGCATGAGCACCACCATCACCACCATGACGAGGATGAGCACGATCATGACAATTGCTGCCATCACCATGACCATGATGATGATGACGATGACGACGACCACGACCATGAGCACTGCTGCCATCATCACCACGATGAGGACGAGCATGACCACGATCATCACCACCATCACCACGACGGCGAGGAATGCGATGATCCCCACTGCGGCTGCCACCATCACCATCATCACGCCGACGAGGTATTCACCAGCTGGGGCACGGAGACGGTGAAGGCCTACTCCGAAGCGGAGCTGGAGCACATCCTGACGGCGCTGGACAGCGGCGAATACGGCGCGATCCTGCGGGCCAAGGGTATCGTGGCTGCCGCCGACGGCGGCCAGTGGCTGCACTATGACTTTGTGCCCGAGGAGCACCAGGTGCGGCGCGGTCCGGCGGACTACACCGGCCGTATCTGTGTGATCGGCTCCCAGCTGAAAGAGGATAAGCTCTCTCAGCTGTTCGGACTGTAAGGAGTGGCTGACATGGATATTCCTGTTTATCTTATTGCCGGATTTCTGGACGCCGGTAAGACCGAGTTCATCAACGGCATCCTGCGGGACGGTTTTGCCGCCGAGGATCGGACGCTGCTGCTGTGCTGCGAGGAGGGCGAAAACGGCTATGATCCCAAGGTACTGGGCAACGTATTCACCTATACCGTGGAGGACGAGGACCAACTGACGCCCGACTTTCTGAAAAAGCTGGAAAAGCAGTACCGGCCCAAGCAGGTCATCGTGGAGTACAACGGCATGTGGAGCATGGAGAAGCTGTACCGCGAGGGGCTGCCCGCCAACTGGATACTCTATCAGATCATGTGCCTGGTGGACGCCACGACCTTTGAGATGTATTTGAAGAACATGGGGCAGCTGATGATGGAGAAGATCACCAACTGCGATATGCTGATCTTCAACCGCTGCAATGAGCAGCTGCGCGCCCAGCTTCGCAGCCGCAACCTGCGGATGGCCAACCGTCGGGCGGATATCTATCTGGAAAACGAGGACGGCACCAGCGAGGAGTACGTCACGCCGGAGATGTCTCCCTTCGACCTGACCGGCGGCAAGCTGGAGGTGCCGGACGAGGACTACGGCATCTGGTATGTGGACATGATGGACAACCCGGGACGCTACGAGGGCGTGGAGGTGTCCTTCAAGGCGCTGATGTGCCACTCCAAAAAGTTCAAGGGCGTGCACTGCCCGGGGCGCTTCGCCATGGTGTGCTGCGACAAGGATATGCAGTTCCTGGCCCTGGTGTGCCGCGGCGAAGGGCTGGAGCAGTATAAGGACAAGCAGTGGGTGAAGATACACGCCACAGTGAAGAAGGAGGCCTGTGACGCCTATCAGGGTGAGGGCCCCGTGCTGTACGTCACCTCCATCGCCGCCACCACCAAGCCGGACCCGGAGATGGTGTCCTTCTGATCGCGATCCGTATATTTTCACCGCACAATTGCAGCGTGTATAGAAAAAGACCCGCCGATGGCGGGTCTTTTCAACTTGTTTCGGCCTCAGCGGACCAGCTGGATGGCAGCGGGGAGGTTTTCGATCTCCACGCGGGGCGCGCTGGGGCAGTATTCACCGTCCAGGGACCAGGGGAGGTTCTCCTCGGTGGTCAGGGTGACGCGCCGGACGTGACGCAGTATCACGCCGGGATAGTCGTACTGCATACGGGTCATGGCGGTAATGAGGTTCTGCAGATCCAGTGCCGTCTTTGGCATACGGAGCAGCAGCAGTTCGAATTTCCCGTCGTCCATCCGTACACGGGAGGGATCCAGCTTCACCAGGCCGCCCAGGGAGGTGGAATTGCACACAGCGCCAAAAATGAACTCCCCCTCAAAGCGCTCACCATCGGCATCCACCGCGCAGCGGTAGGGCCGCAGGGAGTCAAGGTCACCCAGCCCCTCCAGAATGTAGGCAAAATGACCCAGAGCGTTCTTGGCCGCCTGGGTGGCGGAGTAGGAGGACCGGGTAAAGGCCCCAAAGGAGGCCACATAGGCGAAATAGCGGTCGTTATGCCGCCCCACGTCCAGGGGGCAGGGCGTGCCGGTGGCGGCCGCCTCTGCCGCGGCGGGCAGCATGGTGTGAAGATGCAGGCTCATGGCAAAGTCGTTGGTGCTGCCGCAGGGCAGATAGCCCAGCAGGGGCCGCTGCTCCAGCTGCATAAGCCCGGAGAGCGTCTCGTTCAGCGTGCCGTCGCCTCCGGCACAGACCACCATGTCGTACTGCCCGCCCCACCGGGCGGTGATATCGCGGGCCTGGACGCCCGCCTCGGTGATATAGACCCGTACCAGATAGCCGGCACGGGAGAACTGCGCCACGGCATCGAACAGCGGGGCGCGGGATTTTGTCTTTCCCGCACGGGGATTGACGATAAACAAGAGCTTTTTCATAGGAACACCCTTCCATACCATCGTAATTCTCGCATGCTGCGCGGGGTTGTCCGAGTATGATACCACAGTTGCGGCGGGATTGCAATACACATTCCGCCGCGGGTGTTTGTGTGCGAAAATTGTTGCAAAACGCCGCGCATACGGGTATGATAGAAAAAACAGCAGTGGGAGGTCCTGCCATGAAGCGAACGCAGTATTTCAAATGGGGACTGACGGCCTTTTTGACCGTATGTGCCGTGCTGGTGTTCTACGATACCTTCTATCAGGCGGGAACGCTGCAGCAGTTCGTGTCCAAGCTGGCATCCATCCTGGCGCCGGTGCTGTACGGCTTTGCCATCGCCTATCTGCTGACGCCCATCATGTCCTGTCTGGAACGGGCCATCGCGGCGCTGTGGAAAAAGCTCTTCAAAAAAGAGCTGAAGCAGCCGTCGGGCGCGCTGCGGCTGGTGAGCATCCTGTTGACCGAGGCCGTGGTCATCTTCCTTCTGTACCTGCTGATGAGCGTGCTGGTGCCCCAGGTGGTGGACAGCGTGACCACCCTTATCAACAACGCCGAGTCCTACTACCGCAAGGTCTATCGCTGGGCCAACGACCTGCTGGAGAGCGACAGTGGGATCGGTGTCTGGCTGGCGGGGCTCATCACCGAGCGCTATACCGACGGCATGGCCTTTTTGACCGACAAGGTGCTGCCCTGGGCCCAGAAGGCCATTGTGCCGCTGACCAACGGTATCTGGAGCGGCATCCGCGGCGCGGTGGGCTTTGCCTTTGACCTGATCGTGGGCATCATCGTGTCCATCTACCTGATGGGCATGAAGGAGAAGAGCCTGGCTCGCTGCTGCAAGGCGGTCTACGCCGCGCTGCCGGAGGAAAAGGCCGACGCGGTCATGCGCGGCACGCGGCGGGTGAACGCCATCTTCTCCGGCTTTGTCCGCGGCAAACTGCTGGACTCCCTCATCATCGGCATCCTTTGCTTTATCTGCTGCTCCATCCTGAAAATGCCCTACACGCCGCTGGTCAGCGTGGTGGTGGGCGTGACCAACGTGATCCCCTTCTTCGGGCCCTTCCTGGGCGCGGTGCCGTCGGCATTCCTGATCCTGCTGGTCAGCCCCAAGCAATGTCTGGTGTTCGTGATCTTCATCGTGATCCTCCAGCAATTTGACGGCAACATCCTGGGGCCCAAAATTCTGGGCGACGCCACGGGCATCTCCAGCTTCTGGGTCATCGTGGCCATCCTGGTGGGCGGCGGCTTCGCCGGCGTGCTGGGTATGTTCATCGGCGTGCCGGTGTTCGCCTGCATACAGGAACTGCTGAAATTTCTGATGGACCGCCGGCTGCGGAAGCGGAATATGCCCACGGAGGCCTACGCCTATGTGGGTCGGGCCAAGGATTCCCCGCCGGAGGATACGCCCGCGCCCGAACCCGAAGACCCCGCGTGATATAGCAGGCAGGCGGGCACGCAGCCCGCCTGCCTTTTCTTTGAAAGGAGCACCCCCATGACAAAAGACCTCTACGATAAGCTGATGGTCTTCGGCAACGACCGGGAGCCGTTTCTCACCCACAACTTTATGCGGACCACCGATCTGGATGACGGCACCGCCACCGTGACGCTGCCCATGCACACCGAAAGTCTGAACCGCTGGGGCGGCGCCCACGGCGGCATCCTGTTCTCGCTGTGCGATGTGGCCATGGGCATGGCCATTATGACGCTGCGGCAGGAGATGGTGGTCACGGTGAACGCCACCATCGATTACCTGTCCGCCGCTGCCGCCGGCAGCACCCTGACCACCGTGGGCAAGGTGGATCGCCTGGGCGGCAAGCTGGCCTTCTGTTCCGCCGAAATGACCGACGAGACCGGCAAGGTCATCGTCCGCGCCCACTGCGTCATGTGCTTCACCGGCAGGGCGCTGCCCCTATGAGCCGCCGCGCCCTGTGCCGCTGGTGTATTGCGCTGGCGGTGTTCTTTGCCGCGTATTTCGCCCTGCGCACCAGCCGCGCCGCCATGAACTGGCTGTGGTACGGCGCCGTGCTGCCGGCGGAGCAGTGGCTGGGGCGGCTGTGTGGGAGGTTGACGCTCTCCGTAGGTGAGGTCCTGATCTTGACGGCGGTGTTCTGCGCCATACTGTGGCTGGCCAATGTGCCCCGGCGCATCATCGCCGCGCGGGGCCGCCATTGGGGCATGGCTCTGCGCCTGACGCTCACCGCCCTCTGCGCCGTGCTGACGGTGTACGCCGGCTTTTGCCTCACCTGGGGCATCGGGTACAACACCGACAGCTTCCAGGAGAAAAGCGGCATCCATGCCCGGCCTTCCACGGCGGAGACGCTGGCGGAGGTAACGGCCTATTTTGCCGGCAATCTGGCCGCCTGCGCCGATGACGTCCCCAGAGATGAAAGCGGTGTCTGCACGCTGGACCGGCAGGCGGTGCTGAACCGGAGCGCCTCCGCGCTGGATGTGCTCTGCGGCGAGTTCCCGTTCCTGCGGGCGGAAACGGGCGGTGCCAAGGGCTTCGCCTGCTCCCGGGCGCTGAGTGCCCTGCGCTTCACCGGGTTCTACTTCCCCTTCACCGGCGAGCCGAACGTCAACATGGACAGTCCGGCGGCCTTTCTGCCGGCCACTGTATGCCATGAGCTGGCGCACCAGCGGGGCATCACGGCGGAGGAGGCGTGCAATTTCATCGGCATACTGGCCGCTGTCCGGTCAGAGGATGCAGGGTACCGCTACTCCGGCTGGCTGACGGGGTTCGGGTATCTGTTCAACGCTCTGTACAGCGCCGACCGGGAGGCGTGGCAGACCATACGGGACGCACTGCCGGACACGGTGGTGGCTGACCTGCGGGCGGACAACGCCTACTGGGCGCAGTTCCGGGGCGTCGTCTCAAAGGTCTCGGACACCGTGTATGACGGCTTTCTCAAGAGCAACGGCGACACGGACGGCAGCAAGAGCTACGGCGTGGTCACGGACCTACTGGTGGCTTATTTCGGATAAAAAATATTCCCTTAGGCCAGTTGGCCTAAGGGAATATTTTTTATTGGTCCGTTTGATCCGGCGAAGCCTCCGGGCAGTCTATTGGGATCATCCTATGCTCGTACGCTCCAGCACGATAATATGATACAGATCTTCCGCATTGGACGCATCGGCAGATTGCCCCCAGTGCGTTTGCAGCCCTATCCGAAGCGTCTCCCCGTCCGGCGTATGCCAGAGCAGCGCCGATGCGTAGACATTGCCGTTTTCATCGGATCGCATTTCGACCTCTACATCCGTTCCCGGCTGCGCCCTCCCGTTGACAACGGGAAATGTCGTCTCATAGCGCCCGTCTCCGGTGCGGAGGGTGACCTCGCCGTTTTCCAGACATACGCTCCCATATATCATGCCGTCCCGGTAGTCATCGGCGACATACACAGCGTCTCCCTCACTGATCCATACGCTTTTGCAGACGCCCTGCGTATAGGCCGCCCGATACTGTCTGACATCATGGATATCCGTGGGCCATCTTACTCCGTCCACGGTCCACTTTTCTTTCCACGTTGAAAATTTCAGATTGTTAAGGCCCTCCGCCCTGCTGTCGCATACAAGCCAGTGGTAGGTATGTTCATCGCCGTGCCTTTGAGTATACCGCCATGACGTATCATCCCAATCAACAGAGGGATCTCCACTCTCATACTTGCTGTACCAGATATGCAGGTTTCTCCCCAGCTTAAAGATATCCACCGCATCATTAATGGCACCCAGCGTTTTCCCGTCATAATCGATGTCCCGGTAGTAGGTATAAAGCTCGTCCTCGCGCACCATATCGCTGTAGGAAGCGTCGTAGGGCAGCAGCACGTCGTAGTAATACGGTTCTATGACCTCCTCGCAGAGCTGCCGCATCATGGGATCCAGCGCCAGCGCCTCCAGACCGGGGATGTCCTCCTCCAGCAGCGCCTCGCTGACCGCGTCCAGATAGGCGCACTGCTCCGCCGTCAGCGCGGCGCGGGGCGTGTTGTCCGTCACGGCGGCGCCCCAGCACGACAGGCCGATGGCCACCGCCGCGGCCCCGGCCACCAGCATGGCCGGAAGACTGCGGCGCTTCTTCTGCGGCGGCGCGGTGTCGTCGCGGGATATCTCGTTCCCCGGCGCGGCCCACTCCCGCGGCGGCGCGGAGAACTCCGGCCTCGGCGGAGAAAATTCCGCGGGTGCCGGTGAAAATTCCTTGTCGTTCATGGCTTACTCCCGATCCAGCTCCACCCTGTGGACGGGGCAGGAGATCCCCTCCTCCTCAAAGGCCATGAACAGCGTGCGGTTCAGCAAACGCTGCGCCTTGTAAATGTTCTCCTCATGTGTCTCCCCCGCCACCCGCAGCACAACGGCGCGATTTTCATAGTCCAGTGACTGTACGCCCAGATAGGCCGGGGCCTTGCTGAACAGGTCGGGGTGCTCCCGATGCAGCTTCGGCAGTACCTCGCCCAGCACCTTCTCCGCCCGCGCCAGACTCTCCTTGTCATAGGGGACCGCCATGTCGCACACGGCGAAGGACAGGTCATTGGATCGGTTGATCAGACTGCGGATATCGGAGTTGTTGATGATCTTCACGTTTCCGCCGGAGTCCATGATCTGCGTGGTACGGATGCCGATTTGTGTGACCGTGCCGCGGAAGTCGCCCACCACGATGATGTCGCCCACCTCGTACTGGTGCTCAAACAGCATGAACGTGCCGGTGATCACGTCGGCGATCAAGCTCTCCGCACCGAAGCCGATGATCAGCGCCAGCACGCCGGCGCCGGCCAGCAACGCCCGCACATCCACGCCCACGATAGACAGCGCCCACAGCAGCCCCACGATGATCAGCAGATATCGGATAGCGCTGTCCGCCAGCGTGAACACGGTCTTGCCGTGGTTGCTGCTGGGCGACACTCTCTGAAATACGGCTCTGGCCGCCGCCGAAAACAGCACCAACCCGGAAAACAGTATGATCAGCCGTGTGCCGATGTTCCAGATCTGCATAAACAGGCCCGCGGGCACGGGCACCGCCGCCCGCGCTGCCAGGGCCGCCGCCAGCAGCACAGCGGCCAACCACGGCAGTACCTTTCCCGGTTTCTTTTTCATCTCGTTTTTTTCGTTTTCCATGATGTATTTCTCCCGTTTTTTATCCATATGATAAGCAGAAATTTAACAAAATTTCTACATACACAGAATACACCGCCTTGTCGAATGTGTCAATATATCGCGCGAAATATCCGAATATTTGTCCTTTTGCGTGAAAAGCACCCGCCCTGCGTTATGCAGGGCGAGCGCTTTTCTATCACGATTTACAGGCCCAGGCCGGGGATGTTCAGTCCGCCGGTGAGCGAGCTCATGGAGCTGTTCATGGCATCATCTGCCTGCCGAAGTGCCTCATTTACCGCAGAAATGACCAGATCCTGCAACATTTCCGCGTCCTCCGGGTCGATGACGTCGGGCTTGATGGTCAGCTTGGTCAGCTCCTTTTTGCCGGTGACCACTGCCGTTACCGCGCCGCCGCCCACCGAGGCGGTGAACTCCGTTTTTTCAACTTCTTCCTGCGCTTTTGCCATATCCTGCTGCATTTTCAGCAGTTTTTGCTGCATCTGCGCCTGCTGCTGCATCATCCCGGCGCCGCCGGTAAAGCCCCTGCGGGCGCTGTATCCCTTTGCCATATTCGTTTCTCCTTTATATCGATCTGTTCATTTTGCCAGTGTAAACTATCGGACATCTTATGTGCAGCATCGGTTTACCCATGTGTAATACCGATGCGCTCTTTGTGTAACATTGGTGTGCTCCATGTGAGACACCGGTGCGCTCAGCATGAACTGTCGGCTTATTTGATGCGAAAATTGTCCAGCTGTTTGGCGTTTTCCACCAACTCGTCCAGCTTGTCCCTGTGGGGAGCCGGCACCTCCCAGGGCGGCAGGTCCGGCGGGGCGGGCGGCGCCTCCTCCGGCAGGGGCGGGCGCTCATAGTCGTCCGCCGGTGGGGCGGGCGTGGGCCGGGGCGCGGGGCGGACCGGGGCGCGCCGCACGGGCGCGGCGGGGCCGCCGCCTACGGTGAACTGCACCCGGACGGGACGGCCCACATGGCGGCTGGTGACGCCGCAGAGCACGTCCTCGATGGCCTTGCGGCTGAGCTGCTGCTTCACCAGATCGTTGGCACAGGAAACGGTGAGCACATCCCCCTCCAGCGTACCTGTCGCCTGGTTCAGCCACACCCGGTCGGGGATGGTCAGGGGCCCCTTGTAGTGCTCGATAAGCGCGGCCCAGACCTGGCTGTCACCGCCGGCGGCGGGCGCCGCCGGGGTACGCTCTGGCGCAGGGGCCGGAGGTGCAGGGGCCGTGGGGACCGGTGCGGGTCCCGGTGCGGGAGATGCCTCCTGCGGGATCGGAGACACTTCACGCCGGGGCGGCGGAGTCGGCGCAGCCGCCGGACGGGCGGCGGGCCTTTCCGCCGGGACGACGCCCTTCTTCAAGGCGTCCTCCAGGGCAGAGACGCGGTCCGCCAGAGCCTCCGTGTCGTTGGAAAGGCTCTCGTCGCACAGACGCAGCAGGCACAGCTCGGCGTCCGTTCGCTGGCGGATACTCCGGGGCAGGGCCGCGGCGGTCCGCTGGATGGTATCGGTCATATAGAGCAGGCGGCGCATGGGGACCTCCGCCGTCAGTTCAGAGAGGGTCTTGCGGTCATACAGGCCGCCCAGCAGGGCGGCGCCGCCCTCCGGCGCAGCGGCCAGAACGGTCATGTCCCGGCAGAGGTCGCTGAGCTCGCCCAGCAGCGCGCCCACATCCTTACCGCCCCGGTACAGCTGGTCCAGCAGCGCCAAAGCGTCGCCCCCCTGACGCGCCAGGAGCAGGCGCATGAGCTGCACCGTCTGGGTACTGCCGGCCAGTCCCAGCGTGTCCAGCACGCTGCGGCCGTCCACGACCGCGCCGGCGGCACGGCACTGGTCCAGCAGGCTGAGCGCGTCGCGCAGGGCGCCGTTGGCCATGCGGGCCAGCAGGTCCGCCCCGTCCGGGGTCAGGTCGATGGCTTCGGCCTTCGCCACCTTCAGCAGCTGCTGCTCCATATCGTGGGGCAGGATGCGCTTGAAGTTGAACCGCTGGCAGCGGGAGAGTATGGTGGCCGGGACCTTCTGGATCTCGGTGGTGGCCAGAATAAACAGCAGGTGGGCGGGCGGCTCCTCCATGATCTTCAGCAGGGCGTTGAAAGCATCGCGGGAGAGCATATGCACCTCATCGATGATGTAGACGCGCTTTTGCAGCACCGCCGGCGGGTAGACGGCCTCCTCCCGCAGGCTGCGGGCGTCGTTGACGCTGCCGTTGGAGGCGGCGTCCAGCTCCGTCACATCCAGCAGTGAGCCGTCGTCAATGCCGCGGCAGGCGGCGCACTGGTTGCAGGGCGCGCCGTCAATGGGGTGCTGACAGTTGACGGCCTTGGCCAGAATACGGGCACAGGTGGTCTTGCCGGTGCCGCGGGTGCCGGTGAACAGGTAGGCGTGGCCCACCTGACCGTCGGCCACCTGGCGCTGGAGCGTATCGGTGATGTGCTGCTGGCCCACCACCTCGGAAAAGGTCTTGGGCCGGTATTTGCGGTACAGCGCCTGGTACATGGGCACACCTCCCTGCTGACAAACAAAATAAACGAGTCCTCCGCCGTGAGCCACAGGGCCGGCACCCTCGCGGCACATGGATGATCCCTCTTAATGCTGCTCGGTTCCCCGCCTGACATGATTCGTGGGTATCCATTGCGCGAGACCGGCCCCGCAGCTCACGGCGGAGGACAAGTTCGTGAGATATATTCTACTACAATTCTTCCGCGATGGCAACTGTTTTTTGCCGCCTGTTTCGCTTTTGCTTTTATTATACCCTCTGTTGACAAGGGCAGAGACGAAAAAAGACGGCGCTTCAGCGCCGCCTTTTTTTCGGTAAAAGGAGAGAGAAATACAATGGGTGGGTATCCTTTCGGATGAGCGTATCATACACGCATCCGGGGCGGAAGTCAACAGGCTTGATAAAGAATTAACAAATCATTCACAAAGCGCGCCCGCCGTTCACAGATCGTTTACAGAGCCGCCCCTCTTCCCTATTGACAACAAAAAATATTGGTGCTACCATTTAGCATACTAATAGTTTGTATGCTAAAAATTCAAAAGCAAAGAAGGAGGACCGCCATGAAATTCTGCTTTGACGAGCACCCGGCGCACTTCGGCGCGCTGTTCGGCTACTGCGATCACCAGGTGCATAAGCTGATGGGGCGGATGCTGAAGCGCTACGACGTATCGCCCATGCAGTGCCGGACGCTGATGTTCCTGCACGACGCGGAGGGCAGCGTGAACCAGAAAACACTGGAGCGCCATCTGATGATCAAGCCCAGCACGGTGAACGGCATCGTGGACCGGCTGGAGGAGAAGGGGCTGGTATACCGCACCGTCAGCGCCACGGACGGACGGTGCCGCATTCTGGCACTGACAGAGGAGGGCCAGCGGTTCCATGACGATTTCCAGACCGTGCTGCACCAGGTGAACGAACGGCTGGAGCGCGGCTTCACGCAGGAGGAAAAGGCGCAGTTCACCGCATTCCTGCTGCGGGCGGGACGGAACCTGACCGACGAGGAGGAGGAAGCATGATAAAAAAATTGGCGCCCTATACCAAGGGCTACCGCCTGCTGATGCTGTTCGCCATCGCCTGCTCCGCCGGAGAGGCGGTGCTGGAGCTGACGCTGCCCCAGGTGATGAGCGACATCGTGGATATCGGCATCGCCAACGGAGACAGAGGCTATATCCTGATGGCGGGGCTGAAAATGGTCATTATGGCGCTGCTGGCGCTGGGCTGCGGCGTGGGCGCGGCGGCTTTGGCCGCCAAGGCGTCCATGGGCTTCGGCGCAGCGCTGCGGAAGGCGGAGTACGAGCAGGTACAGCGTTTCTCCTTCGCCAACATCGAGCGTTTCTCCACCGCCAGTCTGGTGACGCGGCTGACCAACGACGTGGCCTCGGTACAGATGACCACATTCATGGGAATGCGTATGCTGGTCCGCGCCCCTACCATGCTGGTGACGGCACTGGTGATGGTCCTGATCATCAGCACAAGGCTGAGCCAGGTGTTCCTGGTGGTCATTCCCCTGCTGATCATCGCGGTGGTCATCGTCATCAAGCGGGTAGGGCCGTTCTTCACCTCTTTGCAGGGGGCCACGGACCAGCTGAACCTGGTGGTGCAGGAGGACCTGAACGCCATACGCGTGGTGAAATCCTTTGTGCGTGAGGCGCAGGAAAAGGAGAAGTTCACCCAGCGCAGTGAGAAGCTGCGAAGCATGGCCGAGCGCGCCTTCGGCTTTGTGGTGCTGTTCATGCCGGTGATGATGATCCTGATGGGCGGCACCATCACGGCGGTCATGTGGATCGGCGGCCACTACGTGTGGGAGGGCACGCTGCTCTCCGGCGATCTGATCGCGTTCTTTACCTATTTGAGTGAGATACTGATGTCGCTGATGATGGTATCCGTGGTACTGATGATGCTGACCCGGGCCATCGCCTGCGGCAAGCGCATCGCCGAGGTGCTGGAGGAGAAGCCCCGCATCACCGACGAGCAGGCCGACCCGGCGCTGAAGGTGGAGGACGGCTCCATTCGCTTCGACCATGTGTATTTCAAGTACCACGACACGGCGGAGGCCTGGAATCTGGAGGACGTGAGCTTTACCGTACCCAGCGGGGCCACGGTGGGCATTTTAGGCGGCACCGGCAGCGCCAAGACCACGCTGGTGAGCATGATCCCCCGGCTGTACGACGTGAACGGCGGCGCGGTGTATGTGGGCGGCCACAATGTGAAGAACTACACCATGGAGGCGCTGCGGGATGGCTGCGCCATGGTATTGCAGAAGAACACGCTGTTCTCCGGCACCATCCGGGAGAACCTGCGCTGGGGCGACGAGAACGCCAGCGATCAGGAGATCGAGGCGGCCTGCCGCCTGGCCTGCGCCGACGAGTTTATTGAGAAAATGCCGGACGGATACGACACCTATATCGAACAGGGCGGCACCAACGTCTCCGGCGGGCAGAAGCAGCGGCTGTGCATCGCCCGGGCGGTGCTGCGGAAGCCGAAGATACTGATTTTGGACGACTCCACCAGCGCGGTGGACACCGCCACGGACGCGAAGATCCGAGGCGCGCTGAAAACGGCGCTGCCCGGCACCACAAAGCTCATCATCGCCCAGCGGATCACATCCGTTATGGACGCCGACCTGATACTGGTGATGGACGATGGGCACATCTCCGCCATAGGCACCCATGAGGAGCTGATGGCGCAGAGCGACATTTATCGGGAGGTCTATCGCTCCCAGCAGGAAGGGGTGAGCATCGATGGCTGAACAAAAACGCGGCGGACCGCGCGGCCACGGGCCCCAGGGACACGGCTTCCAGCGGCCCAAGGACTTCCGGGGCACGGTGAGCAAGCTGCTGCGCTATATCGGGCGCTATAAGGCGGCGCTGGTGGTGGTGTTCATCTGCCTGGTGATCAGCTCCGTGGGCTCGGTGATGAGCAGCTATCTGCTCAAGCCTATTATCAACGACTATATTCTGGTAGGCGACTTCGCCGGCCTGCTGAAAATGCTGGCGCTGCTGCTGGGACTGTTCCTGCTGTCGGGCCTGTGCTCCTATGCCTACGCCCGCATCATGGTGCATATCTCCCAGCGGACGGTGGCACAGATGCGGCAGGATCTGTTCGACAAATTGCAGGACCTGCCCCTGCGGTACTTCGACACCCACCAGTCCGGCGACCTGATGAGCCGCTTTACCAACGACATGGACACCGTGTCGGAGATGATCAACTCCAGCTTCGCCAGTGTGGTGTCCTGCGCCTTGACGTTTATCGGCATTGTTGTTATGATGCTGTATATGAACTGGGTGCTGACGCTGATCACCTTTGCCTTTCTGGTGCTGATGCTGCTGGTGGTCAAGGGCGTTGGCGGCAGAAGCCGCGTGAGCTTTCAGGCACAGCAGCAGGCGCTGGGCGCCATGAACGGCTATATCGAGGAGATGGTGGAGGGCCAGAAGGTCATCAAGGTGTTCAACCACGAGAGCAAGGCCATCGCGCAGTTCTCCGGGCTGAACGACAGCTATCGGGACGCCGCCACGGCGGCCCAGACCTACTCCGGCGCCATGATGCCGGCCATGGCCAACCTGTCACGCATCGACTACGCCGTCACCTGCTGCGTGGGCGGACTGCTGGCCATCGGCGGAATGTTCGACGTGGGCTCGCTGGGTGCGTATCTGCTGTATGTGAAGCAGGTGAGCCAGCCCATCTCGCAGATCAGCCAGCAGGTGAACGTGCTGCTGGCGGCGGTGGCCGGCGCGGAGCGCATCTTCGCCGTGATGGAGGCCGAGCCGGAGGTGGATGAGGGCAAGACCGTCATCGTCCGGGTGGAAAAGCACGGCGATGCGCTGACCGAGACAGACCGCCGCACCGGCTGCTGGGCGTGGAAAAAGCCCGACGGCACGCTGGTGGAGCTGAAGGGCGACGTGCGCTTCGACCACGTGACCTTCTCCTATGACGGGGAGAAAACCGTGCTGAACGACGTGTCGCTGTTCGCCAAGCCGGGGCAGAAGATCGCCTTTGTGGGCTCCACCGGCGCGGGCAAAACCACCATCACCAACCTCATCAACCGGTTCTACGATGTGCAGGAGGGCACCATCACCTATGACGGCATTGACGTGAGGGACATCCAGAAGGACTCCCTGCGCCGTTCGCTGGGCATGGTATTGCAGGACACCCATCTGTTCACCGGCACCATCGCGGACAACATCCGCTACGGACGGCTGGACGCCACGGACGAGGAGGTACGGGCCGCGGCGAAGCTGGCCAACGCCGACAGCTTTATCCGCCACCTGCCCCAGGGGTATGACACGGTGATCACCGGGGACGGCGGCAGCCTGAGCCAGGGTGAGCGGCAGCTGCTGGCTATCGCCCGGGCGGCGGTGTCCGACCCGCCGGTACTGATCCTGGACGAGGCCACCAGCTCCATCGACACGCGGACGGAAAACCTGATCGAACAGGGCATGGACTCGCTGATGGAGGGCCGGACGGTGTTCGTTATCGCACACCGGCTGTCCACCGTGCGGAACAGTCAGGCCATTCTGGTGCTGGAGCACGGGCGCATCATTGAGCGCGGCGACCATCAGGAGCTGCTGGCGCAGCAGGGCAAGTATTATCAGCTCTACACCGGCAAGGCCGAGCTGAGCTGAGGTATAAACGAGGAAGAAACCGGAAAAGATCAAAGGAGGATGCACCATGACGGAAAAACAGCTTTGTGATATGGCGGTGGCCATGCTGGAGCGTTCCTATGTACCCTATTCCCACTTCCCGGTGGGCGCGGCGCTGCTATGCAAGGACGGGACGGTGTTTACCGGCTGCAACGTGGAGAACGCCGCCTACGGCGCCACGATATGCGCCGAACGGACGGCCATGGTCAAGGCGGTCAGCGAGGGGCACAGGGACTTCGACACCATCGTGATCGCCGGGCGCAGCGAGGATCACTGCGTGCCCTGCGGCACCTGCCGGCAGGTGATGATGGAGTTCGCACCCGACCTGACGGTGATCTGCCTGAACGGAAAGGGTGAGAGCAAGCGCTTCGCACTGAAGGAGCTGCTGCCCTACGGCTTTGACCAGAGCTGGCTGTAAGCGCGGCAGAATTTTCATGGAACCAAATCGCACCGCGCTCCGTCTCAATGGACAGAAACCTATTTCAGGAGGAAACTACACGATGAAAAAAATCATTTCCCTTGTGCTCGCCGCCGTGCTGACCCTGAGTCTCGCCGCCTGCGGCACGAAGAACGACAGCAAGGGCGATCAGCCCGCCGCGCCTGCCAGCGCTCTTGACCTGCTGGAAAAGGTGTGGAGCACCTACACCGACGACGAGAAGTTCCCCACCTCCGGCGGCGACTACTCCGAGGCGAACAGCAAGGAGGACGCCCCCGGCGTCTATGACCTGACCGACCGCGCCGCTGTGGACAGCGCCCTCGGCCTGCCGGAGACGGCCAAGGTGGATCAGGCCGCGTCGCTGGTCCACATGATGAACCAGAACACCTTTACCGCCGCGGCGTACCACTGCACCGATGATGCCGATGCGCTGGCCACCGCCCTGCGGGACAACATCCAGCAGCGGCAGTGGATGTGCGGCTTCCCCGATAAGGTTGCCGTGGCCGTGGTGGGCGAGTATGTGGTGTCCGTGTTCGGTGCCGAGGATCTTGTGAACACCTTTATGTCCCACCTGAACGGCATCTTCGGCGTGCAGCCCGTCTACGACGAGGCCATCCTGTGAAGCGCTGGATAGAGCGAGGCGTATTTCTGCTGGCGGCAGCGGCTATGGTCATAGCTGCTGCCGCCATTCCCACCCGGCGGGTGCAGGAGGATACGCTGCCGGAGGTATATGTGTACCGTGGCTATGCCGCCGCCACCGACGCACCGTGGGACGAGAAATCACTGGACTTCGCCGTAAAACGGTTTTCTCACCTGTTGGAGGCATATTTCCCCGGGTCGGAACACGTATATATGAGCGTGATCCCAGATAAGGCCGCTTTTATGGAGACGCCGGAGGGCTACACGCCCGCCGGGGCCCAGGAGACGGCGGACTATCTGGCGCAGCGGCTGCCGGTGGAGATCATCGACATCGCGCCGCTGCTGGCGCTGGAGGACTATTACCGTACCGATCCCCACTGGCGGCAGGAGCGTCTTTCCGCCGTGGCGCAGGCCATACTGGAGGCCATGGGCGCGCCTGTGCCGGACACGACGGAGGAGACGCTGTGCGCGCTGGCGGGCGAATTTCACGGCAGCTACTGGGGCAAGACGGCGGAGCCGCTGACGGCGGATATACTCTCCTACATCAGTACACCGGTGCTGGAGGGCTGCACGGTATACGACTATGAAACGGACAGCACCGGCGGCGTATACGACTTTACCGCGGCGGAGAAATCGCCCTATGATCTGTTTCTGGGCGGACCGAAGGCGCTGCTGCGGATCGAAAACCCGGCGGCGGACAACGACCGGACGCTGATCGTGTTCCGGGATTCCTTCGGCAGCAGCCTTGTGCCGCTGCTGGCGGGCGGCTACCGCACCGTCTATGTGGTCGATATCCGGTATATGGCCACAGACGCGCTGGCACGGGTGACGGAATTCCCGGAGGGGGCGGATGTACTGCTGCTGTACAGCGTTGCCGTACTGCAAAACAGCATTACGCTTAAGTAAGCAAAAGGCCGGGCGCTGAAAGCGCCCGGCCTTTTTATGGCAGAAAGAACGCCGGAGCAATGCTCCGGCGTTCTGCATTTACTTAGAAGAAGAACTCCTTGATCTGGCCGTACAGGATGAGGATCATGCACAGCGGGGTGATGAACTTGACGCAGACCTTGAAGAAGCCGTAGCTGCCCATGGCATGACCGGACTGCTCCGCCTCTTCCTTGACGAACTCGGGGCCGATCTCCCAGCCGATCATCAGGCACATCAGCAGGGCACCCAGGGGCATCATAACGCCCTCGGACAGTGCATCCCAGAAGTCCAGCCAGTCAGCCGCCCAGTTCTTGGGTTCCGCTATATTCAGTATATTGGCCGGTGCGATACCGCTGGAACCCAGGCAGTCGGCGCAGACCAGGATGCAGCCCAGGCACACACAGGCGGCGGCGATGAGGGTGTAGGGCTTACGCTTGTCGCCCTTGCCCTCGATACGGGCCTTATCCACGAAGTGGGCCACGATGACCTCCAGCAGGGAGATGGAGGAGGAGATGGCGGCAAACACCACCAGCAGATAGAACAGGATGCCGAAGATGGGGCCCAGTGTGCCCATGGAGTGGAACACGTTCTGCATGGTGATAAACAGCAGCTTGGGGCCGCCGATGTTGCCGGCGGGATCCAGCGCGAAGCGGGCGGGCATGACGCACAGACCGGCCATCAGGGCCACCATGGTATCCATGATGATGATCAGCAGGGCGTTCTTCTGCAGGTTCTCCTTCTTATGCAGGTAGGAGCCGTAGGTGATCATGGCGCCCATGCCCAGGGACAGGGAGAAGAACATCTGGCCGCCAGCGGTGGAAACAACGTTAAAGATGCTGGGAGCGCCGGACTTGTAGGCGACGATGGCCTGTGCCACGCCATTGACCATGATGGAGGAAACCTCCGCGCCATCAACAACCGCCTTGGCGGGCACATAATAGCCGACATTGGCCGCCCAGCCGGGGGAGAACATGTACTTCAGACCGTCCAGAGCACTGCCGTTAACAACGCCCTCCACGAGAGAACCGTCCGCCTGCAGGATCTGCACGGCCACGTCGGTACCCTCCAGGGTGCAGGCGCGGATGATGCAGATCAGCAGGGCCACGAACAGGGCGGGCATACCCACGGAGCAGACCTTCTCGATGCCGCCGCCGACGCCACCCATAACGATGAGCATGGTCAGCGCCACGAAAATAAGGCCGTAGATAACACCCTCAGCGGGACTGCCCAGGAAGTTGCCGAAAATTTCGCCGCCGGACAGGCCATTGGAGCCGAAGCCGGCACCGAACAGATCGCCGATGTTCAGAACGGTGTACTTGATGCAGTAGCCGCCCAGTGCGCAGTAGAAGAACAGGATGAAGAAGGCGGACAGGATGCCCAGCCAGCCCATCCACTTGAACTTCTTGGACAGAGCCTTGTACGCGCCCACGGCGCCGTGGCCGGTCTTGCGGCCGATGGCCAGCTCGCCCACCATAACGATGAAGCCGCACAGGACCGCCAGGATCAGATAGATGATGAGGAACGTGAAGCCGCCGGAGGCACCCATCTTATTGGGGAAGCCCCAGATGTTGCCCAGGCCGACTGCAGAGCCGACCGCGGCCATCAGGAATCCGAAATTGGATCCAAAGCCTTTTCTTTCTTCCATTGTTTTCTCTCCTTAACAGATTTTTGCCCCTACGTCGCCGCAGAAGCTGATAAACTTTACCGCACCCGTCTATTGACAGGAAACGGCACGGGGCACCGCCATGCCCCGCAGGTATTTCCTCACGGGATAAAATCCCTTCAAGGCTACCTGAAAAAAGTATACAGGAAACTCTTTCCGCCCGCAATTAGCAGTTTTTATAAAAATTGAGCGCCATATTGTACATTTTTAACATTCTATGAACGGATTTTTCCACATATTTTATATGGCTTTTGCTTCTTTTTTACATTGAACCATTCAGTTTTTGGCGGGGTTCCGGGATTTTTGCAACGGATGGTGAATGATTTTCTTTTCAGGAAACCGATTGTAGGTTTATTAACAGGCGGGGGAAGGGGACAAAAAAGACCGCCGGACGGCGGTCTTTTCGATCTGTCAGGAGAGAGGTTGACCGGATGGCGGTCTCGGGAACAACTGAAAACACATCCGCAGAAAAACGCTGCGGACTATGGAAAAGTATGCAGAAAAGCGTCGAATGGTTCGATCAGCAATTTTAACGTCTTTTTCTGTTTTAACATTATCTTAACGTTTGTAACGTGGTTTTCGCGGTGTTTTTCAACCGCTCTGCGTTTAAATATGTGCAAAGCACAGGTGTTTTCCATGTTTTCCGGCGCAAATATCTTCACTTTCATATTAGGAAACTTTTTCATCGTCGTGTTAAGAGTGCGTTAATTATACGCAGAGAGACGGTGTCCGGACGCAAAAGGCGGGCACTTCCCTTTTTGCGAATTGTGTGGTATACTATGATTTTATGAGACAAGACACGCAAAGGAGGCGGGACACGTGAGACGAGCAGGCGCAGCGGTGCTGGCGGCGGTATTGGCGCTGACGCTGGCGGGCTGCGGGCGGCAGGACCGTCCGCAAAGCGGGAAACTGAACGTGGTGTGCACGCTGTTCCCCTACTACGACTTTGTGCGGCAGATCGGCGGGGACGCGGTGGACGTACAGCTGCTGGTGCCCGCCGGGCGGGAGACACACAGCTTTGAGCCCACGCCGCTGGACGTGATCGCCGTCAGCGAGGCGGAGGTATTCATCTACAACGGCGGGGAAAGCGAGCTGTGGGTGGAGGACATTCTGGACGCGGCAGGCGAGGCTATCCCCTACCGGCTGGCTATGATGGACTGTGTGGAGACATACCGGGAGGAGTACGCCGAGGGGATGCAGGGCGGCCATGACCACGCACATGACGAACATGGCGAGCACGATGACCATGAGGCGCATGACGGCCATCTGCACGACGGCCACGAGGAGGACATCGAGTACGACGAGCACATCTGGACATCGCCGGTGAACGCCATGGCCCTGTGCCGCGCCATCTGCGATACGCTGTGTGAGGCCGATCCGGACAATGCCGACGGCTATCGGGCTCGGCTGGCGGACTATCTGGACGAATTGCAGGCGCTGGACGAGACATTCCGGGACATCACGGACCATGCGGCACGGCGGCTGCTGGTGTTCGGCGATCGGTTCCCGCTGCTGTATTTCTGCAGGGAATATGATCTGGATTACCGGGCGGCGTTCCACGGCTGCGCCGGAGACACGGAGCCGTCCCTTGCCACGCTGAAATATCTGATCGACGTGGTGGAGGAGCAGGAGATACCGGTGGTATACACCATCGAGCTGAGCAGCCGGAAGGTTGCGCAGGCCATCGCCGAGACCACCGGGGCGCAGGTGCGGACATTCCACTCCTGCCAGACGGTGAGCCGGACGGAATTCGACGGCGGAGCCACCTATATCAGTCTGATGACCGCCAACGCGGCGGCACTGAAGGAGGGACTGTCCTGATGGAACAGGAGAAGCGCATACTGTTGGACTGCCGGGATGCGGCGCTGGGCTATGAGGGCAAGCCGGTGTGGGAGCACCTGTACTTTCAGGTGCACAGCGGCGACTATGTGTGCATCGTGGGTGAAAACGGCAGCGGCAAGTCCACACTGGTGAAGAGCCTGCTGGGGCTGCTGCACCCCATGGCGGGCGAGATCGTACGTTCGCCCTCCCTGCGCTCCGGCGCCATCGGCTATCTGCCCCAGCAGACAAAGGCGCAGAAGGACTTTCCCGCCACGGTGACGGAGGTAGTGCGCAGCGGCTTTCTCAGCGGGAAGGGAATGCGGTTTTTCTACACGCCGAAGGAGAAGTCCACCGCGCTGATGCACATGGGCAAGCTGGGCGTGCTGGAGCTGAAGGACCGGTGCTACCGGGAGCTGTCCGGCGGACAGCAGCAGCGGGTGCTGCTGGCGCGTGCCCTGTGCGCCGCCGGTGAGCTGCTGATCCTGGACGAGCCGGTGACGGGGCTGGACCCGGCGGCGGCCCAGGAGCTGTACCGCACGCTGGACTATCTGAACAAAAAAGAGGGCATCGCCATCGTGACGGTGACCCACGACATCCGCAGTGCCCTGCGCTACGCCGACCATATTCTGCACGCCGGCCATGGAACGTACTTCTTCGGCACGGCGGCGGACTATCTAACGTCCCCCTGGGGCAAGCGGTTCGGAGGTGACGAGGCATGAGCTTACTGCTGGAAATGTTCACGTACCCGTTCATCCTGCGGGCTTTTGTGGTGGGTATCCTGGTGGCGCTGTGCGCGGCGCTGCTGGGTGTGCCGCTGGTGCTGAAGCGGTACTCCATGATCGGCGACGGGCTGAGCCATGTATCCTTCGGCGCACTGAGCATCGCGCTGGCCTGCGGCTGGGCGCCGCTGCCGGTGTCTATCCCGGTGGTGGTGCTGGCAGCGCTGGGGCTGCTGCGGATGACGGAGAGAAGCCGCATGGGTGCGGACGCGGCCATCGCGGTGGTCAGCGCGTCGGCGCTGGCCGTGGGCGTGGTGGTCACCAGTCTGACCACCGGCATGACCACGGATGTGGACAGCTTTATGTTCGGCTCCATCCTGGCCATGGACCGGGCGGATGTGGCGCTGAGCGTGGGGCTGTGCGCGGCGGTACTGGTGCTGTATGTGCTGTTTTACCATCGGCTGTTCGCCATCACCTTCGACGAGAGCTTCGCCCGGGCCACCGGGGTGAAGGTGGGGCTGTACAACACCATCCTGTCGGTGCTGACGGCCCTGACCATCGTGCTGGGCATGCGGATGATGGGCGCGATGCTGATCTCCAGTCTGGTCATCTTCCCGGCGCTGACGGCCATGACGCTGCTGCGGAGCTTCCGGGGCGTGGTCATCTGCGCCGCGGGGCTGAGTGTGGTGTGCTTCTGCGTGGGGCTGACCGGGTCGTACCTGTGGGGCACGCCGGTGGGCGCCACGGTGGTGCTGGTAAATTTGGCGGTGTTTTTGCTGTCGAGAGGCGTTATGAAGCTGAAAAGAGCGTCCTAAGGGCGTTCTTTTCAGCTTTTCGACCTATTTTGCGGGTGCTTTTTGCGGAAAAACCCTTGCGTTTCGTGTGCTTATATGGTATGCTATGTGTGTACGTAAGGTTAAGGTATTGACTGGAGTGGACGAGATCGTCCGCTTTTTTTAATGGTCATCGTTCCATGATGACCGGGACGTTCTGTTGGAGGGCTTGCTGTGAAAAAGATCACCGAGGTCGTATGGGCGCTGGCGAAGCCGGCGGTGCAGGCGCAGGGCTGCCGCATCTGGGATGTAGAGTACGTCCGGGAGGCGGGACAGTGGTACCTGCGGCTGTATCTGGACAAGGACGGCGGCGTGGACATTCTGGACTGCGAGGCCATCAGCCGCACGGTCAGCGATCTGCTGGACGAGGCGGACCCCATCGAGAGCAGCTATGTGTTCGAGGTGGGCTCGGCGGGGCTGGAACGCCAGCTGAAGCGGCCGGGGGATTTTGCGCAGTTCATGGGCAGCCCCGTGCTGGTGAAAACGTACCAGCCCAAGGACGGGCGCAAGGAGTTCGCCGGGACCCTGGCGGGCTATGACAACGGCGCGGTGCTGCTGGACATGGGCGGCGAGACGGTGCGCTTTGAGAAGAACGAGACGGCGCTGGTGCGCCTGCGGGTGGAATTCTGAGACAACACGACTTGAGATAGAAGGAGAAACGACCATGAAATGTGACGAGATCTTTGCGGCGCTGGCTATGCTGGAAAAGGAACGGGGCATTCCCCAGAGCTTTATGATGGGCAAGATCATCCAGGCGCTGACCACCGCCTATAAGCGCGACCACGAGGGCGTGGAGTATGTGGTGGTGGACGTGGATGAGGAGAAGAAGGACCTGAAAATGTACGTCCAGAAGGAGATCGTGGAAGAGGTGGAGAACCCCGCCAGCCAGATCTCGCTGGAGGAGGCCAAGCGCATCTCCGCCAAAAACGAGCTGGGCGGCATGGTGAACTTCCCGGTGGAGTCTGTGGAATTCGGCCGCATCGCCGCCGGCAACGGCAAGCAGGTCATCATCCAGGGCCTGCGGGAGGCCGAGCACGGCATGATCTATGACGAGTGGGGCAGCAAGCAGCACGAGATCCTCACCGGCACCGTCAGCCGCATCGATCCCCGGAACGGCAACGTGATCCTGCGGATCGGCAGCGGCAGCGAGGCCACGGAGGCTGTGCTGACCATGAACGAGCAGGTGCCCGGCGAGGAGCTGCACGAGGGGCAGATGGTGAAGGTGTATCTGGTGGAGGTGCGCCGCAGCACGCGCGGGCCGCAGGTGATGATCTCCCGCACCCACCCCGGTCTGGTGAAGCGGCTGTTTGAGCTGGAGGTGCCGGAGATCTACGACGGCACCGTGGAGGTGCGGTCCATCGCCCGGGAGGCGGGCAACCGCACGAAGATCGCCGTGTGGTCCGAGGACCCCAACGTGGACGCCATCGGCGCGTGCGTGGGCCCCAGGGGGCAGCGCGTGAACGCCATCGTGGACGAGCTGCGGGGCGAGAAGATCGACATTGTGAAGTACAGCGAGGACCCGGCGGAGTTTATCGCCGCGGCGCTGGCGCCGGCGGACGTGGTCAGCGTACAGCTGGCCGACGAGGGCAAGGCCTGCCGCGTGACGGTGCCCGCCGACCAGCTGAGTCTGGCCATCGGCAAGGAGGGGCAGAACGCCCGTCTGGCCGCGCGGCTGACCGGCTATAAGATCGACATCAAGGCGGCCAACGCGGAGTAAGCGGCGGCTGCGGAAAGGAACGGCAGCGATGCAGAAGACCCGTAAGATACCCCAGCGGCAATGTGTGGGCTGCCGGGAAATGAAGGACAAAAAGGCGCTGCTGCGTATCGTGAAGACCCCGGAGGGGGAGATACTGCTGGACAGCACCGGGAAGAAATCCGGCCGGGGCGCGTACGTGTGCCCGGACCCGGAGTGCCTGAAAAAAGCACGGAAAAGCCGTGCGCTGGAGCGCGCCTTCGACACCGCCATACCGGCGGAGGTGTACGACGCGCTGGAAGGGCAGATGGTGGCACTGTGACAGAGCATTTGTTATCCACTTTGGGTCTGGCGCTGCGCGCCGGTGCGGTGGCCGTGGGCGAGGAGCCCGTAGGCGCGGCGGCACGGGCCAAGAAGGCCAGGGTCATCTTTACGGCACGGGACGCGGCGGCATCCTCGGTGCGGCGGGCGTACAGCTTCGGTCGGGCAGGCAGCTGCCTGTGCCTGCCCTTCCCGGCGGACAAGGAGGATTTCGGCCGGGCGCTGGGCCGGACCAGCGTGGCCATGTGCGCGGTGACGGACATCGGGTTCGCCCAGTCGCTGGTGAAAAAGCTGGCGGCGGCGGAGCCGGAGATCTACGGCGCGGCAGCGGAGGCGCTGGACCTGAAGGCCAAGCGGGCAAGGGAACGGAAGGAAGAGCAATTACAGCACGAGAAGAACCTGCGGCAGGGCAGGCACCGCGTTCACGGCGGCAAGCCGCCGGAACCGCCCCACGCGGCTCCGGCGCCTCCGGCACCGGAGCACAGGCCCCCCGCGTCGGAACACCGGCGTCCGCCGCGGCGGGAGTATCCGGAGGGACTCCCCGACCGGGTCTATAAGGAACGGAGCGGCCGCCCGCCCAGGGATAAACGGCCGGCAAAGAAGGAGGCCCCCGGCGCACGGTATGGAAACGCGCGGCCGGTAAAGAAGGGCAAGGGAAGCCGGAAAACGACCGGCAGATAACAGGAACACAGCGCGCCGTGAGCGCGGCGCGAGCAACTGAGATGGAGGTGGCTTTATTTGGGTAGTATCGCTAACAAATACAGAGTGCATGAGGTGGCCAAGGACTTCGGCGTGTCCACGAAGGAGATCACGGAGATCCTGACCAAGTACGCCGAAACGCCCAAAAATCATATGCAGGTGCTGGAGGACCGGGAGCTGAGCCTGATCTTTGAGTATCTGACCCAGCACAACCCGGTGAGCAGCATCGCGGTGATCTTCGCCGAGGGCGCCAAGCCGGAGGAGAAGAAGGCGGAGAAGCCCGCCGCCAAGCCGGCGCAGAACGCGTCCGCGCCGGTACAGGGTCAGGGCCAGGGCGGCAGGCCCCAGCAGGGCGGCGCGCCCAAGGCGGAGCAGCCCAAACAGCCCATGTCCCGCGTGCCCCAGCGGCAGGTGGTGGACACCCGCAAGGCCACCAACGTCAATCTGGACAAGTACGACGAGAAATTGCAGGATATGGCCGATGCCCGCAGCAGCGGCAAGCGGGACCAGCAGGCCCCACAGGGCAAGGAGAAGTTCCGCAGCAATAAGCAGCGGCGGGACAATAACTTCGCCAGCAACAAGCGCAAGCAGGAGGAGGCCGACCGGCTGCGGAAGCTGCGGCTGGAGGTCATCAAGAAGACCCCTGTGACCGTGCAGATCCCCGACGAGATCAGCGTGGGCGAGCTGGCCAGCCGGATGAAGAAGACCGGCGCGGAGGTGGTCAAGTGCCTGATGAAGAACGGCGTGATGGCCTCCCTGAGCCAGATGATCGACTTCGACACCGCCGCCATCATCGCCGAGGAGATGGGCTGCAAGGTAGAGAAGGAGGTCGTCGTCACCATCGAGGAGCGCCTGATCGACGACCATCAGGACAAGGATGAGGACCTGGTGCCCCGGGCACCCGTGGTGGTGGTCATGGGCCACGTGGACCACGGCAAGACCAGCCTGCTGGACTATATCCGCAACGCCCACGTGGCCAGCGGCGAGGCCGGCGGCATCACCCAGCACATCGGCGCCTATCAGGTGCAGATCAATGGCAAGCCCATCACATTTCTGGATACCCCCGGCCATGAGGCCTTTACCTCCATGCGCGCCCGCGGCGCTATGGTGACGGATATCGCCATTCTGGTGGTAGCCGCCGAGGACGGCATCATGCCCCAGACGGTGGAGTCCATCAACCACGCCAAGGCCGCCGGTATCCCCATTATCGTGGCCATCAACAAGATGGATAAGCCCGAGGCCAACCCCGAGCGCATCAAGCAGCAGCTGACCGAGTACGGCCTGGTGTGCGAGGAGTGGGGCGGCGACACCATCGTGTGCCCCATCTCCGCCAAGACCGGCATGGGCGTGGATAATCTGCTGGAGATGCTGACGCTGACCGCCGAGGTGGGCGAGCTGAAGGCCAACCCCAACCGCGCGGCGCAGGGCACCGTGATCGAGGCCCGTCTGGACAAGGGCCGCGGCCCCGTGGCCACGCTGCTGGTACAGAACGGCACGCTGCATCAGGGCGACATCATCATCGCGGGCACCTCTGTGGGCCGCGTGCGTGCCATGGTCAGTGACAAGGGCCAGCGCATCACCGAGGCCGGACCCAGCGTGCCCGTGGAGATCACGGGTCTGAGCGAGGCACCCTCCGCCGGCGCTACCTTCAACGCCGTGGCCGACGAAAAGCTGGCCCGCGAGCTGGTGGAGCAGCGCAAGGCCGAGGAGAAGGCCAAGGCCAACGCCCCTGTGACCAAGGTGTCGCTGGAGGATCTGTTCAGCCAGATCCAGGCCGGTGAGATGAAGAACCTGAACCTGATCGTCAAGGCGGACGTGCAGGGCAGCGTGGAGGCGGTGAAGTCCTCGCTGGAGAAGCTGAGCAACGAGGAGGTCCGCGTCCGCGTGATCCACGGCGGCGTGGGCGCCATCAACGAGAGCGACGTCATGCTGGCATCCACCTCTCAGGCCATCATCGTGGGCTTTAACGTCCGGCCGGACGCCGCCGCCCGCGACAGTGCCGCCCGGGCCAACGTGGATATGCGGATGTACCGCGTGATCTACGATGCCATCAACGAGATCGAAGCCGCCATGAAGGGTATGCTGGCCCCCAAGTTCCGCGAGGTGCTGCTGGGCCACGCCGAGGTGCGCCAGACGTACAAGGTGTCCGGCGTGGGCACGGTTGCCGGCTGCTACGTGCAGGACGGCAAGCTGCAGCGCAAGGACTGCCAGGTACGGCTGGTCCGCGACGGCATCGTCATCCACGAGGGCGTGCTGGCCTCCCTGCAGCGGTTCAAGGACTCCGTGAAGGAGGTCCAGGCCGGCTACGAGTGCGGCCTGAGCATCGAGAAATTCAACGACATCAAGGAAGGCGACATCGTGGAGGCCTTCACCATGGAGCAGATCGAGGTATAACAAACAGCCGATGGGTGGGCGAGCGCCCACCCATCTTTTTCTTGAAAGGAGGAACGGTCTATGGCCGGAAACCGCATCGGGCGCATCAATGAGGAGATACGCAAGGAGCTGAGCGCCCTGCTCCGCACCGTAAAGGACCCGCGGGTATCCGAGGGGATGCTGACCATCACGCGGGTGGACACCACCAGCGACCTGCGGTACGCGCGGGTGTATATCAGCGCGCTGAACTGCACGGATGAAAAGGGGCTGATGAAGGGGCTGAAGTCTGCGGCCGGATATCTGCGGCACGAGCTGGGCCAGGCCATCGACCTGCGCTACACGCCGGAGCTGCAGTTCTTCATGGACGACTCCATCGCCCACGGCGCGCACATTCTGGACCTGCTGAACCACGTGAAGCCCGCCAACCCCGCCAACGCGGACATCGTGCTGCCGGAGGACAGGGAATGAGCGCGCGGCTGACGGTGCAGGAGACGGCGGACTTTCTGCGGACGCTGGACGGCGTGCTGATCCTGACCCACGTGCGCCCGGATGGGGACACGGTGGGCTGCGCCGCCGCACTGTGCCGCGCCCTGCGGGCGCTGGGACGGACGGCGTATCTGCTGGAAAACCCGGAGATCACGGAGACGTACACGCCCTACGCCGAGGGGCTGTGGGCGCCGGAGGGATTTGTGCCGCAGAGCGTGGTGTCGGTGGACATCGCCGCGCCCAATCTGCTGCCGGAGAACGCGGTGCCGTATAAAAACGACATCTGCCTGGCCATCGACCACCACGGATCCCAGGAGTTCTTCGCGGAACGGACGTGCCTGGACGCGGAGGCCGCCGCCTGCGGCGAGATCGTGTATGAGATCGTGGGCAGGCTGACGGACATCACGCCGGAGATAGCCATGGCGCTGTATGTGGCGGTGTCCACAGACTGCGGGTGCTTCGTCTATGCCAACACCACGGCGCGGACGCACCGCATCGCCGCCGCGCTGATGGAGCGGGGCATCGACGTGGGGCCGGTGAACAAGGCACTGTTCCGCACGAAGTCGCCGGTGCGGCTGGCCATGGAGGCCCGGATGGTGGCGGACATGGAGCTGTACGACAACGGCCGGGTGGTGGTGATGTCCATCCCTCTGGCGCTGTGCCGGGAGCTGGGCGCTGCTGAGTCCGACGTGGAGGAGCTGAGCAGTCTGGCGGCGCTGGTGCAGGGCACCGACTGCGGCATCACGCTGCGGGAGCTGAAGCCGGGACGGGTGAAGCTGTCGCTGCGGACGGGACCGCGGGTGGACGCCAGCGCCGTGTGCCGCGTGCTGGGCGGCGGCGGCCACAGGGGCGCCGCCGGGGCCACGGTGGACGGCACCCTGGACGAGGCGAAGGCGGCCATTCTGGCGGCCTATACGGAGGTCATGGGATAACATGGCCGACGGGATCATCATTATCGACAAGCCCGCGGGATGGACCAGCATGGACGTGTGCGGCAAGCTGCGGGGCATACTGAAAACGAAAAAGGTGGGCCACGCCGGAACGCTGGACCCCATGGCCACCGGCGTGCTGCCGGTGTTCGTGGGAAACGCCACGCGGGCGGTGTCCTACGCCGAGGGCGGGGACAAGGAGTACGTCGCGGGGCTGCGGCTGGGGCTGACGACCAACACCCAGGATACCACCGGCGAGGTGGTGGCGGAGCGCCCTGTGTCCGTGACGCGGGCGCAGCTGGAGGACGTGCTGACGCGGTTCACCGGGGAGATCGACCAGGTGCCGCCCATGTACTCGGCTATCAAGATCAACGGGCAGAAGCTGTATCAGCTGGCCCGGAAGGGGCAGGAGATCGAACGGCCCCCACGGCGGGTGACCATACACGAGCTGGCGCTGCTGGAGCCGGAGGACGGCGACTGGCGGCTGCGGATACGGTGCAGCAAGGGCACGTATGTGCGGGCGCTGTGCCACGACATCGGGCAGGCGCTGGGCTGCGGCGGATGCATGAGCGCTCTGCGGCGGACCATGGCCGCCGGGTTTACACTGGCGGAGAGCCGCAGCATCGAGGACGTACAGGCGCAGGGCGAGGCCCTGCTCTCCCCTACCGACTCGCTGTTCCGGCAGTACCCGGCCTATCACATCGCCGGTGAACGGGATCACAGACGGTGCCTGTGCGGCAATCCGCTGGCGGCGGAGGGCCTGCAGCCGGGGCTGTACCGGGTGTACGGCCCGGATGGGGCGTTTCTGTGCCTGAGCCGCTGGGAAGCGGGTGTTCTGACATCAGAGAAAAACTTTTTCGGAGCGTGAACAACTTGGAAAAGACAGTTATCGCCCTGGGCTTCTTCGACGGCGTGCACCGGGGCCACGGCGCACTGCTGCGGAAGACGGCGGAGCGCGCCCGGGAGCTGGGAGCCATCCCCGCGGCATTCACCTTTGACCGGCCGCCGAAGGAGGTGGTCACGGGGCAGCCCGTGTACCTGATCAACTCCAACCGGGACCGGCAGGGGCTGATGGAGCGTCTGTACGGCATCGAGCGGGTCATTTTCGCGCCCTTTGACCGGGAGATGATGACCATGCCGTGGGAGGCCTATCTGGAAATGCTGATCGGGACATACGGCGCGGTGCACTTCGTGGCCGGGCACGACCACCGGTTCGGCCATAAAAACGCCGGGAACGTGCAGCTTTTGCGGCAGAAGTGCGCGGAGATGGGCATCGGGTGCGACATCATCCCGCCGGTACAGCGGGAGGGCATCACGGTCAGCTCCACGTACATCCGGACGCTGGTGGAGGCGGGCGACATGGAGCGCGCGGCGGACTTCCTGGGCCACCGGCACTGCCTGAGCCAGACGGTGCAGCACGGACAGCGGATCGGGCGGACCATCGGCATCCCCACGGTAAACCTGGCGGTGCCGGAGCACGTGCTGGCCCCGGCGCACGGGGTGTACGTGACGGAGGTATTTCTGCCGGACGGACGGCGGTGCGCCGGCGTGACCAACGTGGGCACGCGGCCCACGGTGTCCGACAGCGATCGGGTGTCCGTGGAGACGTACCTGCTGGGCTTCGAGGGCGACCTGTACGGGCAGGAGCTCCGGGTGGAGTTCTGCCGCCGGCTGCGGGGCGAGCAGAGGTTCGACACGCTGGAGGCGCTGCGGCAGGAGATACAGCGGAATATTCAGCAGGCAGAAGCCTATTTTAAGGCATGAGAAAAGGCACCCCTGACGGGGCGCCTTTTCTGTTATTTCACACGGCGCCGGGGTAAGACACCGCGGAAAACGGTGTCAGTCCTCGCGCTTTTTGCCCACAAACGCCACGCCGGCGGCGGAGGTCAGCGCCATGCCGACATACAGAGCAATGCCCGCGTCGAAGGTCTTGGGGCTGCCCTTGGTGTCGGTGGTCTTGGTGTCGGTGGTGGGGTGGTAGTAGTAATAGCCGCCGGAGGAAGTGGATGTCCACTTGGCGGTGAGAGTAATGTTATTCTCAGCTTTGTATTCAGCATCCACCTTTGTGGTACCATCATACCAGCCTGCGAAGGTATACCCGCTGCGGGTGGGGGTAGGCAGGGTAATGGTGCTGTCTTTCGCCACCTTAAGTGCTTTTGCCGGGGTAGCCTGGTTATCGTTATAATTCAGAGTAACAGTAACCATCTGCTCCTCGCTGACACCTCCGCTATAGTCTGTACCCTTGACCGGTGTCACTTCGATGGACTGGCCGTTTCCGTTTTCTTTGGAGAGATACAGATGCTCAATGGTACCGTCGGTGTATTTAAACTTTGCGCCGTAATTCGCATCATGCTCCACATAGAGATTGGTAACCGTACCGCCATTCATCGTAAAGCTACCGGGGTTGCTGGCAGAATACGCATTGGAATTCACAAACACATTGCCGATGGTACCGCCGTTGATCGCAGTCAGTGCACCGGTGGCATTGGCACCGATCCACAGATCGGAACTGTACTGTAAATAATTGTCGTTCTGATAATTTTCAACGTTTTTGTTGCCGACGATACTGCCGGAGTTCATCTCAAACGACGCGCTGCTGGTCATATAAACACCGCCGATGAAATTGGGAGCCTTGCCGTTCGTGATGGTCGCACCATCAATGGTCAGCTTGCCCTTGTCGCAGAAAATCACACGGCACTTTTCGTTGCCGTTCACGGTAACATCTTTTAATGTGACCATGGCGGAAACATACAAAACACAGGCGGTCTTATTATCGCTGCCGGAAGTAAAGTTGTCAGCCGCCTTAATGGTATACATGCCCTGGCCGTCAATAGTAACGTCCTTTGCAAGATTGAGTGTAGAAGTCAGCGTAATATCTGCGGCCAGTTTGATCTCGCCGCCGGTTGCAATCGCTGTTTTCAATTCCTCCGCACTATTTACGCTTGTCGGCTCCGCCGCCCAGCTCACGCTGCACAGTGCCAGGGCCATGACCAGGGCCAAAATGGTTGCTAATGCTTTTTTCATTGTTCATTCCCCTTATGGTAGTAGATTTCCGCAGGTGCGCTCGTTTTAATGTGTATTAAAACGCAAATGCAGAGGTACCTCTGCGGATAGTCAAATTATAGCACAGTTACACCGTTTGTCCAGCCTTTTTATGGAAATTTTACACATTTTTTCTGTTACCGGAAATAAAAACAGGAAAATTTGGCAGGAAATGGAAGTTGGGGCGGAGAAAATGCCGCCTGCGGCGGGACGGGGAGTTCTACGCCGCTGCGCGGCAGCAGGGAGGATTTCGCGCCTGCGGGCGCGAGCTGCTTTCTTTTCGTGTCGAAAGAAAGCAGCCAAAGAACGCCACTTAAGGAAAGGGGGATTTCGAATTTCCCCCTTTCCTTAAGGATCCTATCCCCTTGAAACGACAAAGGAGGGGGCTCCGGCCCCCTCCTTTTGAAACCACCCCCAGGGGGAAGGCTTTGGGGGTCAGACCTTCAGATCAGTGGCGGCGGCGCGGGTGTGCTCACGCATGGCCTGTTTGGCGGCCGCGTCATCCTGCCGGTGGATAGCGCTCAGTATCTCCCGGTGGCGCGCCAGAATACGGCGTTCCAGGGCCAGACACGCGCCGTCGTTCAGCGTCTCCATCTTTTTCAACAGGGTGTGCTGCTCCACCTGGCCCAGGACATCGGTGACGATCATGGCCACCTGGTTGCCGGTGGCGCGGGAGAGCAGACTGTGGAAACGGACGTCCAGCTCAGCAAAGCGGCGGTAGTCGCCCAGGGCCTGCTCCGCCGCCGTGAGACAGCTGTCCAGCGCCGCCAGATCCTCGTCGGTGCGGCGCCGGGCCGCCCAGCCGGCGATGGTGCCGTCGTTGACGGCGCGGTACTCGCCCAGCTCCTCCAGAGAGATCTGGTTCAGCTGGAGCATGGCCGACAGCGGCTGCTCCACGCCGTCGATGGTCAGCTCCTGCACCACGGCGCCGCTGGCACCGTGGGTGGAGGCCACATAGCCGCCCTGCTCCAGCATACGCAGGGCCTCGCGGATGGTGGGACGGGAACGGTGGAGCTGCTCCATCATGGCACGCTCGGAGGGCAGGCGGTCGCCGGGCTTCAGCACTCCGGAGGTGATAAGCTCCCGCAGCTGGTCATAGATGGCCTCGCTGGCCCGCCCGCCGCCGATGGGCTGCCAGGGGATATGTACGGCTTCCGGCATGGAAGGGCCTCCTTTCACAGAAAATACCCGGACAGTATAGCGCATCCCGGGGAAAATAGCAAGGGCAGGATGCAGGAAAGCCCGGAGGACGGCGCCTTCGGGCTTTCCCGCTGTGGGGAGGGGGATATTACTTCTTCAGGGCTTTCATTTCCTCGATCATCATGGGGACCACCTTGAACAGGTCGCCGCAGATGCCGTAGTCCGCCACCTCGAAGATGGGGGCCACGTCGCTCTTGTTGACGGCGATGATGCACTCGGAGTCCTGCATGCCGGCCTTGTGCTGGATGGCACCGGAGATGCCCAGGGCCACATAGATGCGGGGATGGACGGTCTTGCCGGTCTGTCCCACCTGATGGTCGGCGGTCATCCAGCCGGCGTCCACCACGGCGCGGGACGCGCCCACCACGCCGCCCATGAGGGCGGCCAGCTCCTCGGCCAGGGCGATGCCCTTCTCCACGTCCTTGGCGATGCCGCGGCCCACGGAGACCACCACCTCAGCGCCGGTCAGGTCCACCATGGCGCGGGCGGCCTTGACGATCTCCAGCACCTTGGTGTGGATGTTGGCCTCGGTGAGGGTAAAGGCGGGGTGGATGAGCTCCACCTTGCTCGCGCCGTTCTCGTCAAACTCGCGCTTCTTCATCACGCCGGGGCGCACGGTGGCCATGGCAGGGCGGAAGCGTGGGCAGACGATGGTGGCCATCAGGTGTCCGCCGAAGGCGGGACGGGTCATCTTCAGGTTGGTGTTCACGTCAAAGAGCTTCGTCTCGAAGTTCATGCTGTCCACGTCCAGAGAGGATCCGGTGCGGAGGAAGTTGATGTAGCCGTTCAGGTCCACGTCCAGATGGGTGCAGTCGGCGCACAGGCCGGTGTGGAGACGGGCGGCGCAGCGGGGCGCCAGGTCGCGGCCGATATGGCTGGCGCCGAACAGCATGATCTCGGGCTTGAACTCGTGCACCGCGTCGGTGATGACCTTGGTATAGGCGTCGGTGGTGTAGTCCTTCAGCAGAGGGCTGTTGTAGACGTAGACCTTATCCGCGCCGTAGCCGCCCAGCTCCGCGGCGATGTTGTCCACGCTGTCGCCCAGCAGGATACCGCTGAGCTGCACACCCAGCTCGTCGGCCAGCTTGCGCCCCTCGGAGATCAGCTCAAAGGTGGTGGGCATCATCTTGCCCTGCCGCTGCTCGCAAAAGACCCACACGCCGGAGAAGGCCTTGGGATCGGTATTCATAAAAGTAGACATATCGTTTCTCCCTTCTCAGATGATGTGCTTGGCGGACAGGATGCCGAACAGCCGCTCCACGGTCTCCCTGCCGCTGCCCTCCAGCATCATGCCGCTGCCCTTGCGGGGAGGCGTAAAGCTCTTGTAGATATTGGTGGGAGAGCCCTTCAGACCGATGGTGTCCACCTCGATGAGGGGATCGTCCTTCAGCGCGTTGTAATCCAGCACGGTGACGGGCTCGGCGTCGCAGTCCAGGATGCCCCGGATGGTCATGTAGCGGGGGGTGTTCAGCTCCTTGATGCAGGTGAGCAGGCAGGGGGTCTGCACCTGCACGGTCATATAGCCGTCCTCCAGCATACGGCGGACGGTGAGGGTGTCGCCGTCCTTCCTGATGTCGGCCACATAGGACACCTGGGGGATCTCCAGCTTTTCGGCGATCTGGGGGCCCACCTGGGCGGTGTCGCCGTCGATGGCCTGACGGCCGCAGAAGATGATGTCATCCTCGTCCACGCCCAGGTTCTTGATGGCGGCGGCCAAAATCTGGGAGGTGGCGAAGGTATCGGAACCGCCGAACTCACGGGCGGACACCAGCACGGTCTTGTCCACGCCCATGGCCTTCAGCTCCAGCAGCATACCGGCGGCGGGAGGGGGGCCCATGGACACGGCGATAACGGGGCAGCCCAGCTGGTCCTTCAGGGCCAGGGCGGCCTCGACGGCGTTCATATCGTCGGGGTTGATGATGGTCTGCATGGAGGCGCGGTCCAGCGTGCCGTCGGCGTTGACGGCGACCTTGCCGGAGGTGTCGGGCACCTGCTTGACACATACGATAAGCTTCATTCTATTCTTGCTCCTTTCCGCATTACTTCAGCAAATTGCCGGAGATGACCATCTGCTGGACCTGAGAGGTCCCCTCGTAGATGGTGAACACGCGGCAGTCGCGGTACTTACGCTCGACGGGGTACTCCTTGATGTACCCGTAGCCGCCGTGGATCTGCACGGCCTTGGCGGCGATCTCGTTGCACGTCTCGGAGGCGAAGTACTTGGCCATGGAGCAGTACATGGAGGCGTTGGGGTCGTTTCTGTCCTTCATCTGGGCGGCCATATAGACCAGCTCCTTGGCGGCGGTCAGCTTGGTTGCCATATCTGCCAGCATGAAGGCGATGGCCTGGTTCTTGCAGATGGGCTTGCCGAACTGAACGCGCTCCTTGGAGTATTTGATGGCCTCGTCCAGGCAGCCCTGGGCCAGACCGATGGACTGGGCGGACACACCCAGGCGGCCGCCGTCCAGCGTCTTCATGGCGTTGATAAAGCCCATGTTCTCCTTACCCAGCATATCGCTCTTGTGGACGCGGACGTCCTCCAGCACCACGTCGGAGGTGGCGTAGCCCACCAGGCCCATCTTGGCCTCGTGCTTGCCGCAGGAGACGCCGGGGGCCTTCATGTCCACGATAAAGGCGGAGATACCCTTATTGCCGCGGCTCATGTCGGTCTTGGCGTAGACGATGCAGTAGTCGGCCAGGGGCGCGCCGGAGATAAAGCACTTACGGCCGTTGAGGATGTAGTCGTCGCCATCCTTCACGGCGGTGGTGACCATGCTGCTGGCGTCGGAGCCGGCGCCCGGCTCGGTGAGGCCGAAGACGATCTTCACCTTGTTCTCCACGGAGGGACGGAGATACTTCTCCAGCTGCTCGGGGGTGCCCGCCTGCATCAGGGGGCCGCCGCCCAGAGAGTTGGGGGTATTGGCGTACAGGCTGGCCACAGCAGAGACACGGGCGATCTCCTCGATCATGATGACATAGGCCAGGGTATCGGCACCGGCACCGCCGTACTCGCGGGGGATCTTCAGGCCAAGGAAACCGCACTTGGCCATCTTGTCCACGATCTCCTCGGGAAACTCGCCGGTCGCCTCCACCTTGTCAAGGACCTCGGTGGTGAGCTCGGTCTCGGCAAACTGGCGGACCAGCTTGCGGATCATTTCATGCTTTGCGTCGAAAATCATAGTTTTCCTCCTGTTAAAGTATGGGTCACTGCTCTGCTCAGCAGGGGATCTCGTGCTTGGACTTACCCTCTGTCAAAATCTCATAGATGCTGTTGACGCCGCACTCGGCCATCTGCTCCGCGGCCTCCTCGGTGAAGAAGGCCATGTGGGGCGTGTGGTAGACGTTGACGAAGGAGCGCAGGTACTTCAGCTTGAAGTAGGGCATACCGGGGGTACGGATGATGTCCTCATCGTGGGGAACGTGGATGATGCCGGTCTCGCCGGGGAAGGCATCCATGAACAGCGCGCCGAACTTGCCGGACTCCACCGCCTCGGTGACGGCATCGATATCCATCAGCTCGCCCCGGGCGTTGTCGATGAACACCACGCCGTCCTTCATCTTGGCGATGGCCTCGCGGTCGATCATGCCGGTGGTCTCCGGCAGCAGCGGGGTGTGGATGGTGATGATGTCGGACTCACGGTACAGGGTGTCCAGATCCACATACTCGGCGTACGCACGGACGGCGTCGTTCTCATAGACATCGTTGGCGATGATACGGCAGCCGAAGCCGCTGAGGCACTTGATGATGGTGAAGCCGATCTTGCCGGTGCCCATGACACCCACGGTCATGGTACGCAGCTCGCGGCCCATCTTGCCCTTCAGGGTGAAGTCGTTGTCGTTGGTGTTGTACAGCGCCTTCTTGAACTTGCGGATGCACATCAGGATGGCCATAACGGTGTATTCCGCCACGCCGTTGGGCGCGTAAGCGCCGTTGCACAGGCGGAAGCCCAGGGAACGGGCGTAGTCGCAGTTCATGTGGTTATAGCCCACACAGCGGCTGGCCAGCACCTGCACGCCATAGCCCTTCAGCTCGTCCAGAACGGCGTTGGAATAGTCGCTCTGGCCCAGGGTGGTAACACCGTCGCAGCCGGCGGCCATATGGGCGGTGGTCTTATCCAGATTTGCGGGGGTGGAGATCAGCTCGATACCGTATTTCTTGCACAGGCCCTCGATGACGGGCTTCTCGTCGGGACGTACTTCGTAAGCAGCGATCTTCATGATTCTTCTCCTTCACATTCCGGGGGGCGGCGGCGCGCTCCTCAACGCGCCGCGCCCTTATAGTTTGCTTTTCCTCAAGTCGTCAGGTTCTCTTGCTTATTAGTCTTTCAGGGAAGGGTCCATGGGCACCGCCTCGCCGGCGGCGATCATGGCGGCCACCTGCTCGTCGGTGTAGCCCAGGTTCTTCAGCACCAGTTCGGTCTGCTCGCCCAGGTACGGACCGCGGTTGTAGGGAGGCAGCTCCGTCTCCTCGAAGATAACGGGAGGCCGGACCATGGTGCGCTTATTGCCGTTGGAATATTCCATCTCGTAGAAACAGCCGGAGGCCCATGCCTGCTTATCCACCAGCAGCTGATCCCAGGTCTGGGCCACGGCGTAGGGCAGATCGTTGGCGTCCATCAGCTTGCACCACTCGTCCAGGGTGCGGCTGGCCATCTCGGCCACCAGGAAGTCGTAGAACTCCTCGATGTTGGCCTGCAGGTTGGTCTGGGGATAGTAACGGGGATCCTCGGCCAGCTCGGGGTGGCCGATGGCGCTCATAAAGATGGGATAGTGGCGGTTGTACTGGGGCATGGCGATCTGGAGCCACTTGTTGTCCTTGGTCTTGTGGGCCACCACCAGCGGATTGGGCAGGGTGCGGCGGGACAGGGGGTACTGGGTGGTGGGGTCGCCGTACTGGCTGGCCTGCAGCAGCAGGGAGACATCCCAGATGGCGCTGTGGAACAGGGAGACCACCACGCGGTCGCCGATTCCGGTCTCGCGGGCGCGGTACAGGGCCGCCAGCACGCCGGAGGCCAGGTACATACCCACCTGATGGTCGCCGAAGCCGGCGATGGTCAGCATGGGCAGGGCGTCCTTATCGAACAGGGTGCCCAGGATGCCGCCCCGGGCAAAGAAGGCGGTGAAATCGAAGCCGGGCAGATCCTTATCGGGGCCCTTCTCGCCGTAGCCGGAGACGAAGCCGTAGACCAGCTTGGGGTACTTGGCGTGGAGCGTCTCATAGTCCAGACCGGCCTTTTTCAGAGGGTTCTGCCGCCAGTTGGTGATGAAGATGTCCGCCTCGGCGATGAGCTTTTCCAGGGCCTCGCGGCCGGCGGGGGTCTTGGTGTTCAGGCAGACGCAGGTCTTGCCGGCGTTCTCCAGATCGTAGGAGGTATTCTCCTTCTGGTCCTGGGGACGGCCCTCGTTGACAGCGGTGTAGCGCAGGGGGTCGCCGGCGGGAGCCTCGACCTTGATGACCTCAGCACCCAGATCCGCCAGAAAGCGGGCGCAGCAGGGGGCGGCGATAAAGGTGGCCAGCTCCAGCACCTTTACGCCCTCGAGGGGACGCTTTACTTCACTCATATCGTTCCTCCATGTATGTTAATAAATGGTGTGTTGCTTACATTTTCAGCAGGTCGCGGAAGGTCTCGAGGTTGGTTCGCACCTGCTCAAACCGCACCATCTGACGGTCCACCTCCACCAGCGTCAGGGGCAGGTCGGCGGCCTCGCAGGCCTTCTTGATCATCACATAGTCGAACTCCTCCGGGTCGCAGAACTTGGTCAGCACCACCAGCACGCCCTTGGCGTTCCGGGCCTTGGCGGTGTCCACGATCCACTTCACCCGGTTCTTCTCCTGATCGTACAGCACGGAGCAGTTGCCCATGGCGGCGAACTTCTCGGCCAGCGCGTTGAGGGCGTCGGCACGCTCGGGAGCGTCGGTGCGGTACTGGCGGGACTGGGCGGCCACGTCGTCGGCCACGATGTGCAGACCCATTTCGTCCAGAATGGCGTTCAGCGCCGGGGCGTCCGTCAGGATGCCGGAGATGACGATGGGCAGCTTCTCCGCGGCGGGAGTCTGGGCTTCCAGCTTCTCAATGAGCGCCTCCACCAGCTCCGTGTGCTCCTCCTTGGTCATGAAGAAGGCGCTCTTGAAGATGTCGCTGCGCTGGGCGGCGGTGATCTCCGGGTGAACGGCCAGCAGCTCGTCTATCTTCCGCATGGCGGCGTTGTGGCGGTTGTAGATCTTGATGGAGGCGAGCAGCTTCTCCTCGGAGAAGGCACCGCCCAGCTTCTCCAGGTCGCGGATCACGCGCTCATAGCCGGCCTTGGTATAGGCCACGCCGTAGGCGGGCTTGCGGTTCTGGGGATAGGTCATGGGGATGAAGGGGATGGACGGCACGGCGTACTTCCAGTTCTCGCCCACGGTCTTGAGGGTATCGCACAGGGAGGGGATGACGATAGCGGACGCGCCCTTGTAGGCACCGTTGATGCCCAGCTCCAGCAGGGACTGGACAATGGCGCACAGGAAGGCGGGACAGTATTCCTTGGCGCGGTTCAGCGCTACATCGCCGCCCCAGGCTCCCATAGGCACGAAGCCCATGGCGTGGATAAGCTCCTCGGGAGTGTAAACAGGAGCGCACAGGACGATCTTTTTGCCCTGGGACAGATAGCCGTCCATCTGCGCGCGGGGAGAGGCTGCCACCTCATGCAGCTTGTTGAGGATGTCGTTCATGCCTTACACTCCTTTCGCAGCCTTGTTGGCTTCCATGATCTCCGTCAGACCCTGCACACGGGTGTCGTACTGGGCCTCGGAGAAGTTGCGGGGGTCGGCCTGATCGCCGTCGAAGCTGACCACGGGGATATTGCAGGCCGCGCCGATCTGGCGGCTCATCTCGTACATGAAGCCGCTCCACAGCTTGCAGGAGCGGTTGGTATGCACCAGCATACCCTCCACGTGGTTGTCCTTGCAGAGCTTGATGCGCTTGTCGCGGCTCATCTCCAAATTGATGGCGTTGGGCACCTTGCAGTAGGCGCGGATCATCTCGTCGAAGGTGTTGTAGTCGAAGCCGAAGGCGTCGGCGTAGATGGTGGTGACCATGTTGATGCCACGGGACTTCAGGCCGGTGCTGGTGGCGCGGAGGTAGGGCCAGCAGGCGATGCCCTCAAACATGATGCGGTACTTCTCCTCCGTGCGGAAGGTGGAGGTACCGTTCTTGTGGTTGTCCTCATACTCCTTCAGCAGCGTCTCCATGGCGTCGGCGGCGGTGGACTTGCCCCGGGCCGTGACCATGACGGCCATGTGGTTCAGCAGGTCGAAGCCGTTGAAGGGGGAGGGCACATACCTGGCGCAGCCGGTGGCCGCCAGCCATGCGCGGCTGGAGCGGCAGCTGAAGCCGGTGACCTCCTTGAACTTCTCGTCGGACCACTTCTTGCCGGTGATCTCCTCCAGCTGACGTACGGCGTCCCAGAACTGACCGGTAACGTAGGCCACCTCGGCGTCGGACACCTCATAGTCGGGATTGAAGGGGATATCCAGCAGGATCATGGGGATATTCAGCTCACGGGCCAGGTTCTCGTACCACTTGATCATGCAGGAGCAGATGTTGCTGCAGCACAGCAGTACGTCGGGCATGGCCACGTCCTGCTCGGGACAGGACTTCAGCTTGGCGTAGGCCAGCGACACGCGGGCGTAGGCGCAGATGTCGTTGGAGTAGCCCTCGGACTCCGCCACCTCGCACATTCTCGTGCCCGCGCCGCGGGCGGCGATGCCGGCGGCCTGGTTCTCGGGATACACGGTGGCGATGCCCATAGTCTCCGGGATCTCCACAGGGAAGTTGCTGGAGACCCAAGCCACCTTCTCGCCGCGCTTCTTGGCCTCGATGGCATCCACATAGGCGTCCGCCGCGATCTTGCCCAGCTTGTACTTGGCGGAATTGGGATCCACCGGCTTAGGCACCTTCTTCACTTCTTCTGCCATTTCAGTTCCTCCTCACAGCTTTTATCGAAACATATTTCTGCTTATTCATGTCGTCTGCTTATATGCCCACAGGGCCGCGCCGATGGCGCCGAAATACTGGGCCAGCGGGTCCACACTGACGGGGACGTTCAGCTCGTCGCTGAGCGCCTGCCGCACCGCGTCGTTCCGGGCCACACCGCCGGAGAGACAGACCTGCTCCGTGACGCCCGCCCGCCGGGCCAGGGCCGCCACGCGGCTGGCCACGCTGCGGCAGATACCCGCCACCAGGTCGGGGCGCTTGACGCCGTTAGCCAGCTGACTGATGACCTCGCTCTCGGCAAACACGGTGCAGGTGCTGGAGATAGCGGCGGGGGCCGCGGCCTTGGCGGCCTCGGCATCCAGATCGTCCACGTCCAGACGGAGGATAGAGGCCATCACATCCAGAAACCGCCCCGTACCGGCGGCGCACTTATCGTTCATGACGAAGTTCACCATCTTGCCGGAGGGCGACAGGGCGATGACCTTGGCGTCCTGGCCGCCGATGTCGATGACGGTACGCAGGTCCGGGAACACGAAGCGCCCGCCCAGGGCGTGGGCCGTCAGCTCACTGATCTCGCCGTCGGCGCCCTGGTAGTTTTTGCGGCCGTAGCCGGTGACAAAGGCACAGGCCATATCGGCCCGGGTCAGGCCGCTGGTCTGCCACAGCTGCGCCAGCGCCTCCTCCGGCCCGCCGGTGCCCAGGCCGCCGGTTTGGAGGCTGTGGGCCACCAGCTCTTTTCCGTCTTTAAGAACGGCGCACTTGGAAGTGGTGCTGCCGATGTCGATACCTAAGGTGTACATGGGGTCCTCCATATTCTGTGCGATCGGGCAGAAATACCCTCTCCCGCGGTGCGGAGATACTGCGCGCCACACTGGTCTTACCAGTTTACTTATATTATACGGGTTTGTGAAATTTGCGTCAATTATGCGAATTGCCAAAGAAATAACAATTATTTGTGCATTGTACCGAGCCGCACTTTAAATGATTAAATCTTTCCGGATTTTTCCGGGACAATGTTGCGTTTTCTTTGGAACCTCGTCATGGCAATATGGGAAAGCCGCATGGCGCGCTCGCGCCATGCGGCTTTCTGCGGTTCACGGCTCCAGGTCGTGTTTGTCCAGCTTCATGTTCCGGTAGGCCTTGGGCAGGCCGGGGGCGATGAGGGGAAAGGTGTTCTCCGTGTCAGACGTGGGCTGAATATTATAGGTGCCGTACATATTCACCAGGTCGAAGCTGCTGCGCGGTACGCCGGGAAAGTGGTGGACGTCCGGTGTAGCGTCATAGGGAAAGCCCTCCCGGCTGCGCTTGCGTTTGGGCATAAAAATCACCTCCGGCCTTAGTATGGCCGGAGGCAGTTGGTTTATGAGCTTCAGCGGTAGATCTCCGCGTCGAAGTCGCGGACGATCTCGTCCCGCTTCTCGTCGCGGACGTAGACGCAGTTCGTCTCGTCAAAGGCCAGGCGCATGGCGAAATCCTTGGCCTCGTAAATATCGTTTGTCTCGAAGAAGTCGCGATAGGCCTCCTCCGGCTCATGGCTCTTGCGCCAGACAACGTGAAAACGCATAGACACTCCTCCTGCAAAATGGGGGTAATTTTTAGTATACCCCCGCCGGAAGCAAAAAGCAACGGTGGGTTTTGCCAAAAAACACAGTCAAAGTTCGTCACATTTTCCCCCGGGAAAGTTGTGATTTCTTCTTTCCCTGCCCCACAAGATATTGTATAATAGCAGACGATATTTTGGAGAGACAGAGGTGGATCAGGGTGAAGATCGGATTTGACAACGAAAAGTACCTGCAATTACAGGCGGAGCACATCACGGCGCGGCGCGCCCAGTTCGGCGGCAAGCTGTATCTGGAGTTCGGCGGCAAGCTGTTTGACGACTATCACGCCTCCCGTGTGCTGCCGGGGTTCCAGCCGGACAGCAAGATACGGATGCTGCAGACGCTGAAGGACGACGTGGAGATCGTGGTGGCCATCTGCGCCGGGGACATTGAGAAGAACAAGATGCGCGGCGACCTGGGCATCAGCTACGACGTGGACGTGCTGCGGCTGATCGACGTATTCCGGGGGCTGGGCTTCTATGTGGGCAGCGTGGTCATCACCCAGTACGCCGGCCAGCCGGCGGCGGACGCCTTTATCAAGCGGCTGAGCGCCCTTGGCGTGAAGAGCTATAAGCACTATCCCATCGCCGGGTATCCCTCGGACGTGGCGCACATCGTGTCCGACGAGGGCCTGGGCAAGAACGAATATATCGAAACAACGCGGCCGCTGATCGTGGTGACGGCCCCCGGCCCCGGCAGCGGCAAGATGGCCACCTGCCTGAGCCAGCTGTACCACGACAACCGGCGGGGCATCCGGGCGGGCTACGCCAAGTACGAGACGTTCCCCATCTGGAACCTGCCGCTGAAGCACCCGGTGAACCTGGCCTATGAGGCGGCCACGGCGGACCTGAACGACGTGAACATGATCGACCCGTTCCACCTGGAGGCCTATGGTAAGACCACGGTGAATTACAACCGGGACGTGGAGATCTTCCCGGTGCTGGCGGCCATGTTCCGGATGATCCAGGGCGAGTGCCCCTACAAGTCCCCCACGGACATGGGCGTGAACATGGCGGGCTTCGCTATCGTGGATGACGCGGTGTGCCAGGAGGCCAGCCGCATGGAGATCCTGCGCCGGTACTATACCGGATGCGTAGATCGGGCCAAGGGGCAGGCGGACGAGTGCGTGGTGCGGAAGCTGGAGCTGGTGATGCAGCAGGCCGGCGTGACGCCGGACATCTGCCCGGCGGTGGCGGCCTCGCTGGAAAAGGCGGAGGCCACCGGCAAACCGGCGGGCGCCATGGTGCTGCCGGACGGCAGCGTGGTGACCGGGCGGACCTCCCCCCTGCTGGGCGCGTCGGCGGCGCTGCTGCTGAACGCGCTGAAGAAGATGGCGGGCATTGACCACAAGCTGGACCTGATCCCCTCGTCGGTGATCGAACCTATCAGCGCCATGAAGACCGGCTGCCTGGGCCACCGAAACCCCCGGCTGCACTCGGATGAGGTGCTGATCGCGCTGGCGATCTCCGGCCTGACGAACCCCCTGGCGGCCATGGTGCAGGCGCAGCTGAAGAACCTGCGGGGCTGCGAGGCCCACTTCTCGGTCATCATCTCCGAGGAGGACGCCAAGCTGTATAAGCGGCTGGGCATCAACGTCAGCTGCGAGGCGAAATATGAGGTCAAGAGCCTGTATCACAAGTAAATAAGCGTCTGTGCCCGCGCCGTGCGCGGGCACAGCTTTCTGAAAGGAGCACATATGCAGAGCATCGCACAGATATTGGCATCGGAGCTGGGCCAGCCGGTCCAGTACGTGGAAAACGTTATCGCCCTGCTGGACGAGGGCAGCACCATTCCGTTCATCGCCCGCTACCGCAAGGAACAGCACGGCTCCATGGACGACACCACCCTGCGAAAGCTGGAGGACCGGCTGCAATACCTGCGGAACCTGGACAAGCGGCGGCAGGAGGTCAAGTCCGCCATCGAGGGACAGGGCAAGCTGACCGAAGCACTGACGGCGGCCATCGACAATGCCGCCACGCTGGCGGAGGTGGAGGACCTGTACCGCCCCTACAAGCAAAAGCGGCGCACCCGGGCCACGGTGGCCCGGGAGAAGGGGCTGGAGCCCCTGGCGCAGCTGCTGCTGGCGCAGGAGAAGGACTGTCCCGCGCCGGAGGCGGCCGCACAGGCGTACATCGATCCGGAGAAGGGCGTGGAGACCGCGGCCGACGCATTGCAGGGCGCCAACGACATCATCGCGGAGATCATCAGCGACGACGCGGACATCCGCAAGGCACTGCGGGGCCTGCTGATGCGGCAGGGACGGCTGAGAAGCCTTGCCGCCACGGAGGAGGACAGCGTGTACCGACTGTACTACGACTTTGAACAGCCCATTCCCAAGCTGGCGGGGCACCAGATCCTGGCCATCAACCGGGGCGAAAAAGAGGGGCTGCTCTCCGTCACGGTATTGCTGGACCGGGAGGCCGCGCTGCCGGCACTGCGGCGGGCGGTGGTAAAGCCCGGCTCGGCGGCCATGGAATTCATCAAGGCCGCCTGTGAGGACGCCTATGACCGGCTGATCTATCCGTCGCTGGAGCGCGAGGCGCGGTCCGCCCTGACGGACAGCGCCAACGAGGGCGCTATCGGACAGTTCGCGCTGAACCTGAAGCCGCTGCTGCTCCAGCCGCCGGTAAAGGGCCACGTGACCATGGGGCTGGACCCCGGCTATGCCCACGGGTGCAAGGTAGCGGTCATCGACGGCACCGGCAAGGTGCTGGACACCACGGTGGTCTACCCCACCTACGGTGAGCGTCAGAAGCGGGAGGCCATCGCCAAGCTGACGGCCCTGTGCAAAAAACACGGCGTGGCGCACATCGCCATCGGCAACGGTACCGCCAGCCGGGAGACAGAGCAGATGACGGTGGAGATGCTGCGGGGCCTTCCGGGCGTCAGCTATATGATCGTCAACGAGGCGGGCGCGTCGGTGTACTCCGCCGGCAAGCTGGCGGCGGAGGAGTTCCCGGACTACGACGTGAACCTGCGCTCGGCCATCTCCATCGCCCGGCGGTTACAGGACCCGCTGGCGGAGCTGGTGAAGATCGACCCCAAGGCCATCGGCGTGGGGCAGTACCAGCACGATATGCCGCAAAAGCGGCTGGACGAGGCACTATGCGGCGTGGTGGAGGACTGCGTCAACGCTGTGGGTGTTGACCTGAACACCGCCAGCGCCAGCCTGCTGGGCTATGTATCCGGGCTGAACGGCACCACGGCGAAGAACATCGTGGCGTACCGGGAGGCCAACGGCGCCTTCCCGGACCGGAAGCGCCTTTTGAAGGTTCCGAAGCTGGGGCCCAAGGCCTATGAGCAGTGCGCGGGCTTTTTGCGGGTGCCGGAGAGCAAAAACGTGCTGGACAACACCGGCGTACACCCGGAGAGCTATGGGGCGGCGGAGAAGCTGCTGGCCCTGTGCGGCTGCGGCGACGAAGACGTGCGCCGGGGCGCGGTGGACGGATTGATGCGGAAGGTGCAGGCCATGGGCGAGGCAAAGGTAGCCGAAGAGATCGGCGTGGGCGTGCCCACACTGCGGGACGTGGTGAAGGAGCTGATGAAGCCCGGACGTGACCTGCGGAGCGACCTGCCGGCGCCCATTCTCCGCACCGATGTGCTGGACATGAAGGACTTGAAGCCCGGCATGGTGCTCACCGGCACGGTACGGAATGTCATCGACTTCGGCGT